>Ga0160429_1000876_pt1 | contig 19017 bp, 16 predicted proteins | sample SolpanmetagenomR_FD_108199 | JGI IMG/M metagenome (GOLD analysis project Ga0160429, IMG submission 108199) | Solar panel surface microbial communities from Lawrence Berkeley National Laboratory, California, USA - R | ecosystem: Engineered > Built environment > Solar panel > Unclassified ...
CCGTCGAACTGGTACTGGTTCGAGGGCAACTTCGCGGGCTACGAGGCCAACAAGGTCGAGCGGCTCGGGCCCGACGCGGCCCGCCCGCACCGGGTGACGTACCGCAAGCTCACCCGCGACTGATCCTGCTCGTCCCGGACGCCCGTCTCCCCCTCGGGGAGGCGGGCGTCCGTCGTCCCCCCGGGGCGCCCGTCGCCGGGGCGTGCGGCACGATGACGGTCCCCGCCGGCGCGGCCCCGCGCCCCACCCCTCAGGAGGACACGTGCCGCTGCCCGCCGGACCGCTGCAGCGGCTGGGGTTCCTCACGATCGGCTCCTTCGACCTCGCCGACCCTGGCCCCGGGCACGAGAGCCTGCTCGCCGAGATCGTCCTGGGTGAGGAGCTCGGCTTCGACAGCGCCTGGCTGCGCCACCGCCACTTCCAGCCGGGCGTGTCCTCGCCCGTGGCCGTCATGGCCGCCGCGAGCCAGCGGACCTCGCGCATCCACCTCGGCACGGCGGTCACGCCGCTGGGGTGGGAGAACCCGCTGCGCCTGGCCGAGGACCTCGCCACCGTCGACCTGCTGTCCGGCGGCCGCGTCGAGCCCGGCGTGAGCGTCAGCACGCCGATGCGCTGGGAGGACGTCAAGGACGCCCTCTACCCCGACACCGCGGACGCCGAGGACTTCGGCTACGAGCGCGTGCTGCGGCTGCAGCGGTTCCTGCGTGGCGACCCGGCCAGCCGGTTCTCGGGCACCGCGGGCATCGAGGTCTTCACCGACACCGTGACCCCGCACGCGGAGGGGCTCTCGGACCGCCTCTGGTACGGCGGGGCGAGCCTGCGCTCGGCCGCCTGGGCGGGCGAGCACGGCCTGAACCTGCTCGCGTCCAGCGTCGTGCGCTACGAGGGCGAGGAGACCGCCGACGACCCGGCCGACCCCGCCGAGTACGACTTCGCCCGCCTCCAGGCCGCGCAGCTGCAGGCCTTCCGCGCCGCCCACCCCGCGGGGGACCAGGCGCGCGCCTCGCAGGGGCTCGTCGTCATCCCCACCGACTCCGCGACGCCCGCCCAGCGGGAGAAGTACGCGGCCTACGTCGCCGCCCGCACCCCGCGCACCGCCCGGCCGCAGGGCCCGGGCCGGCTGCTGTTCGCCCCGGACCTGCTGGGCCCCGCCGAGGAGATCGCGGAGCAGTTGCAGGCCCACGCCGGCTACCGCGAGGTGCGCGAGGTCGTGTTCGCGCTGCCGTTCGGGTTCGAGCACGATGACTACGTCCAGATCCTCACCGACACCGCCACGCGCCTCGGGCCCGCGCTGGGGTGGTCGCCGTCGCGGTGAAGGAGGTTCCTCCTGCGCCTTCGCGAGGAGCAGGAGGGTGGCCTCGAACCGCAGTCGAGGCGCGAGAGGCCCCCGCTCGGCCTCAGCTCAGACCACCCACCCCCTTGGCGATGACGACGACAGCCACGACGAGGGCTTCGGTGGCTTCCACCGCCATGAGCATCTTCGCGCGGTGGCTCAGGGGCATCGTGTCTGTGGGGCTGTAGGCCGAGGAGTTGGTCGTGGAGACGTAGAGGTAGTCCAGGAAGGCGGGGCGCCAGTCGCTGTGCTGACTGGATCCGCGGGCGACCTCCTCGACGGTGTCGCCGTCCTCGTCCTGGGTGAACCGGAAGTCCGCGGTGCGCAGATCGGCCCGGGGACGCGTGTGGCGGCGTACCGGCCCACCCCGGTCCAGCTGCCAGAACACCAGGGCGAAGGCGATGACGTTGGTGGCCCACACCTGGAGGGAGGCCAGCAACAGGGCCGAGCCCGAACCCCTGCCGCTCACCAGCTCGTGCAGGAGCAGCACGAGGGCCACGAGGTTGGCCACGGTGATGAGCAGGGTGAGGACCAGCTGTGCCGTCCCGGAGATCTGGGACTCGCGGTCCAGCCGACGAGGGTCGGTGACCAGGACGGCGATCAGCAGGAGCACGCCGACGACCGCGACGACGTAGTGCGGCCCGGGAACGAGTCGGTCCGGCAGCAGCGTGTACAAGGCGATGGCGGCCGACGTCGCCAGGACCGGGGGCAACCGGTCCTCGCCGCCGGACGGAGGCGTCGCGGCTCCTCGGGACCCCGGCGTCACCTGAGTCCGCTTCCTCCGGTGGAGAGGAGCGCCGGCATGCGCACGCACGCTTCCAGGGCCAGGGCGTGGACGAACCCCTGCGGCAGGTTGCCGCGCATCTGGTGCTGGACCGGGTCGAACTCCTCGCTGAACAGCTGGGGTGGGCCGGCGGCGGCCAGCGCCTTCTCCAGCCGGGACACCGCCCGCACCGACTGCCCGAGCGCCGCCTCCGTCATGGCCGCCCAGTACGAGCACAGCAGGAAGGCGCCCTCTGCCTGCGGGAGGGGCCTCGCGTCGTGGCGGAACCGGAACACGTAGCCGTCGACGTCGAGCTCGGCCTGGACCGCGGCGAGGGTGTCCAGGGTGCGCGGGTCGTCCAGCGCGACGGCCCCGCGCAGCCCTCCCAGCAGCAGGGCGGCGTCCACTGCCTCGTCGTCCGCGGCCCGTTGCCAGCGGCCGCTGGGGTGCAGGCAGGTGCGGGTCGTCTCGGCCAGGACCTCCTCGGCCAGCACCAGAGCCGCCGGGTCGTGGTGGTGCGAGGCCCCGCGAGTGGCGGCGGTCCACGCGCGCAGACCCGAGACGACCGCCAGCCGGCTGTGGGCCCACCAGCGGGTGTCCAGCTCCCACACCCCGGCGTCGGGTTCGCGCCAGCGCGAGGCGATGGCGTCGACGGCCACCCGGGCGGCCCGTTCACCGTCGTCGTCCAGGCGGTCCCGTTCGGCAGCCGCGGCGAACAGCTGCAACGCCTCACCGAACCCGTCGAGCTGGAACTGGGTGCGGACCTGGTTGCCGGTGCCCGCCGCGGCCCCCGGGTAGCCGGGCAGGTCGAGGGGGCGGGGTTCGGGGACCGGCTGCCCGGCCGCGGTGTAGGCGGGAGCGAGCGTCGGTCCGTCGGCCAACAGCCTCTCGGTGAGGAAGCGCACCGCGCAGTCGCCCAGGGCGTCGTCGGCAGCCGTGAAGGCCGCCACCCCCGCGTAGCACTGGTCGCGCACCCAGGCGTAGCGGTAGTCGTAGTTCTCCTGGGCATCGGCCCGTTCGGGCAGCGACGTCGTGGCCGCCGCCACCATGGCCCCGCGTGCGCTGGTCAGCCCGTGCAGGACCGCGAGGCTGTGCTGCGCCTGGGGCGGGGACCACGCCTGCGGCAGCCGCCGCACCGTGGCCGCCCACCGCGCGCTCGTCTCCTCCCACGCCACCCGGGCCGGGACCGGACGACCCCAGTGCTCCGGTGTGCCGCGGCCGATCTCCAGGACGAGGTCGTGCTGCTCCCCCGCGGCGAGCTCCAGGACCAGGCTCAGCCGGCCGGACTCGGCCTGTCGGTGGTGCTCCGCGTCGCCGGCGCCGGTCCAGCGCAGCGACAGCGCCCCCAGCCGCCCTGTCCAGACCGCGTCGTCACCGTCGTGGCGCTTCAGCGCGGTCACCGGCTGCGTGTCGAACCCTGCGCGGGGGTCCAGGGTGATGGCCACCCGGGCCCGTCCCCGCGTCACCGACACCTGCCGCAGCAGCACCGCCCGGTCCTCGTCCGCCGGCAGGGCCAGTGCGTCGCGGCTCTCCACGACGGCGCCGTCGTCGGTGACCCACCTCGAGCGCCAGATCAGCGTGCCCGGCTCGTAGGAGCCGCCCCAGGTGCACCGCGAGACCGGCGCGACCCGGTACTGGCTGCGCCCGCCCAGGAGGGCCGAGAACACGGCGTCGTCCTCGAAGCGGGGGGCCGCCATCCAGGCGACGTCGCCCTGCGGGCCGACCAGCGCGCCCCGTTCCCCGTCACCGAGGAACGCATACTCCCGCAGCGTGTGCGGCGGCGGGACGACGGCCCGGTCCGTCGTCGCCGACCGCGCGGTCACCGCCGCCCTCCCACCGGGGACGCCCCCCGGGCGCCCACCGCGCCGGCGGGCCGCGCAGAGACGGTGCACCAGGTGGCGACGGCACCGGCCCGCAGCACGACAGGTGCCGGCCGAGGTCCTGTCACCGCAGCCTGCAGCAGGGGTAGGGCGCCCGAGATCCGCGCCATCCGCACCACCCGCCCGTCCGGCGCGCGGCCTGCGACGACGTCACCGCCGCCACGCGCGCACCGCGACCGCGAGGGCGCCGGCCCCGGTGGCCACCGCCACGACGGCCAACGGGCGTCGGTGCAGCAGCGCCCAGACCTGCGGGCTGCTGCGCCAGGACCGGTCGTCGAACTCGCCGTGCGAGCCGTGGTCCCCGGCGACGGGTTCCCACAGGTCGTCCCCGCTCATGGTGGAGCGGGGCTGGCCGGTCTGCTGGCCCGAGACCCCGGTCGCCGCCAGGTAGCGGTCGAGCAGCGGTGCGATCGTCCGGTTGCCCAGGATGGTGCCGATCGTGGACTCCCCGACCCACGTGGAGCGCCGGGGACGTTCCACCACGGAGACGACGACGGCCGCGCAGGCGTCGGGCTGGTAGATCGGGGGCACCGGCTGCGGGTGCCGGGGCAGGGTCGTGCGGACCCAGGTGAACTGGGTGGTGTTCATGCCCGGCATGTGGACCATCGACACCTTCACCCGGCTGCGTTCGTGCAGCAGCTCGGTGATGACGCTCTCGGTGAACCCGACCATCGCGTGCTTCGACCCGCAGTACGCCGCCTGCAGGGGGATGCCGCGGAAGGCCAGTGCCGAGCCCACCTGGACGACGTGCCCCTCACCGCGTGGCCTCATCCGCCTCAGCGCGGCCCGCGTCCCGTTGACGAACCCCAGGTACGTGACCGCCGTCGCCCGCTCGAAGTCCTCCGGGGCGGTCTCCATGAACGGGGCGAAGACGCTGGTCATGGCGTCGTTGACCCAGACCCCGATGGGGCCGAGCACTTCCTCGACCCGGTCCGCGGCGGCCTCGACCTGCTGGTGCTCGGCCACGTCGCAGACCACGCCCAGACCCCTGCGGCCGGCGGCCGCCACGTCCCGCACCGCCCCCGCCAGGGCTTCGGGGCCACGCGCCAGGACGGCCACGTCCCACCCGGCGACGGCCAGCTGCCGAACGACCTCACGGCCCAACCCGCCTGAACCACCGGTCACGACCGCGACGCCTCGGGCCGAAGGTCCTGCCGCCAGCGCAACCAGATCGCTCTCGAGAACCGGAGTCGACCGGGCAGGGGCGAGGAGCTCCTCAGAGAGGGCAGACGTCGTCATCCGTGCACCTTCCACCGTGAACCTGGGTTTGGCCCGCACGGCACCTGTCGCCTGGCGAGGTCGCGTGGTCCACCGGCGCCCCGGACCTCAGGCCCGTGGATGGCCGTCCCCACCCGACGTGGTCTGCAGCGGAGAGGTGCTCACCCGGCGGCTCCCGGAGTCTGCGTCCCCGCCCGCCCGAGGGAGGCGATGCGGTCCGCGGCCCGCGCGGCCAGCGCCATGATCGTCAGTCCCGGGTTGGCGGCTCCCTGGGTCGGGAGCGTCGAGCCGTCGGTGACGAACAGGTTGGCCATGCCGAAGACCCGGTGGTCGGTGTCCACGACGCCGTCCTGGGCGCGGGCCGCCAGCCGGGCTCCGCCGACGAGGTGGGCGAAGCGCTGCACCGTCATGGTCTCGTGGGCCCCGGCGGCGTGCAGGATCTCCTCCATGCTCTGCGTCGCCGCTTCGATGAGGGCCTTGTCGTTGTCTCCCAGCGAGTAGTCGAAGCGGGCCACCGGCAGGCCGTGGCGGTCCACCTCCTCGGCGAGGGTGACCCGGTTGTCCGGGTGGGGCAGCAGCTCGGCGAGGGCGCCGACGACCGCCCAGTGGTTGTAGTCGCGCATGTACTCGCGCAGCGGCGCCCCCCAGTGGCCCTGGGCGGCCACGTGCTCGGCCCACGTGATGGGCAGCGGGCCGACCGTCTGCAGGGACCAGCCCCGGCGGTAGGGCTTCGTGGGGTCGGTCTCGTAGAAGTGCTCGCTGCTCGCCTCGGGGACCTGCGCCTTGTTCATCCGGACCTCCGCGGCGAACCGGCCGGCGGTCTGGGGTGCGCCCTGCACCATGAGGTAGCGGCCCACCTGGTCGTGGTCGTTGCCGAGCCCCTGCGGGTGGCGGTCGGTCGCCGACAGCAGGAGCAGTCGCGGGGTCTCGATGCTGTACCCGGCGACCGCGACCGCGCGGGCGCGTTGGCGCCGCTCCACCCCGTCCTTGAGGTAGACGACCCCGGTGACGCGGTCGGTCTCGTCGTCGACCAGGATCCGGCTGACGTGGCAGTCCGCCCGGACCTCGGCGCCGCGGGCGAGCGCGTCGGGGATGTGGGTGATCAGGGGTGAGGCCTTGGCGTTGACCTTGCACCCCTGCTGGCAGAAGCCCCGGTAGATGCAGTGCGGGCGGTTGCCGAAGCGGCCGTTGGTGATGGCGACCGGGCCGACGCGGGCGTCGACGCCGGCGGCGTGGCAACCGCGCAGGAACAGGTCGCCGTTGCCCCCGACGGGGTGGGCGTGGTGGGGGTAGGTGTGCGGGTCGCCCCAGGGCCAGTCCTGGCCGGCCACGGGCAGCTCCGCCTCGATGGCCTCGTAGTACGGCTTGAGGTCGTCGTAGTCGATCGGCCAGTCCACCCCCACGCCGTCGGTGCTGTGGATGCGGAAGTCCGAGGGGTGCAGGCGCGGGACGAACCCGGAGTAGTGAACGAGCGATCCACCGACCCCCCGCCCGGAGTTGTTGGAGCCCAGCGGCACCGGGTCCGAGCCGCCGATCACGCGGGGCTCCGTCCAGTACAGGACGTGGGAACCGCGCTCGTCGCTGACCCAGTCCGCGTCGGGGTCCCAGAACGGGCCGGCGTCCAGGGTGACCACCGTCCAGCCCCGGCGGGCCAGGCGCTGGGTGAGCACGCCTCCGCCCGCCCCGGCGCCGATGACGACCAGGTCGACCTCGTCGGTGTCGGCGAAGCGGCGCATGTCCGCACGCAACCGGTGGTTGGTGCGCGAGCCGTCGTCGGGCAGCAGCCAGGCGGAGTCGTTGCGCTCGCGCACCGCGCGGTCGGAGAACCGGCCCGGGGTACCCAGACCGAGCACGGGGCTCACGAACCCGCCCCCGGCCGCCCCTGCTGCGCCCGGGTCCCGCCGTGGCCGGTGGACGGCGCCCGGGTCAGCTCCTCGTGGGAGTTCCGGGCGGCCTCCACGCGGGCGGAGAACTCCGCGGGGTCCGCAGGGTCGGCGTCGGCGACCTCCCAGCGCTCCCGCGCGTCGAGGCCGGTGTTCTTGTACCCGCGGGGGTAGGCGGGCCCGCCGAAGCCCATCTCGTTCCAGGCCCACGGGTGGGAGTAGAAGGCGGTCGTCGCGTACCGGGTCCACAGGCTCCAGACCCGGTTCCCGGGCCACTCGTGCCACGAACTCCCGTGCCGGCCGGCGTCGAAGACGGCCTGCACCAGGGCCGCCTGCTCGCGCGGCTCCAGCAGGGCGAACTGCCGGCCGTGGGCGTCCTGGGCGTCCGCCTCCAACGCGGCCAGGGTGCGCCGCCAGGCCTGCGGGTCGGGGGGCATGTCGTCGTAGCGCCAACCGTCGGTCTGCCCGGCCGCCAGTCGTGCGTCGATGAGCGCGACGACGGGCACGCGCGGCTCGCCGTCCTGGGCCAGCAGCAGGTCGCACAGCGGTGACGCCACCGCGTTCTCGGCGGCCGTGAAGAAGGACAGGTCGGTGGTCGGCGACAGGCGGGCGAGCACCACGCCGGCGGTGACGTCGTCCCAGCGAGGGACCTGGTCCAGGACGTCGTAGCCGGGGTAGCGGCCCCGCCCCTGCGGGGTGACGCCGCGACGGTCCGGAGAGCGGTAGACCATCAGCGCGCCGCCCGCACCAGGCGGCGGGCGGCGGTGCGCCCGACGCGGAGGGGCCCGGTCGTCCCGCCCCGCCGCGGGAGCCGGCGGGCAGCGGTGGCGACCCGCCCGGCACCCTGCTCCCCCTCCCGGCGCAGGAGGGACGCCAGCAGCCCCATCCCGCCCACGAGGGAGGCCAGCGCGGGCGCGAAGAGGGGTGGCCCCATCTCGAGGTTGTAGGCGGCCAGCTTCCACCCGCCCGGCTTCTGGGCGATGCCCCGGGCGTGCAGGTAGGTGCCCTGGACGCCGTTCGCGATCACCAGGACGCTGGCGACCGGCAGGACGGTCCGCGCGGCTCGCTCGCTGAAGACGGCGGCGACCCCGGCCGGCACCAGGGTGGGCACCACCACGATCGGCCACCACATCATCTTGTTGCCGAAGCTCGCGGAGTCGTGGGAGGTGTAGATCTCCAGGGTCGTGATGACCGCGCCGGCTGCGGTCAGCCCCGCCAGGGACCGCTCGAAGCGCCCCGTCGCCACGTCGTGCAGGCCTCGTCGCACCAGGTCCGCCGCCTTGTTCGACCCGTGCCCCGCTGTCACCATCGTGACCCAACCTCCCGTCGTCGGCCGCTGCGGCGCCCAACGTAGCCCCGCGACCAGGTCCCGCGTCTAGGCCCCGCGCAGCTCCTGTGCTGTGGCTGAGACCTGCTGGGCCGCAGCTGTGCGAGGGCTGTTCAGCCCGCCCACGACTGCCTCAGGGGTCGCGGTGGCGACCGTCAGGGGGTGTCGGGCAGCACCACGGGGGCGAGCTCGGCGAAGCGGTCGCCCGGGCCCGGGTTGCCCTCGGCGCTGCGGCCGCCGAGCTGGTGCACGACGCCCCAGACCGCGTTCAAGCCGGTCGTGACGGCGCCCTCGGCCCAGCCGGGGGTGAACGAGATGTCGTCGCCCGCGAGGAAGATGCCCCGCTGCGCCGCGGGCAGGTCGTCCTGGACGAAGTGGGAGAACAGCCGCTGCTGGTAGCGGTAGTGCCCCGGCAGGTTGCCGCGGAACGCCCCCATGAAGTGCGGTTCACGCTCCCACGACACCGTGATGGGCTCTCCCAGCACGTGGGAGGCGAGGTCGAGCCCGGGGTAGATCTGGGCCAGCGAGTGCAGCATGAGCCGCACGCGCTCGTCGGTCGGCAGCGCCAGCCACTTCAGGGCGTCGTCGTTCCACGTGTAGCTCAGGCAGATCACCGCGGGCCGGTCCGCGGCCGCCGGGTCGTCGACGCCGTCGCCGCCGTCGAGCAGGTAGGTGCCGCGGGTCATCCGGTCCGTGAGCGTGGTGGACATGACGTGGCGGCCCGTGGCCGGGTCGACGTCGCGCCAGAACGGGCGGTCGACGAGCACGAAGGTCTTGGACGACTGCATGTAGTGCGAGCGCTCCATCGCCATCCACAGGTCGTGGGAGAACAGCGCCTCGTCGGTGTCGATGCCGGCGGACAGCAGCCACGACTGGCACGTGGTGATGACGGCCTCGTAGGGGCGTTCCGTGCCCCACCGGTCCAGCACCAGGAGCCGGCCGTCGTCCCCGCGCCGGATCCGCTTCACGCCCGGGCGCGGCGACCCCTGGTGCAGCGACTCCAGCGTCGTGCCCGCGGGCCAGTGCGCGAGGTCGGCCGGCGCGTGCCGCCACAGGCCGAGCGGGACATCCTGCGCGCCGCCGAGGATGCGCTGGTGCTGGTCGTCGGCGTCGGTGTGGATGACGCGGAGGATCTCCAGCACCGAGTTCGGGAAGTCCGTGTCCCAGCCGCCCGTGCCGAAACCCACCTGCCCGAACGTCTCGCGGTGGCCGAACGGCAGCTGCGAGAACGCCGTCGACGCCGCGACGAACCCGTAGAACGTCACCTCGTCCAGGCGCGGGACCGTGCGGTTCCAGATCTCCTTGATCCGGGCGAGGTCGCGGTCCCGGATCGCCTGCTGCATGTCCTCGAGCTCCGCGCCCTCCGCGAGCGCCTCCCGCCAGGCCTGCGCCACCTCGCCGAACAGCGGCGGCAGGTCCGCCGCGGTCTCGGCGTAGTGCGCGCGGCCCCCCAGCTCGATCACGGTGCTCGGGGTCTGCGGGGCCAGCGGGTTCGGGAACGGGCTGGTGCGCAGGCCGAGCTGGTCGACGTAGTGGAAGAACGCACGCCCCGAGCGCGGGAACCGCATGCCACCCAGGTCGGCCACGGCGTCGGGGACCCCGGGGAACGCGGCCGAGCGCAGCCGGCCGCCGATCTCCCCGGCCTCGTAGACGACGGGGCGCAGGCCGAGCTTCATCAGCTCGTGCGCCGCCACGAGGCCCGACATCCCGGCGCCGACGACGGCGACCTCGGTGCCGAAGCGCTGCGGCGGAACGCTGCCGAGGCCCTCGGGGGAGGCCAGGTAGTCGTCGTAGGGGAACGGGAAGTCCGGCACCAGCATGGTGATCGGGGCAGCCCCGTGCCCCTGCGCCGGGGTTCCGGTGGGCAGGGTCACGAACGCCGCGTCCCGCTGTCGGAGGTCACGCTGTTCAGGGCCAGGACGGAGAGGATCTCGTAGGCGACGTGGGAGGCCGCGATGCCCGTGATCTCGGCGTGGTCGTAGGCCGGCGCGACCTCGACGATGTCCGCCCCGACGACGTCCAGGCCCACGAGCCCGCGCAGCGTGTGCAGCAGCTCCCGGCTCGTCAGCCCGCCCGCCTCGGGGGTCCCCGTGCCGGGCGCGTGGGCCGGGTCGAGGACGTCGATGTCCACGGACACGTACACGGGCGCGCCCTCGAGGCGCCGGCGCATGCGCTCCACCGCGCCGGCCGTCCCGTCGGTCTCGTAGTCGTCGGCGCGCACGACGGCGAAGCCCAGGCGGGCGTCGTCGTCGAGGTCCTGCTCGCTGTAGAGCGGGCCGCGGGTGCCGAGGTGGATGCTGCGCTCGAGGTCGATGAGCCCCTCCTCGCTCGCGCGGCGGAAGGGCGTCCCGTGCGTGTACGGCGCGCCGAAGTAGGTGTCCCAGGTGTCCAGGTGCGCGTCGAAGTGCACCACGGCGAGCGGCCCGTGCTGCTTGGCCAGTGCCCGCAGCGCGGGCAGGGCGAGCGTGTGGTCGCCGCCGAGCGCCAGCAGCGTGGAGCCGTCCTCGCTGAGGCTCGTCAGGCCCGCCTCCGTGGCGGCCAGCGCCTCGCCGATGTCGAACGGGTTCAGCCCGAGGTCCCCCGCGTCGGCGACCTGCTGGGAGCCGAAGGGGGTGGCGCCCAGCCCGGGGTGGTACGGGCGCAGCAGCTTCGAGGCCGCGCGGATGTGCCCCGGGCCGAAGCGGGCCCCCGGGCGGTAGCTGACGCCGGTGTCGAACGGCAGCCCGACGACGGTCACGTCGGCGCGCGAGACCTCGTCCAGGCGCGGCAGGCGTGCGAACGTCGGGGGACCGCCGTAGCGGGGGACCCGGGTGGCGTCGACGGGGCCGCGAGGCGTCTCGCGGGGGGCTTCGGGACTCATCGTTCCTCGCTGTCCGGGGGTCGGGCCGGCGCAGGTCGGGCCGGCTGCGGTCGGTGGGTGCCGCGGGGCCACCCTCGCCGGGTGCGCACCTGCGGTCAACTCCGGTTTCCTGACCGTGATCGACCTGCCTCCCGCCGGTGGGAGGGGTCGCCGATCACCCGGGCCACGGTCGTCCGGCGGCGCCGGGGCGTCCAGGGTCCCCCGGCGGGGCGGCGTCCCCGGGCGGGGCCACCACCGTCCGCGGGGTGGGCAGGTGGCCGATGAGGAGGTCGAGCGTGCCCTGGAGGTGGACCCTGCCGAGCGCCGCGGGCAGGACGAGGCTGCGGGCGCGCCCGAGGACGCCGTCCCACGTGGAGGTGCGCACGCGGACCGGGTCGCCGAGGTTGCTGAGCACCTGCACCGAGCGGAACCGGTGCGCGAGCGTCACCCGGCCGGCCGAGCGCCAGCGCTGCAGGCCCACCGACGGCCCGTCGCAGCACACCAGCCGCCGCACCCCGTCCTCGTCGGCGGAGGCCAGCGCCCCCCGGACGGTGGGCTGGGCGGAGCGTCGCGTGGCCGCCACGAGCGCGTCCACGGCCGCGCGGCGGCCCGCGTCCTCGACCGGCGCCGCCCCGCGCCCCCCGCGCGGGACGCCCGCGAGCGGGGTCGTCTCGCCGGGCTCGATCTCGTAGAGCAGCGTCCCGGGGCCGAAGCAGTGCGGGGCCCCGGCGGGCACCAGGACCGTGTCGCCCGCGCTGACCGGCAGGGTGTGCAGGACCGAGCCGACGTCGTCGGCCAGCAGGCCCGCCCGCAGCGCGGCCTCGCTCGTGCCCTCCAGGACCCCGCACCAGGCGCTCGCCCCGGACGCCGCGGCGAGGACGTGCCACGTCCCCGTCGCCCCGTCGCCCTCGTGCACGTGCACGGGCAGCGCGCGGCTGCCGTCGACGAAGGTCACCGCGAGCGGGAAGCGGTCCCCGCACCAGCCGGGCCCCACGAGCTCCTCGGGGTGCTGCTCGACCAGCGTCCGCAGGGCGGTGCCCTCCAGCGGGCCCTCGCTGACGACCGCGGCCTCGCCGTCGCTGACCTCGCGCGAGTCGAGCACCGGGCCGTCGGGCAACCCGCTGCGGCCCAGCACGTCGGCGATCGCGCGACCTCCGAGGTCGTCCGGCCGCGACGTCGTGCCCAGCCGCAGCGGGTACCAGATCACAGGATCGGGTTGCCGCCGGTCACCGCGTAGCGGGCGCCGGAGATGTAGCTGCCGTCGTCGGAGGCGAGCAGCACGTAGACCGGCGCCAGTTCCGCGGGCTGGCCGGCGCGCCCGAGGGGCACCTGCTGCCCGAACGTCTCGACCTCCTCCGGGGGCATGGTCGACGGGATCAGCGGCGTCCACACGGGACCGGGCGCGACGCTGTTGACCCGGATCCCCTTCGGCCCCAGCAGCTGGGCCATCGACGCGCACATGTTCGCGATCCCGGCCTTGGTCACCGAGTAGGGGATCAGGGTGGGCTTGGGCATGTCGGAGTTCACCGAGCTGGACCCGATGATCGACGACCCCGGCGGCATGTGGGGCACGGCCGCCTTGGACAGGTGGAAGAACGCGCTGAGGTTCGTGGCCAGCGTGTGGTCCCACTCCTCGTCGGGGATCTCCTCGAGCGTCTCGTGGCTCATCTGGAACGCCGCGTTGTTCACCAGCACGTCCACGCGGCCGAACTCCTCGACGGCCTTGCCGACGATCGAGCGGCAGTGGGCGGGGTCGGAGACGTCGCCGGGGACGAGGACGGCCTTGCGGCCGGCCTTCTCGACCCACGACGCCGTCTCGCGGGCGTCCTCGTCCTCGGAGAGGTAGCTGATGAGCACGTCCGCGCCCTCGCGGGCGAAGGCGATCGCGACGGCCCGGCCGATCCCGCTGTCGGCCCCGGTGATGATCGCGGCCTTGCCGGTCATCTTCCCGCTGCCCGTGTAGCTGTCCTCGCCGTGGTCCGGCGTCGGGGTCATCTCGCTGGTCTCGCCGGGCGGCTGCTGCTGCTGCTGCTGCGGCTGGGACGTCTGCTCGGACACGGTTCCTCCTCGGGGTGGGGGTGCACCCGTCGGCTACCCGCTGCGCTGCGGGTCACACCTGCGCGAGGGGTCCCGTCGTCGGTCCGCCCCGGGCTCAGCGGCCCGGAGCGCCCGCGACGGCGGCGAAGTGCGCCAGCACGTGCGCGGGGAGTTCGGGGACCTGCAGCGGGACGGAGCCGGAGCGCAGGGACTGCGCGGCCAGCGCCCCCGCGGCCACGGCCTGCCGGGCGGCGACGGGGGAGACCAGCGTCGGGGTCCCGTCGGCGACGTGGGCGAGGAACTCCGTCATCGTCAGCAGGTCGGCGTCCTGGTGCCCGACGGCGACGCCGCCGATCGGGTGCTCGCGGTCGCCCTCGGCCGCCCACTCGTGACGGCGGTCCCACACCCGCACGACCCCGCCCGCGGTGTCGCCGAAGTTCTCGAACCGCCCCTCGGTGCCGATGACGGTGTAGTTGCGCCAGTAGTCGGGCGTGAAGTGGCACTGCTGGTAGCTGGCCAGCACGCCGTTGTCGAGCGTCATGAGGGCCATCGACACGTCCTCGACGTCGACGACGGGGTTCAGGCCCGTCGCCGCGCCGGGCGGCCAGTTGTCGAGGGAGAACCAGTCGGGCATCGTCTCGCCCACCCGCTCGCGGCGGTCGGTGACCTGCCCGTAGACCGCGAGGTCGCCCATGCCGACGACCCGGCGCGTGTACCCGCCCGCGAGGTGGTGCACGACGTCGAGGTCGTGGCTGCCCTTCTGCACCAGCAGGCTGCCGGTGCGGCGGCGGTCGGCGTGCCAGTCCTTGAAGTAGAAGTCGCCGCCGTGGCCGACGAAGTGGCGCACCCACACGGCCTTGACCTCGCCGATCTCGCCGCGCTCGACGATCCCCCGCATCGTGCGCACGACGGCGGAGTGGCGGAAGTTGTGCCCCACGTACAGGGGCGTCCCCGTCTCGGCCGCCGTGAGCAGCACCCGGTCGGCGTCGGCGAGCGTCGTGGCCAGGGGCTTCTCGAGGTAGACGGCGACCCCGGCGCGCAGCAGGTCGACCGCGATGTCGGCGTGCGTGTGGTCAGGCGTCGTGACGAGGGCCGCGTCGATCCCGCCGGCGGCGAGCAGGGCGTGGTGGTCGGCGTGGACGGCGCCGGCCGGCAGGTCGGGGAACAGCCGGGCGGCGCGCGCGCGGCCCTCGGCGCTGCTGTCCACGGCCGCGGTGATCCGCGACCCGGGGCGCGCGGGGGCGACGTGGTGGGCGATGAGCGCGCGGGCCCCCGTCCCGACGACGGCGACGGACAGCGCGGCGCGGGTCACCGCGGGCGCCGCTCGCCCGCGGGGCCGGGGAGCGGGTGCGCGCGCATGCCTCGACAGTAGTCCGCGCGGCCGGGGTTCGACCGGGGTCGCACTCCGGGCCAGGATGGGCGGGTGGGCGCCGACCTCGACCCGGGTCACGACCCGGCGGGGGACCTCGCGACGGTGCGGGCCGCGCTGGCCGCCGAGGCGCCGACGGGGGACCCCGGCCTGCCGGTCGACCGCCTCGTGCGCGCGCTCGACGCCCTGCGCCCTGAGGTCCTGGCCCGCTTCGCCCGCTGCGGGCTCGACCGTGCGACGGCCGAGGAGACGCTCGCGGACGTGCCGCGCAAGGTCGCGGTCTACGGCACGGACCCCGGTACGGGCATCGACGCGGGGTGGCTGCTGCTGCTGGCACGCGCCGACGTCGTCGCGGTCGGCCGCCTGCAGGCCGAGCGGACGGCGGGACCCGACGGGCGCGCCCTGCACGTCCCCGAGTCGGGGCCGCTCGTGGACGCCGCGGTCGACGCGTCCCTGGCGCGGGCCCGGGACCTGTTCGGCCCGGGACCGTTCACCTGCACGTCGTGGCTGCTCGACCCCTTGCTGCCCCCGGCGCTGGGCCCGGACAGCGGCATCGTGCGCTTCGCCCGCCGGTTCGCGCTCGCCCCCGCGCCGCGCGGGGAGGACGCGGACCGCGCGGTCGCGCGGTTCGTCTTCCGCCGTCCGCTGTCCGACGTCCTCGACCCCTCCGCCGTCGTGCCCCGCACGCGCCTCGAGCGCTGCGTCGCGGAGCACCTGCGGGCCGGCGGGCACTGGTCGCAGCCGCGCGGGACGCTGCCCGGACCGCCCGCGGCGTGACGCGGCCCGCCTCGTCCCGCGCCGGGGGCGTCGTGGGCCGTCTGGTGGGAACCGCTTGCGCGCCGCCCCGGTGCGGATCGAGGGTGTGCCCGTGCAGAGCAGCGCGGACGGTCCCGGCCCGGCGGAGGCGGTTCCCCCACCGGCCGGCGCGGACGAGGCCCTGGCCGCCGACGCCGTGAGCGCCTTCGCGCACGCGCCGATCGGGGTGGCCGTCCTCGAACCGGACGGGGTGGTGAGCCGGGTCAACGGCGCCGTGTCGCGGTTGCTCGGCTACCCGCCCGAGGAACTGGTCGGCCGGGACCTCTTCCGCCTCGTGGAGGAGGGGCTCGTCGGGCCCGCGGTCGCGGCCTGCGCGTCGCTGCGGGACGGGACGCGCACCACGGTGGTGCACGAGACGAGGTTCCGGGCCGCGGACGGGCACCTGCTCGACGTCCGGGTGACCACGTCGGCGGTGCACGGGCCGGCCGTGCGCCCGCACGCGATCATGCACCTGGAGGACGTCAGCGAGCGGGAGGAGCTGCGGCGGCGCCTGCAGCACGAGGCGACCCACGACCCGCTCACCGGGCTCTGCAACCGGGCCCGCTTCCTCGACGAGCTGCGGCGGGCGCTGCCCGGCGCCGAGCGGCACGGCCGGCCGGTCACGGTCCTCTACCTCGACCTCGACGGGTTCAAGGCGGTCAACGACACCCACGGCCACGCCGTCGGGGACCGGGTCCTCGTCGCGTTCGCCCGCCACGTCCGCGCCTCGGTGCGGCCCGAGGACATCGCGGCCCGCCTCGGTGGGGACGAGTTCGCGGTCCTCTGCGAGGACACCACCGCCGAGCGCGCCCGGGCGGTCGTCGGCCGCCTGCGCGACGTCTCCTGGACCGGCGCGGCCGGGGACGTGCCGGCCGGGCTCGTCGTGGGCGTCACGGTGGGCGCCGCCACGGCCGACCCCTCCCCGGGGGCCGGGGGCGCGGAGGACCTCCTCGCCGCCGCCGACGCCGCGATGTACGCGGCCAAGGGGCACCGCGACCGCTGAGCGTCTGCACCGCAGCGGTTCGACCCGGTTCCGCGGTGCGGTGCCGTCAGGCCGTGGCGCCCCGCGGCGGGATGACCCGGTCCGCCCGCAGCCGGGCCAGCAGCTCCAGGTAGCGCTGCTCGGAGTCGAGGCAGTCGGCGAACCCGGCCTGGCGCAGCTTCACGGTCGAGCTGACGTTGTCGAAGCCGGAGTTCCAGATGAAGTCGGCGAACGGCCACTGCACGAGGTCGCGCCACGGGGTGGGACGCAGGCCGTGGCGCTCGACGAGCCGGCGCCAGACGGGTTCCTTGTCCGACACGGTGTCCACGAGCGGCGCGGTCAGCGGGTGCCCGACGTCGACCCCGAAGTCCTCGGCCAGCACCGGCCAGAGGTTCGCCCAGCGGTACTGGTCGCCGTTGGTGACGTTGAAGACCTGGCCGTCGGCGTGCGGGCTGCGCCCGGCCCACACCGTGGCGCGGGCCAGGAGTTCCGCGTCCGTGGACTGGTACAGGGCCTCGTACGCCGCGCGGCTGCCGGGGAAGGCCAGCGGCACCCCGACCGCGGCGCACAGGGTGCCGTACACCGCGACAGCCATGAGCAGGTTCATGGGGTTGCCGGTGGCGTAGCCCAGGACGGCCTCGGGGCGCAGCATCGTCACCGCGAACCCGTCGCGCGCGCCGCGTTCGCGCAGGGCGTCCTCCTGCGCGTAGTAGAAGTTCGGCGCGAGCAGCCGCGGGTCGTCCTCCTTGGCGGGCGTCTTGAACCCGCCGAGGTGCGCGCCGTAGGCCTTGCCGCCCTGGTACAGGGTCACGTGCTGCAGCCGGCCCGCGCGCTGGACGGCGTCGAGGGCGCCCTCGAGCAGGGCCACGTTCGGGGCGACCAGCTCGGCCGGCGGGCCCGCCTCGACGTAGGCCGCGAACACCAGGTGCGTCACCTCGCCGACGCCCTCCAGCGCGTCGGGCGCCGGGTCGGAGAGGTCGACCGCGCGGTGCTCGACGCCGTCGGGCAGGTCGGCGGGGACGCGGCGCGAGAGCCCCACGACGCGGTGGCCGAGGCGGGCGTGCTCGATCGCCACGTGACGGCCGATGACGCCGCCGACGCCCGCGACCACGACGGTGCCGACCCTGCGCTCGCTCGGGGTGTCCTGGCCGGTCGAGGAGTCCGTGATCGTCATGTGCGACCCGTACCCGCCGGTGAGGAGACCAACCCCCGGTCTCCCTCACCGGGGGAGGGGGACGGTTCTGGCATCCCGGCGCGCCAGCGGGCCCAGACCGGGGCCAGGGGGCTCGTGTGCGCGGCGGTGAGCAGCGCGCGGGCCTGGCTGCCGGGCTGCTCGAGCTGGAAGACGTCCTCGCCCTCGCCGCGCGCGCCCAGCAGCGTCACGGTGTCCAGGCAGCGGGCGCCGCCGAGCAGGGCGGGGGAGCCGCGCAGTCCCGGCTCGCGCAGTTCCAGGTCCTCCGCCAGCAGGGCCCGCCCCGCGAGCCGGGCGCGCGTCGTGGCGAGCAGCGCCCCGCCCGCCTCGCCGCTGCGGCCCAGGACGAGGACCTCGCGCAGCAGGGCCTGCGCGCCCGCGGCCAGGTCCAGCTCGACGCGGCGCACGACGTCCGCGCCCGTGGCGACGACGAACGGCTCCCCGTGCCACCGCAGCCGCGCGCCCTCGCCGAGCCGGGCGTGCACCGTCCACGCCGAGGCCGCGCCGCCGCGGCCGTCGTAGGCCACGGTGCCCGCGACCTCCACCAGGTCGAGCTCGCAGCCGTCGCCCACCACGACGTCCACGTGCACCTCGTCGCCCGCGAGCAGCAGGGCCCGGGCGCCGACGAGGGCCACCCGCGCCCCGCGGGCCGTCGTGGCCAGGACGCGGGGCAGCAGCGCGGTGGTCGCGAGGTCGAGGGCGACGCCCGAGCCGTCGGCGCGGCGGTGGACGCCGACCCGCGTCACGACGAGGGGTGGGAGGGGAGCAGGGGGGCGTGCGCGCCGTCCTGCCCGTGGACCTCGTCGGCGTGGACCTCGTCGGCGTGGGCGTGCGTCGTGCCGTCGGCGTGGGAGTGCGGCGCCATGGGGCCCGGGTCCTGCGCCTCGTGCCGGCCGGCGCGGAACTCGGCCAGCGTCGCGCGCACCCACGCCGTGAGCTCCTCCACCGACGCGCGGTCCAGGCGCGAGAGGGCCACGACGGGCCGGCCGTCGCGGGCCCGGCCGGCGTCGGCGCGCATCAGGTCGACGTCGACGCCGACGTGCGGGGCGAGGTCGGTCTTGTTCAGCACCAGCAGGTCCGCGCGCGCGATGCCGGGCCCCCCCTTGCGGGCCACGTCCCCGCCGCCCGCGACGTCGAGCACGAACAGCTGGGCGTCGACGAGGGCGGGGGAGAACGTGGCCGTGAGGTTGTCGCCGCCGGACTCGACCAGCACGACGTCCAGGGGCGCGAAGTCCGCCTCCAGGTCCTCCACCGCGAGGAGGTTCGCGGTGATGTCGTCGCGGATCGCGGTGTGCGGGCACGCGCCGGTCTCGACGGCGCGGATGCGCTCGGCGTCCAGCACGCCCGCCGAGCGCAGGAACCGCGCGTCCTCGTCGGTGTAGATGTCGTTGGTGATGAC
>Ga0160429_1000877_pt1 | contig 19010 bp, 17 predicted proteins | sample SolpanmetagenomR_FD_108199 | JGI IMG/M metagenome (GOLD analysis project Ga0160429, IMG submission 108199) | Solar panel surface microbial communities from Lawrence Berkeley National Laboratory, California, USA - R | ecosystem: Engineered > Built environment > Solar panel > Unclassified ...
CTGCCAGTGCCGCTTCCTGCTCGGCCGCGCCGCGCCCCAGCATGTCGCTGAACAAGACCACGAGCGAGCGCTTCGGAATTTGCTGCGCTATGGCGTGCAGCACGCCAGCCACGTCGGTGTGGGCCGTGGCAGCGCGGCGAGTAGGGGCAGGCTGCTCAAGTAGCTGCTGCATAGCTAGTAGCAGCGTGTGGCGGTGCGACGAAGTAGAGCGCACCGGCGTTTGCAGCTCTACGTGCTCGGCAAAGGTGACAAGGCCTACCGCATCGCGCTGCCGTTGCAGCAGCGTGGTGAGGGCCGCCGCCGCCAGCACCGCAAACTTCAATTTGTCGTGGCCCGGCGAGGGGTAGTACATGCTTGGGCTCACGTCGAGCAGCAAGTGGGCGCGCAGGTTGGTTTCTTCCTCGTAGCGCTTCACAAAGAGCTTGTCGGTGCGGGCAAACACCTTCCAATCAATATGCCGGGTGCTCTCGCCGGGGTTGTAGAGGCGGTGCTCGCTAAACTCGACCGAAAAACCGTGGTAGGGCGACTGGTGCAGGCCCGTAATAAAGCCATCGACCAGCTGCCGGGCCAGTAGCTCTAGGTTTTCAAACGAGCGGATAGCAGCCAAGTCGAGCGCGGGTGCAGCCATAAGCAGAGGGTAGGAAATACCGGGATTAGGTTATTAACCAATGAACTACCTAAAAATAAGGTAGTGGTTAGTGGCGTGGCACCCAGTCCGGAAATCGGGCAGTAGGTGAAATAATCTTACGTGCTGATAAACAAGCTGCCCGCCAGTCGAGTTTCGCCGGGGCAAAAGCCGAATTTCAGGAAGCCTTATTCCGGCTTTATCTTTGCTTAGCCGCTGTAAGTTTAGGTGTTTAAAAATTAATAGTTCATTTATTTTCCCCCTCTCAACACGTGGAAGACCGGTACTCCAAGGACCAAGAAGAAATCTATTCGCACCGCATGAAAGCGGGTAAGCGCACGTATTTCTTCGATGTGAAGGCCACTCGTGGCCAAGATTATTACCTCACCATCACAGAAAGCAAGCGCCGCCCCGGTGCCGACCCCGACGGCCCCGCCAGCTACGAAAAGCACAAGATCTTTCTTTATAAAGAAGACTTCAACAAGTTTATCGACGCCCTACACGATGCCGTGGATTTTGTGCGCGAAGAGCTGCTGACCGAAGAAGAGGTAGCCGAACTCGACCGCCCCCGCCCCGCCTTCGATGGGGAGCAGCCTCGCATCGACGGTAGCCCCGCCAGCAGCCGCCCCGCCACCGATGCTGCCCCCGACCTGGGCGAAAGCACCTACTAAGTACACGAACAAGCAACGAGAGGGGGAGAATTCATAGTAGCGCGCCGCTGTTCCGCACCAGGAGCAGCGGCGCTTTGCGTGGGGGGTAGGCCCCACCACCGTCCCTACCCCTACCTTTGTGGCCGAATTATGCGAACTCATAATTCATCACTCATAATTCACAACCCTACCAAATGGGCCTCCGCTGCGGTATTGTCGGCCTGCCGAATGTCGGCAAATCCACTCTTTTCAACGCGTTATCTAACGCCAAGGCCGAATCGGCCAATTATCCCTACTGCACCATTGAGCCCAACGTAGGCGTCATTACCGTGCCCGACGAACGCCTCCAGATTCTGGAAGGTCTCGTGAACCCCAAGCGCGTGCTGCCTACCATTATCGAGTTTGTCGACATTGCTGGCCTCGTAAAAGGTGCCAGCAAAGGCGAGGGCCTGGGCAATAAATTCCTGGCTAACATCCGGGAGGTAGACGCCATCATTCACGTGGTGCGCTGCTTCGACGACCCCAACATCGTGCACGTGGCCGGCGGCGTCGACCCCGTGTTTGACAAAGACGTGATTGATACCGAACTGCAACTCAAAGACCTGGAGAGCATTGACAAGAAGCTCGTCAAGAGTGAACGCAGCGCCAAGGCCGGCGACGCCGTGGCCAAAAAGGAAGTAGCGGGCCTCCAGAAGTTCAAGCAGGCCCTCGAAGCTGGCGAAAACGCCCGCGCCGTAGCCGCTACTGAGGATGACCTCGAAGCTGTGGCCGACTTGCAGCTGCTCACTATCAAGCCCGTCATCTACGTGGCCAACGTGGACGAGGCTAGCATCGCCACCGACGGCAACAAGCACGTGGCCGCCTTGCGCGAGCACGTGAAAAGCGAGGGCGCCCAAGTGGTGCTGGTATCGGCGGCCATCGAGTCGCAGATTGCCGAGATGGAAGACCCCGAAGAGAAGGCGATGTTCCTGGGCGAATATGGCCTCACCGAGTCGGGTCTGAACAAGCTCATCCGCGCCAGCTACGAGCTGCTGAACCTCATCACCTACTTCACGGCTGGCGTGCAGGAGGTGCGCGCCTGGACGGTGCACCGCGGCGACAAGGCGCCCGCCGCCGCCGGCGTCATCCACTCCGACTTCGAGAAAGGCTTTATTCGCGCCGAGGTTATTAAGCTAGCTGATTACCAAGAGTATAAAACTGAGGTTAAAATTAAAGAAGCTGGCAAAATGGCCGTGGAAGGCAAAGACTACGTGGTACAGGATGGCGACATAATGCACTTCCGGTTTAACGTGTAAAGCGTAGCACCGCTAGCTATTTCGTGTGCTGCACCAGGTGAAGCATCTTTCTCGCGCCAGCCAAGATAGTAATCTCAAGCGGCGCGGTAGAGATGCTTCCCTGCGTTCAGAGGACAAAAACTAAGCGGCGCGCACTGTTGTAGCCCGCGCCCCCAACGTATCTTTGCCCCCTGCCTAAACCTATCCCTACCCCCCCTCTTTTTATGAAGTTCATTGTTTCGTCCTCGGCCCTGCTCAAGCAGCTCCAGAGCATCAACGGCGTGGTCACGAACAACCCCGTGGTGCCCATCCTGGAGAACTTCCTGTTTGAGATTGAGCCTGGCAAGCTCACCATCACCGCCTCCGACCTGGAGACGAGCATGATGACCGAGCTGCCCATCGAAGCACAAGAGTCGGGACGCATTGCGGCCCCGGCCCGCATCTTGCTCGATACGCTCAAGAACCTGCCCGACCAGCCCGTGACGTTCACGCTGGACGAGGAAACTTACACCATTGAAATCAGCTCGGCCAATGGGCGCTACAAGCTGGCTGGCGAAAACGCCGCCGACTTCCCCCGCGTGCCAGTGGTGAAGGGTTCGAGCCCAGTTGAGATTCCTTCGTCGTCGTTGGCGCGGGCCATCAACAAAACGATTTTTGCGGTGAGCACCGACGAGCTGCGGCCCGCCATGACTGGCATCCTGGTGCAGCTGGCCGACTCGCAAATCACCTTCGTGGCTACCGACGGCCACCGCCTGCTGCGCTACCGCCGCCAGGATGTGGGCGCCGGCCAAACAGCTAACCTCATCATTCCGCGCAAAGCGTTCAACTTACTCAAAAGCTCGCTGCCTTCTGAGGCGGCGCCAGTGCGCATCGAGTTCAACCAGAGCAACGCTTTTTTCTCGTTCAATCAGATGCGGCTGGTGTGCCGCCTCATCGACGAGCGCTACCCCGACTACGAGAACGTCATTCCGGTTAGCAACCCCAACAAGCTGACTATCAACCGCGGCGAGCTGCTGAACTCGGTACGCCGCATCAGCATCTACTCCAACAAAACGACCCACCAGGTGCGGCTGCGCCTCACGGGCTCCGAGCTGGTGATTTCGGCCGAAGACCTTGATTTCAGCAACGAGGCCAAGGAAACGCTGGTGTGCCAGTACGACGGCGAGGATATGGAAATTGGCTTCAATGCCCGCTTCCTGCAAGAAATGCTCTCCAACATCGACTCCGACGAAATCACGCTGGAACTGAGCACGCCTAATCGCGCTGGCCTGCTAATGCCCGCCCAAGCTGATGAAAATGAAAGCATCTTGATGCTGGTAATGCCAGTGATGCTCAATAACTACGTGTAACAAATAGTTAGTTACGAAAAGACATCTGTCGTCACGAGCGTAGTGAAGCAATCGCCCCAGAACGAGCCGTTTGGGTATTGTTCTGGGGCGGATTGCTTCGCAGGCTCACAACGGCAGACGACGTTTATAACCCGAGTGCCTCTTTATGAAAAAATCAGAAATTCGCTTTAGCATTGCCCTCGACGACCAGAAGGTGCCCGAAGCCATCAGCTGGCAGGCCACCGACGCGGGCCCCGACATTCAGTTTGCCAAGGCCATCAACGTGGCTATTTGGGACCGCAACGCCGATGCGACGATGAAAATCGACCAGTGGACCAAGGACATGCCTACCGACGCCATGAAGTATTTCGTGGTCGATAACATCGGCTCGATGGCTGAAACCATCCAGACGGCCACTGGCGATAAGAAAATGGCCGAGATGATGCGCACACTCTGCAAAGAGCTGAGCGACTACATCGACGAGCAAGGCGCTACTAATCAGTAAGCAATTTGTAAGCTATAGCATTAAAAAAGGCCTTCCACGCGCGTGGAAGGCCTTTTTTAATGTGTAAAATTTCTGAAAAACTAGCGAAGCGTGCGACCAAAAGGCTCACCAGAACGCTTGGTTTCTTTGGTTTTGGTGGGGCTTAGCACGGCGTTGTTGGCGCGCACGGGGGTAGGGTTCTGCACCGAGTTCACCAGGTTAGAAGCCGTAGCGTTGTGGGCGTAGTTGCGGTCGGCTTGGGCATAGCGCTTGCGGGCGTCGAAGTAGTCGGTATACTGGTCTGTGGTGAGTATAGCCTGTAGCTCAGCATCACGCTCATGGGCAATGGCCTTGGTTTGCTGGTCTAGCTGGTCGGGGTTTTTGGCGTACTGGCGTTCAGCGCTTTCCAGCTTTGTGATTTTGTCGTTGTTGATGGCGCGCAGGCGGGCCGACTGGTAGCCATTGAGGCGCAGGTCGCGCGTCATTTGGTCGCTCAGGTGTTCGGCCCGGTCGCTGGTAGCCGCATTGAGGCGAGGGCTTTGCTGAGTTTTATCCTGAGGCATAGCCGACGCTGGGGCTGGCAGGGGCTGCTGGGCGTGCGCCACACAAGTAGCTAAAAGCAAAAAAGCAAAAGCAGATTTCATGAGCCGATAAAGCAAGGGTAGGGAGGAAGATAGCCAACTAGCGTGCCAGTACCGAAGGGCGCGGGGCTGCCGGTTTTAACGGAGAAATTACCGGGCAGGTTAAGAAACTGCATGTGCCGCTGGGGCTCCCTACCTCCTCACGCCGGGCTCAAAACTGATTTTTCCACATCATGCTTTCTACCGGCCGGTCGCTGCGCTCGTTGTACTTAGCTGACTGTTTGCGGTTGTAAAGCGTTTGCACATCGCCTTGAATACCAAAGTAAATGAGCTGGCCAATGGGCATGCCGGGGTACACCCGCACGGGCATCGATACGCTAATTTCCAGCGTCCAATGGTTGCAGAAACCTACGTCGCCCTTGCCCGCAGTGGCATGAATATCAATGCCCAACCGCCCTACGCTGCTCTTGCCTTCTAGGAAGGGCACGTGGGCGTGGGTTTCGGTATATTCTTCGGTCACGCCCAGATACAGGATGCCCGGCTGCAGCACAAAGCCCTCAGTGGCCGACATCTCAAACGTCGTGATTTGGTTGTGGCGGCGGGCATCGAGCACCGCGTCGTCGTAGGTAGCCAGGTAGCGGCCCAGGTGCACGTCGTAGGAGTTGGTACCCAGGCAAGCGGGGTCGTAGGGCTGCACTACAATGGTACCGCGCTCCATTTCGGTGCGGATTTGCTGGTCGGTCAGAATCACGAATTTAGCAGAGTTTATGAGCGCTTGGCCCATGGGCCCGACGGCGTCGGGCAGGGTGAAATCAGAAAGAAATTAGTTGTGCTCGTCGTCGTCGTACTCGTCGGCGGGCAGCTCGCCGGTCGATTGTGGCCGGAAGCGGCTGAAAAAGCCGGGGCCACGCTCGGCAGCAGGGGCAGGGTCGGGCGCGTCGGCGCCTTCGTCGTCGGCCGGAGGGTAGTAGGCCTGCTCAGCTTCGAGGTCGCGCACGCGGCGACGCAGGCGGCGCAGCTCGGGCAGCAGGGTAGTTACTGCGTAAAGCAGCAGCCCAAACGAGCCCAAGCTCAGCAGTAGCGTAAAATATCCCACCCAGCCGGGCCCTGCGGAGGGGGTAGGCTCCTCGGCTAGTGCGCCAGTGCTGAGGCTGGTCGGCTCAGCGCTGGGGCTGGCGGGCGTAGCGTCGTCGCCGGGTACAGGGCCGTTGGTAGTAAGGGGTGCGGGGGCAGCCAGCGGCTCTTCGGGCTCGACGGTAGCGGGCTTGGCGGTGGCGGCCGCACTGGCATTGAAGCGGGCAGTGGCCTGCTTAATAACCCGCTGCTCGTTGCGGATGAGGGCCGACCTTTCGTCGCGCGGCAGGCCACGGATGAAAAACTCAAAATTGCGGTCGCGCAGCACGCCGCTTAACTGCTTTTCAAATTCGGCCAGCGTGAGCGGGCCGTTGCCAAAGCGCGCTTTGTAGCGTTCGGCCACACCGTTATAGTTCTGAAACAGCTTCTGCAGCTCGGCATTGTTTTCGAAGCTGGTGAACTGCTGGCGGGCCGCGGCGGTGCGCAGGTTTTCGGGGTATTTCTGCCGCGTAAAGTGCTTGTCGTACACCGTCTCGAAGGTGCGAAAATTCAGCTCGTCGATGGTGCGGTCAAACAGCTGTTTGTTGGTCGCGGCGGGCGTCTGGGCCTGGGCCAGCAGCGGCAGAAAGAAAAGCAGCTTGAGCAGAAAACGCATAAGAATAGAGTAGCGCGGAGGATGGCTTTGCGGCCTTTTAGGGTGCAAAGTTGGCGAAGTCTGGCAGAGTTTCGGGCACGGCAAGCCAGCAAAACTCCGCGCTACGAAAATCAGGCGTGCGCCTCGATGAGCGACTCGCGGCAGGCGGTGAGGTATTTCTCTACCAGCTCGTCGGTGATAGCCGTCGAAATAAACAGGGCCTCAAACTGTGAGGGCGCCAGGTAGATGCCTCGCTGCAGCATGGCATGGAAGTAGCGCCCAAACGCCGGCAGGTTGGCCTTCTTGGCGTCTTCCAGGTTGGTCACCGGCTCGGCGGTGAAGAACAAGCTGAACATCGAGCCCACCTGGTTTACAGTGTAGTTCAGGCCCAGGTCCTGGGCAATCTGGCGGGTGCCATCGGCCAAGCGCGTGCTAGTGGCTTCGAGCTGCTGGTACACCTCGGGGTGCTCGTGCAGGTAGCGCAGCTGGGCCAGGCCGGCGGCCGTGGCCAGCGGGTTGCCCGAGAGCGTACCAGCTTGGTACACCTTACCGGCGGGCGCCACTTGGTTCATGATGTCGGCCCTACCCCCGTAGGCGCCCACGGGCAGACCGCCGCCGATGATTTTGCCCAGCGTCGTCATATCAGGCACCACGCCGAAACGCTCCTGCGCGCCGCCGCCCGCCAGGCGAAAGCCGGTCATCACCTCATCAAAAATGAGCACGATGCCGTGCTGGGTGCACAGCGCCCGCAAGCCAGCTAAAAAGCCGTGCGCCGGGGCTACGAGGCCCATATTGCCCACCACCGGCTCGATGATGATGGCAGCCAACTGCTCGGGGTTAGCCGCGATGGCGGCTTCTACGGCGGCCAGGTCATTGTAGGGCACCGTGAGGGTGTCTTGCGCCACGCCCAGCGTTACGCCCAGCGAGTCGGGGGCGCCCAGCGTGAGCGCGCCCGAGCCGGCGGCGATGAGAAATGAATCGCCGTGCCCGTGGTAGCAGCCCTCAAACTTGAGGATTTTGGCGCGGCCAGTGTAGCCCCGCGCCACCCGAATGGCCGACATGGTGGCCTCGGTGCCCGAGTTTACGAGTCGGACTTTCTCCAGGCTGGGCACCATCTCGATGAGCAGCTCGGCCATCTCGACCTCGCGGCGAGTCGGAGCCCCGTACGATAGCGAGTCGGGTAGGGCTTTGGTCAGGGCCTCCAACACGGGCGGAAAGGCATGGCCCAGAATCATCGGGCCCCAGGAGTTGATGAAGTCAACGTATTGGTTGCCATCTACATCGGTGAGCCAGGCGCCTTGAGCCGACTGCATAAACACGGGCGCGCCGCCCACCGAGCGGAAGGCCCGCACCGGCGAGTTAACCCCACCCGGAATTAGGTCTTGCGCACGGGCAAATAAGGTTTCGGAAGTAGTCATTGGTCAGTTTTTAATCTACTAATTACAAAATCGGTTGTCCTTGCGCGCACAACGAAAGTGGAGCGCGGCCATCCTTCTTTGTCATCCTTAAAATAGGGTTTACTACCCCCTAGTCATAAGGAAAGATTGCCGCGCTTCGCTCACAATGACAAGCGTGTAGTGCGCCGCTTAGTGCAGCAGCTGCGGCTCCAGGTTGCTGAGCTTGAGCAGCGGCACGGTCTGGTTGTCGTGGGCGCCGTTGGGGTAGGAGAGACCCTCAAAAATGGCCCCTGGCTGAGCAGGCTCGGTAGCCAGCGCGGCCTGAAAAGCCGGCCCGTACTGCTGTAGCGCATTGCCAAAGAATAACAGCAGTTCGAAGCCTTGGTTGGCAAACACGGAAGGGGGTAGCTTTTGCTGCGTCAGGTAGAGCTGGCGAAAGCGCCGGTAGCCCAGCCCTTGCCGGTCAAAAAACCGGGGGTGGTAGTAATACACGCCTGCGCTGCCGAGCTGCCCCACGCCGAGGCTGGGATTGTCGAGCCAAGCGCCGGGCACGAGCAGCGCCGGGCGGGTGGCGCTGGGCACAGTGCCCAGCGCCGCGAAAGCCGCCGGGCCAACCTTGCGGTTGTCAGAAGCGATAACAATGTGGCTGGCGCCTGTGAGCTCGGCCGGCAAGAAGGCGGCCGACAGGCTGGCCAGGTCGTCGGGCCGGAAGGCGTGAGTGGCTGTGATGCGCCCTCCCGCCGCCTCGTAGGCTGCCTGGTAAGCCGTGGCAAAATCGTTGTCGTCCTTGCTGTCTTCATGCAGCAGCACGGCCGGCCGGCCGGTGCCAAAGGAAGTAGCCGCAAACTGCGCCGCCACGCGCCCCTGGGTGGCCGCGCTCGGCGCGTAGAGGTAGTGGTAGGGGTTGTCTTGCACCAGGCTGGCATCTTGCGAAAGTGGATTGATGCAGACAATCTGGTGGTCACGAGCATAGCGGGCCAGCAGCTTGGCGCCCGACTTATACACCGGCCCGATGAGCAAATCCATGCCAGCCAGCTCGGGCAGCGCCAGCACGCTTTTGAGCGTGAGCGTATCGGCACCTGTGTCGTAGGCAAAGAGCTGCACCGGGTGGCCGGCGCGCTGTAGCGAGTCTTGGGCCAGGCGCAAGCCGGCGTAGAGGTCGGTTACGAATTGGTTTTTGCGCTGCGTCTGCCAGCTGTTGTCTTGCAGCTCGAAGGGCAGCAGCACGCCAATATTGTACGTGCCCTTGCGGGGTAGGGCTCGGGGCGCAGCTGGGGCCGCGAGTGCCGCCGTGTAGCGGCTGCGCTCGAGCTTAAACTGCGCCACGAGCGCGTCGAGCTGCTGGCGGTCGGCATCGCCCAGTGGGCCCGCACTTAGCAGATAGTCGGCGTAGAGCCGGCCAATGAGCTTGCTCTGGGGGTAGCGCTGGCGCAGCCGCAGCCAGGTGGCGCGGTCCCTTAGCTTGCCCAGGTAATTGGCCTGCATGGCCTCGCGCGGGGCGGCGTATTGCTCGGCGGGCAGCTGGCCTAGCGTGCGCAGGGCGGTGTCGAAGTCACCCTGCTCAAACGATACCTGGCCCTGTAGATACAGCGCTTCGTTGAGGTTGGGTGAGGTGGGGTACTGGTTGCGCAGCAGGTTCAGCATCTGCTCAGCCTCGGCCCACTTGCCCAGGCGAGTAGCGGCCACCGCGTAGAGGTAGGCCGCGTCGGGGGCCTGGGCAAAGTGGTTGACGGGCTGCGCCAGCGGCCCTAGCTCCTGCATCGCCGCGGCATAGTGGCCCTGGTCGAGCTGGGTTTTGCCGGTGCGGTAGCGCGCGAGCTGGCCTTGGGCAGCGGCGCTCAGGGCCAGGGCCAGCAGGGGTAGAAACAATAGCCGCCACCACGATAATAGGGCAACGGCACGGTATAAACGAGTCATGGGGGTAGGGAAAGCCAGGGTTGGCCGCTGCAAAGGTACATTGCCCCCGGTGGGGCCAAAATGCAACTGCCCTACCCCCCCTGCCTACCTTAGCTTTATTGCTCGCCTCACCGCCTGTTCTTATGCCCCTTTCTGCTGCTGCGCTGCGCCACCGCCTACCCCTGCTGCTGGTGCTGGGTTTGTCGCTGGCCCTAAGTTTTGCCCTGATCGCCGTGCGCGTGATTATCACCCACCGGCTGCAGTTTGTGTTTTTGCTCTGGAATTTATTTCTGGCGGCCATCCCATTTGCCCTGAGCGCGGCGCTATACCTAGCGGCCCGGCCGCCGGGCGCGCGGCTGCTGTTGCCGGTGGGAACGGTGTGGCTGCTTTTCTTTCCCAACGCGCCTTACCTCATCACCGACCTCTTTCACTTGCTGCCCCGCGCCGGCGTGCCGTACTGGTACGACTTGGCCCTCATTATGTCCTGCGCCTGGAACGGCTTGATGCTGGCCTTCGCCTCGCTGCTCGACATGCACACGCTGGTGCGCCAGCGCCTGGGCTTTTGGGCGGGTTGGGGCTTTGTCACGCTGGCGCTGGGCCTCAGTGCTTTTGGGGTGTACCTGGGTCGCTACCTGCGCTATAATTCCTGGGATATTCTCAATAACCCTTTTACGCTGTTCTACGACATCGTGCAGCGCATCTTGCACCCTTTCCACAATTGGCAGACCTGGGGCGTAACGGTCGTGTTCTGGTCGTTTTTGCTCATTGCCTACGCCACCGTGCGCCTGCTGGGCCAGCCAGCGTTGGTAGACAATGAGTAGTGGGTAGCGGGAAAAAGAGCGTCATGCCGAGCTCGCCGCCGCATCTCTACCGCCTTATTCAACGGCGCGAGCGAGGTGCTGCGGCGAGCTTGGTATGACGTTCTTTGTTTTTCCTGCTACTTGCTGCCTTGTTGCGTCAAAAAAATGTTCTGGTCCCGCCTGCTTTCTACCCGCCGCTACCCCGACCGCCCCGCCGAAGCGCCTACCCCTGGCCGCTCGCCCTACTTAGCTGATTATGACAGGGTAGTGTTCTCGTCGGCCTTCCGGCGCTTGCAGCGCAAAACCCAGGTGATGCCGCTGCCTGAAACCGATTTCGTGCATACCCGCCTCACGCACTCGCTCGAAACGGCCTGCGTGGGCCGCTCGCTGGGCCGCCTCTCGGCCCGCCGCGTGCTCGAAAACGACCCCGACATTGCCCGCGAGCTGCCTGACTTTGCCCAGGACTGCGGCGATATCGTGGCGGCCGCCTGCCTCGCCCACGACATCGGCAACCCGCCTTTCGGCCACTCGGGCGAAGATGCGATTTCGGCCTACTTCGCTAGCCGGGCGGCCGAGCGCTTCATCACCGGCCTCAGCGCCGCCGAGCAGGCCGACTTGCAGCACTTTGAGGGCAACGCGGCGGGCTTTCGCATTCTCACGCACACCTACCCGGCGCTCAGCAGCGGCTCGGCTGGGCTGGGGCTCACCTATGCCACGCTCGGGGCGTTCACCAAGTACCCGCGTCCATCGCTCATTCAGGCTGATAAGCGTCAAAATGGAGCCAGTGAGAAGAAATACGGCCATTTTCAGACCGAAAACCCGCGCTTCAAACTGGTAGCCGAAGAGTTGGGCTTGCTGCCCAAAGACGCGCCGGCGGGCTTCTACCACCGCCACCCACTTGCCTTTTTGGTCGAGGCGGCCGACGACATTTGCTACCGCATCATCGACTTTGAAGATGGCCTCAAGCTCGGCCTCATCGACCACGAGCGCGGCCTGGCGCTCCTGCGCAAACTGCGCGCCGCTGCCCCCAATGCCCGCCCCAAAAGCGCCGGCAGCGGCGGCCTCGAATGGCGCGACTGGCAGGAGGAACTGGGCTACTTGCGCGCTACGCTCATCGGCCAGCTCGTCGACGAAACCGCTACCCGCTTTGCCCACCACGCGCCCGCCATCTTGGCTGGCACCTATGATGCCTCGCTCATCAAAGAGTTGAGCGGCTACCAATTCTTGCAGGAAATTCAGCAGCTGAGCGTGGATAAGTTGTACCGCTCGCGCCCGGTGCTCGAAATAGAAGCCGCTGGCTTCGAGGTGCTAGGCGGCCTGCTCGACGCCTTTCTCTGCGCCATTTTTGACAAGAAGGAAAACCACCGCTCGCGCAAGCTGCTCGATTTGCTACCCCCTCAGTTTCGGGCAATCGGCCCGCAAGCCGGCGCCCCGGCCTACGAACAGATTTTGCTGCTCACCGACTACGTAGCCGGCATGACCGACCAGCACGCGCTGAGCTTGTATAAGACGATAAAAGGAATCGAGCTGCCGAAGGGGTTTTAGTCTTAGAACAGAATTTTACTTTGGAAAGGCGGGGTCCATTGGATGCGCTGCTAAAAACCAAAAAAACAGCGCTCCACCGATTACTATTAGAAAAAGTAAAGTTAAAATTGTCCGGATTATTTGATTTACTACTTGCCACCTGAGTGATAAATTATTGGCTTTCAACCGGCAGTGATTGTACCAACAAATTGCTACTATACTGCCTAAAAGTGAGATCGGAATTGCGAAGTATTCAATCACTAGTCGCATATGCTACAAATGCAGAAAAGCCGCTTTGGTAACCCAAAGTGGCTTTTAAATGACTAAAACTTATTCACTGCCGTTACGCCTTGGTCTCGTTGAAAGGGCTTCGGACGGGTAGCGCGATTTACAAAATCGCGCTACTGCCTAACGTCAGTTATTCAGGCAAGCAGTTTATCTCGCTAGTATATAATGATACCATATTTGCCAGTAGCTGCTCGATGAGCAGCCGGCCTTTCCAGACTGATTTTAGCTTGCTGCGAATCTGCGCCGCGGTCTGCACAAATTCTTGTTCTTCGGCCAGTTCGTGGTTTTCAAAAGCCATGAGCTTCTCCACCATTGGCTCCGTCATTTCGGGGTGAAACTGCAGGCCGACGATGCCGTCGCCCCACACATAGCCCTGGGCCGCGCAACCGGCCGACATGCCCACCCGCACCGCGCTCGGCGGCACCGCAAAGGTGTCGAGGTGCCAATGCAGCACGGTGGCCTTGTCGGGCCAGCCGCGCAGCAGCGGATGCGTCAGGGCTTTGGCCGAGAAGCGCACCGTCCAGAAACCAATTTCGGGCTCGGGGTTTGGGCGCACTTCGCTGCCCAGCGCCTGCGCCACCAACTGCGCGCCCAGGCAAATGGCCAGCGTGATTTTGCCTGCCCGCAGCGCCTCGTGTAAAAAGACTTTTTCGGCCACCAGCCATGGAAACTCCGCTTCGTCGTGCACGCTCATGGCCCCACCCAAAACTAGCAGCCCATCAAACGCATCTTGGGCCGGAAAGGAGGGGTAGGGCTCGTAGAGCCGCGTGAACGTGAGCGCGTGGCCGCGCGCCGCTAGCCACTCGGCCGCATGGCCCGGGCCTTCATCGGGCAGGTGTTGGAGGCAGTGCCAGCGCATGGGTTACGGGAGCTAGCGAATGGAAGCCTTGAACGTTTTGGTAACGTGAATGATAGGCGAATTGCCCGCCTTTGGCACCACGTCGAAGGATACGCGCACCCCCTGAATCGCTAGCTCTTGACTAGCAGCCAGCTTATTAGCCGCGTAAATGGTGCCGCTGAGGTCGGCGCCGGCGGCCGTGGCCACTATTTCCTGCGTCACGTGTCGAATGTCGGCCGTGGTTTGCACGGCGGGGTTAAATAGGTACTTAACCGACGACGCATCGAGCGAATACGTGTAAGGCCGCTCGCCGCTCGCTAGCCGTTGGGCAACGACGACGGGCCGGTCGGCCAGAAAAAATACGCCGGGCGCCTCATTATACTGGGGAGTGAAGCCGGCTACGGCGCTATTGTCTTGCCCTGGCAGGGCAAGTATGGGGTTGGTCAGCCCTACATCGGTGCGCACACTTACTTGCGCTGGCGTCGGCAAATAGACCTGCGCTCCTAGGCCCGCCCGCATCACCGGCACGGGCCCCTGGTACCAGGCATCGGTGGAATATTGTAACAGGATGCGCTCGGCGGTAGCCCTAAGGAAGGGGCCCTGCTGCAGCTTGGCGAGGCTAGCGGGGCCAGTCAGGCGCAAGCCTACCAGGCCGCTGTAGCTGGGAGTTTTGGCAAAATCGACGCCTGGCGCTTGGATACCCACCGGTAGCGTGGTGCCGAAGGACGCATTGTTAAGTGCCAGGCTGGTAACCTGGGCGCCGGCCAGCTCCCAGCGCAGGAGCAAGGTATTAAAACTGGCCTTAGCAATGTTGGGGTCGTAGGCCAGCTCAATTTGGGTGGCGTACCACATGGGGTAGCCCAGCGCCTGGGGCTCGAGTACGGAGGCCAGTGACGAATTAGTAGTAGGGTCGACCACGGCCTGGTCAGCAAAGCTGAGCAACGGCGAAGAGCTGGCCATCGCGCCTTCTAGTTTCACCGTAGAAACCAGAGCGTTGTGGTCGCGTAGCGTCGGTGCGTCGGTCGCAGAATAATAGTAAAAGCGCAGCAGCCCCCGGTACTTGTTATAAAGCACGATATACGGGTTAGAAAAGCTAGCGCTGCGCGAAAAAGTGCTGTAAACCACTGCCCAACCTTCCGCCTGCTTGTGGTCATCGCGCATATCATCACTGAAAGCTCGGCTGGCCGTAGGCGCCCACGGCGCTAACACCTGCGGGCTGCCGGCCGGCGTAGGCAGGTACTGCGCGTTGTCGAGGTCGAAGACAAAGTCGGCGCCGAGTGGCTTGGTGGGTGGGGCCGGCGTATAGGCCAGTGGCACGATGGTGGGGGTGGCGCTTGCATCGTTGGTGCCCGTCACGCTAAGCTCAGTGGGGGTAGGGTCGTCGCCGCGGTGGCAGGCTCCGGCCAAAATTGTTAAGAAAGGCAGCAGCACTGCCGGGCGGTAGCGTTGGAATGTAGTCATAGCAAGGGGGTAGAAGTAACGGAGTTAGGAGGCCGACGCAACGCAAAAAGCCGGGCTATTGGTATGGCCCGGCTTTTTAGGTTTAGCTATAGAGGCTTATTCCCATTCAATGGTTGCCGGCGGCTTGCTCGAAATATCATACACCACGCGGTTGATGCCACGCACTTGGTTGATAATGCGATTGCTGACGTCGGCCAGGAAATCGTAGGGTAGGTGGGCCCAGTCGGCGGTCATGCCATCCACGCTGGTTACGGCGCGCAGGGCCACTACGCGCTCGTAGGTGCGCTCATCGCCCATTACACCCACGCTCTGCACGGGCAGCAGCATGGCGCCGGCCTGCCATACTTGCTCGTAGAGGCCGCGCTCCTTCAAGAGGTTGATAAATACACCGTCGGCGCGCTGCAAGAGGTCCACTTTCTCGGGCGTGATGTCGCCCAGGATGCGGATGCCCAGGCCGGGGCCAGGGAACGGGTGGCGGTTGAGAATCTCGCCGGGCAGGCCCAGCGCGGCGCCTACTTCGCGCACCTCATCTTTGAAGAGCATGCGCAGCGGCTCCACTATTTTGAGGTTCATCTTCTCGGGTAGGCCGCCCACGTTGTGGTGGCTCTTGATGGTCACGGCCGGCCCGCCGTGCACCGATACCGACTCAATCACGTCGGGGTAAATGGTGCCCTGGGCCAGCCAGCGCGCGCCGTCTACCTTCTGCGCCTCGCGGTCAAACACCTCGATAAACGTGCGGCCGATGGCCTTGCGCTTCTGCTCGGGATCGGAAAGGCCATCCAGCGCGGCGTAAAATTCGGGCGCCGCATTCACGCCGGTCACGTTCAGGCCTAAGCCCTCGTAGGCTTTCAGCACCGAGGCAAACTCGTCCTGCCGCAGCAGGCCGTTATCGACAAAAATGCCGTGCAGGCGCGGGCCCACGGCGCGGTGCAGCAGCAGGGCCGCCACGCTGGAGTCTACCCCCCCCGAAAGACCCAGAATTACCTGGTCGTCGGGGCCAATGGTGGTTTGCAGCGCCGCCACCATCGAATCCACGAAGTGCTCGGGCGTCCAGCTCTGGTCGCAGCCGCAAATGCCCACCACGAAGTTTTCGAGCAGCTGCTTGCCCTCGGTTGAGTGGGTCACCTCGGGGTGAAACTGGATGCCATAGGTATCCTGACCCGGCAGCTTGTACGCCGCCACGGCTACTTCGGGCGTACCGGCAATTACCTCGTAGGTAGGGGGTAGAGTCTTGATGGTGTCGCCGTGCGACATCCATACCTGCGTATCTAGGTGCAAGCCGCGCAGTAGGGGCGAAGCCTCGTCGAGGCTGCTCAGCCGCGCCCGGCCATACTCGCGAATGGTGGCGGGCAGTACCTCGCCGCCGCCCTGCTGGGCCAGCAGCTGCGCGCCGTAGCAAATGCCCAGCACTGGCACCTGGCCCAGAATGCTGCTCAGGTCAGGGTTAGGCGAGTCGGCATCGCGCACCGAGCAAGGCGAGCCCGATAGAATAACGCCCCGCAGGTCGCCGGCACTGATGCGCTCGGCCAGCTGGGGGGCGTGGGTGTAGGGGTGAATTTCGCAGAACACGTGCAGCTCGCGAATGCGCCGGGCAATGAGCTGGGTGTACTGCGAACCGAAGTCCAGGATAAGAATTTGCTGCATAAAATCGCAGATTGGCGCAGGTTGAGCTGATTTCGCAGGTTTGGAGGCCAATAAGCTGGCTTCTGGCTACGTGGCGCTGGCCAACTGTGGCGCAAAATTACCCTGAATTTGGCCGCCTGCCTGCGTTGGGACGAAGATTTTCGGAGCAGTTGGGTAGCTAATTCAAAAAATATTCCGGCTAAATCCACTCATTCTCAACCTCCCAGGCCGTAGCGAGCGAATAGAATCTAGCACGTCTGCTCCTTCTGCGCCAATCTGTGTGTACCTTTGCAACGGCGAGTCAGAACGACCAGCTCCTACTGAACTCCCCCAGGGCCGGAAGGCAGCAAGGGTAGGTGGTTGAGCGGTGCGATTTTGGCTCGCTTTTTTTTGCCCTTTCCGGCCGGCCCATAGCCGCGCTTTGCTGCCCGAGTTTGGGCAGGCAGCGCGTAGCTTTGGGCCGGCTTTTTTTTTGACTTGCCGTTAAAAAACGTTTGTCATGGCAAGCGCACCAGCACGATATCCGAGCGATTCCGTACTGGTGCGCTTGCCGGACTGCGCTCGCCATGACAAACGATTGTAGTAGCTAATACCTTACAAATGAAGTTTTTTATTGATACGGCCAACCTAGCCGAAATACAGGAAGCCGTAGACCTCGGCGTGCTCGATGGCGTGACGACCAACCCCTCGCTAATGGCCAAAGAAGGCATTCGAGGCACCGATGCCGTGATGGCCCACTACCAGGCCATTTGCGACATCGTGGACGGTGACGTGTCGGCCGAGGTAATCGCCACCGACTTTGAAGGCATTATCCGCGAGGGCGAGGCCCTGGCCGACTTGCACCCCAATATCGTGGTCAAAGTGCCCATGATTAAGGATGGTATCAAGGCTATCAAGTATTTCAGCGACAAGGGTATCCGTACCAACTGCACGCTTATTTTCTCGGCCGGGCAAGCCCTGCTGGCTGCCAAGGCGGGCGCTACCTACGTGTCGCCTTTCGTGGGCCGCCTCGACGATATCGGCGCCGATGGCCTAGGCTTGATTGCCCAGATTATCGAGATTTTTGCCAACTACGGCTACGCCACCGAAGTACTGGCCGCCAGCGTGCGCCACGTGCCGCACCTCATTCAGTGCGCCGAGCTGGGCGCCGACGTGGTCACCTGCCCGCTCAACGTTATCACTGGTCTGCTCCATCACCCGCTCACCGACAAGGGCCTGGCTACCTTTCTGGCCGACCACCGGAAGGTGAATGCCTAATAAATAGAAGGTTATTGGTTAAAACGTCTGTCATTGCGCGGAGGAACGACGAAGCAATCTTTCCTACTAGCTAGGGCAATGCCGCAGACGATAAGGAAGGACTGCTTCGTCGTTCCTCCGTGCAATGACAGACGTTTAACTCCTAACTAACCTAGCAAGTGTACATTATTAAAGTAAAAGGCAAGGCCAAAATTCCGGATTACATTCAGCTGCGCGACGAAAATTTCGTGCTGATTGCGTATTTCCGGGCCGACCGGCCGCTCAAAGACTTGCACCGCTATGGGCTGGAAGGCCAAGAGGTGCCGCTGGCGGCCGTTATCGCGGAGCTGGAATTTGGGAAGCTGCGCAAGCTTGAACTCTAAAACTGCCATGACCGAGCCGATAGTTGAGCTGCGCGGCGCCACCATCACCCAGGAAGAGCGGGCGGTGCTGGCAAACGTGTCTTTGCAGCTGGAAAAGAGCGAGTTTGCTTACCTAGTGGGGCGCACCGGGGCGGGCAAGTCGTCGCTGCTGAAGACCCTGTATGCCGACTTGCCGCTGCTAGTGGGCACCGGCACGGTGGCGGGCTACGACCTGCCGCGCCTACCCCCCCGCAATGTGCCGTATTTGCGCCGGCGGCTGGGCATTGTGTTTCAGGACTTTCAACTGTTGAGCGACCGCACGGTAGGCGAAAACCTGCTGTTTGTACTCAACGCTACCGGCTGGCGCGGCAAGGCCCGCAAGCAGCAGCGCGTGCAGGAGGTGCTGACGCAGGTGGGCCTGAGCGGCGTGGCGGGCCGGATGCCGCACCGGCTTTCGGGGGGCGAGCAGCAGCGTGTGGTAATAGCGCGGGCGCTGCTCAACGAGCCGGTTTTGCTGCTGGCCGACGAGCCGACGGGCAACCTCGACCCTGAGGTGTCCGATGGCATTATGGCGTTGTTTGCCGAAATCAACCACGCGGGCACAGCCATTTTGATGGCAACGCACAACTTTCAGCTGCTTGAAAAATACCCGCACCGCGTGCTCACCTGCCGTGAGGGCCAGCTGCTGGATTCGGCGCGGGCGTAGGACTGCGAATTGTTGCCTATGCCCGCTGGCCTGTCCATCCTGATTCCGGTTTTTAACCGCGATGTGCGCGTACTGGTCAGTAGCCTGCGGGCCCAGGCCCACGACTGGCCGGGCGAGGTAGAAATCATGCTGCTGGATGATAAATCGGCGGAGGAGTATCGGCAGCTAAACCAGGTGGTGGTCCACCAGCCCAGTGTGCGCTACGCCGAGCTGCCAGCCAACGTGGGCC
>Ga0160429_1000878_pt1 | contig 19007 bp, 18 predicted proteins | sample SolpanmetagenomR_FD_108199 | JGI IMG/M metagenome (GOLD analysis project Ga0160429, IMG submission 108199) | Solar panel surface microbial communities from Lawrence Berkeley National Laboratory, California, USA - R | ecosystem: Engineered > Built environment > Solar panel > Unclassified ...
CCCCGCGCAGGCACAGGCGAATACGGGCGGGAAGTCGAACTCGACCGATCCGGCCGCGGCGAACCTCGCCGGCGGACAGCAGCCGGCTTCGCCGGGCACTGTCGGGGCGATGAACAAGGCGGCGGCCGATCGGCAGACGGCTCCGGCCGACGACAACTGCTGATCCACGACTTCCGTCGAAACGTCCTGCGCAAGCCCGCCTCGGTTCCGAGGCGGGCTTGCTTGCATGTGGATACCGGTGGTTGCGCGACGGGACGCGCGAACCGGCGTGGTCCCACGCCCCGGATCGGTGTTTAAGCCTCGCGACGGCGTCGTTGGCGCGGCTTTCCGCGATGGCCGCCATCATCGGAGCCGGAGGATGCGGAGGGGTACGACGGGATTGGCTGGAACCGACATCACTGTACTTATCCAGGCAAATTTGGCAAACAAGACCGGGTAAATTCGGCAATCACTGGGGAGGTGGGGACGTGGGTCAGCGGCGTACGCTCCTGCTGATCGGGGGGTTGCTGCTCGCCGCCGGGGCCGCTGTTCTCACCGAGCCCGGCGAGCGTCTCCGCGCCCGCGCCGCCCCGATCCTGTCGGAAATCGGCGCACGTCTCGAGCCGCTGATCCCGACACTGCGCAGTGGCCCGACCGCGGATGCGCGGCTCCCGACGCCGCGCACGGCGATCGAGGACGGGCGCACCTTGGTCCGGCTGTCGGCACTCGAACGGCAGCGCATCGGCCTCGTCGCCGAAGCGCGACCGTCCGTACCGCACCAGCAGGAGCTGACCGCTTACGGAAGCGTCCTCGATCTCGCCCGGATCACCGAGCTCACCAACAGCTACGCGGGCGCCGTCGCGTCGCTTCAGACGGCCCAGGCGCGGGTCGAGGTCTCGGGCAGCGCCGCCCGGCGCGCGCGCAGCCTCGGCGCGGGGATCGTGGCGGTCGCCCAGATCGAGACAGCCGAAGGCACCCTCCTGACCGACCGGGCCGCCGTGACCACGGCCGAATCGCAGGTGCGGACCCTCGCGGCCACGGCGCGACAGGAATGGGGCTCGGTGCTCGGCAAGGCGATCATCGATCGTTCACCCCTCGTCACGCGGCTGATCGAGCGCGCGGACTTCTTGGTTCAGGTGACGCTGCCGCCGGGCGAGAGCCTTCCGGTGCCCCCGCAGGCGGCCTACGCCGAGGTTCCGCCGCAGAGCGAGCGCGTCCCCCTGCGGCTGGTCTCGGCGGCGACCCGCACCGATCCACGCATCCAGGGGCAGAGCTTCTTCTACTTGGTGTCGGGCGACAGCGGCCTGTTGCCGGGCACCAGCACGATGGCGTTCCTGGCGGCGCCGCAGACGATTCGGGGCGTCCTCGTGCCCGAGGATGCCGTCGTGCACGGCGAGGGGGGCACCTGGGTCTATCGGGGCACCGGCGACGGTGCCTTCGTGCGGCATCCGGTCCGTGCCGATGCGCCGATGTCGGCCGACGCCTTCGTGGTCGAGGATCTGCCGGATGGCGGGGAGATCGTGCTGCGGGGTGGGCAGGCATTGCTCTCCGAGGAGATGAAGAGCCGGATCCGCGTCGTGGGCGACGACGATGACTGAGCCGCCGGGTGCTGCCGGCCGCGGCGGTCCCCAGGCGGCCCTCGTCGGTTTCGCCGTGCGGCTCCCTCGGGTGGTCCTGGCTCTGGCCTGTGCCGTGCTCGTCTTCGGCCTCTACGCGCTCGCGGCAGCGCGCTACGACGTCTTTCCGGAATTCGCCCCTCCGATCGTGACGATCCAGACCGAGGCGCCGGGCCTCGACTCGGAGCAGGTCGAGGTGTTGGTCACCCAGCCCGTCGAGGTCGCGGTCGGCGGCCTTCCGGGGCTCGAGACCCTGCGCTCCACCTCCATCCAGGGCCTGTCGGTGATCACCGCCGCCTTCAAGTCCGGCAGCGACGTCGATCGGGTCCGCCAGCGCGTCAACGAGCGTCTGGCGGCTCTGTCCGGCCGAATGCCGGACGGGGTTGCGACGCCGGCGATGACCCCGCTCACCTCCTCGACCCTCACGGTGCTCCTCGTCGGGTTGACCGCGGAGGCCCGCGACGGCATGGACCTGCGCCACGTGGCCGAATGGACCGTACGGCGGCGCCTTCAGGCCGTGCCGGGCATAGCGCAGGTGTCGATCTACGGCGGGGCGGTGCGGGCGCTGCAGGTCCAGGTCCGGCCGGACGACCTGATCCGTTTCCAGATCGGCCTCAACGACGTGCTGACGGCCGCCCGGAAAGCAACCGGCGTGCGGGGCGCCGGCTTCGTCGACACCCCGAACCAGCGCGTGCTGCTGCGGAGCGAGGGCCAGTCGCTCACCCCGGAGGCCCTGGGCCGCACGGTGCTCCACAACGACGGGGGGGCGAGCGTCGTGCTCTCGGACGTGGCGAATGTCACGGCCGCCCCCGAACCCGCGATCAGCGCGGCGCTCGTCGACGGGAAGCCCGGCGTGCTGCTCATGGTTGGCGCCCAGGTCGGCGTCGACACGCGGGCCGTGACGGCGCGGCTGGAAGCCGCCCTCGACGAGTTGCGGCCGGTCCTGAACCGGGAGGGCGTGTCCCTGCGCGCAGACCTGTTCCGGCCGGCGAACTTCGTGGATGTCGCCACCGGGAACGTCCTCCAGGCCCTGGCTTTCGGCGGCGTCCTGGTGGTGATCGTGCTGTTCGTCTTCCTGGCGGATTGGCGGGCCGCGCTGATCAGCGCGGCGGCGATCCCCCTCTCGTTGGTCGCCGCCGCGCTCGCGCTCCAGGCCTGGGGCGAGAGCCTCAACACGATGACGCTGGGCGGGCTGGCGCTGGCCATCGGCGAGGTGGTGGACGATGCGGTGATCGGCGTCGAGAACGTCTCCCGCCGCCTGCGGGCCGCGCGTGGCGAGCGACCGGCCCGCGTGGTGCTCGCCGCCATGCTGGAGGTGCGCACCTCGGTCGCCTACGCGACGCTCGCCGTGCTCCTGATGTTCCTGCCGGTGCTGGCGCTCACCGGGGTGGCGGGGCGCCTGTTCGGCCCCCTGGCGCTCGCCTACATCGCGGCGGTCGTGGCCTCGCTCCTCGTCGCGCTCACGGTCACGCCGGCCCTGGCGCTGCTCCTCCTGGGTGGCCGGATGGCGCGCGCCGAGGCCGCTCCGCCGCGCGAGCCGCCCGTGGTCCGCTGGAGCCGCGCCGCCTACCTCCGGCTGCTGGCCTGGATCGGCCGGGCCCCGCGCCTGGCGATGCTGGGAAGCCTGCTGCTGACCCTCGCGGGTGCCGCGATCCTCCCGACTCTCGGCGCGGTGTTCCTGCCCGACCTGAAGGAGGGCCACTTGATCCTCCACATGGTGGCGATCCCCGGGACGTCGCTGCAGGAATCGCAGCGGCTCGGCACGCTGATCACCGGCGACCTGAAGGGCATTCCGGGCGTTCGCGCCGTGGCCGCACAGATCGGTCGCGCCGAGGCCGCCGAGGATACGGCGGGTCCCCATTACAGCGAGATCCACATCGACCTGCAGCCCGGCCTCGACGGCGCGGCCCAGCGATCCGTCGAGGCGGCGATCCGCGACCTGATCGCCGGGTTTCCCGGTGCCGCCTTCTCGCTCAAGACCTTCCTGACCGAGCGGATCGAGGAGACGGTGTCGGGCTTCACGGCGCCCGTCGTGGTCAACGTGGTCGGCAGCGACCTGGACCGCATCGAGGCCGCCGCCCGCTCGGTCGCCCGCGAACTCGCGGAGGTGAAGGGCGCCCGCGACGTGCAGCAGGCGTCCCCGGCCGGATTGCCGCAGGTCACCGTGGCGCTCCGCCCGGTGGATCTGCGCCACTGGGGTCTCGATCCGGTCGAGGTGCTGGAGGCGGTGCGCACCGCCTACCAAGGCGACGTCGTCGGCCAGACCTATCGCGGCAACGCGGTGTTCAACGTGCTGGTGATCCTCGACGCGGCAGTGCGGAGTCGTCTCAGCGCGGTGGGTGACCTGCCCCTGCGGGCGACAGGCGGTCGCTACGTCCGCCTGTCGCAGGTGGCCGACGTCTACGAAAGCGCGGGCCGCTATCAGGTGCAGCATCTCGGTGCGCAGCGGGTGCAGGCCGTGACCGCCAACGTCGCCGGACGGGACATGGCGGGATTCGTGGCGGCGGCCAAGCGCAAGATCGCCAAGGAGGTGCGGCTGCCCGAGGGTGTCTACGTGACCTTCTCGGGGGCCGCGGAGGCGCAGGAGGCGGCCCGGCGCGACCTGCTGATCCACGCCGGTCTCGCCGGTTTCGGCATCGTGGTTCTGCTCGCCATCGTCACCGGTTCGGCGGCGAACCTGATGCTGGTCCTGGTCAATCTGCCCTTCGCCTTCGTGGGTGGGGTCGCCGCGGCGGCGCTCACCGGGGGCTTGCTCTCGCTCGGCTCCCTCGTCGGTTTCGTCACCCTCGCGGGCATCTCGCTGCGCAACAGCGTGATGATGATCGCCCATTACGAGCAGATGGTGACGCGGGATAAGCTCCCGTGGGACGCCGCGACCGCGGCCGCGGGCGCCGCCGACCGGATGGTACCGATCCTCATGACCTCGCTGGTCACCGGTCTCGGCCTGCTGCCGCTGGCCCTCGGGGCCGGGGAGCCCGGCCGCGAGATCGAGGGCCCGATGGCGCTGATCATCCTGGGCGGCCTCGTCACCTCGACGGTGCTCACCCTCCTGATCCTGCCGGTGCTGGCCTTGCGCTTCGCCCGGTTCCGGATGGAGGAGCCCGGGGAGGCGATGATCGCGCCCGCCCTCCGGTCCTGACATCGCTCCGCCTGCCGGTGGCTGCCAAGCCCGAGGGGGGCTGACGACGGGGCGGGGCAGCAGCCCCGGCGCGGAACGCGTCGGCGATCTTGTCCTGCTCGGACGGTCCGGCGCGATGTCCTCGAAGGTCAGACCGGCCTTCGCGGGGCGGTGACGAGCGGGTCCTGGCTGCCGCCCGCGGTCACCGCGAGCCGCTTCCCCCGCAACCCGGCCACCGACGTCGCAGCCGCGTCCGCAGCCACCAGGAACGTCTACGCCCCGGGGGAGGGCGCCTCCCGGGCGATATGGGTGATCCCAGCGCCGGAGGCCTGCGCGTGGATCGGGTCCGTGTCGGCGCGGTCGGCCGAAAGGGCGATCGGTCCGGTGTTCCGTGCCTCCTTGACCGGCACTCCGCGGGTGAACCCAGGCCGGGACTGGCCGGTGCCGAGGGGTGTGAGGTCCCGCTCCCGGCAGCCGTCCCGGAGCAGCGGCGCGATCAGCGTCGAGGAGCACTGCCAGCCGATGCGCGAGGGGCCGGTGCGGGCGCGGCGCGACCCCGTCACGCGAGACGGAAGGCCGACCGGCCGGCGATCGGGATTCGGCGGAGACGGGCAGCGGGATCATTCGTCGAGGCGGGCCGGGACGGGGCCGCAGCTACCACCAGCTGGCGCGGGTTTCCGGGGCAGGGGGGCGGTTCGCCGCGGCCGGACGGAGGGAATGATCGAGGGCCGCTAAAACCCTGCGCACCGCCTCCTCGTAGGTCGCCGCCACGGGGTCGCGCGGGCGGGCGAGCCCGATCGCGACGGTCTCGTCGAGGCGTCCCGGCCGCGGGCGCATCACCACAACCCGGTCGGCGAGCGTCACCGCCTCCCCGACATCGTGCGTGACGATGACGATCGTCGGCTTCGACTCGGCCCAGAGGTCCAGGAGCTGGTCGTGAAGCCCCTTCCGGGTGAAGGCATCCAGGGCTGAGAACGGCTCGTCGAGGAGCAGCACCCTCGGCTGCGCGACGAAGGCTCGGGCGATGGCGACACGCTGCTGCTGGCCCCCCGAGAGTTCGCGCGGCCAGCGCCCGCCGTGCTCGGCCAGCCCGATCCGCTCCAGCGCGTGGGTGACGCGGGCCCGGCGCTCGGAGCGGCCGAGGCCGGAGAGCCCGAAGCCGACATTGTCGGCGACGTTGAGCCAGGGGAGGAGCCGCGGCTCCTGGAAGACCACCCCGACGCTCGGATGGGGCTCGGCGATCGTCTCGCCGTCGACCTGCACGAAGCCGCGGCTGGCTTGGTCGAGCCCCGCGATCAACCGGAGCAGCGTCGTCTTCCCACAGCCGGAGCCGCCGATCAGCGCGACGATCTCCCCCTGCTTCACAGACAGGCCGATGGCCTCGAGCGCCCGCGTGCCGTCCGCGTAGGTCTTGGAGAGATCGTCGATGACGAGCACGGGCGTCCCTTGTCCGGGCCTGGCGCGGGTGCCGGTGCGCGACCCGGCTGTCCCGGCGGAGCGGGATCCGGCGGTCACAGGCTGTCCCGCGCGGTATCCTGCCAGCGCGTCAAGGGCAACGTCAGCGTCACGAGGGCCATGTCGGCGAGCTTGCCGACCAACGCGAAGGCGATGATCGCCGCCACGATCTGATCGGGCTTGCTGAACTGCTGGCCGTCGACCAGCAGGTAGCCGAGGCCCTCGGAGGCGCCCATCAGCTCCGCCGCCACGACGAACAGGAAGCCGAGGCCCAGACCGGTGCGCAGGCCGACCAGCGTGGCCGGCAGCACCGCCGGCAGCAGGATCCGGCGGGCCAGCGCCGGCCGCGACAGCCGGAAGATCCGCCCGACCTCGACGAGCTTCCGGTCCACCGAGGCGATCGCCCCGGAAACCCCGACATAGACCGGGAAGAAGACGCCCACGGCGATCAGCAGGACCTTCGGCGTCTCCAGGATGCCGAACCACAGGATGAAGAGGGGCACCCAGGCGAGCGACGGGACGGCGCGGAGCGCCTGCAGGCTCGGGTCGACGAGCCAGCGCAGCACCGGGATCGTGGCCACCAGGGCGCCGGCCAGGATCCCGGCCGCCGCCCCGAACAGGAAGCCGAGCCCGACGCGGATCAGGGTCGCCTCCACGTGCATCCACAGGTCACCCGAGGCCGCCAACTCCCACAGGGTGGCGCCGATGCGGCTGGGCGGCGGAAGCAGGCGCCCGGACGCGAGGCCGGTCGCGACCGCGATCTCCCAGCCAATCGCCAGGAGCAGCGGCAGAAGCAGGCCGAGACCGGCGCGGCCGCCCCGCCGCAGCAGCGGAACGCCCCCCATCACCGCCCGGCGGCGGGATTGAAGGTCGGATCGAGCAGGCTTTCGACCGCGGCCGCCACATCGGTCCCGGCGGGGATCACGCCGGCCTGCTGCAGGGCCAGGCCGGCCGCCTTGATCGAGTCGGTCTGTGCCGGGCCGATCGCGGGCTGCGACAGGTCGGTGCGCTCGATCTGACGGGCGATCACGGGCGCCGGCAGCTTGGTGGCCGCCACGAGGGCGGCCGAGAGCGCCTGCGGGTTGGCGAGCGCGTAGGCCCGCGCCTTCTCGTAGGCGGCGATCACCGTCCGGACGAGCTCTGGATGGGCCTTGGCGAACTCCTCGCGCACGTCGAGCAGCCCCCAGGTGTTCGCCGCGGCGTCGCGGTAGAACAGGACATCGCCGTTCTCGATCTCGGCCGCGGCCATCATCGGGTCGAGCCCCGCCCAGGCGTCGACGTCACCCCGGTCGAGGGCCGTGCGCCCGTCCGCATGCTGGAGCAGGACGAGCTTCGCGTCGCGCTCAGTGAGACCGGCGCTCTGGAGCGCGCGGATCAGGAAGATGTGAGGGTCGGTGCCGCGGGTGACCGCGACCCGCTTGCCCTTGAGGTCCGCCGGCTTAGTGATGCCGGTCTCCTTGCGGGTGACGAGCGCTGTCCATTCCGGACGCGAGTAGGCGTAGATCGCCTTGATCGGGTTGCCGTTGATCCGCGCCACCAGCGCCGCCGCGCCCGCAGCCGATCCGAAATCGATTGCGCCGGCATTCAGGAACTCCAGCGCTTTGTTGGAGCCGAGCGACTGCACCCAGCGGACCTTGATGCCGCGGGATGCGAGTGCCTCCTCGAGGAAGCCCTTCTCCTTCAGGAGCAGGCCCACCGGATTGTAGGTCGCCCAATCCAGGCGGATCTCCTTCGGGTCCTCGGCGCGCGCCTCCCGTCCCGGCAGGATGCCGAGGCAGGCCAGGACGAGGCCGGCGGCCAGCAGGGATCGGCGGGTCGAGAACATGGGCGGGACCTTTTGGCGTGAGACTGGGGTCTGGGCGTCCGGCGTTCCGGAGCGGACGGGCGGCGCCGCGATCGGCGCGATCAACCTGTCGGGTATCCCGGGGGCCGATCAGCGGTGCTGGATCACGCGACGCGTACAGGGAGGCGCTGAGGCGCCGCTGTGCTCCAGCCGGCTCCACCGGACGGTCATACTGCGCCTCCGAGCGGTGACGACGCGCGAGATCGCTCCGGGATCACGTCCGGACGGCTCATGCGTCTTCATCTTCGGCCCGAAACCCCGTTGCAGACAACGAACGCACCATCCTGTCCCGGTGATCGCGAGTCAACGAAAGCCCATTCTCTACTTCGACCGGAAAAGATAAGAATCTTCGGCGACGCGGCGAACGAGGGGACTCGTTCGCTGCACGGCCGCGGAACGCGCCGCAGACCGCTCTCCCAGGCCCGAGATCGGGCGTTCGCGTCGCGGCCGCCGCCGCGCGGACGCGGGACGAGCGCGGGCTGGGCGACACCGCGCCATCACCCTCGTGGCACCGGACTCGTCCCACGTCATCCGGATGCGTTGCTGCGAGGCCGACCTTGCGCCCCTGCGCGAGCCGCCCGACGCACCCTCCCTGTGACGGCCGCCGCTCCGGATCGTCATCCGGAGCGCCGGCCGCTCCGTTCTACGAGCTGCTCATCCTGGCCGCCGGCAGCCACCTGCAGCGGCCGCCCGTCCCGGCATCGCGCACGCCTTCGAAGCCGGCACTTACGACGGCGCGCGGGCTCTGGCAGCGCATCTCGATCGCCTCAGTCAGTCCGTATCGGAATCCGAGCCGCCGGGCCTCCGGACCGCGTTGGCCGTCGATGCCGGGCTCGCCGGCCTCGAACGCGCCTGCGTGAGGCCCGCACGCCTCGCCGCCGCGCGTGACGGGCCGGTACCGGGAGCGTGCGCACGCTCCGGATCGACCGCGCTGCCAAGATCGGCAACTCCCTGGGACAGGCCGCGCTGCCGTCGATCCGCGCGGCGTTCGCGGCGGCGGGGTGCACCTGCATCGCAGGCGCCAGCGTCGCCGCGGTCGATGCTGCCGGCGTAACGCTGGCGGACGGGAGGTGCGGTCCGGCGCGGACGATCGTCCGCGTGACCGGTATGCTGGCGAACCCGCTCGCGGCCCTGCTGGGGCTTCCCCTGGACACGCTCGTGCCCTCCGGAGCCGCCGCCAAGGCCACGAAGCGGGTGATCAATTGGTGCCGCCGCTATCCGCCCCGCGACCGCGATCCTGCGGCTAACCGTGCGGCGGCGGCACCAATACTTCACGCATCGCCCGCCACAGGCCGGCGGGGCTGATGGGCGCCACACCGGTTAACATTCTCGCTCCAGTCGACCGCGGAGCCGGAACGAGCGTTCGGAAGCCAAGACCTCACGGGGATTGCCAAGCCCGGCATCGCCGCCCGATTCCGGCGGCGGCACGCCCCGGGACCGGCGAGCGGTGCGGGCCGTATTCGGCTGCAATCGCCGGACGATAGCCGGCCGCTCGCCGTATTGATGGAGGTACCTGCAGGCCACGGCTTCTCGGACGAGGAAGCCCGGGTACGTTCTCGGTCTAAACGGCGACATCAAATCTTGATTTGTCTGGGGCAAGAGCTTCGCGCAATTTCTATTGCCCGCCCTCGATACGATGCGTGCCGCGGCCAGACGGCGGCGCGGTCGCATGAATTCAGAGTCGGCACGACTGTCCAGCGCAGTCCTGGGGCGGCTGAAAATTAATTCTGGTTAGGCAGAGCTTACGAAAAGCTAGCAACCCCGAAGCCGATTAACGATGCATTAACCATAGCCGTGTCTGCATGATGCCACGTTCGGCTCTCGGAAGGGCAGATTTCATCATGGTTGCGGCGCCCACAGCCTCGTGGTCTCATATCCTGACGCAGGTCGCGGAAAGTCTCGACCGCATCGTCGAGAAACCGTCAGCCGAGATCCTGAGGCTCAAACCCTCCTTCACCGGCGCCGAGGCGCCCGCTCTGCGCCTGGGGCAGCAGGTCGAGGACTCCAACGCGGCGCTTCTGCCGGACCCGGCCGTCAACGATGCCGAGCCGCCCGCCGGCGCTCACGACGCCGAGGACGAGGCGGTGTCGGACTGGATGAGCACCCTCGACATCATCAACGGCATGGTGGGGCTGGCCGACGAGCAGAAGCGGCGCCTGCGCTCCCAGAGCGCGACGCACGAGATGGCGCTCGAGACCCTGCAGCGCGAGCTGAAGGAGACGCAGCAGAGGCTCCAGCTGTCCGAAATGCGCGCCCACGAGATCCAGGCCCGCGCCGATATCCGCCTGCAGCGGATCCAGGCCGACGCGGATGCGCAGGTGGAAGAGATCCGTGCCGAGGCCGAGGCCCGGGTGCGGACGATCCAGGCCGAGGCTGAAGCCTGGGTCCGGGCTGCCGAGGAGCAGGTCCGGGTGGCCGATGTGAGAGCCGACACCGCCGAGAAGTGGCTGTCCCGGATCGACGCGGCGGCGAAGAACCTGCTGCTGGGGGGGCATATGAGCCAGGCCGAGGCCTGAGACGCTGCGGGTGCCGCAGCGCTTCCTCCGAGACGGGCTCCAGGATTGATGATGGAACACTCACGATGGACCACGGCTGACCAGCCGGCCGAACGCCAGGCGCATCTCGCGCCGGCCTCGGGGCCCGGCGGGCCCGCATCCCCCGCCAAGGTCGTCGTCCTGGCCTCGGTGCCCGCCGGTTCGCCCGCGGCACGTGGACCCGCCGCCGAGGCGGCCTCCGGCAAGTGGCCGGGCGTGCTGGAGCGGGTACGCGGTGCTGCCCAGTACATCCGGCACATCGAGGATCGCGCGCAGGACTACGAGGTCCGCGTGCACGAACTCCTGGAGCAGGTGCGCGCCGACATGCGGGACGCCGACGCCAAGGTCCGCGCCGCCGAGCAGCGCACCCGCGAGATCCAGGCCCGGGCCGACGCCCTCATCGGCGCCGCCGAGGAGCGGGCGCGCGTGGCCGAGGAGCGCGCCGGCTCCGCCGAGGAGTGGCTGCGCCGCATCTCGGATGCGATCGAGTCCGAATTCGTCGTCGAGCCGGCGCCGCTCAAGACCGGCACGCAGGACGCCTGACGCGACCGTCTCCGCACAGTGACAGGAAAAGGGACACGTGATGCCTGCGATGGACGAGGCTTTCTGGGCCACCCTCGATGCGCAGATCACCGCGCAGCGCCCGGAGGCCGAGGGGCGGATGCCGGTCGCTCCCGTCCGGCCGGCGCCGCAGGTCCCCGCCTTGAAATCCCCCCCCGCAGCGATGCCCACCGCCCCGTCACGCCGGCTGGCATCGGACTGGACCAGCGTGCTCGACACGCTCACCGCGGCCAAGAGTGCCGCTCAGCAGCAGGAGATGCGCCTGCGCGAGCAGGCCGCGGAGCAGGACGCCCTGCTTCAGGAACTGAAGCGCGCGCAGCAGGAAACACGCGCCTTCGAGGTTCTCCTGCGCGAGTGCCAGACACAGGCCGAGGCGAAGCTCAAGGACGTCCAGGCCCAGGCCGAGGCCCGCGTCCGGGATCTGCGAGCGGAGTCGGACGCGCAGCTTCAGGCCCTTGAGGCGCGGGCGCAGGCCGCAGAGCTGCGCGCGGAGGCTGCCGAAGAGTGGCTGCGCCGGATCGAGCAGGCGAGCCGCGACCTGCTGCCCGCCGCCGAACGGGCGGCAGCCTGATGGCGCTCGCAGCTGCCTCGACCGGATGAGCCCATGCGCGCGGCCGGCCCCCTCATCGCATCCCCGCGGATGCCTGTTCTGGCGGGACTGATCGCGCTGCTGCTCGGCGGTTGCGTTTCGACGCTGGATCATCCGGTCGAGCGGACCTTCGCCGAGCAGATCACGCAGTCCGAGTCCGTCCCGGCGCGCGCCGGTCCCGTCGAACCGCCGGACCAAGCCGAGTGGCGGCTGCGGCTCTCGTACCTGTAGTCATCCCCGGCCCGGCGGAACGGGCAGACTGGCTCGCACCGCCGCGCGGGAATGCGGCCCGCGAGGCACCGGACACGCCTCCCGGCTCCCAACGATGTCAGGCCCCTCCAGCGGGTGGCCCGCGTCGGCCTGCATCGTGGATCCACTGTCACAGGGCTGGACGGAGCGCAGCTTCCCGCAGCTGACGGTTCGCCGCCGGGCGCCTGCTCCGCTAAGATCCGTGTTCCGCGCAGCCCGGACCGGGCTGGCCCCGGTATCAGTCGGATCGATGAGACAGGATCACCTGCGCCTCGGCGCGTTCTTCTACGCGACCGGCCACCACGTGGCGGGTTGGCGCCATCCCTCCAGCGAGGCGGATGGCGGCCTCGTCCTGGAACGCTACGTCGGCTGGGCGCGCCGCGCCGAGGCGGCGAAGTTCGACCTGATCTTCCTCGAGGACGGATCCGGCATCCGGGACCTGGACCTGCGGTCGAGCGAGCGGACCGCGCGCTCCACCCATTTCGAGCCGGTCACCCTGCTGTCGGCGCTCGCGGCTGTGACCAGCCGGATCGGGCTCGTGGCCACCACCTCCACGAGTTTCAACGAGCCCTTCAACGTCGCGCGTCGGTTCGCGTCGCTCGATCACCTCAGCGGCGGACGGGCCGGCTGGAACCTCGTTACCTCCGCGACGGATGCGGAGGCGGCCAATTTCGGCGGCGACCGGATCGCTGGCCACGGAGACCGCTACGAGCGCGCCCAAGAGTTCGTGGACGTAGTCCTCGGCCTCTGGAACACCTGGGACGACGATGCGGTGATCATCGACCGCGCCAGCGGACAGTTCTCGAAGCCCGACGGCTTCCGCCCGCTCGATCACAGCGGCAAGTATTTCGACGTCCGCGGACCGCTCAACATCTCGCGCACGCCGCAGGGCCAGCCCGTGCTGGTGCAGGCCGGATCCTCGGGGCCCGGCAAGGATCTGGCGGCGCGCACCGCCGAGATCGTCTTCACGGCGAACCAGACACTCGAGGAGGCGGTAGCGTTCTACGGTGACCTGAAGGCGCGGATGGCCAGCTTCGGCCGTTCGCCTGACGACCTGAAGGTGATGCCGGGTCTCTTCCCCGTGGTCGGGCGCAGCGAGGCGGAGGCGCGGGCCAAGTTCGAGGCCCTGCAGGATCTGATCGATCCCGTCGTCGGTCTCGCCCTGCTCGGCCGAATGATCGGCGGGCATGATCTGTCCGGCCACGATCCCGACGGGCCCGTGCCCGAGCTGCCCGAGACCGACGGCATCAAGTCCCGACAGCAATTGATGGTCGACCTCGCCCGTCGGGAAGGGCTGACACTGCGCCAGCTCTACCTGCGCATCGCGGGCGCGCGCGGCCACTCGCAGATCGTGGGCACGGTCGCCCAGATCGTCGACGAGATGGAGGAGCGTTTCCAGGCCGGGGGTGCGGACGGATTCAACATCATGCCGCCGACCCTGCCGGGCGGGCTCGACGATTTCATCGAGCTGGTGCTGCCCGAGCTGCGGCGGCGGGGTCTGTTCCGCACCGAGTACGAGGGCCGGACGCTGCGGGAGAACATCGGCTCGCGACCGCCCGCAGCGCCGCGCCCCGCAGGTGCCACGCGATAGGGCACGGAACCGCATTCGTTGACCTGCGTGCTGCCTCGCTCTTCGCCAGGAAAAAGGAGGCGTCACGCGGCGCGGGCCCGCGGTCTGAGGGCCCGGTCAGACGGATCGCGCCGCGTAGGCTGTCAGAATCGCGGCGAGAAGGCCCGGGAAGCGTCCGTCGATCTCGGCGCAGCGCGCGTGGTTGCGCATCTCCACGCCGTGGCGTTCGCACCGGATCAATCCGGCCTCGCGCAGCACCTTGAAGTGGCTGGACAGCGACGATTTCGGGATTACCCGGTCTCCGACCGCCGAGACCGTCGCGCAGGTCTCGACGCAGCCCGCCTGGGCGATCTTGGCGAAGATCGACGCCCGGTCGGGGTCGGAGAGCGCGTGAAGGATCGCCTCCGGCCGAACGTCGTCGATCGCGGGATGGAAGAGAGGCCTCATGATTCAACCATATGGGGCCTTGCGCTTCGTCCCGTTAGTTCCGAAATTCCGAACTATGGGACTAGAGAGGCCATCCCGGCACCGTCCCGTGGCGAAGGTTTACACACATGTCCAAGCTCGACGGCAAGGTCGCGGTGGTGACGGGCGCATCGAAGGGTATCGGCGCCGCCATCGCCAGAGCGTTGGCCAAGGATGGGGCGGCGGTCGTCGTGAACTACGCGTCGAGCCAAGCGGGGGCCGATGCCGTGGTGGCGGCGATCACCGCGGATGGCGGCAGGGCGATCGCCGTCCGGGCCGACGTGTCGAAGCGCGAGGAGGCTCAGGGTCTCGTCGACGCCGCGGTGAATGCGTTCGAGCGGCTCGACATCCTCGTCAACAATTCCGGCGTGTACGAGTTCGCCGCCCTCGCGGAGGTGACCGAGGAGCACTACCGCCGTCATTTCGACGTCAACGTGCTGGGCGTGCTCCTCGCGACGCAGGCGGCGTCGAAACACCTCGGAGAGGGTGGCAGCATCATCAACATTTCGTCGATCGCCGCGAGCATCCAGCCTCCGAACTCGGCCGTCTACAGCGGTACGAAGGCGCCCTGAACGTGATCACCGGTGTGCTCGCGAACGAATTGGCGCCGCGCAAGATCCGCGTGAACGCGGTGAGCCCGGGTTTCGTGGTGACCGAGGGCACGCGTACCGCCGGCATCGCCGGATCGGAGATGGAAGCCGGCTTCGTCGCGCAGACACCGCTTGGCCGTGCCGGCCAGCCCGACGACATCGCCGGAGTGGTCGCGTTCCTCGCCTCCGACGACGCGCGCTGGGTGACCGGTGAGGAGATCAATGTCGGCGGCGGCGTCCGCTGACCTGAGGCGTCGCGCGCAGGCACAGCGGCGCCTGCGCGCCATCGGCGATTGAGACAACAACGCCGTGCGGACGCCGCGGCACGTGCCATTTGCTGAGAAAAGCCGTCATCCATTCGCATGAGGCGCCTGGATGTGCCAGCGGTTATTGAATACCCGACTCAGTCCGCAAGGCGCAAGGTTCGTCCATGCCCGAGATGCGATCGTGACAGATTCCAGGATCGCACGCGCTGGCGGACGCCTCCGCGGCCGCATCGGAGAACACCCTGCTCGACGATGTCTCGCCGGCCAGCGGCAAGCGGCTCGGCGAGCGGTACCTCGACCGGCGGAAGGATCGCGATCGCCCGGTCTACAAGGCACGCCCCCTCGACGGGATCTGGGCGACAGGTCCCTTCAAGTCCGACACGACACGACCGGGCACTGCGAAACGCGGTCACGCGGCCACCACCAACGGGGCGGACCGGCTGGATGACGCGTAGCGGCGTCAGCTCCTCAGATATCTGCGGGCGCTCTGAGCTTTATTGGTTCCGCACAACAAATATTGGTAGTATCGATATTCGCTTGTCGTTTATTGATGATGCCAGCCGGGGGACGTTGCGCTAGGTTCCGTGAACCTGTCACTCACCGTGGAGTGTGGCTATGGAGGAACTTGAGGTCTATTCCCGACTGGTTGGGTCGATCTATGACCGGGTCGGGCAACCGGAAGAGTGGCCGGCTCTCCTGGAAGATCTCACGAGCTTCGTCGGCGGGCGGGTCGGTCAATTGGCGGTCTTCAGCCTCGACGGGACGCGCAAGCCGATGTGGGCCGTCTCCGGCTTCGACCGGTCGCAGTACCGGACGTTTCTCTACCGTCACGCCACCGAGGATCCGCGCCTCCCCTACATCCTCTCGAACCAGGGTAAGGTGATCCGCGCCGAGGAGGGGGTCGATGCGGCGCAGTTCCGCGAGACCGCCCTGTTCAAGGAGGTCGTGCGTCCCTTCGGAATCGAGCACAGCCTGGTCACCTATTTCGCCCGCGAGGCCGACGTCATGGCGACGCTCGCGGCCATGCGCGACGAGGAGGCTGGAGCCTTCCGGCCGGCGGAGGTGCGGCGCCTCGCGATGCTCGTGCCGCACCTGCGCCGCGCCTTCGAGTTCTACGCATTGATGCGTCAGGCCTCCGAACGGTCCTCCGACCTCGCCTCCGCCCTCGACCTGCTCGACGCGGCGGTGATCCTGACCGATTCCCGCCTGCGGGTGGCGCATGCGAACCGCGCCGCCGAGGAACTCGCGAAGGCCTGCACGGGCCTGTCCCTCGACAAGGGCAGTCTGGCCATCAAGGACAGCCAGTGTTCCCGCCGGATCGCACGGGCCGCGAGCGAAGCGCTCGCGGCGGCGAGCGGCGATGCCACGATCACGCAGGCCGAGCACATCGCGATCACCTGCGGCGAGAGTGGTATGCTCTACCGGGTGTCGCTGCACCCCCTCTCGCGGCGACCCGCCGGGACGGGGACGCGGGTCAAGGCCGAACTCGCGGTGGTGATCCGCAGCGGCGCGCCCAAGGCCCAGGAGAATTCAGCGACGCGCCTCCAGCGCCTGTTCGGCCTGACCAGCGCGGAGGCGATCCTCGCCAACGCGGTCGCGTCCGGGCGATCGCTGAACGCCCATGCCCAGGAGCGCGGGATCGCCATCTCGACGGTCCGAACGCAGCTGCGGTCGCTCTTCGCCAAGACGGAGACGCACCGGCAGGGCGAGCTCGTCGCGCGCCTGCGCGAGGGTCTGGACATATCCCTGCACTGACGATGCGCGCCGCGGAGCAGCCCCAGAACGCGGCACGGAGAACCCGCATGCGGAGCGTTATGCAGGACGCACCCTGCCTCGATACCCTGCTGGCCTTGCCGGAGGATGAGCGCTGGCCGGTCGCCCGCGACTGGATCAGGCGTGCGCCGCGGCCGTTCTTCGCGCAACTGCGGGCACGGCAGCCCGTGCTGGATTGTGGCGCCGTCGTCCTCGTCGCGAAACGCGCCGCGGTGGCGGAGATCCTAGGTCTCCCGGGTGTCTTCTCGGTCGCGCTCTACAAGCCCAAGATGGGCGCATTCATGCTGGCGCTGGACGAAACCGAGGTGAACTACCGCGACAAGGCCGTGATGCGCGCGGTGTTGCCGTGGGGCGACCTTCCCGCCATCCGCGACCTCGCGGGATCCATCACCGACGCCGCCCTCGACGCGGGCAACGGCGCCCTCGACGTCGTCGCCTCGATCGCGCGGCTGGTGCCATTGCGGATCGTTCAGCGCTTCTTCGGGTTCGCCGCTTCCGACGACGACCTGCTGCGCTGGTCGTACGCGAACCAGCTCGATCAATTCAACAACCTGCCCTTTGACGGACGTCCCGATGCCGATGCGGTCCAGGCCGCCGCGGCCCACGCCCGGGATGAGATGCGCGCGGCCTTCGCCTCCCTCATACCCGCGCGGGTGGCCGCCCTTGAAGCGGGCGCCGACGTGCCCGACGACAGCCTGACGCGGCTCCTGCGGCTGCGCCTTCCGGCGGCGACGGGCTTCGGCATGGACCGGGTCGTCATCAACGTCGGTGGCCTCCTCATCGGCACCATCGAGACCACCGCGGAGGCGGTGGTGAACGCCCTCGCCGAGATCCTCCGCCGCCCCGACGTTCACGCGGCCGCGCGGGCCGCCGCCTCGGCCGGCCCCGCCGCCTTCGACGGTTTCGTGTGGGAGGCGCTGCGCTTCGCGCCGATCGTGGCCTTCATGTTCCGACAGGCCGAGGCCGACCACGTCCTCGGTCAGGGCGGCTCGGGTCAGGCCCGGATCCGGAAAGGCCAGGCCGTCCTGCCGCTCAGCCTCTCGGCGATGTTCGATGGCGATTGCGTGCCGGATCCCGACCATTTCGACGCGACCCGCCCGGATCACGCCTTCCTGCATTTCGGACTCGGTCACCACGAATGCTTGGGCCGCCACGTGGCGGGTGTCATGGTCCCCGAGATCGTGCGTCGAATCCTGCTCCGGCACGATGTCCGAGCGGACGGGCCGGTCGAGGACGGGGGCACGCCGTTCCCGACAGCCTTCCGGATCACCTATCGGCCGGATCCGCCGGGCGGTGCGAAGGCCCGATGATCGACCGCGGCGGACCGCAAAGGCCGCACTCTCCGATGCGGACGGCGAGGACGACAGGAGCTGACGCGGAATACGGCTGTCTAAGCTTCCCGGGGGCCGGAGTACCGGAGGGCAGGCTGTCCGGTGCGTGCGTTGGAGCGGGCGATCGGGATCGAACCGACGACATTCAGCTTGGGAAGCTGACGTTCTACCACTGAACTACGCCCGCGTCGGGAAGCGTTTTGGACGGCGCAGGGCCTCCGAGTCAACAACCCGCACGGCCGTTGAGGCCGTGCGCCGACGAATTTGATGCGCGGCGCTACCTCTACACCGCCTGCGTCCGATCCCGACGGCGGCTGCGACGGGTCAGCGGGCAACAGTTGAGACGCGACGATCTCGTCCGCCGATCAGCTGAGGGGCACCGCGAAGCCCCGCGCCACGGCGGGCCGGTCCATCAGGTCGCGGTACCAGCGCTCGACCATGGGATAATTGGCGAGGTCCACCTGATGTCGCTCATGGCGCCAGACCCAGCCGAGTATCGCAAAGTCGGCGATCGAGAGCGGACCGGCCACATAGGCGACCTGCGCGAGACGGCGGTCGAGGACGCCGTAGAGCCGTCGCGTCTCGTTGAGGTAGCGCGTGAGACCGTAGGCCCGGTCCTTCTCGGCGACGCCCAGGAAGTGGTGCACCTGTCCGGGCATCGGCCCGAAGCCGCCCATCTGCCACATCAGCCATTCGAGCGCGGCGACGCGGGTTCGCCGGTCTTCGGGGAGGAAACGTCCCGTCTTCTCCGCGAGATACAGCAGGATCGCCCCCGACTCGAACACCGAGATCGCCGCGCCGTCCGGTCCCTCCGGATCGACGATGGCCGGGATGCGGTTGTTCGGACTGATCGCCAGAAAATCCGGTTCGTGCTGCTGGCCCTGGGTGATATCCACCGGCTTGACCCGGTACGGCAGCGCCATTTCCTCCAGCGCCACGCTGATCTTGCGTCCGTTCGGCGTGTTCCAGGCATACAGATCGATCATGGGGTAATAAATCCCGCTCGCGCTCAAGGTTTCGCCGGCCCGGATCGGCCGTCCGTGACGTCCAACGCGCGATCCACGGCCG
>Ga0160429_1000879_pt1 | contig 19005 bp, 19 predicted proteins | sample SolpanmetagenomR_FD_108199 | JGI IMG/M metagenome (GOLD analysis project Ga0160429, IMG submission 108199) | Solar panel surface microbial communities from Lawrence Berkeley National Laboratory, California, USA - R | ecosystem: Engineered > Built environment > Solar panel > Unclassified ...
ATCGTGGTCATCCATCCATAATCAAACTCGCTCTGTTCTCATCTGTGGCGTTGGAGCTCCATATTGTTGTCTCGACCTTAAAAGTCTCACGCCAATTCCTTGCATACTGCATTTCTTGCTCAATCTCGATCAGCTAGCCGGTAGTACAAGAACATACCAGCCTTGCAAGACTGCTTTTTCACTCCGTTCTTAATCAGGCTGGCCTGATCAGGAGCAGAGTGTTGACCACTCTCCTCGGAAGCTATCACCACAACAAGAGCAGCATAGATCCTCCTCAATGACAACCACCACTCCCAATTTCCAGCACACTCTACACGTCCCAACTCCTCCTTCAGCCTCCTCCACACATACCGAAGGTACTTACTTGATGCCAGCAAGTCCAACACGAGACAGACGAATGAGTAACAATGAAAACTACAAACCCAAAATCATAAGCACAATTGGGCAGCGTCCTGCCTGTCTACTAAGTGCATCGGTGACATATGTTGGTAATAACGAAATCTATGCTTTTGGTGGGTTCGACCAGTATACCGATGAAGTATACAATCATGTCCTACGCCTGAATCTTGATACTCGTCAATGGAATCTGGTCGACAACTATGGAGATATTCCAGGCGTACGAATGGGTCACACAGCAACACTCTGGGGTGACAAAGTTCTAATATTTGGCGGAGAGAATGAGCACCGAGCATATCTGAACGATCTAATCATCTTTGATATCAAGACTGCACATTGGCACCAACCAGAGATCGCTGGAACGATCCCACGGGGTCGAGCACGTCACGCTGCCACAATATTCGACGACAAGCTATTCATTGTTGGCGGACTAAGCGGTCAAGACAATAACACTATTCTTGACGACTTTTGCTATCTTGATTTGAAGAAATGGGAATGGTCAAGGACATGGAGGTTTGTGCCAAGATTTGATCATCATTCTTGGGTTTGGGGAGGTCGTATCTGGGTCTTTGGTGGGATGACAGAGGGGATGGAGAAAGTCAGTGATATATGGTGGCTTGACCCAAAGCAGAGCCCGACACTAAATGGAGAGATGTCTTTTACTTCGACAGGAGATCGACGAACAACCACGTCTCGACCGGTGCGCACGGCAACACCTTACAACATACCTCCTCAAGCGGCGACTCCGTACGCCGCAAACTCCAGTAGCGTTCAAACTAATCAGGGTATCTACTCTGGTAGAAAAGCACCTATGGCACCAGGTTCAATTTCTTCTCTGAACTTCGTTGCCGGACCTAACATTCCAAGTCAAACGACTGGAACTCACTTTCACACCTTCTCATCCGGATATCTCCTAGACTTCGTGACGCCAACGCTTGCACCAACTTTCGATAACAGCTTGTGTGCACTTGAATTGGAGACGATGAGGTGGGAGAAGTTGGCAGATGGCCGTGACCTCTTCGACCCCAGCTATCGCTGGCATTATTGCACACTAAACCAAGAAGGCACTTGTGCATGGCTGCTAGGATGTCCGCGAGAGAACATGAATCGTGGAGGGCCAGGAGGCCAGGGCGAATATCTGAGCGACGTGCTCTGCGTCGACCTTCGTAAACTAGGCTTACTGGGCAACAACCTAGCCACAGACACTCAACGCATGCCTACTTCCGATACGCACGACAAATCACCTCTATCAGGCATCGGCGCTGATCTCGCTCGCATGTTTGATCACACTCCTGAAACAGGGAGTGGCACGGACTTTATCGTCACGGCGGACGTCGATCCTTTGGACGACGACGAAGACGAGCTAGACATGGCCGAAGGCGATACACCAAACGCACGGTCTCCTCCCAAATCGATTCACGTCCATCGTCTAATTCTCGAGGCAAGATGGCCGCATTTTGCCCGCATGATCGCCTCACAAATGGCCGAATTTCATAGCAAGAAACTCCACATACCTGAACCCTACACCGTCGTACGCGCATTCTTGTATTATCTCTACACCGATAGCATTTCATGCTATGGCGCCGAGGGACCTACTCTGGATGATGTGGCTGGCATGCTGGTCATGTCCAATCTTTACGACATGCCGCGTCTCCGTCTCCTCTGCCGTGCCCGCCTCGGTCGTGAACTCGATGTCGAGCATGCCGCTGCTATCTGGGAGCGTGCTGGCCAAGCTGGCGAGGAATGGCTCAAACGTCGCGCTGCACGTTTCTGTCTCACGTTCTGGGGTCGTGTCGTGCGGACGGCAGGATTCAGGAATTTGAGAAAGTCGGCGATGACGGAATTGTGCGGTGAGATTGATCAAGAGGGACGTGTACTGGGTGCGGAAGAGTTGGAGACTGTGGGTGGGCTTGGAGGCGCGAGATTTGGAGGCGTTTATGGCGGAATGGGTAGGGATGGAAGGATGAGGAGGTTGGGGAGTGTTGGGACTGTCGCAGAGGACGACGAAGGAGATGATGAAGGTATGGAGCTTTCGTGATTTACGAAGCCGATTGATTGATATGACTTGATGAATGCATCGTGTGGGCGTCTCTGGTTCTAATGGATATGCTGGGTGGCTGTGTTGTTTTCAAGATCGGGTTTTATGGAAGGTAACCAACATAGAAGGACTGCAGCCGATCTTGCAGCTGCTGCTATAGCGAGAATGAATTCATGACATCTTTCCAATATACGCGTAGACAGTAAATAGAGCGTGCTCAAGGGCAATAAGGTACTCAAGATTCCATATATCCATACACATCTAGTCTCCCTCCATTTTGTTCATATCTCCGTGCGCATGTTCAGATACGCACGACTCTCGTCCTTGTAGATTATAGTTGACAGCCTTTGCTAGGACATAGGATATTGCGAAAGCGAACAAGGAATTCGTACCAAACCCTGTTTTCAAGCGTACACTGCTCAACACAACATTGGACATCGAATAACTACACTGCCTTCACTCTAGAATCAACGTCCAGCCGATGTTGACGCTCGGTAGCCTAATCATTGCCTGCGCAGTCAGAAATACAAGTAACCAAATCAACATAATTCTGTCGAAAGCGGCCTCTGGGACCTGGTGGGTTAAGGCTACGACGTGTTCGATACTCGGCCCTCAGGAACCAAGGAAACACGTCGGAGAAAAAGTATGTATTGTCCGACGTAGAGCTATGGTCAAGACTACACGATAATATTCACCACCTCATCACTCTTCTTCCATCTCCATTTCATCCGACTCCATCTCGGCCTCGTCCTCGTCCTCCCTTTCGACCTCCAACTCCTCCTCATTCTCCTCTTCCTCCTCCCCTTCACTTCCATCGCTAAATCCCTCCTCGCCCCTGCCCTCTCTCTTACCCTCTCTCCTGCCCTTCCGCTCTTCCTCCCTTTCCTTCCTCGCCTCATCAAGCACCTTCTTCCTCGCCTCACGCACCTTTCTCTGTCCCTCTACAAACGCACCCAACGGCGTCTCCGTCCACTCCACCTCCTTCAAGAACCCTTCCACCTCAGTCCGATTGTTAGGCGCAAAATCGACCTTGGCACGGCGCGCCTCGACCCACTTGCTGTTGGCATCGAGTTTGGAAATCAGCAAGGCAATCGAGGTATTCAGTTTGCCGTTGCGATTGCCGCCCGCATCCGACGCAGCGGCTTTGCGTTTGCGTGCGCCGGTCTGGTGTTTTGTGTTGGTGTTGACGCTGTTGCGGCTGTTGTTGGCGTTGTGGTTGTTTTGACCGTTGCTGCGTGCGGCCGAGGCCGAATAGGGCGATACTTCTTTCAGCCAGCGCTTCAGCATGACGACCACCGGCAGCGCCAGTTCCGGAAACGCGATACTCTTGCCCCAGAGCGCGAAGAACTCGCTCAGTAATTCGACGACTTGTTCGCCGACGCCGTCTTGGTAGATTCGTGTTCGTAGGTAGGCTTTCGTGGCGCGGATGTTTGTGTCAAAGTCGAGGGGTTTGAGCGTGCTTGGTTTGGGGGGCTTGCGCATTTCGTTGCTGGTGAGGACTTCGTAGAGGGAGGCAGCGAGGGGAATGTATGTGTTTGTGGTGCGTGATAGACGCAGGAGGGAGCGGGTGAGGTGGAATCGGAGGGGAAAATAGGCGGATGTAGGCACGAGGCGTAAGGCACCGAGGGTTACTTGGACGAGAGGGTAGATTAGAGGACGGAGTGGTGATTCAGCGCCCATGGTTGCCTCGCGTAGAGTCTCGCAGTGGGTAGAGAGAACGCGGGACCAGAAGTCGAGAGAGTGGGTGTATTGCCAGTTATAGATTGTTTTATAGCTGTCGTTGGAGTTGTTCTTGAGGGCAGAGCGTAAGTGGATGGCTAATTGGCGAATGAAAGTAAAGCCGGAGGTGTAGGCGAGAGAAGGCTCGACAAGACCCCAAAGCTCAGCCGAGGAGTTCTTCATCAAGTTGATGCCTCCAATATTATGGATGGTGGTGGTGCGGGAGCCCTTGATAAGGCCTTGGTAGGTGGAGCGTAGGATGTGCTCACGAATAGAAGGGTCGGAAATGACGATGAGACGGCGTAGAACGAGAAAGGCACTGATGCGAGTGGCTTCTGATTGGGAGGATTCAGCCCAAATGCCGACGATGGTGTTGGTAATTTCGCGAATCAGTTTCTTGAATGTAAGGAGGTATGGTTGGAGCGCAAGAAGACTTGTGAGGGTGATTTTGAGCGTTGCGACATCTGACAGGTTCTCAAGTAAGTGTTGTAAAGATGAAGCGTGCGATTTGAGCATTGGTGTGAGAGTTCGGAACTTCTTGGAGTCTGTTGGCACGCGAATCTTGCCATTGACCATCTCCTTAATCGGTAGATGATGGTTGAGCACAGCAGGGATATGCTGTAGCGCGCTGAGTAGCACTTCGTGGTATACCTCCGCGTTCGAGATAGTATACCTGTAGTCCTTACCATTCTCCTCATTCAAGTGTGCCGCAGCTCGGAAAGCCAACACTACTTCACGCATTGCACGAAGGGATTGCTTTTCTGTCATGGCGTTTGACCATCTCCCAATCTTTTCTTGCGTCACTTCATTAGAATTATCTCCATCCTCACCTTTTGAATGTCTCTTTTTCTTTTTCTGGCCTTTTGTATCCTCCTCTTCATCAGCGCTAAGCTCATCTATCTCGTCCAATGGTGCGTCCTCAGCAAAGTTGAGAAGCTCTGGATCTTCCTCTTGCAGATACTTGTAGAACTCTGGATCTTTCTCCTTGAGAGCGTTTAGGTCTTGCTTATGTGTGTCATCATCTTCCGCTTCATCATCTCCTGAAACATCCTGCTCGTCAACTTGAAGTGGCTCATCCTCGAGCGATCCAACGGACTCAGCATCATCATCCTCTTCTTCCTCATCCTCCTCTCTAGCACGCTTCTTCTCGCTTTTCTGCACAACCTTGACTTTCTTTTGCGGTGCTGGCTTCGGTAATTCAAAATCCCCAGCGAAAAAGTCGTCGACGCTCATTTCGCCAAGATTGGCATTCTGCTGCTTCTGCTTCTTCGCAGGCCGGCCTGAGTCTTGTACTTGAGAAGCAGCATACTCGGCTTCTTTTTCGTCTTCAGCTGCCTTCTTTGCTTTGCGCTTGTCGTTTACTTGGTGTCTTTGCTTGATCTTTGCGAATTCTTTACGACGACCAAGTGTATCCTTGAGTTTGTTCTTCTCGAACTTCTTCGTCGCTTTCGATTGCGCCATTCGGAAACAATTATATATGGTTGTTTGTTATTGGCTATCTCTAGCGAATTCGATTCAGAAAATTGTTCTATGCACTTCGGACCACTCCGAAGCATTTTACGTTTTTAACACGTGACTCCAATCCACTTTTAGCAAACGACAACAGAGGGTGTTTCAGATGGGTTTGAGTAAATGATGTACTCCTCACAAGGACAGAGGCAGCAGGCCTACGCACCAGTACCATATAGCTACACTCCTACATCGACTCTCTCGGCTACTATCAATCTTGACGAGGAAGTCAAGCTCTACACCACCAGCGCCGAACGTGATCTCTACGAATCTCTCGCCGAAATCTATAGCATCATCATAACTCTTGACGCCATTGAACGTGCATACATCAAAGACTCAATTACCGAGACTGACTATACCGAAACCTGTGGTCGTTTGCTGAAACAATACAAGTCTAACCTCACAGACGACGCCGTATCCAGTGCCTTTAAAGACCTGGAATCGTTCAAGCGTGAATGGGATATTGATTGTCCTAGAGCGTCAGAACGTATTCGTATAGGCATACCTGCCACGATAGAGCACCCTTCCCATACTGCCACACCTCAAGGCGGCGGCGGAGCAGCAGCAACCCTTGTCGTTGCAGCGTCCGAACTATTCATCACTCTCCTGGACGCTATCCAGCTTGGCATGGTGTCGAAAGATCAACTACATCCCTTACTGGTAGAAACAATTCAGGCTGTCAACAAAGTCACGTCGGTGGAATTCGAGAACAAAGACAAGATTGTTAGGTGGCTCATCACGCTGAATCAGATGAGAGCGGCTGAAGAGTTAAGCGAAGATCAAGCAAGAGACTTTCAGTACGACATGGATAGTGCTTATAACGGTTTCAAAGCTACATTGACGTGAGGGAACACACCTTTGAAATCGTATTGAAAAGCATTCACTCTGCTGTCCATCATGTGTGAAGCTCCTACCAAGACCGCACTTTTGGTGACACTAAATCTGGAGGAGAAAGTGATAACAGGAGAACCTATACATGGTAGGTTGTACACAGTTAAAATACCTGCAACAACGATATGCTAACTAATTATAGTGTTCGACCTTCCTCAGCTTTACCAGAAGCCTTCACTCGATGTCATGCATGCTACCTTATCGCTACTCGACCAGCCACCATCAACATTCGATGACCCATCTTCACTTGACCTGAACAATCCCTCGATTCACCCTGATGGTATCACAACCTACCTGACCAAAATCATATCCAGTCCACTTTCGTGGCTGCTCTCGGACATCGACCGCGACACGATTTGGGACATTGCAAGTCAGTGCCTCAGTCAACGCTCGGGCCGAACCGCTATGGCAAACATGACCCGTCACTTTATTATTCCCACGTCACACGATCAGAACCGTGACGTTACGATCGAAATCTACGAGCCCGCATTGACGGAGGACAACTTAGGATTGAAGACTTGGTCATCATCGTATGTGCTTGCAAAGAAGTTGCACACCCTGAATGTGCACATTCCTCTATCCGGAGAACTGCCTTTGCTCGAGCTCGGCGCAGGTACAGGTCTAGTGGGCTTAGCCGCTGCAGCGGTGTGGCAGGTGCCAGTTGTTTTGACTGATCTTGCCGCTATCGTTCAAAATCTGGCACGTAATGTGGCTGGAAACGAAGACATGGTGTCGGCGAGAGGTGGCAGTGCTATAGCAGGGACATTAGACTGGACTCAGCCAGAAACTTTTGCTCCATGCATGGACTCGAACCTGTCAGGCACGCCACTCACGACTCAAGGCTTTACATCGTCCACAGTTGATTCTCATACCAAGGTTCAGACAATACTCGCTGCAGATCCTATATATTCTCCAGACCACCCGCCAATGCTCGTCAATGCAGTCACAACGTGGCTAGCTCATGGGAACGATGCTCGGCTCGTGCTTGCGTATCCAATACGTGAAGCATATCTGCCACAGATCGCTGATTTGAGGCAGAGGCTCGTGGAAGCTGGGTTGAGCGTTGTGCTGGAGGGAGTGGAGATGAGCAGGGACGATTGGGCTGCCGAAGTCGAAGTTCATTGGAGTGTTTGGAAACGCTCCACATGATGCTGTCGGAAAGACGTGCATACAGCCTTGTGCGAAGGATATATCATGTATACAACACACAGTTCATGGACATAGAGCTAGGCCAAAAAGGTCGAATTGCGCGACGAGAATATTCGACACATGAAGTAAGGCTATACAGGCCCGCATCACCTTGATCGCTACATCGATAACTGCCCTGCACCTGGCGCTGAGTACCAGCCGTAGCGAGTATAGAAACACCCTGGAGCATCTCGAGCCACTTACCGGAAGCGCCATTCGTCTGCATCCAGCTCATGGGTACCTGCAATTTGGTGTGCACTTATCAGCAATATAATTCGTCGTGTCTTGATGAGCCCCGACTCTCACGCTGCTAACTGTACAGCTCGTCGGCCGGCCCATACCAACACTTTCTGCTTCTGCACTACCAGAAAGCAGCAAATTCCTTTGTATGCCCTCTCGACTACAGCTCGTAACAGTTCTGCACATTCTCCTTACTTGATGTCGACTCCTAGTGCAAGAGGCGAAGCGAGGAGATGGGCACTCACAAAGTTCCAGAACTTTCAGAGTAAGAGTGATCATGAAGACCATGTTTCGCTGGCCATAACGAATCACAGTATGACGTGGGGAGGATATAATATATATAGTGTGGAACTTCGTTTAAGGGATTTCAACTTCGAAGTGCGCTGAGCGCTTCCATTGGCGGCGCCATCGAATCGCTACCTGAGGCCTGGATTTTCTGGTCAATGTGGAAGAGCAACTGAGCTCCATCGGTCTCCACTTCCCATGTCGCAAACAATGTGAGGTTGATTACGAAACGCAGTGTACAGCCTCGGGCAACAGTTGATGAGAATGGACTTGGTCTATCATGCGCTGTATTTCATCCTACGACCCTAATTCTGTTCATGGACAACAGCTTTTCTCTCATTGCTACGTCTGCATTCCGTAATCGAAGGCTAGAAACGAGACAGCAGGATGCCTCCACAGTTGCATATCGCCACATCATCCAGGGCAATCTCACTTCTTTCGAAGACATGCACCCAGATCTGAACAGGGCTCTTGTTCAGCATACGACAACCGAAAAGAACAATGCTGCACAACAAGTCAAGATCAGGAAGGCATGGACTTTTGCCGACGACATCATCTCAGACATCAAGTTGTCTCGTGAAGACAGTATCAGTGTCCACATCTGGCGCTAGCTCGGTGCTATCGCAGATGCTACCCACGAGCAAGACAAGGTCATCGGAGCGCTCAACCAGAGCATCATCGACAGGATTGGCACAGTCAAGAACACGAAAGATGTCACCTTCAACGTTGAGAAGAAGGATGTGCAGGCAGCAGTCGATGAGGGAGTTGATCAGATTCAGCGCCGAAGTACAAAAGAGACCTCTCGCCTTCAACCAACGTCGTTCTTCCCAAGACCCTTCATCAGCAAGCGATAGCTCACTTACAAGCACTTCCCGCCGTTCTCCAGCAGGCACTCAATACTTGCCACACCCGTTTCCGGATGCCAATGTCAATCTTGTACCTCAACCACCCTTTCTACACCCATACTACGCTGTTGACTGGAGAAATTTTCAAGATCTACTACACACCTTCGTGCACGATCTCGGAGTGAGTCTTTACTATACAGTGTGGGACTAACCCAATAAGGAACAACATACGCCAACAAGGATAGGCGAGGAGAGACGATTGAGGTGGGAAATGATTGTGAAGAAATCTGCTTGTAGTCTCAGATAGATTGTCGAATATAGGCGGGCGTCCAGCTAGCAGTCTCTCACTCCACACATACCTAACGAACTGTCACTGACCAGTCTTTCTCGTACCTTCTCCGCGTGGCAACAGCTACAACGCTACTGCCTCACTATCTGTAATGGGCGGGCCTTCGCGTTAGCACTTCTTTGAATCAGCACTCGACTCGGCCCCTGGTGGACGCTAGGCTGTAGTGATACATCGATCCCACTCCAGCATATGCTCGTTGAGCTTTACTAGAGCATTAGAACATTGACAAGTGTTGGCTGAGCATGCTAAATGCAGCTCTACGTGACACAATATCAGCATGAGGATGAACCATTAAGCTTTTCTTGACACCACACCTCAGTGCCACCTCACGCAATCCTACTAGCATGCCCACCAACAACATTGCCCTGCTCCGGCTCCCACTCGAATACCTGCTCCACAGCCTCCACCAGTGGCCGTAAAGCCATGCCATAATCCCCAGCATTAGGCGTCCTCAACAGTGTGTGTACGTGGAACTTGGCCGGCTCGTCGTTGGCCAGGAAAACACCACTGTGATGATCAAATTCCACTATGATCACCGGATTCTGGATCCTATAGTAGAACGGGTCCGAGTCGCCATATCCGCCTATCCAGGAAAAGTACGTCTCGTCCGGGAAAGCGAGGGCTTGTTTCAGGCGAATCTGCCTGGCTGTGCTGGGCAGGTAGAGGAGGTATTCTGCTAAGATTTCCGACACCAGAGATTGTGCCGGTTCCGGCATTGAGGCGAGAGTGATGCCTTCGTAAGGCACGATACGGTTATCCCGATATGCGCCACAGAGATGTCTTTGGTCGTCACGGTTCCAGCGGCCTGGAGGCATGGCGGGGTCGTGTAACAGTTTATAAGTTTGTGCTTTGGCTTGCTGTTCTGCTGAGAGAGATTGCATGAGCTGCAAGCCGAGCGTCTCTTCTCGTGTCAAGATTCGTGTGCCTGCGTGAGGTCCTGAATCTATTTCGTTGGGTTCGGCGCCTGTGAACCAGGGTGAGAGGATGAGTTGGTGGCGGTGGAAGAAGGCGTTGAGACAGAGATGATGGCCGTAGAAAGACCAGCCCCATGGTCTTGTGGTAGAGGGTGTACCGAAGAGGACGAAATTGTAGGAATACTCGTTCATAACTGCTGGGCTTTTGACTATTTCGCCGAGGAAGCCGTTGATGCGCATGGCTGAGATGGCTTTGGAATAGCCTTCCGGAGAAAGCGAGGCCTCGAGGACTGAAAGTATAGAGTCACGCAGCGACGAGCTGAGTTCATCCAGGCGAAGGCCTTTGTCGCTGAGTAGGAATTCTGGATTCGACCAGGTTCGCCATTCAGGACTGTCGATGTGGTATGAAAGGCAGTCGAGTTGGGCGGAAGTACATTGCGAGAGGACGGTGTTTGCAGCAGATGTAATTCCTTCTATTGGTATCGCTTCGTCCTGTAATTGGAATAGACCAGGTTTTATGTTGCCTGGGGACACTCTTTCAGCTTACACAGCCTTACACTAAGAGGTAGTTCTTCTTCCTTACCATCAGATGTGACTCCTGTGAAGGGTTCTGCCAACAATTGCCGCCAGTATTGGTACAAAGCGTATAGCCACGGTGGTTGGTGGCCAGTCTTGAAAGCTTCTGCATAAACATGGGCGTCTTGCGACTTCATGGTTTGAAAACGAGGTATGGAGAGGTCTGGAAGGTGTCTACGGTATTCGCCAGCATGACTGGTGGGTGGTGTAGTCGTGTCCGACATGACGGCGGCTGTATTAGAGGGCGAGATGAGGACGAGAAAGAAATGTAGTTGGGATAAGTAGTGAGATGTTCATCAATATCAAAAGACGCAGAGCCATTGAATAGTTGCGTCATGCTGCCGGAAATTCGGTGTTATATACACCGAAGGCGAAACATCAACCCTCATAAACTCCAGCCCACGAGGTGTGGGACTGTGTAATGCAATCAAACTGCAGGCTTACGTCTTGTAGCGTGTGGTGCATTTAGGTACCAATCATCACTCCTGCTCAGCGGACGGACGAAATTCTCCACTGAGTATTAGGAGGCTTTAGACAGTAGTTGTTCCCAGTACAGTACTCACTTGACTTCTTTGACGATTACTACGAAAGATACTTCTTTCCACCAACTCCCATGCGCACAAATACCGTCACGGTCAGTCGTGCTGCAGCTGCCCCGTCGACGTCATGTACCTAGGTCGTCCACATCCATAAGCTCGAAGACACCTTCAGCACTAGCAGCACGAAAGCGTGCCACCAACTTCTCTCATATCAATAATTACTACTGTCGGAGTCTCGCCGCTATAACCAATTCCATTCCGCATGATTCCCGGATAGGTGGAAGCTGCGGCTGTTTATACAATGCTTACTGCGATCAGGCCATTGTCGGCACTCCATTCGATAGAACGAGCGCTATCAATCAACTCTATCCGTTCTCACACACCAGTAGTATTGGCATTTGTTTCCATTTTAAGAGTGACATTCTACGGCTTCAGCTTGGCGATGGTGTCGCTACTGGGTTACTCCATTTAAGTGTTGCTCCTCGCCTGTAGTAACCAGATCTACCGAGATTGGCGCTCATATATAAGGGATTCGACTTGGCGTAAATTTTGAATCCTTTTTTTTCTTCTTTGACATTTTACCTTGCCACTCTGTCGAATGTGCGGACAGCATTGCAGTTAAGATCGTCGGTTCAAATAGCCTTGGTAGTTTTCAATTTTAAGACTTGACTAGATGATCCACAGCTATGTTGAGGCTTGGACTCTTAGAGCCACAAGTCAAGAGATTCCATCCTGATGCGAATGGAGCATGGTCAATGACATTCGATTGTTTCTGCTGTGATTTGATCTTCTCGATTTATGCTCATGAATGCTTTCGGAATCAATAATACCCAATGAGATGAAAAAGGATTGAGGTTGAGTTAAGCGCAATCTAGTCCGAGCGTGACTAAGCATGACTAATCCAAAGCTTTTTTAACCTAGCTCCATAAAAAAAATTCCTCATCTTCCTCATATTTTCTCGTCTTTTGCCTCTAAAGCTTGTCATACACATGAATGTGACCATCTTGCCTGCTGCTCTTGAAACAACGTCAAGTCTGACAGATTATTGAAAAATGAAGACAAATCAAATAGCGGTGAATAGCCCGCAATTACGCGGCGGCTTACGCCTCGGTATCGCTCTTCAGTTTTTGCAAAAATCTTGTCCACGAGTCTTTTTTTCTTTTCCGTTCCCACCGTTATCGAAAGCTGATCCTTCACAACCAATGAAACACCATACCTGGCGTGATGGAACGACTTAGCTTTTGACTTCGGTACCTCTATTTACTTAGTGCCTGATCTCGACTCCATAACCCCCGTTGTGCCGGTCTACACGTGTGAAGACTTTGAACTCCTTAGCCTTGTGCCGATCAGGCTTGTGTCTTTCAAGGCTCCTCATTCGTCCTGGACTCAAACCGGCGGCATGTTTCAGCTTTGGATGGTAGGGGAGAGCCGAAGCTGCATAATCGAGGTGGATGCCAATATGCGCTAGCAGCTTGGCCCCTTGATTATGGTACTCCTACCAGTACTCTGTGCCTTTTTCCCTTAGTGGACTTTGTAAAGAGGATGAGGGTACTTGAGCATTGCTGGTCCTTTCTTCCTTCATCATCTATCGCTCTTGAAGGTCTTGATACTTTTCTCCCGTCACCAAGGAAGCCCAAATCACTCTCTTTTTGGCTACTTCTGCACACTCTTTCAAAGAATCTCTTTCCAACATTCACCTCTTTCCACGACAATAGTCATATCTCTACAAAGAATTTCTCCGCAAAAGTCTATCATTTAGCATCATGCCAAGCATCATCAGCTTTGCTGCAGCGGCGGCCCTTGCTGGCCTTGCTCAATCAGCTTGTACACAGATTGGTGGAAATTACTACTGTAACCCAGTTACAGCCGTCACAGTAAGCAATAGCTTGTCTTTCAAATTCGATATGAGAACAAATTGCTAAAGCCCTACTTCAGTACAACAACTTTGGCAAATCCGGCTCTTTCAACCGCGTCTCTTTCATGGACGACAGCACTGGAGTGTGTAACTTTTCGTCATACAGTTATTCTGGCAGCAATGCTCCATTCGACCAAGAATTATCATTGCACTTTCGTGGACCCATTCAATTGAAGCAGTTCGCCTATTACACACCCTCGGCATCGTCTTCAAAGGTCAAGCGTGAAGAGCATGTCCATGCCCATCAGCATCAGAATGTGCATGCTAGAGACTTCGGGCCTCCATCAAATGTGTGGGCTAAGAGCGCCGCTGCTCCTTCCAGCGCAGCTGGCACTACAGCTAAGACAATCTCGTGCCCAGCATCCAACCAGACAACGTACACCGTCAATGGCAAATCCTTTACGATTGAATGTGGAATTGACCGCGCTGGAACCATCAAATTGCTCTATACTGCCAACTTTGCCACTTGTGTTCAGGGTTGTGCTGCATACAGTGGTTGCGTTGATGTGAGCTATATTCCAAATGGCGGAGGGGCTTGCTACTACAAAGGAACCGTTTCAGCACCATCATACAATTCTGGCGTGTGGGGTGCCCGTCTTCTTTCGGATTCATCGTCATCCTCTACAGCTGTGGAAACAAGCACAATAAAGACTTCATCTACACCTGTGCAGTCAAGCACGATCATATCGTCCTCAACTGTTTCTATCAGTACACCGTCCAGCACTGCCACCACTTTCTCAGTGTCGACAATCAAGACCAGCTCCATCTCGACATCTACAAGCATTCTGACCTCCTCAACCTTGTCTACCTCCGCTAGCCCTGTCGCCACAGGAGACGCATGGACCCAGCAATCCTACTACAGCTCTACCTCTGGCACAGCCAACAACGTCGCCTTCCTCAACAACATGGGTGGTGGCGCCGTCTCCGGTGTATGGAGCAGCAACTTTGGCTCTTCTTTGTCGTATGCCAGTGCCGACGGCACGGCTGCAGCCTCTTCACCTCAAGTCCTTCAAGACACCACAGTCAGCGGCGAAGTCATTCTCTTCCAGGGACAAAAGTGCGGCGCCGAGGACACAGATTGTGGGTACTACCGTCCAGGTACCGTTGCACACCATGGTTTCGGCGGCTCTCGCAAGATCTTCTTGATCGAATTTGGAATGCCCACAAACACTGCCAACGTGCCTGCTATTTGGCTGCTCAATGCTTTAATCCCACGCACGCAACAATACGGCTCTTGCACTTGCTGGGGTAACACTAATGGCTGTGGTGAGATTGACCTCTTTGAGGTTCTTACGACCAGCGCGCCAGACTACATGACCAGCTCCATTCACGGTGTTCAGGCTGGCGGTAATTCTGATTACTTTGTCAGGCCTACAAGTGGAACCATCAAGGCGGCTGTTGTTCTTGATGGTGGTGTTTTGCAGATTTCCGTTCTGCCGAGTACATTCAATTTTGCAAGCTCACTGTCCGCTACGGATTATGCGGCTCTTAAGAGTTTGACCAGCTTGGTGTCGAGTGCTGTCACGCTTGCTTAGATGATGGAAGGCCATGAAAACAGGTGATGGTTTGATTGAGATTGTATTCTTCCAGCAGGGCTCTGGGAAGCGTATTTCTATTCTGAACGACTTAGTCGTGTCGCTGGCGACTTTTTATGCTTCTTCTGCGCTTTTTTACGCTTATTTTCGGCCAATGTACATCAAAGTTATGCCACTTTCGAATAAACTTTATATCTTTTTCTGCCAGCAAAAAGCTACCTAGCTACATGGCCGGTCTCTGAATCTACTCGAGTAGTAGTACTCCTACTCTTTGACCATTCTCAATCCCTTGCGTGATGAATAACGCATCTGACGCACGTGGTCGTCCTTTTTCGAGTTCTCACCTTCCCGAAAGGGTCAAGCTGTGAGTTTTAGGTCAATCCCTCCTAGAATGTGGTCATCGTGCATGTACAAAGCGTATAGCTAAAATCTGCTAGCTTGGTCGATTTAGACCAACCAGACTTCGATGTCTTATCACGCCCTCAATAAACTCCACAATGGCCAAAACTACTTATGATCACTTGTCTTCCAAGCACTTGCAGGCTTGTTGTTGTGTCGACAAGTCATTTGTGAAGTACCCAATCCAGTGAGCCTGCTGTGCACCTGGTCAAAGATCCATCATCATGCTTGCCAAGTATCTTGTATTCTTATCGGCCTTCGCGCTCAGTGCCTATGCTTGTGAAGGGTGTGAGGCTCGTGACGAGGATGTCGTCCTTACTAGGCTAGTACCAAGAATGCAGCCTGATGCTCTTGGTGCTCCCATGGGGCCCAAGGGACCTTTATCATGGTACAGAAAGGCCTGAAGGATGACTTCCAAGGAATATGTTAACATGAAAGCCAGGGGTCAGCTCAATGTCTTGCACACTACTGAGTAAGTGAATTGACCTGATACACAGTACTAGCATCACTGACTCTCATAGTACTCACGGTTGGCTGGAAGGCCACATCAAAGAGCAGAACTACGGTGCCGACTGGGGTGACTTTGCGTCTTTTGTGAAGCATATGAACCAGACCGCTATCAACAACGACGTCGACTTTCTTCTTGTCGATACTGGCGATCTGCATGATGGAGCTGGGTTGTCAGATGCTACCATGCCTAATGGTAACATCTCGAATGTAATCTTCGAGAATCTCAACTACGATCTGCTCGCTATTGGCGTAAGTTGACCATTATCATTTGGTGAAGCAGGTGCTGATTAAGCCTAAGAACCACGAGCTCTACGTCACAGACATTGCGTATGAGACTTTCAAGCAATTCTCCAAAGTGTACGGTGACCGCTACTTGACCTCCAATGTCCAGATTCGCGACCCTGTCACTGGCAATTGGACATATATCGGACATCAATACCGCTATTTCAAGACTCGTATGGGGCTGAACGTCATGGCCTTTGGTTTCCTCTTCGACTTCACTGGCAACTCCAACGTCTCTCGTGTCATCAAAGCAAACGATACACTGGCTCAGCCTTGGTTCCAGCAGGCCGTCAACAACTTCACTCAGCCTGTTGATCTGTTCATACTTCTCGGTCACAACCCGCCTCGTACCACTGTCAGTTCAAGTACTTTCGGAACCTACTACAACTATATTCGCAAAGCTCATCCAAACATCCCGATCCAAATCTTCGGAGGTCATACTCATATTCGTGACTTTGTCGTCTACGATGACATGGCCACAGGTCTTGAGGTAAGTGCTGGTCACCATGGTGCTCCGACGTTTTACTAAAATACTATAGTCTGGACGCTACTGTGAGACTCTGGGATGGCTCTCCATGACTGGTTTCTCACACTACAACAAGACAGGCCCTGTTGGACTTCCCCATCCAACGCAAGCGGCCATCAAGATCAATGCTACAACGACCACGTCATCTTCCACAGTCCCTCTTGACACGGCCACTGTAAGTCTTACTTATCTCTCCTCCTGTCCTCTGGCAAACACTAACAGTCTATGTAGGCTTTGCCCACTGAAACAGCGACACCTTCCATGGGTGCTGTTGCGAGTGCTGCACCCGCATCTTCCAACTACACCTTCCACTACTTCCGTCGTTATCTTGATTGGAACAGACTAACCTTTGAGTTCCACGCAAACGGATCTCAAACTGGCTATGCTCCAGTGAACTCAAGCAGCAGTAGCAGTATTCTCCTTTCGACGACTTCTCGTATTGGCACAGTCAGCTCGAGCGCTGTATCCACTATCAGTGTCTCTGCTAGTACCTCTGCGACTGTTAGTACCACAAGCAAGGGCTCCTCGTCCGTGTCTGTCAGCAGGGTTGTAAGCGTTAGCACTACAAGCAAGATTGTATCTTCAATGCCGATAAGTAGTACTTCGATTGGTCACCCAACAGGTCCCCCTTCGAATCTTCCTTTCAGCCATCCCACAGGTCCCCCTACCGGCTTTCCGTTTGGACACCCAACAGGACCCCCTGCTGGTCACCCTAGCCACCCTGGCCATCCTACTGGACCTCCTGCTGGCTTTCCCTCAGGTGAGCCTTGGGCACATCCTGAACCGGACTGTAGCGTTCAATACATTCACGACACCGTCACGGTAACAAAGACTGTTGGCGGTGAAGAAGTAAGCAAGCGTCAAGTTGCTCCCGCACAGGCGTCCAACTTCGACACTCCTCAGGGTATCAACGTCACCGACGCTATATACACCGATCGCAACGCACTTAATCTCACATCTCTCTATGGTTGTGCACCTCAGAGTTGGTGCCAGAGCTGCGCTCCTTTCCTAAGCTCTGGCAATATCTTCTCCCTGCTTGCTGACGCTCTTGCCACCGTCGTCTACCAGCCTGCTCGTCAGAACATCTCTCGTCTCATCGTTCTAAACACTGGCAGTATCCGCTTCGACCTCTTTCAAGGCAGTTTCACCTTCGACGACAGTTTTATCGTTAGTCCGTTCGCCGATACCTTTCAATACATTAGTGACGTGCCTCTGGAATATGCTTCCGGAGTAATGAACCTGCTCAACCACGGCTCCGTGTACAAGCGTGATGAGCCAGAACTGAGCAGTCGCGACTTTGGCTTCGACCAGTTCAACCTCATGGATCGTGATGCCTGCATCGATCCTCCGGTCACTCACGACCACCTCTCCAAGCGCAACTGTAAGTCTTGAATAGCAGCTCTCTTCTCTCCCAATTTAAACACCAACTAATCTCCTCACCCACAGACCCCGGCGGCCGCGTCCTCCGCCGCCAGTCAGCATCGACCACAACCCCTGGCTACACCACCACCGACGACTTCGGCACCGACGGCGACGACACAATCCACACCCGCATCCCGTACTACCCGCAACCCAACTACTTCCAAGCCAATGTGTCCATCACCAGCAACACCACGACCGTCGACCTAGTCTTCTTGGACTACTTTGCCAGCTCGGTCGTCATGTTCTTGCAGCAGCTTGGGTATGCGAATGTCAGCAGTGCGAGCGTGCAGCAGTATCTGCCTGTGAGCTTCACGACGAACAGTTATCTTCCGGCGTATGCGAGGGTTGCGCCGGCTTGGCAGGCGAATGTGCCGAATTGTCCTATCAGTGCTAGTGGTAATTATTAGCGAGGGTGCTGCTGTTGTGATGTTTGATATGATATGATGGCTGTATCGTTTTGCCCGGTATATTTTCTCTTGGAACATATGTTAGCTTACGAAAATCGATGAAAGTTAAAACATAGCTCACAGGAACTCCCAATGTCTATGTTATCTCCATAGGCTCTGTACGACCACCAGCCCGCTGTAATCTCTGATGCACCTCAATCTACACTCTTAGGGACGTCAATCTATAATAGCCTCTATTTCTGTCAAAGCTGTCCCCGCATACTCTTTTCAGATCCTCCAATGTTGTAACATCCCACTCAGCTCTGGCTTAGAATGTGTCAACTTCTCGCTCCTAATTGAAACGAGATCAGCATGAGTGAAGGAAGTGGAGAAGGAGAGAGTATAGAGATACTTTGAAGATATCGCGAGCAGAAGGGTGTGAGACAAAGACTTTGAGGAAAGGTACAGGCAAGAAGCCCAGAAAAAGGCCTATGTAGTGCCACCAGAATGAAGGAATGTAGAGGGTTAACATCGAGTCCGG
>Ga0160429_1000880_pt1 | contig 18996 bp, 16 predicted proteins | sample SolpanmetagenomR_FD_108199 | JGI IMG/M metagenome (GOLD analysis project Ga0160429, IMG submission 108199) | Solar panel surface microbial communities from Lawrence Berkeley National Laboratory, California, USA - R | ecosystem: Engineered > Built environment > Solar panel > Unclassified ...
ACCTGAGGTGCCAGCCACGGACGAATTCTCGTTCCGCTGGGAAATGAACGAGAGCGCGATGGCCACGGAGATGCTTGCTGAGGGGATCCGAAAATTCGGCGGTGATCTCAGGGCCTTGCATGAGGTTATTCGGCAGCGCCTAACCTAGAAAGGTTGCTTCAGTTGTCTTTCACAGAACGCTCCGGCTGTAACCGATCTTTCGAAGACGCAAACTATGCCGAGGTTAGTGCGATGGCGAGGCATATTAGGCTTACCGCCACGAAGTGGAGCGTGGCCGGGGATGACGTAGTTTCCAAGTTCATGCGCATCTGAGAGGAACGGCTCCCCATCTACAGGAGGGCATGCTGGTCCGGGTCAGGGGCAGGCCTGCTGGGGCGAAAGCCCGCGCGCACGAAGTCGCGTTGAGCGGCTTCATGCACAGTAGGTAGCCCCTCGATCCATTGCATGAGGTCGTCGGGCTGGGCCTACCGTCCGTCCACCCCGTTGGACCACAGCGCCTTCGCCATTCATAAACTGGTTCAGCCTGAATCCTGGCGGGTGTGTGTAGGGCGGTGACAAAACCATTCACTGGAGCGTCGGTCATGGTGGCGCTCAGACGTGGGTCGCTTACAGTTGCATGTCTGCCATCTCAAAATGTACAGAAAACGATCGGATATCCGACAGATCGTTCAGGTTGCTAACGATCTGTTGCAGACGCCTACGAGGTCCGCTCCCCAGCGGCTTTGTGGATGAAGACTTAGGGATAGGTTGGCTGGGTTTCGGGCAGTCCGCTTTCGCGGGGCATTACGCGGAAACGGCATTAGCTCCGGCGCTGGCCGGTTGAGCGCCAGCTTTAAACCGTAGATACCCGAAGAAAGCCCTCTCCGGTTCAACGCCTCTGAGCTGAGCGGTAGAACTTGGCAACGGCTGCTGTCACATCGCCCAGGCGCTCGCTTCTCATTTTCAAGACAGAGCCCTCCAGTGGCTACGCAACAGGCGGGATTGGCCGAGGCTGAGCGCGCTGGCGGGCCCATCGAGCCGTAGAACCCGCGATGTCAGCGCAACGACCTGGGCGACCGAGTTTAGTTTCAAATCAGGTTAGATACGCTATCGTGCCGCTCACGCGCTGGGCAGACGGCCCGTCCTGCATCTATGGAGATGGTCCACCCATGTTGGACGAATACGGTTTTCTCCGTGGCGCTGAGTTGGACGAGGGCGCGTTGCCCGCTCTGTATCACTTCGTCTACTGCAGCCGTGCCGCCGACGGCGTCGATGACGCTGAGGTCAGTCGTATCGTCGAGGCGGCCCAGCGGCACAATCTTGCGCGTGGCATCACCGGAGTTTTGGTCTTCGGCAGCGGCATCTTTTTCCAATGGATTGAGGGGCCAGCCGCCCAGATGCAAAATCTTATCGCGAGCCTACATGGTGATCCACGCCATCACGATATCGTAACACTTAGTCAAAGCGAGGAAGAGCGGGAGCGTCTCTATCCGAACTGGGACATGGAGAAGGTGGAAGCCGAAGATATCCGCGTCGTACTACAGGACGCACTCGAAAGCACCGAAGACAAAGACAATCTCGAGACACTTACGCGTATTGTACGGCAACTCGATACGGGATCTCTCAATGCACTTGGGCGAGATTAGTCGAAGCAGCGCTTGGTAGCCTTTAAGCAATTTATCAACTGCGGCGTTTTCATAATCGATGAGGCGCGAGCGTGGCGGGTTGAATAATCACCTCTGGTTTGTCGTGCGGAACAGGTACACTCCGAGTCAGGAACTTCTCGCAAGCTCCTTTACATTCTTTCGATGCGACGCTCTGATGTGTCTAAGAGGTGCACGGCATTGGCCGACAAGCGCCCCCATCAAAGGATAAAGAGTACTGGGGAGCGGACCATGTCAAACCTCGCTTCGTCCACCGCTGCTTGGGCCGATCCGTCGGCACGTCAAGCTGGTTGGGTCTCAGAGGTTCGACTTGCATATGCGCGGAAACGCACCGCGGAGGAAAGCCGCCAGCGCGCCCTAGCTCTCAGCCGCATTGTCGAAACAGACATCATCCCTCGTTTGAAGCTGCTTCACCCGCAGCTTGCGCCCGCAGCGAGCACTCCGCTTGCCAAACCTGATGCGCAGCAGATCGAAGCCTTCACGCAGCTCCTCCTTGGTTCGGACCTCTCTGCAGCATCGGATGCCGTCAGAGATCACTTAGCTAAAGGCTACTCTGCCGAGAGCATGTTCCTCGAGCTGCTTGCACCGGCCGCCTCTTTGCTCGGGCGCTTATGGGACGAAGACCTTTGTGACTTCATTGAGGTGACTGTGGGTGTCGCTCGCCTTCAGCTGCTCCTCTCGCAATACAGATCCGAACCGAAGGTCTCATCCCACCACAAGAACCGTGCTGCCCTTCTGATGGGTGCACCGGGGGAGCTGCATACGTTTGGCGTGGCCGTCGTCGAGCAGTTCCTGCAGGTCGCAGGATGGCAGGTCGCGAGCGGCTTGGCTTCCAGCCCCAGCCAGATCTCAAGCCTCGTGAGTTCTACGTGGTTCGATGTCGTCGGACTCACGCTGAGCTGCGAGACCCGCATCGATGGGCTTACGGCCTCAATCCAGTCGATCCGCAACGTCTCACGGAACCGTTCGGTAGGGATTATGGTCGGTGGCCCTGTCTTCCTTGACAAGCCCGAACTCGTCGAGCGTGTCGGGGCGGACGCATCTGCTGTCGACGCGCCAACGGCTGTCCTGTTGGCTCAGAGGCTTCTCGATATCAGTCTCGAACAGAGGCTCCGGCCTGACACCAAGGCTGCATCCTGCGCGCGACCCCAAGGTTTCAGACGCAACTCGATAGGGGGCTGACCCAATGAAGCTCGTGCAGCTCATCTATGCGTCCCGTCCATTCGGATTTGATCAATCCGCCTTGGATAGCATCCTCACTCAATCTCGGCGCTGCAACACGCGGGACGGTCTGACAGGCGCTCTGATTTGCCGGGGAGACATCTATCTCCAGCTCTTAGAGGGCGAAGCAAACGCTATTGATGATACGTATGCGCGGATCGTCAGAGACGATCGGCATCTAGAAATCAATCGCTTATCCCATGCGGCTGCGACCGAGCGTCTTTTCCCCGCTTGGGCTATGCGGAGCGATCCCGCACGCTCTTGGATGTGGTCCCAGGATGAAGTGGCCAATGGGGCAGCAACTCAGGCATCACCAGAGTACGTGCTTGGGATTTTTCGACGGCTTGCGGCCGAGCCCGTTGAGCCACCTAAGCTCACCCTCGTATGATTTGCAATCAAACAACTTGCATCGATGATGTTGGTCTCTCACGCTCGATCTGATATCGAGTGGCACAAGCTTTCATTACGATATCAATAGCGCAGGCTCTGACAATACACAGGGTCACTGCGGCTCGATTGACGTATGCTCACGGACAGCTCTAAACGTTCTCGAATGACAGGCTGGGGTCGACAGCTGGCGGTCCACAATACGAACGGGGCTAAGCCGATAACAGCAGACATTTGGTGTCAGGTTTACGGTCGTTTTCCTGTCGCTCCGTTCAGGCTCCATCGAAGCGTTTCAGTTGAGCACGTCCTATTGGAACAAGCGTGCCATCTCGCGGTGCCGACGTTGCAGGTGCAGCTCTACCTGCTCGAACAGACCGCCGCGATTGAAAGCGCGATTTACCGGCGAGGCGAGTTCATCGAGGAGGGCATCCATGGCGGCTCCGCGCGCATGGTAGCCACAAAAGGTTGCAAGGTAGGTATCCACCACCCGCTCGGCCTCATGGATGATGCCGGGCTGGTAGGAGCCCGCGAGGCTGACGAGGCGGCAAACCGTTTCGTGCAGGTGGTCCATACTCGGAGAAGCGCGGCTCGGCCCTACACCGTTCCGATAGGTGCTGCTCTAACCCATTCTCCCGGTGTTACAGCCTCTGTGTGAGGTCAACACCGGGATCGCGTTCACATGCCAGGGTGGCCTATCAGAGCCGCCCGGTGCCTGTGCCCGAGACGTTGTTGGTAGTACCCGGAACGACGCGATGGTCCTTGCGGCGCATCAGTCCAGCAAGACCAGCAAGACCCAGAAGACCGATCCAGCCGTAATCATGATGGTCGTCGCGGTCGGAACGGGCAGGGGGGTTTGCCATTCCCGGGTTGTTGGCCCCAGGACTGGTGGTCGTATTCTGGGCCAGGGCAGGCGTCGCAGCAGCCAGTGCCAGGGTCATAAGTGAGATGTGGATCAAGCGCATGTAGGTTACTCCAAACTCGGGACTAGCTTGGAGATAACTGCGACGCGGGATGATGGTTCACGGCCTTCGAGTACGCAGTATAGACGTTAGTGCGCATGACGTTGGTTCGGGTTACTCCATTTCATCCCCGCTTTCGAGGAGTTTTGCCTGCATCGTGCGCAGCAGATGGAGGCGGCGGAAGTGGGCAGCAAGAAGCCTCTGAGCTTCAGCGTCGCTCACGACTCCACCAGCGTCTTCTCTGACCGCAAGGCTCTCAATCCCCTGGTTGAAGCTGGCTTCACTCTCCACGATCCGGCTGTTCAAGCGCAGCACGGCCTCCATCCATCCTTCCGACATCGCTCACCACCCAAGCGCGTCTGCCAACCTCACGAACGGGTGATGTATAGCGCTTATGGCGGTGTGACGAGAGCGTGCTCCAAACCCGCTTACGCGAACTACTCCGCATCGGCTCAGCCGCGCTGCGTTCAAAATTCTGGGTTTTTGAATTCCAAGCAGCCTTTCCTGACGGGTTTGGGCGTCGGGTTTACGGTCGTTTATCTTGCACATGGTGCTGAAGCGTTTGAAGCGTTCCACGGGGGCAAGGCCTGTTGGAACGGTTAGGCCAATGGCTGCCGCGTTTAAGGAGAAAAGCCGATTGGAGGTTCTCCTTTTGAAACTAGTCGTTGCACTCAGAACGAGAAGCGTTCTTTTGCTTGAAGCTTAGAGTTTTTGTTTAATCCTTTGTGTCCATATCCATTTTGCGCTGCATTGGGATTTCCGCCAGCGTGAATGGAATATTGCGAGCGATGGCACAGCGGGCCGACAGGAAGCAGCGGCTGAGTCTGAACGTCAGCATCAAGGCCATGGCCGTCGTGGTCGGACTTGGCATCCCAACCTTCGTCACAAGTAGCCTCTACCGGCAATATGAAGAGGATCTGCGCGCCGCCGAGGTCGTCACGGCCAACACGACCCGCGCGCTTGAACAACACGCTGCTCGAACCATCGAGAAGGTGGACACCTATCTGCAAGCCGTGATCTCGCTCGTCGGCTCAAGGGTGGAAAGTCTCTCACCTGAAGCTGTTCATAAGGCACTACGGGAGAAGCTGACCCAGTCAGAAGACCTCACCAACATCCTTGTCTTGGATGCCAATGGTGTGGTCGTCCACGAGGCCAAATCATTTCCGGCTCGGCCAACGGATCGCAGCGAACACGACTACCTGCTGACGCTTCGCAACCAGCCAAACGTCGGCCTGTTCGTTGGCGCATCAATCCTGGGCCGGGACTCTCGGCTTTCCATCTTGCCGATTGCACGGCGGATCAACCACCCCGACGGCTCGTTCGCTGGTGTCATCGTAGCCACCTTGAAGACGGCCGTATTCCAATCGGTCTTCGAGACGTTCGACCATGGCCCGGACTCGACGTTTGGCCTTTGGCGGTCCGACGGAACGCTGCTTGTGCGAGCGCCACACGCCCCGACCCTTATTGGTAAAAACTACGCCACGACAGAGAACTACAAGCGTCACGTAGTACCGATGGACACCAGGCCGTTCTGGTCGGTTGGGTCCACGGATGGAGTCCATCGGGTCCTCGCGTTCGGCTTCGTGCCGTCCTATCCGCTCTACGTCAGTGCAACCCAGTCACGGGAGACCGCCCTGATCGGGTGGCACCAAGCGGCGTGGACGCAAGGTGGCATCGCGGGTGGGCTCACCCTTGCCGTCGTCATGGCCCTGATGGCGCTTGCACGCGAACTCAAGCAGCGCCGCCAGAGTGAACAATTTCTCAGGGTAAGCGAAGAACGCTACCGGCTCCTTGCCAATGCTGCCACAGACATGATTGTCCTGACCGATTTGGATGGCATCCGTCAGTATGTCTCTCCTGCCAGCCGTGAATTGCTGGGTTATGAACCTGGCGAACTTATTGGTAAGCAAGTGTTTGCAACGGCCCATGCCGACGATGCGCACCAACTCAGTCTGATTTTCACCAGCGTACAGGCAGCGGCACCCGAACAAGCGATCAGCATCAACCGGATGTGCCGTAAAGACGGAACCTACGTCTGGGTGGAGACTAAGCTCAAGCTGGTGCGCGATGACACGACGGCAGAACCATCCGGCATCATCTTTGCCGCGCGCGACGTCTCAGAGCGGCAAAGTAGGGCTGAGGAACTCAGCATCGCCAAGGATGCAGCCGAAGCCGCAGCCAGCGCCAAGGGCGACTTCCTGGCCAGCATGAGCCACGAGCTGCGCACACCGCTCAACGCTATTATCGGCTTCTCCCGCCTGATGGTCGAGGAGGGCGAGATGGCCATGCCGACGATGCATCGCTACGCCCGCCTGGTTCAGGACGCCAGCACCACCCTGCTGTCCATCGTCAATGACGTGCTCGACGTCTCGAAGCTGGAGACGGGCAACCTCGACCTCGACCCACATCCATTCTCGCCCCGCGACCTTGTCGAGAGTGCGGCAACCCTGCTGCGGGGGCAGGCTGAAGCGAAGGGACTCGCGCTACACGTCGAGGCCGAACCAACCTTACCAGCTACGCTCGTCGGTGACGACACCCGCTTGCGGCAGGTGCTGCTCAACCTGCTCTCGAATGCCGTCAAATTCACCGCAGAGGGCATGGTGTGGGTGTTCGTGGGCTGCGAAGGCGAAGAGCAAGGCGTTGCGCGGGTCCGCTTCTCGGTGATGGACACTGGCATCGGGATCCCGGTCAACAGGCAACACCGGCTGTTCAAGCGGTTCAGCCAAGTCGACAACTCGACGGCGCGCCAATTCGGCGGCACCGGCCTTGGCCTCGCGATCTGCAAGAGCCTTGTCGAGGTGATGGGTGGCAGCATCGTCGTCGAAAGCGTAGAGGGCGAAGGCACGACGTTTTCGTTCGTGCTCGACCTGCCGGTGGCCGAGGCAATCCCTGCACTGCAGGAAGCGACCGCACCGCGTTCCGCCTCATTATCCGTGCGCAGTGCCCACATCCTCCTCGCCGAGGACGTAAAGATGAACCAGGAATTGGCGGTCGCCCTCCTGACCAGATGGGGTCACACCGTTGAGGTTGCGCCTGACGGCGCCTCTGCGGTTGCTGCGGTGATGAGAACCCGCTTCGACTTGGTGCTGATGGACGTGCAGATGCCGGTGATGGACGGCATTGAGGCGACGCGGCGGATCCGGGCCCTGGGCGGCAGCTACGCCACGTTGCCCATCGTGGCGATGACAGCCAACGTTATGTCCCGCGATATCGCCATCTGCCGCGAAGCCGGTGTCGACGACCATATCGGCAAACCGTTCGTGCCCGACAACCTGCGGCTCTTGGTCGAGCGCCTGACCGCATCGAAGGACGAAGCGGCGGGAAGCTCTGTGAGTGAGACCATGGCAACGAGCCACTCGATCCTTGATCTAGCTATCTTGGGCGATCTCGCTGAGCTGATGGGACCGGCGCGTGTCGGTTCACTGCTGACCAAGCTGAAGATCCACTTGGAGAACAATCCGCTACTGGCGACGAACCTCGACACTTTGCGCTTCGAGGCTCATGCCCTCATCTCGTGGAGTGGCATGCTAGGTCTGAGCGAACTCTCAGAAGCGTGCCGAAGCCTGGAGTTTGCCTGCGAGGGCCTAGACAATCAGCGCCTCCAGCTTCCTGCCCGTCTGATTGAGGCACAAGGGGCCATTGAGCGCGCAAAGGCCCGTCTCGCCCATCACCTCTCTTCGCTACCTGACGAACAGGCTGCATGACGCGGTGGATAGAATTCGGCAACCGGTTCCATAACACTCAAATAACTGAGGAGCGCCCCAGTCACTGACCAAAACTTCATCATTTGATGGGACGATTGATGTCAGCGTCTCTTGCGGAGCGAGACACACAGCGTGCCGTTCTCATCTTCCTTGCAGCCTCCGCAACTTGGCCGTGAGCCGCATTCCGCCAGCCTTTTGCTTCTCACAGACTCGCCAGCGCGGAGCAGAGGTCTGGCTCGCGACCTCAGCACGTTAGCCCCCTGCATTGTCCGTGACCTCCTTGATCCCGAGCCGTGCGGCGTTGCGACCAATCCAGCAACGCTCGGAGCCGTGCTCAGCGACGCATCACTTCTTCAATCGGCAACGATCGCGGCGCTTCGTCGTGAGCTTCAGCCCCTGAAAGCAAGAGGTCTTCCCTTCCTGTGCCTTTTGCGTGAGGAGACGTCGCGCGCCACCATCCAGGCCACCGCGCTTGGAGCAACCCACATCCTGCCCGCTGCTGCTGTTACCAGTGAACTGCTGAAAGTGGTCTCTCAGGCCACAGGGGCTGCCACTGCGGCCTCCAGCACCGTTCTGCCGAACATCATTGCGGCTGATGCGGTGCTCGCGCGCATCTTCGATGCAGGGCGCGACGGCGTTCTGATCGATCCAGTCTTGGTCACCAAGGGAACACGGTTCGTCGAGGAGGCGGTTCGCGAGACCGGCATTCGCGACTGGCTCAAAGTGGTCTGGCAATTCGATGACGCGACGCACCAGCACTGCCTCCTGGTGGCGGGCTTAGCGGCAGGTTTTGCGCAGACCCTTGGTTTGCGTGAGGCTGACTGTCAGCGTCTGACCCAGGCCGCGGTCCTGCACGACGTCGGTAAGGCCAAGATCCCTGCCTCCATCCTCAACAAGCCGGGTGCGCTGACGCCTGAGGAACGCGGGATCATGCAGAAGCATCCCGCCTACGGATACGCAATGCTGGAAGGCAACGGCTTTTCCGAGGAGATGCTCGCGGTGGTGCGCTGGCACCATGAGGCGCTGGACGGCTCAGGCTATCCGGATCGGCTGGCGAGCTCAGAGATCCCTGACCTGGTGCGTCTGGTGAGTGTTTGCGACGTGTATGGTGCCTTGATTGAGCGCCGGCCCTACAAGGCTCCGATGAGCGCTGAGCGCGCCTACGCCATTCTCGAAAGCTCGATCGGCAAGCTCGATGGTGACCTGGTCCGAGCCTTCAGACCTTTTGCCGTGATCGCGGGCTCTCCATAACCAAATCGACCAGCTGGCCGGATCAGCAGCCAGGATGCTGAAGACCTGCCGGACGCCTTGCACGAACGGGTCGATGTCAGCGGCGACCGCCCGGGCTTCACAAACCGCCTCAGCACGCGCGAAGATCTCGTGCGCAGAGTGCAGGGCGTGTTCGTTGTGGCCTTGGATCACGAGGGCAGGAGCCAGAGCCAGCACGACCCGTAGGAGGATGCGCTGCGTCAGCATCCGCAGCAGCATACTTGATCATCGCGCTGATCCTCAGCGATTTGCTCGCGCGTCAGCGGCAGGGTGTCGTGTCCGGATCAGCGTGGGAAACTGCCAAGTTGATACAGCAGCGCTTGGCGACGGCCCACACTAGCGGCTACGCCGCTCAGGCGATCCTGGGTTAGAGCTGCGTGGCTGGTGTGGCCATGGGAACCTGAAGCCAGCTGCCGGTGACGCTTAGAGCTGCGGTGTAGACCACGCATCCAGCTTCATCGCGCACATTGGCGACAAGCTTCGCCTGCCCCGTGCGCAGGGGGTCGTCAGCAGCGATCTCAGCCAGGATGCGGTTGGCAGTCGCACCGACCGTATGCTGATCGGCACAGAGGATGCCATCAATGTCTTGGCTGGCGTTATGCTCGTCGTGAACGTCGAAGAAGTAACGTGGCACGGCCTGGTCTCTCCCCTTAGAATAGATCCTGACACATACGAGGCGCGCGACGCCTAAGTGGCCCTGATGGTCAGCATGTAGACTTCGGCCCAACTTGATCCGCCATTCGCGGTGATCAGCCAACAACGGCAGCCAAGATGACGATCATGAGCGTTGTGGAGCCGCAGAAGCCGAGCGCGGCTTGCAACCAGACCTGACCCAGCTCACGGCTCGTCGGAGCCTGCAGGCGAGAGGCGGGGCTAATCAGGGCGAAGGAGGCGGTGGAGGCCGACAGCGTGGTCATGCTGATCACCGCGCCACGATGGGGCCAGCATACACAACACGCACAGTGCGCTGACCGTCGCGGCCCTGTGCGAGCTGGGTCGCCGGTGCAGTAGCTAGTGTCGGCGCAGCAGACACAGAAACCTGGGTCACCTGAGCAGTAACGGGCTTGGCGGTCGGCAGTGGCTGCGCCTGACCGGCTCCGGTGAGCAACAGGGCGAAGAAGGCGGTGAACCCAGCCGAGATGCCCACAGTGGCAGCCCGCGTCAGGGTAGAGGAGGTTGTGCGCGTCATGGTCCGCCCCGGGTCGTCTTCTGTTCGTTAACGAAGCTTTAGATGTCTAATCGTTAGTGCGCAATCCCATTTTTCGCTATGGCTTGGATTTCTTGCGGTGTAGAAGGCTCTCATGAGCCAGAACGACGACATCGTACCCTTAGAGCAACAGCTCTGCTTCTCGGTCTACACGGCCGCGCACGCCTTCAACGCGGCCTACAAGCCGCTCCTGGAGCCATTCGGGCTGACCTACCCGCAGTACCTCGTCCTTCTCGCGCTCTGGCAGAAGGATGGTGTCAGCGTGAAGGACATTGGTGCGCGTCTGCACCTCGACTCCGGGACGGTAACCCCGCTCCTCAAGCGCCTTCAGGCCTCCGGTTACGTGAGGCGCGGGCGCAATCCAGCCGACGAGCGTCAGCTCCTGGTCGAGCTAACACCGGAGGGGCAGGCCTTGCGCTTCCGTGTGGCTGAGGTGCGCAAGAGCTTGGTGTGTTCGCTTGGGGTTACGGAGCCCTCGATCCAAAGCTTGCGCGAGCAGGTCGACGTGATCACCGGCCTCTTGCGAAACATGGTCGACACGCCTGCCAGTGCCTAAGCGATCTGTTCCGCAATCCGTGTAGAAGCTTAGCCGGAACCGCAGCTCCATCGAGCCGTATCGGGCATCACAAACGCCTATGCCACCGCTCTGGAGTTGAACGCTCAACGGATCCGCTCTGTGAGTGGAGGGCTTCTGGCAGGCCATCCAGGTTCAACGGGTCCTGGCGAAGACAGCCTGATCCTGTCTGTTAGCGAAACAGCGGCAATCCTGCGCCAACAAGGGTGAGGCCGCTGATGACGAGAAACCCGCTAGACCACTCAAAGGCGGGCCTGCGTTGTGCGACAGCGGCTATAGCTCCGCCCGAAATCAGAAGCGCTACGCTTAGAAATGATACCACTGTAACTGACCGCCTGCGAGAGGAATGGCCAAGCTTGTTTCAGTTACAATCGGAAAAACGTCATCCCTCAAATGGGGAATGTGCACCCTTCAGAGTACGCACTCTGCTGCCCGCCCCCGTCATCAGGGGTCGTCCGCGTCACTGGCCAATGCTCTCATTGCTCGACGGCATCCTTTACGTGATCAGGACGGGCGGCGCGTAACGGCACCTGCCGCACGAGTTTCCGCTCTGACCGACCGTGCATCACTGGTTCTTGCGCCTGTCGCAGGCAGCCCCGTTCAAGACTCGCTCCTGTCCTGACGGTGGCATATCGCGAGCACGCCGGGCACTCGTTTGAGCCGATGCGGAGCTGTTCGTGTAAGCGCCAATCTCAACTCCTGGCCTTCTGGCGCATGTAGGCTTGACCTCCGTCCGCCGCTGATTGCGGTTGTGGAGCTCGACCGGTCAATCCCAGCATGAAGAATGGGCTTCTCGCTTGCAGCCCCTCTATGCGGGAGGCACAAACCGACCGACCTTGCGAACAAGGGATGCCACCTCCAAATCAGGCTCTCCGATCAACGAACGAAAGGAGGTGATCCAGTGTCTGATTGTCTTATGCCGCGGTCGTCCGCGCTGGTGACCGGGATGCTCATCTCTGGTGAGGTCCGCGCCGCGTAAAGCGACGCCGTTGCGGTCATATGTCGGCCGCGGCCAGGCAATGGAGGGGCTGCTCGCAAGAGCGGCCCCTCTTTGTGTTTGACTCGCGGATTGAGCGTTATGGAACCGAAAGGGCCACGCATGGATGTACTAAGCACGTAAAAGGAGCCAGCATCACGCGGACGTAGACACATCCTTCGGAGTGCTCGCCCAATCCGCAGTGGACGTGTGGAGATCCAGAAGAACCAGGTCGTGTTCTCGAAACCGTCGCAGCCTTGGTGTCCACATGAAAAGGCTCCCGCCTTCTATCCCAGCGCCTTCGAGCGCGCGGAGCTATGCACTCCTGCGCTGAACTTGAGGCTGGCGTAGGAAGAGCGTCGATCAGGCAAGCTGCAGAATATGGCTCTCAGCAACCACTGCGTCAGCAGTCCAATTCGCCAAGAACCAGGGCACGCGCGAGCCGGGCATCGGCTTGGCGTAAAGGTAGCCCTGAGCGTAGTCGCAGCCCATCGCCCTCAGCCGGTCAGCTTGTGCTGCCGTCTCGACACCTTCGGCCGTGACCTGCATCCCGAGGCTGCGACCAAGGCCAATCACCGCCGCCACGATGGCTGCATCTCCCTCATCCTGAACCACGTTACGCACGAAGGTCTGGTCCACCTTGATGTGCCCGACCGGGAACTGCTTCAGGTGCGTGAGCGAAGCAAACCCTGTTCCGAAGTCATCCAGCGTGACCAAGATCTCGCTCTCGTGCAGGCATTGGAGCGTGGCAGGAACAACATCCGAGCCGTGCCCCAGGAACACCGTCTCGGTCACCTCCACCTCGAACAGAGCGGGCGGGACGCCGTGCTCTCTCAGGACAGCAAGGATGTCCCCGGCCAGATCGGGTTTGCGGAACTCGGCGGAGGCAAAGTTCACGGCTACCCGACCGGGGTTGAGGTCGCGCCGGTGCCATTCGCCCAGGTCTGCTGCGATCTGTCGGATCAGGCTATCGCCGATGGCCGTTGCAAGCTCGGGATCCTCGAAGACTGAGCCGAAGTAGCCTGGCGTCAGCAGACCCTTCTCAGGATGGTGCCAGCGCGCAAGCGCCTCGAAGCCGACGATCGCACCGGTCGCGAAGCAGACCTTCGGCTGGTAGTAGGGCACGATCTGACCCGCAGCGACAGCAGCCCGTACCTCGGCCGCGATTAGCAGCCGCCGCTCTGTCTCAGCACGCATCCCAGGTGCGAACACAACCGCTTGGTTCCGGCCCTGTGCCTTGGCGCGGTAGAGGGCAATATCGGTGTCCTTGAAGAGATCGTTCGGGCTGCGGTGGTGATCGGGATAGGCTGCCAAGCCGATGCTCGCCTTGCAGGTCAGAGCGTGACCCCGATAGGCGAGAGGTTGACGTAAACGCTCCAGCAGCACCTCAGCGTGCTTAGCCGCGTGCTCCAGGCGCAGCGGCTCGGTCAGGAGCAGGGCGAACTCGTCGCCGCCGAGGCGCGCGACCGTGTCCGTCTGGCGCAGCCCCTCGCTCAGGCGGCTTGCCACTTCGTGCAGCACCGCATCGCCTGCGTCGTGTCCTAAGGTGTCGTTCACATCCCGCAGCGTGTCGAGGTCTACGAGCAGCAGGCTCACACACGTGCCGCTCCGCTCAGCGGCAGCAAGCGCCTGCACCAGTCGCTGGTGGAAGAGGCGCCGGTTCGGCAAACCCGTGAGCGCGTCATGATTGGCTGCGCGCCATGCCTGCTCCTCTGCCCGCTTGCGCTCCGTGATGTCGAAGGTGATGCCGACGATCCGGTTCTCATCGACTCGTTCGACCGCTGCGCTCAGCCAGAGCAACCGGCCATCAGGGTGGCTGTAGCGGAACTCTCGCTGCTCGCGGCTTTGAGACCCCTGCTGGACGAGCCGCTCAACTCGCTCGCGATCATCAGGATGGACATGATCGAAGAACTGCGAGGGCGGTCCTGATCGGATGCCGAACAGGTCCAGGGCATTCTCAGACCGCGTGCTAATACCCGTCTTCAGGTTGCGCTCCCAGGCGACCATCCGCCCAGCCTGCAAGGCAAGCCGCAGCCGCTCCTCGCTGGCGCGCGACGCCGCATCTGCCCTACGCCGCTCCGTGGCATCGTGCATGGCACCGACCAAGCGCACGGCTCGGCCTTGTGCGTCTCGGATCACAAAGCCCCGGTCGAGCACGTCGGCGTAGCTGCCATCTCCTTGCTCAAAGCGGTACTCCTCGCTCCAGCGGTGCTCTTGGGCTTCGATGACATGATGTAGGGAGGCCGTAACGCGCTCTCGATCCTCAGGGTAGATCTTGCTCTTCCACCACGCGCCCGTGCCGGCAATCTCAGCGTCCGAGTAGCCGAACAACCGGTGAGCTTTCTCGCTCCACCTGACGGTGTCCGATGCAAGGTCATGATCCCAGACCGCATCCTGCGTAGCAAGCATGGCCAGCCGGTAGCGTTCCTCCTGAAGGCGGATTGTCTCGGCAGCCTGTTTGCTCTCGTGGATGTCGCTGTCGGTTCCGACCCACTCCAGCACCTTACCCACAGCATCCTTGAGCGGCACAGCCCTGGTCAGCGTCCACCGGTACGCACCGTCTCGGCAGAGAGCCCGGAACTCGAAGGAGCCTGCCGTTTGCGAGGCAAAGATCCCGTGCCACGTGGAGGTCACGCGCTGCCGGTCGTCGGGATGGACGGTGCTCAGCCAGCCGAAGCCAGTATAGGCGCTCTCCGGCTGACCCGTGTAGGCTTCCCAGCCGCTGCTCTCGATGAGAGAGCCGTCTGGCTCTGCCCGCCAGACCATGGTCGTGCTGGCCTCGATCAGCGCCTTGTAGCGCTTCGCCGTCGTTTGCAGGTCGCGCTCAAGCTCGACCTGCGCCGTGACATCGCGCGAAATGACCAGGATTAGGCCGCGCGCGCCGCTTTGTCCCTTCAAGGGGCTCAGTGCTACATCCCACCACTTCGGCTTGCCCTTGGCCGTTGGACAGAAGCCCCGGAACTGCGCAGCCTGACCGGCTCCCGCTTGAGAAAAAGCGTGCTGGGCGGACGTGTGGTGCTCGCCCTGCCAGAACGCGATCCATGACTGGCCCAGGAGCGGACCGACCTCGTCGATCTCCATCGCCTTGAGCCCGCACGCGCTGAGGAAGAGCAGGTTTCCTTGTCCGTCGAGCAACTTCACGCAATCGCCGCTGCTCTCCAGAATGTCCCGCAGCAGGTCGCCTACGAACAGGGAGGCAGGTGCGATGTGTCCAAGGGCTTGGCTCTCCTCACGCTCGTCACCCTGACGCAGGATACGTGCAGGGTCGGCCCCGTCTTCGGTGTAGAGCCGGAACGTGTTCCGGCCGGCCGCCTTCGCGCAGTAGAGTGCCTGATCGGCGTGTGCGTAGAGGTGTTCGCGATCAAGGCCGTCCTGAGGAGCAAGGGCGACGCCGATGCTGACGCCGACACCGGCTGGATAACCGCCGAGGTCGATCGGGGCTGCCATGGCCTTGATCAACCGCTCAGCCAGTCGGCTTGCGTCCTCTGCACGACCCTGGCCGGTCTGGATGATGACGAATTCGTCGCCACCGAGCCGAGCCACCACGTCTTCGCTGCGCAGGACGGACTTGATCCGCTGCCCTACCTCTTTCAACATGGTGTCGCCGGCCTGATGACCGAGCGTGTCGTTGACGAGCTTGAACCGGTCCAGATCCAGGCAGAACAGGGCAAAGCTGCTGCCGTTGCGCTTCGTGCGCGCGATCTCCTGCTCAAGCTGCTCACGAAAGTGCAGCCGGTTGGGCAGACCGGTAAGCGGATCATGCCGCGCCAGGCGCGCCATCTCGCACTCGATGTGCTTGCGCTGAGAGATGTCGCGGATCACCGCCACGTAGCCGTTCGGCTGACCTGTCTCTTCCTCACGCGTGAGGCTGAAAGAGATCTCCACCCAAACCCAGGAGCCATCACGGCGGCGGTAGCGCTGCTGGGTCAGGGCCTCGGTGAGTTGACCTGTCTCCAGTTGCTTTAGCAGGCGTGCATAGGCGCTGGCCTCATCCGGGTGCACAAAGGCCAGCGGCTGCGTGCCAAGAAGTTCCCGAGGCTCATACCCGAGCAGGCGAGTGGCAGCCGGCGAGACATAGCGACGTGTGCCATCCAGATCGGACCGGATGATCACATCGGTGCTGTTGTCAGCTAGGAGTTTGTAGTTGGCCGCGCTCTCCTGGGCACCGCGCTCAGCCCTGTGCAGGCGCAGCTGCGCGACAACGACCTGCGCGAGATCGCGAAGCTGCTCCTGCTGCTCCCGGGAGAAACTGCGTGGTACGCGGTCGATGATGCACAGAGAGCCAAGGTGAATACCCGGTCTGAGCACGAGGGGCGCACCGGCATAGAAACGGATGTGCGGCTCGCCTGTGACGAGCGGATTGGCGGCAAACCGCTCGTCCTGCGTGGCGTTCTCGACCACCAACACCTCGTTGGAGAGGATGGTGTAGGTGCAGAAGGAGACCTCACGCGGCGTCCCAGGTGCATCCAGGCCGCACTTGCCCTTGAACCACTGTTCGGTCTCGCCCACGAGCGATACGAGCGCGATAGGGACCCCGAAGAGCGCCTGCGCGGTTCGGCAGATCGCATCGTACTGAGGCTCGAGAGGGGAACCGAATACCTCCAGATTTGCCAGCGCCTTCAAGCGCTCCACTTCGTTTGGGTGTAGCGACAACATACACGTTCTCACCGGGCCAAGCCCACAGCGCAGGAACTCCGCCTGACCCGAGTTCAGCTTATGCGACGGGAGGTTAACATGTTCACCTAAGCCCCGTTGTGTCAGAGACTTAGGCGCTCAACTACTTCAGAGGAGGGAACCAGCGGTGTGCCATCCACACCTGCCTCAAGGACCAGGGGGGCGAGTGCGCGTTTATGCTTTTCACGTCGACCAAAAATCCGTCTTGCAGGCCAGAGCAAGTGCGAAAGCCTAGTGTACAGAAAACGATCGTATACTAGACATCTAGATGTAGAGGCGAGCCCGCGCGAGGAAGCGGTTTAGGCTTTCGGCAAGAACCACCCTGCAGCTGTAATGCTAAGCTGAGAAACTTGATCTGCTTACACGCGCTCCACCAGACGAACGACGGCTTGTGGGCGCGCTGCCGAGACTTCGCCCGCTTTCGCGCACCGCGTCTGGTTTCGCCCCCCAGCCTTCGCCTCGTAGAGCGCGGTATCCGCGCGATTGTACAGGCTCATCCTGTCCATGTGCTCGGCTGCGTCAGGGATCGTGCTGGCAAGCCCGACACTGACGGTGATTGAGCCCGCGCCAATCCCGGCTGCACCGATGCTCAGGGTCGAAATCTCGGCGTGCACCCGCTCCGCGACACTGAGCGCGCCTTGCTCATCCGTCTCGGGCAGGAGCAGCGTGAACTCCTCGCCACCCACTCGACAGACGAGGTCGTCCGGCCGGTGCACGCTTGCCGACAAGCCGCGGGCCAGCCCCTTCAGCACTTCGTCCCCGATGGCATGACCGTAGCGGTCGTTGTACCGCTTGAAGTGGTCCGAATCGACCACGAGGAGCGAGAGCGGCTTGCCCGCGCGGCGAGCGCTCTTCCAGGTTCTGTCGAAGACCTCCTCGAAGCGGCGGCGGTTCGGTAGCCCCGTAAGGATGTCCGTCTGAGACAAGTGCGCCAGTTCCGCTTGCATCGCTGCGCGGCGACGCAGCTCGCGGCCGAACAGAAGGGAGAGGCCGATGGTCAGCCCGCACAGCGACAGCACGATAAGGCTGATGACGAGCGCTTTCTTGCGCCATTCTGCCTCAACTTCGTCAGGTGCCAGGGCGACGTTGAGGAGCAGCGGCAGGGTGCCGATGCCGGAGAAGGCGTAGTACCGCTGCACTCCATCTCGCACCGAGGTGCCAATGAAGCTGCCACGGCCCTCTCGCACGAAGCGCTCGAAGGTTGGAGCACCGGCGAGGCTCACACCAATGTCGGCCTCGTTATAGGGGTGGCGTATGAGCCGCGTGCCGTCGCGCAGGTAGAGGTTGATGGCACCCTCATGGCCAAGGGCAATCTGGTCGAACAACCCGCTGAAGTACGACAACTTCAGGGTGGCCAGCACGATGCCGCCAAAGGTACCGTCAGGCTTGTTGATGCGCCGGCTCAGCACGACGATGCGAGCCCCCATCAGCCGGGAGAACAGGGGACGGCTGATGTGAAGGCCGAGGTCAGCGCGAGCCTTATGCGCCTGGAAGTACTCGCGGTCGGCATTGTTGAGCTTGCGCGCTGGGACTGCGTCCGCATCGATGATGCTGTTGCCGTTCTCATCGAGCACCAGCAGCACACCCATATCCTGCGCGAGGGCCGCTCGGTCAAACAGGATGAGCTGGCGCAGCTCAGGGCTGGCTTGTGCCACACCCGGCGCCTTGAGGTTGTCGATAACGGCGCGCAGCGAGAGGTCGATGATCTCAAAGTTGCGTGCGATGTCGCGCTCGATGACCTGGAGCAGGTTCTTCGAGGTCTGCTCGGCCTTGCCCCAGGCATCCTGCCGCAGGTCGAGCAGCATGAGCCCGGAGACCACGAGCATACCAATGGGTGCCAGAACGCCAAGCGTGATCCAGGTGCGGGCGGAGCTGAGCCAATGAACCAGACGGTGGAGCACAATCACGGGACAGCTCCCCGGGGTCGTTGTCGAACCTGATCCAATATCGGATTGTCCTTAAACGTACATTACGCCGCCCGCTCATCAGCCAAGATGCGTCAGAGGTGCCCTCTGACTGGGATCTTCGGGCCCTTCTCGGATCCTGAAAACATCAGCCTGCGCTCATCCAAATTGCAGATTGAGCATCACGGCTGTCGCTCCCCCATAAGCTGACAGATGACACACAGGCAGAAGTGTCGTTTTCTGCTGGCAGCTTGCCCACGCACGACGGTGACGTTGACTGGTAATTGCGCCAAAGCAGCGATGGAAACTTCATCATTTGCTGGAAGGGTGAAGGCCAGCGCCTCTGTCGGAGCGACCCACACGTCGTGCCACCCTCGTCATCCCTGCAGCCCCAGCAATTTGGCCGCGAACCACAATCCGGCAGCCTTCTGCTTCTCACGGACTCGCTCACGCGCAGCAAAGGACTGGCGCGCGATCT
>Ga0160429_1000881_pt1 | contig 18898 bp, 18 predicted proteins | sample SolpanmetagenomR_FD_108199 | JGI IMG/M metagenome (GOLD analysis project Ga0160429, IMG submission 108199) | Solar panel surface microbial communities from Lawrence Berkeley National Laboratory, California, USA - R | ecosystem: Engineered > Built environment > Solar panel > Unclassified ...
TTCTTCTTCTTCTTCTTCTTCTTCTTCTTCTTCTTCTTCTTCTTCTTCTTCTTCTTCTTCTTCCAACACTTTTTCATCCATCTCCGACACCCACCCTTCCACACTCTATCTTTGAAACATCTCCCACACTCTATCTCTGAAACATCTCCATCTACTCTCTCTTCACACCACATCACTCAGCAAAATGAAGTTCCTTACCGGCACAGTCTTGATCGCCACCACCGCCACTGTTAGCGCACAAATCTCCGCTCTCCCTCAATGTGAAGTAGGTGCTCGTCGCTTTCACCTCAAGCGCAACCGCTTACATCAGCATAGCTCCAATGCGGCATCAGCGCCTCGAACGTCACGACATGCGACTACCTCGACACAAACTGCAACTGCCAGCTTGCCAACCAAGCTCTGATTGCTCCTGTCCTCGAAGCTTGTCTCTCAAGTGTCTGCACCAGTCCCGCCGAAATCACCGGTAAGTAGAGAGTCTACAAAAGTCGCCCAGTACCGCACCACACGATTCACAACCTATAGTCGCACTTGCCTCCTGCCAAACACTACTCAACTAACAAACACACCCTTCCAGCCGCTATCTCCGCAGGCGAAGCCATCTGCGCAACCGTCGTCCAAACCGCCGCATCTCTCCCCACCGCCCCCTTCTACGCCAACAGCAGCTCCACCATGGCGCCTTACACCAACACCACCACTGCAGCCCCAACCTCTAGCGCTGGTGCCACCACGATCATTACCACCAGCACTGCCACTCCGCCTGTCGGACAGATCACGGATGGCCAGATCCAGGCGCCTACTTCCACTGCCGTTAGCGCTATCACTTCTGTCGTGCCGTACAAGGGCGCTGCTACCGGGATGAACGGGCAAGGATATGGTGGGAAGGTGATGCTTGCTGCTGCAGGGGTGGGTGGCTTTGGCTTGGTGAAGTGGTGGGAGGTGAGATGTTGAGGTGGAAGGAAGGTGGGATGGAGGATATGCAGGGAGGAAGAGAGTGGTGATATGAGAAAACTGCCATCAAGTTGAGAGTGGAAGATATGGATATGGCGAGATACTGCATTACGGGTTATGTTACATGACAATCATGAGATCAACTAGTTAGGAATTGACAGCAAAGAAGAACGAATCACCGGTTATGAAGGAGTTCAAACGAGACAATTCTGCTGTAATGTGAGAAGGATACCTTACTCTGCCACATGACCTGAAGCAACAAGAAAACATGAGGATCAGCGGCTGTCTGTTATGGCAAAAGTTATCTCCAGGCCAAACTCACACATCAAATCCATATTCCAAATCGAATGCCCCTTAGCATCCTCTCTGTACAACATCGAAGCTGTGCTTGTTGTGCTTGTTCATCTCGGATGTAAAGATCACCCATTCTTCCGCCTCAAGCCTCCCCTCCCACCGCGCCTCTCCAAGATATAGACCCAGGTGTTTCATGGTAAGTTCAAGCCTGAAAGAAAGCAGGCATCTCTTACTGCCGTAGTTCTACTGAAGCTCCTCCAACCTAAGCCTTCTCTGCCTTCATATGCCTACGCCCAGCCTTTCGAGACAAGGCAGACATCTAATATTGTGACCAAATCTGACGATAGATCACAGACTAGAGCACAAGACACAAGACACAAGACACAAGATTGGAAGCAGGTTAATCTCGATGCCAGAGCAGCACTTATAAATATTCTCGCCGCATCTATCTATACATATCCTAGCCAAATCAACATACTCCACCATCCCTGATAACCATCACAAACCACCCACATTTCCCCATATCACAACAAATACTGAAAGTAAATATTCTGCTTATCAGTCATATCCTGCAGCCCATTCTCCCCATGCGTCTCCGCCGCATTCTCACTAAAATGCACATCCATACTCTGGTCATGCGGGTTCCGCGGTAATCCAGCGGCTTCTCTAGCGTCGCACTTGCGTTTGGCAAGCCAGGTGATGTTGAAGAATTGCAGGATGACGAGGCCGAAGAGGACGATCCAGATGACGAGGATACCTTTGAGTGCGTTGACCTGATGGTTTGCGTTTGTTAGTCATGGGGAGGTCAATCTATGCTAAAAGAAGAAAAAGGAGGAGGAGGAGGAGCATGAAGGATCGAAGAAACGTACGTATTGCGGCGCAAACTTGGAGTCGAAGATATAAGGCGTGATGATATTACCCACAGCATTCGCAGCGTTGAAGGAAGTGTAATACGTTGCCTTCTTCGTCTGCCCGGCAATGTTTCCTCCAATCCAGCTGAGAAGAAGCGGGTTCAGCGCGTACACAAACGCGAGCAAGTAGTAGCCAACAAGCAGCCCGGCCTTGTTCGATTTCGTCTTTGGCAGCGCCACCATCAATGCAACACCGACAATGACGATGGAAACGAGACCGAGAATGAAGGGCGACTTGCGCTTGAAACGGTACGCCATGTACGACGCCGCGAGGATCGTGAGCATCTGCAACGCACCGGCAGGCATGTTGAGGAGAACAGCGGAGTCAGGGGTGAAGCCGACAAGTTGCTGTAGGATGATGGAACCGAAGACTGATGTAACCTGATGAGAAGAACGTTAGTACTAGACCAAGAGAAACAAGAGAAAGATTTGTAGCGTACTGAGGCACCAGCATTGACGGCTATAACCATGAGCATAAAGATCCAGTACTTTGGCTCCGACCACGCTTCGAGAACCTGCTTGAAGTTGAACTTGTGGCTGACGATACCTTGCTGATTGGCCTTTAGTCGGTCGACGGCCTTGAGGCGGTCTTCGGGGGTGAGGTAGCGTGCCTCACCGGGGCTGTCTTGAGCCCACCAGTAGGTGAACGCGCCGATGAGGATGGTGAAGAGACCGAAGAAGAGGTAGACGACTTGGTAGCGGTGGAGAGTTGTGGAGTGGACACGGCCGAAACCGTAGACAATCGGGGCGCTGAGCAGCGTGCTGAGGCCATAGCACGAGTACCAACATGCGACACGGAAGGCTTGCTCTGAACGTCTGTAGAAGGCGATCGTGATCATGGAGAAGAGAGGCACAACGGCTGCTTCGAACGCGCCAAGGAAGAAGCGAGAGACTAGTAGCCCGGTGTAATTACGCGAACCACCGAGACCGGCAGCGACGCTGATACCCCAGCAGATAATAATGACGGGCAAGACTTGGCGGTAGCGGAGCTTGACGAGGAGCCATGCGGCCAAGGGCTGGACGGCGAGCTGTGCGTAGTACCCTATATTTCCAATGTTCGAATATTCATTGCCATGAAGATTCGCATCTGTTTTGAGCCCGTAGACAGCGGTCAAACCAATGATACCTTTATCCGCTGACTGCAGGAAGTACACCATACAAAGAAGAGACAGCATCCAGAGATCTGTCTTACGCAGGATACGCTTGCTGTCTTCCTCTGAACAAATGGATTCCTGGCCTACATCCTTGCCTTCTTCCATGGCGTGAGCAGCATTGCCTTTGTACGAACCTATACTGAGCTCGTCGACGCGCTCAACTTGGGTGGCGCTGTGTTTCGAGTCCATTGCGAAGTCCTGGCTGTTTCCACTGCTCGATGGCATTGTACTGATGAAGAAACAAGTCACAAGATCAAGATAGCCAGTGAAACAAACGATAACCCCAGAGCAAAGTGAGAAAGAGATCTGGGGAATGACCTTGGAGACGTGGGGGAGATGTGGGCATTTGTATCTGGGAGTCTGCTAAGCTCTCGCTAAGCCAAGCCCCGGTCGTATTCCACATGGGCCGTCGATTGTGGAGAGGTGTGGGGGTGGATGTAGGATGTAGCACGGAGAGAGATGTCACGCGCTCGATTGGGCAGAGTCACTGGACGTGGCGGACGTGGCGGACGTGCCTTGATTTGTCCGTCTCGTCTCGTCTCATGTCATTGTTGTGGCGATTATTCTGTGCCTGCTTATCTGCTTATTAACCGTCTGATAATCATCTGATCATATATGTTTTACCGCTCTCTATACGACCCGTGGCAACATAGCAATGAACCATCCCTCAAGAGGCGCCCAGCAGCAACGACATCATCTCAAGACAATCAAGCATTCGACAGGTCACAAGCACAAGCGAGACTTGGAGCGTGGCACGGGCGTATATGGCGCGAAGCAAAACCGGGGTGTGCCACGAAAGCTAGATCTGGCAACGGGCCATGTTGTAGCGACACGCTCCATGTGATTGATACCAAGCAACACGTCGACGCCTGGAGAATATCTGTTGTAAGTTGAAGATCACGACCTCCGACTAGACTCGGGGCTCGGCTTTCATCTCCGTTCTTCCAGTATCTCACGATTATCTGCAATGCTGTACATATCCTGTCCTAGTGATGGGTAGCAGTAGATCGGGAGAATCCCCGCAGCAAGGCACGAAGCGTGGACTCTGCATCAGCATGCTAGTAACTTGATTAACAGACCCGCGGAAGTGCCTGCTCACTGTCAGATTCGCGTACCTGCATTTGCAGTGCAGGACCGGTATTGACATCATAACGCCCGAAGCCTTCTGAGGTTGAAGTCCATTCCACCCACAGTTTCGGCCACACTTGTTTTTAATGAGTAAGTACAGCAGAGTACGTTTGCTACATTCGATGGCAAAGTGTTGGAAGCTGCATTTTTCACTTGCGAAGATGCAAGGCAAAGAAGCAAGAAGGTGATACTACTGTGTTATAAAATCGGGCTACAATCGTTGATTTTCCTACACCTTCGCGGATTGGCGAGGACCTCAACATGGTGACATGCAAATTAACAGTGACACGAAAAGTCTATTAATTAAAGAACACTCTATCTTCTTGAACTTCTACTCCTATTTCCTTGAAAACTCACACTTCACCTCTTCCTTTAACTGTATCCAATTTACCCATTAATACATCTCAGCCGCTCTACATACGAGGAGCACGACCATTGTAGTTCATTCCCGGCGCAGCAGTGTAGTTGGCATAGCAATCATAGTTGAAGTCAATCTCCTGAATACGTCTCTGCAAAATAGGGAGCATGGTGCTCAGAGGGCAAAGACCATCTGCGTCGACGGGGCAAGGGGCGTGAGATTGGTCGAGAGGGATGACGGCATCATTTCTAGGATGTATTGTTAGTGGCGGTCTTGCGGTAGGGATGATATGCTAGGTAAGGTCGGGATGTTATGGAGGAGAATACGTACACGATAAATCTGATCTGCTGAGTTTGGTTTCTGTTCGGGCAAGTCATGACCTGCGTGGTGAAGTGAGTAGCAAAAGGTACAAGCTTGCTAGCGACGAAGCTATTCTCGCCACGGTTACCAGTAGGGCTCAGAGGAGGACCCATCTGGAGCGCGGTGAAGTTGAAGGCGGTGAGAGTGTCCAACACAATAACCTCGTGCGTAGCATCAGCGTAGATGGAGTTGTTGAGCGGGAAGTAAACGGTGTTGTTGTCAAAAGTCAAGTTGAGCGCCGAGTTTGCGGTTGGGAAGGTGTGCGTGAGGCGCGCGACCCATTCCTGCAAGTAACCCTTGCCTTGCGCGGCGGCGACTGGTGAACCAAAACCTTGGTTGTAGTAGAAGGACAGGTTGTAGTAGTACTCGTAGTTGGCGAAGTCTTGCTCGCTGAAAAGAGGGCAGAAGGCAGAGTAACCTAAGGCATCAGTCTCGTAAGAGCAGAGCTGAAGCATGGCAATGGCGTCGGTAGGGGTGAAGGTCAAGTTGCCAGTGACTTCGGCGTTGAAGCGGGCAAGGGTGGCGTTGAAGGCGTTGTTGGCGAATTGAGTAGCGGCTGTGCTACCGATGCTACCACGGCTGGCGATGTTGGAGTTGGGGCAAGTGGAGTAAGCAGCGCCAGAGTTGTTAACGTTGTTGGCCTCCACGAGGATCTCAATGTTGACCTCGTCCATGTACTCTGGAACACCAAAGAAGCCAGCGGCAAAGTTCTCGGCGGTTTTGACCATACGATCTTGAGACTCAGTGCGGAAGACAGGGAGAGTCTTGGCGGCGGTGAAGTTGTTGAGCAGCTCGCCGTAGAGCTGACGGTACTCGACACCGAGCTGGAAGTTTTGGCTGCGGCCAAAGGGAGTCAAGAGCTCAGCACCGAGCTTGTAGGTCCATCCAGTGAGAAAACCGAGCTCGCCGGTGGTCCTGAAGCTGTTGCCTGCCTTGGTTGCGTTGGCAATCTTGGCGGCGAAAGTGGCAGGGGCGGCACCACTGGTAGGGTAACGAGCACCGTGACGGTACAAAAGTTGCATCTGGTTGATGGTGCAGCCAGCTGGGATGTTGGGGCTGGCGTTGGGAAGACCGTAGTCGGCAGAGCTGACAGAGTACCAGGGAGCCAAGTTACCCCAGAATCGACTGATGTCGACCTTGTCACCCAGGTTGTTTGCAGAGCCATGGGGTTGGGGCAGAATCAATGGGAAGGACTTGGCAGGTCCGTTGTTGTAAGGGTAAGCAGGAGCGGTTTGAGCAGAAGCAGGCTCGATACCAGTCATGCTGGAGCAGACTATTAGCATGGAGTGGTTAAGTAAGTCACAGACAATTCACTTACGTTGGGCCGGGAAAGCCAACCTTGGACTCGCCAGGGAACAAGGCAGAGTTGACGACAGCTGGATTAGATTATTAGCATGGGAGTGGTGGAAGAAATCATAGCACGAATGATTTCACATACTGCCGGAAGGAGGGAAGACATCAGAGGTGGTCGAGCCAGCGAAAGACGAAGCAGTGAAGGTGGTAGTGTTGGTAGGGGCAGCGGACACCTCAGCAAGCACAGCCAAGACGGCGGCTTGGGTAGTGAGAGAAAGCTTCATATTGCTTAGCGAGGCTTGGTATATGAGAAGAAAGACGAAAGAGAGATGCTTATGGCAAATCAGAAGCAGAAGAAAAGAGCAACTTTTGATACCAAGGGCACTTATATATTGGCAACAACGAGAGTACCAACTAGTGTCTAAAGCCCAAGGATACAGGCTAGATCAGGTACACATATAGGCTGACCTATCACGACCATTTTCATCACCATGTGCACACGGGGATCAACTCAAACGACGGCCAAGGAAGCCATGACGGATGCTTCCCTTCGATGTCTCAAGGGAAAAATAAAAGCAAGGTGACGTTAGAGAGGTCGCACGTGTTCGACAACAACCGAGTCCCGACCTTTCAATCTTCTCAACTTCTCCAACAGGACAAGCTTACCCCAATAATACCATACATGCTGCCGCCCAGACGCTGCATGCAGGGAACGATGTCGATGAGGGGATCTGTATCTGGGTATAACTGACTAGGCACCCCTCGCTCGGCAAGTTGGGAAAACACGTTGACGTATGTGTTGGTAAGTGTTGTACTTGTCCATTCTGGTCATTATTATTTCCGTGGCAGTGATTTATCGTACTGAGACAGACAATCTATCTGCCTCGTGCAGCAAAAGCAAGGCAGGGAGAGTTTACATCGTGAAGTTGTTGTCTTGATGAAATAGTATCAAGCTATGAGTGCTCCCATTAATGATGTTGGGCGTCACAAGCTGGATACATAGTAATCATATAGGAGCCCTCGCTTCCACACAATATTCTTCACGTGAGGGCTTTGATATTCACATCCCAGAGTGAACTGAACTGGGATCCATGTCCATATCATTGCTCTCACAATCAGAAAAGTTCTGCAGCACTCTCCACGACTTTCCTCCCTTTGATTCACGATATCGATTTCGATTGTTTGAATGCCAAGGATTTGGGATGTGAGCGACGAAAGTCAGCGCATAACATTATTACATCTTCAAGCACATCAACTTTCCACAGCGGCAACCTTCATGCCAATCACCCTCTTATGCTTCTCATCAACACTAACAACCCAGTATTCACATCTCGCTCTATCCAATTCCACTCTAAACACTTCCACTTGTCCCGTCGTCCCAGCCTTCTTCACAGCGTCCACAACCTCGCCATATTGATTCCGAGGATCAAACTCTTTCGTGCTCAAAGACGCGATCGCGGAGGTGTCTTGGGAGATGAGCTTGGCGAAGGCAGCTATTGTATAGACAACACAGGAATTAGCTTTGATCTTTCGCTCGAATAATGCAATGATTCATGCTTGTCTCGTTCTCCGTCGTGAAGATAAAACATACCAATATCAATCTTCCCATCCTTCCCATTCCATCTCAAACTAACAGGGACAAACTCCTCATCCGCCTCACTGACATACACACTCTGCACTTGCTGCAGCACTTTCGGCACTGGTTCCTGTGTATCAACACTTGTTTCCGTGAATCCTTTACTCTTCTTCATTTGCTGTGTCGGAGCCGAACCTGTTGGCTGATTGGCTTTCTCCAAGAAAGCGGCATAATCCTCGTCTGATGCCATTGTTGTAGTTTTGCTGTCTTGCTCTAATTGTGCTGTTGGACCTCTGTACAGGGACAACTTCGATGCGTCCGGTATAGTGTCGGGGATAGGACTACCTGAGCCAGTCGAACAGGCGTAGACCGGGTAGATTATGGCTTCGTGCGAGGAGGCTTGGGCTTGCGAGAAGAGGCCTGCTTTGGCTGGGTTTGGTAAGTGTTCAGGCTTTGTGTGCGCAGGCGATGTGGTAGATGAGGAAGAAGGCTTGAATGCGCGGCGCAGCCAGGCTAGGAACGATAGATTGCTATGTTGTTGTTGTTGGATGGGGAGGAAATGGAACACAGCAGGACGATGGGGTGTGTGCAAGAAGATGAGCTGGAGTCTTTGTGTGGGGAGTCTGTGCATGAAGTGGTTGACTCTGGAATGTCTCGATGTCTGCTTCTGCTCGACTGGACGAAAAGTGAGTACCTGGTACTTGATCTAATTAAGTTGCACAAGCTGGAACAACAACAAACGAACATCTCCACAACAAGACGTCACCTAGAGCCAAGCCAAGATTGATTACATGTACCTTTAAGGTGTTTTAGAGGGACGCTAGGTGGTTCAGTGATCAATGGTTTTTAGCTATATATGCAGCTACAAGGATAATTCATCATGCTAGATGACTGACAATAGATATCGATTCCTTTTCCAACACTCTACACATCTATCATACTCGACCTGAAACACTCTCCTTTATCACAACACCTCATCATCACAATTACACACTCCTTAAACAGTCACACCATTTTGCTGCCCATTCATAACACCTGCCTTCGGACTACTCTTCGCAGAACCATCCGTCATTGGTGCAGCACCCTTAGTACTACCCCTTTCGCTTTCCTCATCATCGTAATTCTCATCCACACTCATCTTCCTCGCAGCAGGTTCCTCAGGACGCTTTGGCTGCTCAACAGCCCTGCTCTGCTCCTCCTGACGCTGTTGCGCTTCCATGCGTCGTCGATGATCATCATCCACGTCCATCTTGTCCGGCTCGGCTTCACGCTTTGGTGCAATATTGATAGGAGGCAAATGTTGAAGAGTCTGTTGCTGCTGCTCAGGACGAGCAGACTCTGGTCGTTGTTCACGAGCGGGTGCAGGTGGAGGAGGCAAATGTTGCTGCTGCGGTTGAGGAGTAGGATGGCTGGAAGTAGGTCCATAAAGTTGCTGTGGTTGCATTTGCGGTGTCGCAGCATGCGAAGGTGGACCCTGATGTCTTTGATGCTCTTGATGGAGAACAGTGCTCAGAGGAGCAGGATGATGCGCCGCCTCACTCGGCTTGTAGGTGTCGTTAGCACGGCGGACTTCTTCCGCACGACGAGCTGCAGCTGGGGAAGGTGGCTGCGATGCCATAGCTGAGCCAGGTCTTGGAGGCCCACCAATGGGCATCCTATCACGATCTTGTCGCTCAAAGTGAGAAGGAGTGGCAAATGGCGGTGGGCGCTCCCTTTCCAAGCCATCGCGTCCAATTGAGGGAATATTGACGACAGGAGTGGCATCGCGGCGGCCGATCTCATCAAGTCTAGCCCTGTTCTCTTCAGTCGCCGACTTTTTGTGCGACTCCTCACGATCTTCCCATTCGCGGCTACGCTTTGGCACAGGAGGAACGGCAGAACGTTCACGTTCGCGCTCACGTTGCTCTGCAAACTCTCGCTCGCGATCAAGTCCATGTCCACGTTCGCGCTCTCGTTCCATCTCTCTCTCTCGCTCTCTGTCTCTCTCCCTTTCACGCTCTCTTTCACGATCACGGAAACCATCCACTGCATGCATCGCTGGTGATGGAGCAGACGGGCCGTTGTTAATGGGACCGAATCCGGCAGGAGCGGCGCGGTGCGATTGATGTGGTGTAGTCTGGAAGGGGTAACCAGAACGAGGTGAGGGAGGCTGGCTGTTCAGGATGGGTCTAATTTCGGGTGCTGGACTGGCTCTTCCATAAGACAAAGGACCTTGATGCATTGGCGGCATGGCTGGGTGAGCATAATTGGTGTTTGGAATTCTTCCTGGTGGTGGACCCTGGCTTTGAGACATTGGAGGAGGCACCTGTTGAGCTATACCAGGAAGAGGTCCAGATGCAGGAGGAGGACCATTTTGAGCATGTAACAAGCTTGGAACTGCAGCTCTGTCTCTTGGAGATGGCGACAAAGGACGTTGCATGGGAGTGTGACGATGATCTTGTCCACGCATCCGATCGTAAGGAGGAGTGGGTTGACGAGGAGGTAGAGGAGCTCCACGACCATCACGATGATCGTACGGGTGACCTCCTTGAGGTTGAGGAGGTTGCGAGCTGTGCATATCTCCAATACGCTGAGTCCAGTCACGTGGTGGAGGTCCAGATTGAAGAGGAGGAGGTGGTGGGCCTTGATGGTGAGGAGGTCCAAGTTGACCTGGAGTAGGAGCGCCCCACTGAGCAGGAGGACCATTTGGTGCAGCAGCAGCAGCCTGGTAGTGGTGTGGCTGGATATCTTGAGGTCCTGGTGGTGCACCATTTGCTTGTCCTGCGCCACTTTGACCACTGCGAAGGAGATTCAGACGCGACTTGATGTGTGTATTCGTGGGATCAAGCTGTGCTGCACGTTCGTATGCATCAAGAGCATCGCTGGTTTGATTGTTGCAGGACTCATACTATTTCGATCTGTCAGTCTCGGTTCAATTTTGCCAAAGATTACTTCCGCTTACCAAGGTACCAAGATCATACCAAACCTCGGAGATGTTGGGATTCAAGCGTATAGCCCTCGAGTATGCATCAAGGGCATCCCTGTACTGATTGATCTGGTAGTAAAGCACACCAATGGAACACCAAAAGGTAGGGTTACGTCCGTCACGGTAGACGGCTTGTTGATATGCTTCATATGCCTTGGGGAATTTGTGCTGAGACATGTAGCAACGACCGAGCAAATACCAGCTCTGTGCGTCAGTCTGGTCTGAGCTGACCGACTTTTCGAGAAACTCAATGGCTTGTTCTTGTGTAGCATAATCGGGACTTTGTTGGTGGTGCAGCCATCCGAGTTGTTGCAAGACCTTGGCATGATGCGGATCGCGGTCAAGTACACGAAGGTAAGCATTCTTGGCGGAGTCATACTTTAGAAGAATCGTTAGCTGTGTTGATGTGGAACAGGTTTCTGTTCCGGTTACTCACGTCTTTCTGCTGTTCGAAAACATGGCCAATCTGGAACCAGATATCGGTTTGACTTAAAGGTTGTGGAGGGTTTTTCACAATGTATTGGAAGCACTACAAGGATGTTAGCATCAGGTTCGTGGATTGGTTTCAGATGCTGTCAAATACCTCCAAACTTTGCTGATACTTCGCTTGCTGCTTGTATATTATGCCCAAACGAAAATATATCTCATTTGCCTTGTCGAATTCAGGAGCCATACGCATAACTTGACAAAATGCCTCCTCTGCGTGGTCCAGAGATCCATATCGGTCGTATAGGATGCCAATGCCATACCACAGCTTGGGTTCCTTGATCTATTGTTAATTTGTGTGATTGAAATAAGCATGGTCGAGTGAAGTATTACCTTTGGGTCGCGAAGGTTGTACAGAGCTGATTGGTACGCGGTATAAGCTTGTTGCAGTTCGTCCATCATCAAATAACAGTGTCCTAAACAAATTTCTATTAGCTTTTCCATATCACCAAATTGGCATCCTTTCAAACGTACCAAGACTGCTCCAACTCTCGCCATCGGCTGGGTTGAGTTGCAGGATAGTCCTGATATAGTCAACCGCAGCCTCGTACTTGTCTTCAGTCCGCAAGATGCTGGCAACTGCGCGCAACGCCTCAATCGAATTTTTGTTATGAAATAAAGCTCGCTGATATGATTCCAAGGCTTGCCCGTTATGGGTCATGGTCTCGAATAGATGACCTAAGTGATATCAATCTTCCATTCTTCGATTCTGTATAGCCTGTCATCACTTACCAATCTTCAACCAGACCTCCTCGTACATTCTTGTAAGACCTTCGGTAGATGTTTGGGGTATCTGCGCGTGCATTGGAAGCTGAGGATGGCCATTCGTCTGCATGTGCGGCGGAGGTTGCTGCTGAGCATGTTGAAGATGCAAAGCGCTTGATGGCGAAGTCTGATAATGACTTGCCATTGCGAAGGGTTCAACGCGGCCAGAAGGTGGACAACAAGCTCTTGAGGTTCAGTATTCGTGTAGTATATTCAGTGAGAAGCCTCTGGTGAGGAGACAGACAGTTAATGAAGATGTACGGGGGTTGGCCTCTTTGCAGCACACGAGTAGTTGTCCGAGCGCGTCGAAGATCAAGTGAGGCTAGCGCTGAGCAACGGGGGCTCAGTAGTAGATGCGCAGAGTAAACTGTGCATACACTCGCTCTACAGCTCGGAAGGTCTCCAGTCAGTTGCTTTGGTGGAGGTCGTGGACAGTAAGTGTACTCTGTTGCTCTGTTCGCACAAAGATGTGTAAGGTACCTTTCGGGGAGCAGGCAGAGAAGGTTCAGGAGGATGCGAAGCGAAACGAAGTGGGCGACGGTGGGAATCGAGCAAGAGAGCTGGTGATAGGGCTGACAGAGACGTTTCAAGCCACACGAACCTTATGCTCCATGAGAAAATGCTTGGCGCTCCTCCCCCAGTGAACCCGAGATTCTCTCTTTGACGCAGATGGCGCCGATCCCTGTATCAGTCAGCCTCCTATTTTTCCCTTCCCGCTCTCGTGCTTCGTATGTGCTTGTGTATCTTGCTTGGAAAGCTAAGATTATCCCTGATCACTGCATCCGTCTGTGTGTCTATATTGCTAGATTTGCTGTCGACCTTCCCCTCGTCGAACAGAACACCAAAGCCTTGCCATATCTCAAGACCGCTCGGTAACTCCTATGGCTGCTTGTAAGAGATGGACAGCTGATCTTGGCTGAAACATTTCATCGTCTTGTGCGACCTCGAAAGTCTATATGAAGTCGCCGTTAAAGCAGCGTCATCTCCTTCCAGAAGTTACAAGCCTTATTTAACCAGTACTTGGTGTATGGTACCGGTTGAGCTCCGCGCGATGCGTGATGTCGTTCCTGAGAAGTGGGGCACAGAAGAGGACCAAAGAAGGATGGCCTCTCTGTGTGGTGGAGACTGCAAGCTTAATAAGGGTGAGCTGGCTCCCGGTTGCTTGCTGCTGGGTAGCTCCACGCAACATGATACACGTCCGGTGTGGGCTTGCCCATTATTCGCCAGTCCTTATTACGCTTGCAAATACTTCAAGACCGCTTACAACTTCCGACTTGCAGTATGATATAAACCGCCGAGGCCTAGATTTAGCCGTGAAACGATATAATGGCAACGTGTTTTCTTGCACACAGAAAGAAGACGAAGCGGCTAGTTCTTTCTCCTTGGCGCAAAGTGGATCTAATATGGATTACGCCAGCGCACGCGAGATAATCAAATCAATAAAAGGCCGTAGGTCACGTGTTTTGAGTCTGTCTTCGTTGTGTTAGGCGTCGTGATGGAGAGCTTAGCTCTGTCTTTGTTGTGTTTGGTGTTGTTTCTACTACCTTCGTAATTCGTTCGTCTTTGCTGCTACATGATAACTTGCCCGTCGGTTACGACGACATCTGGTGAGACGCATGCGCCTATCCTAATAGCCATGGAAACTTTCGCCAGTGTTGAAAGTGAAGGGCAACAACTGGACAAATTCCTACTGAATTGGGCAAGGCAGCGTTCGAAGACTGGCTCTGGAGAGCAGGTAAATGAGACAGCAGCTAAATCGCATCATGTGTATCTCAGCAAGCCGCATGAGTTGGAATTAGTTTGAATGCTGTGAAAGTGTTGGCTGCGCATGAAGACGGGTAATGTAGGGGTGAAGCTCTACAAAGAGTAAGGACTCGAGAAAGGCGAGATGATCAGGAGCTCTCCTTACGATGCTCGAAGGTCGGCAGGATTCTATAGCAAAGGACCGCGCACAAATGCGAAGGCAATCGATCTAGATATCAGCGTCTGTGTCTCCACAGTATTTTCAGTATACCTGACCAGCGTCAATCAGTCAATCGATCAACTGATCAGTCGAGGATGTTGTGTAGAGGAAGGAGGCAGTCAAATCACCCAAGTCAAACTCGTGTGACTGACTAAGCAACCCTGCCAGGTCTTGGCAAGAAATCACCTTACGCCATCAGCCCTACAGTATCAGTCCTCATCCTCGTCTTTCGCCGCATCAAGATCTCTGGATATAGAGGAGGTTTAAAAGTGTCCTCGAAGTCTTGTCGTCTGCCTCATCGATTTCACCTAGTTTTACATCTCATCCTCTGTACGACTATTGCGACGACAAATAACGCTCTCCCAGCACTAAAGAATCAGAGACATCAAGATGAAGCCCGTCGTAGGTGCTATGAATGCATGGACTTGGTAAGTACATGTTGATATGTTCGTATCATGCCTGGGAGAAAAGAGAGCATAAGGATAGAGTAAATCAAGAGCTGGTACAGTATGAGAAAGAGAACGGATTGGATGATATTAAGAGGAGGAAAGAAAAAGAAAGAAAGATAATGAAAGCCTTGAAGCACTGAGCTGCGAAATCGGGAAGATCGGGAACGAGACGGCAGGACAGACGAGCAAAGGAAGGAGAATACACGAAAACGACAATGGCATGGCAGAAACAAAGAGAAGACAGACTTTCAAACAAGCATGAAGGACCAATAATACAACACGAACCCAGCTAACAACCCCCTCTCCCCTCAGCATCGTCATCTCCGTCTTCGCAATCATCATCCTCTCAGTCATCGGCGGCCTATACAAGGTGATTATTCCTCCCAAACATGTTTCCAACACAACGCACAGCCTAACACCCATCGCAGAACGGCAGTCACGCAATGATGGGCTCCAACGAAGACCCAGAAGACGGCGCAGCAGTAGCCGGCGCAGTTTTCGGAGCTGTGGCTGTGTATGCTGGGTTTTTGGTGTTCTGTGGCAGTCAGGCATACTTTCATGTAGTACAGAACCGAAAGGGAGCTATATCGATATAGGGCCGGTGCTGCGAGGTGGAAACGATGATGAATACCTGGGATTAGACAAGGATAGTGTGGCGAAGTTCCCTGAAGCTGCATAGTAAGGGCGTTTGTGGCGTAAGAGATTGGGCAGATTTCTTGTAATGATTATTTCTTCTTTGTCGTGCAGATATATAATACAGTACTGTACATCCTCTAAGATTTGCACGAAGGTCACATCACTCTGACGACGTTGGGTTGAGTCCATGAGCCGTGTATGAGCACAAATCCTGATGACTCCAGCATCAGGAAGGATAAGGATATTACAGCTCTTACATATTCTCTACTCCATCCAATCACTAGGATTCCCAGACCCCTTCCCACTCACGCTCGGATTCTCCCAATACTCTCCCGTCACTCCTCTGACATCTCCAAACGCCAACTTCAATGGAATCCTAGCTCCTTCCGCTGTCGTCTTCGTAGGTCTACCAACCAAACCGCCCATATCAGAGCTAGAAGCACACCAGTCAGCAAACACTCAATACCAAACACATCAAAGGATTCCCAAAAGACAAAACTTACTCCAGCCACCCAGGACAGCAACAATTAACCAAAACATGCTCATTCAGCGCCGCAAACACCTGCGTGCTCGCATTCACCAACGCCTTACTAACGCAATACGCCTTCCCCTTCGGCCACCCCTGCTCCTGCTCCGTCCCACTCCTGACCGCACTCAAATACGCATCTCGCAGCTCCTCGACCTGCTGCATACTCTCCGCATGCCTAATCCGCCTCCTCAACTCCGTGCTCGGAATATTACTCAACTTACTCCCCACACTACTGACATTGACAATCCTCGAATCCGCACCCTTGCGCATCAACGGCATCATCTCCTCCATCATGCGCACAGTGCCATCCAGATTCGTCTCCAGCGTTGCCGTGCTCGGCGCAATGCCATGCGGCTTGTCGATGTCGAGATTCACGCCGGCATTGTTGATTACAACGTCGACGCCTTGGGGGCATTGCTGCCGGACGATGGTGGCGAAGTCGGCGATACTGTGGGGTTCGGAGATGTCGAGAGCGTGCCATTGGACTGAGGCGTTGGTCGAGGGCTTGATGGAGGCGACGGACGGAGTTTGGGTGGCGGTGCTCGGGGAGCGGCAGCAGGCGTAGATCATGAGGGGTTCGAGGGGTGGGTGGGTGGCGAGTTCGCGGACGAGGGCGAGACCGAGCCCACGACTGGCGCCGGTTATGATTACGGTGGTGGGTGAGATGGACATGTCTGAGGTTGTGTATGCAATGTGGTTTTTTCTTGTAGATATTATTGGTGGAGTAGGTAAGGTGTGAGGTCAGATATCACTAATCACGAGAAAGCGAGCTGAGACTAAGTGTTTCTTTCTGATTTCACGGAAGGGTTGATGTTTTGCAATTCAAAGTTGTCAAGAAGGATGAATGCTTGTAAGTCCTATGAGGCTTCACATAGGGACCTGAAATCGACAAGATTCATGACGTCGAAGACGAGCATTGGCTAACGTCTATCACCATCAGTAAATAGCTAAAGAGGCATTGTGAGTATTGCCGGGACCATTATATTGCACTATTCCTCACTAGTACTGCTGTAAATCTTAAAGAGGGTATAGACGAGACTAATCATCTAGAAAGAGGTTCAGACCGACTCTACTTCGTGTGTGAAGATTACTAGACTATAACACCTAAAGATCTAGGAATTTGATTTCAGCAAATCCTAGACGTGATGTTACAAAGACCTAATGATTGCAACGCTGATAATATAGCTAAAAAGTCGCCGTGAGTATTGCTGGAACCGGTCTTGAAAGATCATCTTCTAGACACTTAAACAACACAAACGAGTTGTCGCACTGTCCGATGTTTGAGGGCGGGAGGATGGGATAGGGCAGGAGGCTGGAAAAGTTCTGAAATAAAGGATATTAAGTATGCAGGACAGGACAGCGGGAACAAGGAGGCACGACAAGTCAACATTCGTACTACCGGACACTTTCCAGAACGATACTCTGTCAGCATGAGATGTTCATTACTCAGCTATATAGACTATCTGATATCTAATAAAAAAAAGGCAAATGTACAAACCAGATAGAAAACAAATCATTCCCAAAACTCCCATAAAGTGAAAAAGAAACGCAGATAAGTGGTATCGAACGAAAGGCCAAGGATAAGAAACAGACACTCCTAAACTCTTTCCCTTCGTGCATTATTTTTGCGCCTTCATCATACACAACCCGATCATCAAATACGTCCCGGGACGTAAGACATGCCCATTCCACATATCGTATACAAACGGCCATTCCACCTGTTCCTGTCATTTGCCGTAAAAGCACTACCCACTCACATGCTGCTTCTTTTAGGCAGCTGCAGTGATGAGCTCGGGAACCTTGCCGTTGGGCTGTCGCATGATCTCATAGGGAGGACGCTTGACGATACCACCTGTTACAGGCAACTGAGTACCAACACCAGTGAGGAAAGTGTCGACATCACGAGCGGCCATACGCCCTTCATTAATTCCCCAAACAATCAACGATTGACCACGTCGGCAATCACCTGCAGCAAACACGCCAGGAACGTTAGTGCTGTACTTGCCAGCCGGAGTCTTGATGTTCTTCCTGGCGTCAAGGTCGATAGCAGACTCGTTGGCAACCTTGGTCTCGGGACCCATGAAACCCAAGGCAAGCAGAGCAAGATCGCAAGGGAAGTACTCGTCACTGCCCTCAATCTGCTTCATATCCCACCCACCAGTGGCGGTCTTGGTCCACTCGACGCGAATGGTCTTGATACCCTTGACGTTGCCCTCGCCATCGTCGACAAACTCCTTGGACATGACACAGTACTCACGCGGATCCTTGCCGTGGTGCAGCTTGACCTCGGAGTGTCCGTAGTCTACACGGTAGATACGGGGCCACTGTGGCCAAGGGTTGTCGTTGGCACGTTGTGCTGGGGGTTGAGGGAGTAGCTCGAAGTTGACGACAGTCTTAGCACCATGTCGTAGGGAAGTGCCTATACAATCATTTCCCGTATCTCCCCCGCCGATGACAACAACGTGCTTGTCCTTGGCTGAGATGTAAGCATTGTCGGCGAGTTCGGAGTCGAGGAGAGACTTGGTGTTCTTGTGCAAAAACTCCATGGCGAAGTGGATACCTTTGAGACTGCGGTTCTTAATTGGCAGGTCACGGGCGACCGTAGCACCAGTGGCAAGAAGAACAGCATCGTTCTCCGATCTGAGGGTCTCAAGGGTGACATCACCCGCACCAACCTCAACATTGGTACGGTACTGGACACCCTCAGAAGCCATAAAGTCAACACGACGCTGCACCACGTTCTTGTCGAGCTTCATGTTGGGGATACCGTACATGAGCAGACCCCCAACACGGTCAGCACGCTCGTAGACAGTGACAGTGTGTCCAGCCTTGTTGAGCTGGTCGGCAGCGGCAAGACCGGCAGGACCGGAACCAATGATTGCGACGTTCTTGCCACTCCTCCACTTGGGAGGGTTTGGCACCATCCACCCCATCTCAAAACCACGATCGATGATGGCGCACTCAATGGACTTGATGCCGACAGGATCCTCGTTGATTCCAAGAACGCAAGCACCCTCGCAAGGAGCAGGGCAGACACGACCAGTGAACTCGGGGAAGTTGTTGGTCATCAAGAGCCTGTTCAA
>Ga0160429_1000882_pt1 | contig 18888 bp, 13 predicted proteins | sample SolpanmetagenomR_FD_108199 | JGI IMG/M metagenome (GOLD analysis project Ga0160429, IMG submission 108199) | Solar panel surface microbial communities from Lawrence Berkeley National Laboratory, California, USA - R | ecosystem: Engineered > Built environment > Solar panel > Unclassified ...
CACGTGCTCGTCGTCACCAGGCGATCTCGACCATGGCGGAGTTCAGGCCGGAGCCCACCCCCATGGCGATGACGCGGTCCCCGCGGGTCAGCTCCGGCGCGGTGTGCGCGAGCGTCATGGGCAGCGAGATCGGGCCGACGTTGCCCCACTTCGGGAACGTCCGCGGCACCTTCTCCGGGTCCAGCCCGAGGCGCTCCACGACGGTCTGGGTGTGCACGCGCGAGATCTGGTGGATGACGAAGCGGTCCGCGTCGCGCCAGCCCCACAGGTCGTCGCCGCCGTTGAAGGCGTCCGCGACGATCTCGATGCCCTCGGTCAGCAGGAGCTTCGCGTCCGTGCGCATGTGGGTCATGTCCCCGATGCACAGCTCGTGGTGCTGGGTGCCCGCGCGGCCCGTGCCGCCCAGGATCCGGTGCGCCTCGGGGTGCTCGTCGGCGCGACCCAGGACGGCCGCGGCCGCACCACAGCCCAGCGTCATGGTCGCGAACTGGTCCAGGAAGTCTCGGCGCGTGACGTCCGGGCGCAGCAGCCGCTCGATGGTGCCCTCGTGCATGGGGCGCACGTCCTCCGCGCCCAGGACGACGGCGTAGCGCACGGCGCCCGCGTCGATCATGGCCGAGGCCACCTGCAGGCCGTTGACCCAGGCCAGGCAGGCGTTGGTGAGGTCGAAGTTCAGCGCCGACGTGGGCAGGTCCATCGCGTGGTGCACCGACGTCGCGACCGCGGGCTCCAGGAACGGGCGCGTCACGGTCGTGCTGATGACGACGCCGACGTCCTTGGCGTCCACCCCGGCCTCGGACAGGGCCTTCAGCCCGCACTCGGCCGCCGCGTCGGAGGCGTTGGCCCCGTCGGACCACCACCGGCGCTCGCGGACCCCGGCGACCTTCTCCAGCAGCCCCGGGCGCAGGCGCAGGCGCTCCATGGTCGGCGCGAGGACCTCGTCGAAGTACGAGGAGGGGACGACGACCGGTGCCTCGAGGTGCGTCACCGAGAGCAGGGCCGCGTTGGCCGGCCGGAACGTCGAGTTGCCCGACGGGTCCGGGTGGGTGGTGTCGTTCAAGGGCTTCCCCAGTCCGTGGTGGTCGACCGCCCACCCGGGCTCTACGCTCGTCGTGGGCGCCCGCGTGGCTGTTCAGCGGCGCTGGCCCAGGTTAGCCGTCGTTCGGGATCGCGCCTGCGCGCACCGCGTCCTCGAGCGTCCACCCACCCTCGGGGTCACCGGCTGTCGCCAGCGAAACGCCATGAGTGAGTAGCGCCGTCACTGCGGGGACAACGTCCGGGCCCGCCCCGGCGGTTCCCCCGACGCTCGTCGGGGCGGGTGCGGTGCGCGGCGGGGCTGCCTCTGCGTGCTACGGTCTTCCCCGTTCCCTCCGGCGTTCACGCCCGGTGCGGAGCCGCCCGTCCGGGTGGCGGAATAGGCAGACGCGCTAGCTTGAGGTGCTAGTCCACGTATAGTGGGTGGGGGTTCAAGTCCCCCTCCGGACACTCGTTGAGACAGCGACAGCCACGGCCCTGACCAGCACTCGTGCAGGTCAGGGCCGTTGTTGCTCTCCGGTCGTGCTCCCTGCGGCGTCTGGGGACGACGCGGGCCCGCTGTCGCCCGTCGGGGCTGCACCCGCCCCCCGGGGAGGGGCGGGATGGGCGCGTCCGCTCACCAGTCCTGGCGCAGGCGGTGCAGGAGCTTCGTCAGCTGCTCGATGTCACCCGGCGGCCAGCCCCCCAGGGAGCGCTGCCACTGTTCGAGCAGCCGGTCGCGGTAGGTGGTGACCTGCTCGCGCGCCGCCGGGGTCAGGTCGATCAGACGGGCGCGTGCGTCGGTGGGGTCGGGCAGGCGGACGACCAGACCCAGGCGTTCGGCGGCGTTGATCTGACGGCTGATGGTGGAGGGGTCCAGGTGCAGCTGGCGCACCAGGTCGCTGGGCCGCAGCGCCCCCGACACCCCCAGGGCGGCGATCAGCGGCAGCGCGGTGGGGTCCAGGCGCGGGTGCAGGAGGTGCGCCAGTTCGCGGGCACGGGCCTTGCGCAGCTGCCACAGCGCGCCCATCTCGCTCTCCAGGTCCGTCAGCAGCTGCTGCGACGTGACCTCAGGCCCGTCGCCGGTCTCGCCCTCGCTGCCTCCCTTGCGCACGGGGACCATCATCCTCGTGCGGAGTCCCGGCGACGGTGCGGGGGTCGGTGAGCGGCCGAGGGGCGGGCCACTCGCCGGTGCTGTCACGGTTCGACCGTCGGGTCCAGCTGGAGGACGGCTTCGACGTCGATGGCGACCTTGAGGGTCGTGCCGAAGACGGCGACGCCGATGCCGACGGCTTGGTTCCAGTTCATCTGGAAGTCGTTGCGGTGCAGCTCGGTGGTGGCCGAGAACGCCGCACGGGTCCCGCCCCAGGGGTCGGGTCCGCTGCCGGCGTAGGACAGCTGCAGCTGCACGGGGCGGGAGCTGCCCAGCAGGCTGAGGTCCCCGGCCAGCACCCAGCCCGCGGCGCCGCGCTGGACCCCAAAGGCGCGGAAGGTGAGCGTCGGGAACCGCGCGGTGTCGAGGAAGTCGGCCGAGCGCAGGTGCTCGTCGCGCTGGGCGTTGCCGGTGTCGATGGACGTGGCGTCGATCCGGACCTCGACGGAGGCCCGCGTCACGTCCTCGGGGACGGTGATGACTCCGGAGAAGTCCGTGAAGCGGCCGTGCACGGCTGACAGGCCGAGGTGGTGGGCCGTCGCCGAGATCGTGGAGTGCGCGACGTCGATCGCCCAGATCCCCGGCGGGGGGACGTCGCTGCCGCCGTGGCGAGGAAGTCGGAGCTCGCCGACGGCCCACGGTCCACGACCGCTGGCGGCGTCGGGGACGACGACGCTGGTGGCGCGGGGTTCGTGCGCAGGGGCGGCGAGCACCAGGGTCGCCGACCCCGCCGGCAGTCCCGTGAGGGTGAACCACCCGTCCCCGCCGCTGATGGCACGGGCGCTCTGGGTGCCGTCGGCGGCGAGGACGGTGACGGAGGCGCCGGGAACGGGCCAGCCCTCGCGGGTGAGCACCCGCCCCCGAGCCGTCGTCCTCGCCGCACGCCCCGCGCTCACCGGCCCCGGGACGGTGGGCGTGGCCGCCGGCGAGACGTGTGCCGGGACGGGAGTCGCCGTGGCGGCGCTCGGCGGATCGCTCCACCGTGCGACCGGTGGGGCGGCGGGGGCAGCCTCGTCGACGCCGTCCGCTGCGCCCACCGCCGTCGCCTGGGTCACGCCGAGGGACGCGGGCGCCGCACCGCCGGCGCGGTGGCTGCCCACCCGCCCGCGCCGGCTGCGGCCGAGGATCACCGCCGTTCCCGGCGCTGGCCGGCGTCGACGTCTCCGCCGGTGATCGCCACTGCGCCGCCGAGGACGACCTGCACAGCGGAGACGTTGCTCTCCTGAACGTCGACCGCGGTGGCCACCGGGGCGTAACCCGCCGCGGTGAGGGTGTAGTGCCCGCCATCGAGGTCGGCGAAGGTGTACGCGCCGTCCTCGTCGGTGGTGGCCGCAGCCACCACCTGTCCGTCGCCGTCGACCAGGGTCACCGACGCGTCGCGGACCCCCCGCCGATCGCTGGCGGCGATGACGGTCCCGGTGAGGCGTCCCCCACCGGACAGCTGCAGGTCGGCGGCGATCGCCCCCGCGTCCGGGACCTCGATGCCACGGGCCAGCGGACGACGGGCGTCGCTCTGGGCGGTCAGGACGTAGGCGCCGCCCATGAGGTCGTCGAAGACGTAGCCGCCGGCGCCGTCGGAGCGGGTGGAGGCCACGACCTGCCCGGTGACGTCGGTCAGCGTCACCAGAGCGCCCGTGACGACGCGGTCAGTGTCGCTGTCGAGGTCGTGGGCCAGGACGCGGCCGGTGATCGCGGAGCGCCCGGTCAGGACCACGTCGCGGGTGAGGTCGTGGTCGGCGACCGCGACGAGGACGGCGGAGGGGGCGAGGTGGGCTGCCGCCACGATGAGGAGGTAGGTGCCCCCCGTGGCCGGGTGGACCGCGTAGTGGCCCAGCTCGTCGGTGCGGGTGCGGGTGATCTGCTGTCCGGTCTGGTCGGTCAGGGTCACTGCGGCGTCGGCCAGGGCCAGGCCGCTGTGCTGCCGGACCGTGCCGGAGATGGTGAGACCGGTGGGGGCGACCTGACGCTGGTCGGCCTGGGCGGGACCCGGGTCCGCGGCCCTCGTCGCAGCGGCGGCGCCGATCTTCACCGCGCCGTTCAGGTGGCCGGAGGCGGCCCCGTTCGAGTGGCCGTTCACCGAGCCGTCGCGCTGGTCGGCGGGGACGGACCACCGCTGGTCGGTGTGGGCCGAGGCCGTGCCCTCAGCAGTGTCCGCCGCGGTCTCGACGGCGTCGGGGGAGGAGTTCTGCCCGCGCAGGGCGACCTCCTTGAAGAAGAAGGTCACGACGAGGGCGATGAGGGCGAAGGGGGCGGCGACGAGGAAGACGTCGGCGACGGAGGAGCCGTAGGCGGCTTGGACGATGCCGCGCAGGGGCTCGGGGATGGTGGTCAGGTTCGGGACTCCACCGCCCCCGACGCCGGCCGCGGCGGCGGGGGCGATCCCTGCCGCGCTCAGGCCGTCGGTGAGGTGGGTGGAGACGCGGTGGGCGAGGACGGCGCCCAGGGCGGAGACGCCGATGGCGCCGCCGAGGCTGCGGGAGAAGGCGACGAAGGAGCTGGCCGAGCCGAGGTCCTGGGGAGCGATGACGTTCTGCACGGCGAGGATGAGGTTCTGCATCATCATGCCGATGCCGAGGCCGATGCCGAGCATGTAGACCGCGACGAGCCAGTAGTCCGTGTCGTAGGCCACGGTGGCCATGAGCCCCAGGCCGGCGGTCAGCAGGAAGCCGCCGGTGACGATCCAGCCCTTCCACCTGCCGGTGCGGGTGATGAACTGCCCGGCGATGGTGGAGGACAGGAACAGCCCGATGATCAGCGGCAGGGTCCGCAGGCCGGACTCCGTGGGCGAAGCGCCGCGGGCGAGCTGGAAGTACTGGGAGAGGAAGACCGTGGCGCCGAACATCGCGACGCCGACGAAGAGGCTGGCCAGCGCGGACAGCACGACGGTCGGGTTGCGGAAGAAGCGGAGCGGGATGATCGGCTGACCGGCGCGCGACTCCACCAGCACCAGCAGGGCGAGCAGGACGACGCCGCCGCCGACCAGCGCCGCCGTCTGCCACGACCCCCAGGCGAACTGGTGCCCCGCCAGGGAGACCCACACCAGCAGGCTGGAGACGCCGGCGGCGAGCAGGAGCGCGCCGAGGTAGTCGATCGTCACGTGGGCGTGCCTGATGACGGGCAGGTGCAGGGTCTTCTGCAGCACGATGATCGCGGCGAGGGCGAAGGGGACCCCGACGTAGAAGCACCAGTGCCAGGACAGGTGCTCGGTCAGCGCGCCACCGATGAGGGGGCCGCTGACGGTGCCGAGGGCGAACACCGCGCCGAGGTAGCCGGAGTAGCGACCGCGCTCCCGGGGGCTGATCATCGCGGCCATGATCACCTGGACCAGGGCGGTGAGGCCGCCGGCGCCCAGGCCCTGCACGGCGCGCATCGCGATGAGCATGCCCATGCTCTGGCTCAGGCCCGCGACGGCGGAGGCGATCACGAAGATCGTCAGGGCGAGCTGGATGAGGAGCTTCTTGGAGAACAGGTCGGCGAGCTTGCCCCAGATGGGGGTGGAGACGGTGGTGGCCAGCAAGGTGGCGGTGACGACCCAGGTGTAGCCGGACTCGCTGCCGTGCAGGTCGCTCACGATGGTCGGCAGGGCGTTGGAGACGACCGTGGAGGACAGGATCGCCACGAACATGCCCAGCAGGAGACCGGAGAGGGCCTCCATGATCTGACGGTGCGACATCGCCTCGCCCGGGTCGTGTCCGGGGGTGGTGTGACGTGGCGACGCGGGCGCTGCAGCGGCCTGCGAGGTGGTGCTCATGCGTTCTCCTGGGGAGCGGGGGCCGGAACCGGGGCGAGGTGCGTGTCGTGGGAGGTGTCCGTCGGCGCGGTGCCGCTGCGGCTCAACCGGGCGAGGAGGGTGGTCAGCAGGCCGACGTCGGTGTCGTCCCAGTCCGTCAGGCGACGGACCAGCTCGTCGACCATCAGCCGGCGGGAGCGACGCAGTTCGTCGAGACCCGCGGCGGTGAGCGACAGGTGCTGCGACCGGCCGTCCACGGGGTCTGCGCACGCGGCGAGCAGGCCCCGCTGACGCAGGTGGGTCACCTGGCGGCTGACCGTCGAGACGTCCAGGTGCAGGTGCTCGGCGAGCTCGGAGACGCGGGGCGAACCCAGGGTGTGGACCGTGGAGAGGGTGGCGGTCAGCGGGCTGGTCGAGGCGCCGGCGAGGGCGCGCTTGGCGCGCATGACGTCCGGGACGACGTCGACGAGCGCCGCGCACGCGTGGGGTGTGGCCATGAGGAGACCTTCGGCAGATTGGTGGAGGAGCTCAATATCTGAGATCCTCAACAAGATAGAGCCACGTGGTTGCCTCATGCAAGTCACAGCCCCTGATCGAGGCAGCGCACGACGACGCCCGCGGGCGGCCGCGGGCGCCTCCTCGGCGGGCGGTCGCCGCGGGCCTCAGCTCCCCCGGGCGCAGGGGTTCCACTCGACGGTGACGAGGTGGGAGTGTGACGGAGGATGATCGTCGTGGCCGGACGAGACCGCTGCTCGGTCGGTGGTGGCCGCCCGGTCTCCTCGGTGCGTGGCCGGAACAGGGGGACCACGTCACGAACGGCTCGGGCGTGCGGTACTGCGGGGAGGCGAGGCCGTGACCAGTGCGGAGGCTGTGGAACACCTCGAGCGTGAGGTGGGCGTCCTCCTGCGCCGCTCGCGGGCGCTCAACCGGGAGAGTGCCGCGAGGATCCACCCCGATCTGAACTTCGAGGCCTACAGCATCCTGGTCCGGCTCGACGACCTCACTCAGGCGCGGCCCAGTGACCTGGCGCGGTTCTTCCGCATCGGCAAGCCGACGCTGAGTCGCCAGGTGAAGCTGTTGGAGGAGCTGGAGCTCGTCAGCCGCGTCGCAGACTCCAGCGACGCCCGCGCCGTGCTCCTGACGCTCACCGACCCGGGACGGACGATGGTGCGGGCCGCTCGTGCCGCACGTCGAGCGGCCACCACGGAGACGCTCGGCTCGTGGGGAGCGGACACCCTCGAGACCTTCGCGGCGTTGACGCAGCGGCTCAACGCCGCGTTGAGCCCCGACGTCAGCGACGACGTCCTGGCCGCGGAGACGTCCCTCCCCCCGCGGTTGCCGCGCCGGAGCTCGTCCGTCGGGGCGGTGCGGGACATCTCGACCACCCCGGGCTGACCCGGCGGTCGGGCCGCCGACCACCCCACCGTCGCGGTGGAGGCGGTCGCCGGCCCCAGCGGCGAGCGCGCGTTCCGCCGGGAGGCGCAGGGTGGCGGCGGCAGGCGGGCGCCGTTTCAGGCCGAGGTGAGCTGCGCGTTGCGGGTCAACGCCTCCCGGCAACCTTCGACCAGGTCGTGGACGACGTCGGCGGCCCGCCTGATCTCGGTGAAGCTGCCGACGACCTGGCCGACGAAGAACGACTCCAGCTTCATCGCCCCTTCATTGCCGTGCAACGCAGCGTCGTCGATGCGGTCCCACGCTTCCAGGGTCAACATCGGCTGCAACGGCATCGGCAACGGCGCCGGGGCGCCCTCGGACTCCCACGCCTCGTGCCAGGCGCTGCGCAGCTGCCGGGCAGGCTTGCCGGTGCGGACCTTGGAGCGCGCCGTGTCCGAACTGGTGGCGGCCAGGAACTTCTGCTTGATGGGATCGATCGTGACGTCCTCGACGGTGTTCAGCCACACCGAGCCGCACCAGACCCCGGCCGCACCGAGGCAGAGCGCGGCGGCCATCTGCCGTCCGGAGGCGATGCCCCCGGCGGCCAGCACGGGGATGCCCGCCGCATCGGCGATGTCCACGATCTCCGGGGTGAGCACCATCGTCGCGATCTCGCCGGTGTGCCCGCCGGCCTCGTAGCCCTGCGCGATGATCAGGTCCACCCCGGCCGCGATCTGGCGGCGGGCGTGCTCGGGCTTGCCCACCAGTGCCGCCACCGGTACGCCCTCCCGCTTGGCCCGCTCGGTCAGGAACGGCGGCGGGGTGCCCAGAGCGTTGGCGATCAACGCGATGCGGTGCTTGAAGCACACGTCCAGCAGGGCCGGGATCATGCTGGGGTCGACGTTGGTACCGTCCCCGGAACGGTGCGCGTTCTCCGGCAGTGGCGGGATGTCGTACTTGGAGATCAGCTGCTCGACCCAGTCGATGTGCTGCTGCGGGATCTGCGCGCGCAGGCTCTCGACCAGCCGGGCCGGATCGCCGGTGGCGGCCTTGCCGGGCACGAGCAGGTCGACGCCGTAGGGCTTGTCGCCGACCTGCTCCTCGATCCAGGTCAACTGCGCGTCGAGCTCGGCGGGGGTGAAGGCGGTGGCGGCGAGCACGCCGAGACCACCCGCCTTGGAGACCTCGGCCACCACGGCGGGCGACCGGTTGAACCCCACGAGGGGGTGTTCGACGCCGACGAGGTCGGTGAACGCAGTGCGCATGGCTCTCCTTCGAACCGCAGTCGATCGATACGGACGGACTCCGTCTAGGAAGTGAGGTTAAGCTGACGGCTTCCGTCTGTAAAGGGGGTCACGTGCACGGGACCGAGCGCACCGCCCGGCCCGGTCGTCCACGGGACGCCGCTCTGGAGGGCCGGGTGCTGGACGAGGCGGTGACCCTGTTCGGGCTGCGGGGGTGGAGCGGCTTCTCGATCGAGAAGGTGGCGGTCGCCGCGGGCGTCGGCAAGGCCTCGATCTACCTGCGCTGGGCCTCCAAGGAGGACCTGCTGCTGGCGGGGCTGCGCTCGCACCTGCCCGACGTCCGCGACCTGGACACCGGCACGCTGCACGGTGACCTGCTCGCCCTCGCCCGCCAGGTGCTCGACACGCACTTCAGCGCAGTGGGGCCGGCCGCCCGCCGGCTCGTGCTGGACTCGGACTTCACCGAGGTGCTGAAGACGCGCCTGGAGGAGTACCGCCGGGCTCAGCTCGACGCGGGCCGGCGCATCATCGCGCGGGCGGTCGAGCGGGGTGAGACCTCCGAGCAGGTGTCGGAGATCCTCCTCCTCAACGTGGTCACCGGAGCCGCGAGCAGCTACGCGAGCCTCGCCCTGCGTCCCGACCGCGAGCGCGCCCAGGCCGATGCTCCGGCCTTCGCCGAGCAGCTCGTCGACTTCGTCCTCGCCGCACTGCGAGCCCCCCCCCCCGCACACGCTGAGCGCGTGAACTGACGAGATCCGGATCCGACGACGTCCCCGCCGCCGCTGGACCAGTGGTCCGACGAGTCGGCGAGGGGGCCGGGCGCCACCACCCGACCGGGGAACGGAGGGTTCGCCTGCGGACCGGTCGATCCGGACGTCGTGGTACTCCTGGTGACGACGATCGCCTCCGGAGGGCTCGGCGACTGCCCGCCACCCCGGCTCGTGGTGGGTGCAGGCGGAGATCGACCCCTCAACTCCTACGAGACACGGGAACCCCTGATGACGCGCACACTCGGACTGATCGGCAGCGGGAACATCGGGAGCGCAGTCGCGCGGCTGGCGATCGCCGCAGGCATGGAGGTCGTCCTGAGCAACTCCCGCGGCCCGGAGACCCTCGCCCCACTGGTGGCAGAGCTCGGGCCGGAGGCACGGGCGGCGTCACCGGCCGAGGCCGCGACAGCCGGCGACCTCGTCGTCGCGACGATCCCCTTCCACGCTCACCGATCGCTCCCTGCTGATGCCCTGGCCGGGCGCATCGTCCTGGACACCATGAACTACGACCGAGGCAGAGACGGCGAGGCGCCGGCCGGGCTGGACGCGGGGACACTGACCACGAGTGAGCTCGTTCAGCAGCACGTGAGCGGCTCTCGTGTCGTCAAGGTGTTCAGCACCATCTACGCCGGTCACCTCCTCGACCTCGCCCGGCCGGCCGGCGCTCCCGACCGCAGTGCCCTGCCCGTGGCCGGCGACGACGCCGCTGCCGTCCAGGAGGTCGTGGAACTCCTGGACGTCCTGGGCTGGGACAGCGTCCGGGAAGGGACCATCGCCGACAGCTGGCGCATGGCGCTCGGTCAGCCTGTCTTCGTCAGCCGCTACATGGTCGGCAGCGACTTCACCGCCCTCGCCACCGACCCGGGAACTCCCGTCCCCGCGGACACCATCGCTGCACTCCTGGCCGCCGCCACCAGGTGAGCGACCGGGGATGACCGAGCCGTTCCCTGCCGGGCGGCCGAAGGACCGGCTGTGCCCAGCGCGTCGCGGCGTCCGCGAGCCCCAGGGGGTGACGCACGTCTCGGTGGGTGGGTAGGAGAACTGGCTGCACGCGGCCAGCGAGAGCCCGGCGGGTGATTCTCGCCGTCAGGCGAGGAGGCTCCGGTTCACCGCCGGAGGTCGCCGAGCGTCCCGGGGGTGGCGTGACCGGTGGTGGCGCTGTGGCGCAGGAAGTCGATGTGGAAGGACGTCTGGAGCAGTGCGCTGTAGAGCAGGCCACCGCGCAACCCCTGCCAGCCGCGCGACCAGGTCAGCCCTGCCGCGACCTCGTAGACGGACGCCCCGGGCTCGCTCCGGAGGATCTCGGCCACTTCCGCGGAGCGACGCCGGTGGTGGCCGTCGATGGCGTCCAGGCGTTCGACCAGACCCGTGAAGCGGTAGTGGTGCCCCGGGAGGACCTCGTGGTCGTCGTAGGGACGCAGCCGGGCCGTGCTGGCGACGTTGTCCGCGATCGGGTTGCTGACCCCCGGGCCGGTCCCCCCCAGCCCGAGACCGGGGTACAGGGCGGGGAGGACGTGGTCTCCCGTCAGCAGCAGCTTCTCAGCGGGAAGCCGCAGGCAGACGTGTCCCGCGGTGTGCCCCGGGGTGTGCAGCACCTCGATGTCCAGCCCGGCGGGACGCAGGTGGTCCGTGACCCCGCGCACGGTCAGGTCGGGAGCGAGCGGACGGTGGTCCGCGAAGGCCTGCGCCAGGAACGCCAGCTCGGCGCGGCGCTCCGTCGGCACGCCCCACACCGCCGGGTCGACCACCGCCACCGGGGGACCGGCGGCGAGTGTGACGGCTTCGCGTTCGTGCAGCACCAGTGGCGCGCCGGTGGCCTCCCGCAGTCGCCGAGCCAGACCGAGGTGGTCAGGGTGCAGGTGCGTGACGATCACCGACCCCACGTCGCCGTCGGGGGACACCTCCGCCACCGCGGCGAGCAGGAGCCGCCAGTTGTCGTCGGTGTCGCTGCCGGGGTCCACGACGTGGACCCGGCCGTCGTCGTCCACCAGCAGGTAGGTCAGGGTGTAGTCGAGCCGGCGCAGGCCCCCGGGCATCGCCGTGGCCAGGGCCCACACGCGGTCCCGGACCTGCTCCAACGGGGGGAGCGCGTCCCCGTCGGGGGCGCCGTGGGCGGTGGCGTGCTCCTGCGCCGCACTGGTGGCGATCACGAGGGGACCACGGCGTGCCGGTCCGTCCCGCGGGCCCACTCGACGACGGCGTCCAGTGCCTCGACCTGGGTGCCCTCGGCACGCAGGGGGTTGACCTCCAGGCTGACGAGGTCCTCGCCCAGCGCCAGGGCCAGGTCGCCGATGCGGGCGATGACCTCGCCGAGGGCGTCGCGGTCGGCCGCGGGTCCACCCCGGTAGCCGTCGAGCAGGGCCGAGGCCTTCAGGCGCTCGAGCAGCGCGGTGGCCCGTCGCGGGCTCACCGGCAGCGGGGTGAGCACGGAGTCCTGGAGGACCTCGACGAGGACGCCGCCGAGGGCGATGGCCAGCACGGGGCCGAAGGAGGGGTCGCGCACGACGCCGATCAGCAGCTCCACGCCCGGCCCGCGCATCGGGGAGACGAGCACCCCCTCCACCGTGGCTCCGGGCACGGAGCGCCCCGCCGCGGTGACGGCGTCGAAGGCTTCGCGCACGGGGTCATCGCCCTGGACGCTCAGGCGGACGCCGCCGATGTCGCTCTTGTGCAGGATCTGCGCGGAGACCACCTTCAGGGCGACCGGCGCGCCCAGCTCCCGGGCGGCCGTCGCGGCCTTCTCGGCACTGGTCGCCAGGACGGCCGGGACGACGGGGATCCCCGCCGTGGAGAGGAGTTCTCGCGCCTGCGCCTCCGACCACGTCCCCCGGCGCTGCGCGGCCGGAGGAACCGGCGGGAGGGCGGGCTCGACGACGTCGTGGGCGATCTCCCGGCGTCGCTGCGACCACTGCGCCACCTTGTGCAGCGCGGTGACGGCCGACCCCAGTCCCGCCACGGTGTGCGTGATGCCGGCGTCGGCCATGAAGGCCCGGGTGAGGTCGGAGGTCGGCTGGACGACCTGGTTGACGAGGACGGTCGGCACCGAGGCGGCCCGCATGCCCGCCCCGATGCCCCGCAGGAGGGGCCTGCCCGGGTAGCTGTCGAAGTCCCCCTGCCAGGGGACGGTGGTCACGACACCGACGACGCCGATCGCCGGGTCGTCCGCCAGGGTGGTGATGGCCTTCGTGAAGATCGACGGGTCGATGACAGCGGCGCCGGTCACGTCCAGGGGGTTCTGCACGGTGCCGTACTCGGCGAAGAACTCCTTCATCCGGGCTGTCGTCTCCGGTGCGAGCGTCGGCAGCTCGGCGCCCTGGTCGGAGGCCCGGTCGGCGATGATGTCGCAGGCCCCCCCGGAGATGGACGCGATGCCGATCCCCGACGAGGCCAGGGGGCCGAGGGCAGCGGCGACCCCCGCGGTCTGCAGCATGTCCTCGATGGTGTCGACGCGGATGACGCCGAGGTCGCGGAACACCGCGTCCACCACGGCGTCGTCGCCCACGAGGGCGCCGGTGTGGGCCGCGGCCGTGCGGGCCGAGAGCTCGCTCGCGCCGGCCTTGAGCACGACCACCGCCTTGCCCGCCTCGGCCGCCCGCCGTGCCGCGCGGAGGAAGACCTCCGGCTCCCGGATGGTCTCCATGAAGATGGCGATGGCCCGGGTGTGCTCGTCCGCGACGAGGAACTCGAGGGCGTGCCCGGCGGTGACCATCGCTTCGTTGCCGAGGGTGACCATGTAGCTGAGGTCGACGTCGACCAACCGGGCGAAGTCGACCATGGCCGCGGAGCTGGCGCCGCTCTGCGACAGCAGGGCCACCGACCCCGGCTCCACCGTCGGAGCGACGGGGACCGACGTGACGGGGAAGCGGTCGACGAAGTTGGTGAACCCGAGCATGTTCGGCCCCAGCAGGAGCATGTCGAGCTCCTCGGCCACGGCCACGAGTTCCGCTTCGGCCTCCCGTCCCGTCGGTCCTGCCTCCCCGTAGCCCGCCGAGAGCACCACGGCGTTGCGGACCCCGGCGGCGTGCGCCTCTCGCAGCGCCTCCACGGTTCCCGACTGGGGAACCATCATGTAGGCCAGGTCCACCGGCTCGCCGATCGCGGCGCAGGAGGTGAACGACTCCTGCCCGTGGGTCTCGACACCCCGGCGGTTGACCAGGAACGCGCGGTCCGCGGCCCCGAACCGCTGGAGGTTCTCGAACGCTCCCTGGGAGAAGGACGACTTGTTCGACGCCCCCACCAGGGCGATGCTGCGCGGGCGGAACAGGCTGCGCAGGCGGTCCGGGGTGATCTCGGCGGACACGGTGACTCCTTCGTCGGAGGGGGGTCGAACAGATGGGGTGCGTGGCTCGGGACGAGGCGTGGCCTCGCTCGGCTCGGGTGCTGCCGTCATGTCGTGGCCTCGACCGCGCGCCCGGTCGGTCGTGCGACGCAGCACGCCAGGGCGACGATCAGGTGGGCCCACTGTGCCGTCTCACCCGCGCGGGAGTCCGAGGGCTCGGGCGACGAGGTTGCGCTGGATGTCACCGGTGCCACCGCCGACGGTGCCGATGAGGCAGACCCGCAGGCTGTAGTCGAAGTGGCCACCGGCGACGGAACCCTCAGCGTCCCCGTCGAGCAGGGCCTCCGGCCCGAGGAGGTCCACCGCCAGCTTGGAGAACTCCTCGGTGGACTCACCGCTGACGATCTTGGCGAGCGGGGCCTGCAGCCTTCCCGCGGTGCCCTCGCTCGTCTGCGCGACCAGGCTGCTGAGGGTGAGGATGCGGGCACCCTGCAACCGGGTGGCGACCCGGCCCAGCCGGGCACGTTCCTGGCTGCCCGCCGCCGGGAGGTCGGCCCGTTCGCGCAGTTCGCGCAGCAGGACGTCCAGCAGGCCGCGCGTGCCGGAGGCGATGCCGGCCATGGTGATGCGCTCCTCGGCGAGCGCGTTGGTGATGACCTTCCAGCCTCCGTTCAGCTCCCCGACCAGCGCGTCGGCGGGGATGCGGACGTCCTCGTAGTGGCTGAAGGCGTGGGTCTCCCCGGCCAGGGAGGTGATCTCCTCGATCCGGAACCCCTCCAGACCGCGCAGGTCGATGAGGAAGACGCTGATGCCGGCGTGGCGGGGCTGGGCGTCGGGGTCGGTGCGGGCCGCGATCCAGCCCCAGTCCGCCCGCTGCGCCTGTCCCCAGCGCTTGGTGCCGTTGAGGACCCACTCGTTCCCGTCGCGCTCGGCGCGCAGCTGCACGCTGGCCAGGTCGGAGCCCACCTCGGGTTCGGAGTAGCCGAGGTAGAAGTTCAGCTCGCCCCGGGCGATGAGGGGCAGGAACTTCGCCTTCTGCGCTTCGCTCCCGAAGGCGATGATGGAGTTGCCCAGCATCGTGCCCGCACCGAGGACACCGCCAGCGGCGAGGCGCTTCCAGCCCACTTCCTCGGCCAGGACGGCCTGCTCTTCGACCCCCGCCGCGGCTCCGCCGTACTCGGTCGGCCAGCCGAAGGTGACGAGACCCTGCTCGACGACACCGCGCACCGCAGCCTCGACGACCTCAGCCTGACGGCCGCTGGCGATGGCCGGTTGCCAGGTGTCGAAGTCGCGACGCAGCCGCTCGCGCAGCGCTTCCGCCTCCTCTCCCAGGCGCAGGGTGGGGAAGGAGGTCCCGGAGTCGATCATCTCGTCGGCCACCGTCCCGGCGGCGCGCGGGAACAGCGGGATGCGGGCCAGGTCGCTGTGCACCCGGCGGAACAACCAAGGACCCGGGTAGAGGTCGAAGAATCCGGAGGCGGCGAGGGTGTGGTGGGCCTCGAACTGCACCCAGGACGCCCGGTCCAGGGCGTGCTCGACGGCCATCTCGACCGCGAGTCCCGCGGTCGCGTCGCCCGCGGCGTCGAGACGGACGGCGTCGTCGGCCAGACCGCGACCCAGGGCCACCTCGACGGCGCAGTTCACGGTCCGGTGCTGCACGGCCTGGTAGGAGCCGACGGGCTGGCCGAACTGCACCCGCGCCTTCGCGTGCTCGATGGCCAGCTGGTGGGTGTGCTCCGCCCCGGCGAGGGCGCGGACCGCCAGGGCCAGGCGCACCCGGCTCAGGACGCGGTCGATGCGGGCGGGGTCCACCTGCGCCTGGCGCTCCACCTCGCCCAGGGTGATCCGGCTCCACGCGGGCACGGCCGAACCGGGGGTCTCGGTGACCCCGGCGACGCGGTGCAGGCGGACGAGACCGGACGTGGGGTCCACCACGACGACGTGGGTGACGACGGCGCCGAACTCGACCGCGGCGACGGTACCGGTGCTCGCCGCCGCGGCCGTGGCGAGGGCGACCGCGGTGTTCCCGCTGCGCAGGTCCTCGTCGATCGAGAGCAGCTGGTCGGCGGCCCAGGCATCGGCGACGGGGGCGGGGGCCGCGGCGGCCCCCAGGGCGCGCATCGCGTCCACGAGTTCGGACACCGACGTGGGGACGGCGGTACCGGAGCGGACCAGCGTGCTCCACAGCGTCGCGGGATCGGCGGTGCGCAGGTCGACGAGGGCGGGCCAGGCGTCCTGCAGCGTCTGGGCGACGGACGAGCGTCCGGTGGCGCGTTCCGAGGTGGCGGTCATCGCGTGTGCTCCTGGGAGGTGAGTCGGAGGTCGTGGGCGTCGTCGGGGCTGCCGCTGGTCACCGGTTGCGCCACTGCGGGGAGCGCTTCTGGGCGAACGCGGTCATGCCCTCGACGGCGTCCTGGCTCACCATGAGCTCGTCCAGGTGCGCCGAGGGTGCCGTCACCGCGTCGAGGGTGTCGGCGACGCCCTCGGTCTCGGCCATCACCGCCAGGGACACGCGGACGGAGGTGGGGGATCCGGCGAGGATCTCCGCGGCCAGGGCCCGTGCCCCCTCCAGCGCGGTGCCGGGCGCGACGACGCGGTTGACGACCCCCAGCTGCCGGGCCTCGTCCGCCCCGATGCGGCGGCCGGTGAGGATCATCTCGGTGGCGACCTTCAGCGGGATGGCCCGGGGCAGGCGCACGAGCCCACCCGCGCCCGCGACGAGGCCCACCCGCACTTCGCTGAGCGCGAACTGCGCGGCCTCGTCGGCGACGACGAGGTGGCAGGCGAGGGCGATCTCGAAGCCGCCCCCCATGGCGAAGCCGTTCACCGCGGCGATCACGGGCTTCTTCATGCCGCGCCGGCTGGTCAGTCCGCCGAAGCCGGTCTTCGGTGTCCACATCGGCTGGCCCGAGGCGGAGTACACCAGGTCGTTGCCGGCGCTGAACGCCTTGTCCCCGGCGCCGGTGAGGATGGCGACCCACAGGTCGGGGTCGGCGAAGTACGCGTCGAAGACCTCCGCCAGCTCCTCGTTGGCGGCCGGGGTGAGGCTGTTGCGCTTGTCCGGGCGGTCGATGGTCACCTCGAGCAGGTGGCCGTCGCGGCGCACGAGCACGTGCTCGTAGTCGTCGCGCAGGACCTTCGGGCGCGGGGGCAGCAGTTCGTCGAGGTGCTCGGGGCTGGTGGCCACCCGGTTGCCGACGCCGAACGACCCGACGAAGATCCGCTGCCCGATCGGTTCCGGGGAGTTCAGCAGCGCCAGCGTCTGCTCGTCGCCGTCGACGGTGCGGGAGATGAACCGTCGGCCGTCCGACTCGAGGCGGCCGACGACGATGCCGGTGCGCCCGGAGCGGCGGTGGGTGACGGTGTACGTCTCGATGCTCGCCCACCCGTCGGCGTGCCGCGCCTGCTCCGGGGCGGGCCAGGCGTCGATCTCGGCCTGCAGGCGGGCGCTGTCGTCACCGTGCCAGGGGGCCGGCGTCGTGGAGTAGACCCCGACGGAGTACTTGCTCATCGACCCGCCGTTGGCCCCGACGAAGCCGAAGGTCCCCGGGTTCTCGCGCAACCGGGCGACGGTCTCGGCGATGGCGTGCATGGAGTAGTTGTTGCCCGCACCGCCGAAGAACGGCAGGCCTCCCGTGAGGGTCAACCCGCGGGGGTCGTCGGGCGAGAGGCCCAGTCCGTCGACGGCGGCGTTGAACACCGCGACGGGGAAGCAGCTGTAGAAGTCGAAGGTCGCGACCTCGTCGGTGCCGACCCCGGCCGCCTCCAGGGCGTGGGCGGACGCGAGACGCGCCGCCGGGCTGGCGCTGAGGTCCTCACGCTCCAGCAGGTTCCGCTCGCGCAGGTCGGCGTGACCGTGCAGGAAGACCCACGTCGCGGGGTCGATGCCGAGGCGGCGCGCGGTGGCCACCGAGGTGAGCAGCACGGCCGCGCCCTGGTTGACCTTCTCCCGCGCCACCACGAAGCGGGCGTAGGGGTCGGCGATGGGCCGGTTGCGCTCGGTGGGGGTGGTCAGCTCCGCGGCGCTGCGCTCGGTGGGAGCCGCGGAGAGCGGATTGGCGGCCGCGACGCGGGTGAACGGCGCGAACAGCGCACCGATCTCCGCGGCGTACTCCTCCCGGGTGAGCTTCAGCCGCGCCCGCCGGGCGTTCTCGAACAGGGCGTACTGGCTCGGCGCGTCGACGAGACCGTGGTTGGCCTCGTGCATCGACATCAGGCCCGCGAGGCCGTAACCGCGATCCTCCAGGTCACCCTCGACGTGCTCGCTCCAGTCCGGGCGCTCCTCGCTGCCCGCCAGGGCCTCCGCGGTGGAGATGGCCTCGGAACCGAACAGCAGCACGGTGTCGGCCGTCCCCGCGGCGATGGCGGCGGAGAACTCGTTGACCAGGTGCTGGGGGTTCTGGCCCCCGACGACCTCGAGCACCGCCCGGCGGGGGGCGGCGCCGACGCGCTGGGCGACCGACCGGGGGTAGTTGTCGGAGGCTCCCAGGAGGGGTCGGGCCATGGGCGTGGAGATCTCGAACTGGCGCACCCCGGCGACGGTGTCGATGGCGGCCGCGACTCGAGCCGGGTCCACACCGGCGTCGGCGATGGCGGCCCGCGCGGCGTCGGCGGCGAGCTCGACGGGGGAGCGCTGCTGGTAGCCGGGTCGACCCAGCAGCTCGCTGACCTGGCCGACCCCCACCAGGACGGGGGTGCGCGGGTCGAGGTCGGTCGGGTCGGCGTGGGGCTCGGTGGTCACGGTGTTCCTCCGGAGGTGCTGATGTCGAGGGGTGCAGGTGGCCCAGCGGGGTGAGCCGTCAGGCGCTCGCGCCGACGGGAAGGGGTCCGGCCGCGTCGTGCACTTCCAGGACACCGTCCCGCACGAGGGAGTCGATCTCCTCCGCCGGCATCCCCAGCCAGTCCTGGAGGACCTCGCGGGTGTCCTGCCCGGGCAGCGGTGCCGGTCGTTGTTCCGGTTGCGGCAGGCGGTCGAAGGTGGCGGGCCCCTGCTCGGAGGGCAGGACCTGGTCGCCGAGCAGGGGGTGGGACGCGGGGGTGAAGAACCGCCGGGCCCTCAGCTGGGGGTCGTCCAGCAGCTGGACCACCCGGTTCACCGCCCCGGCCGGCACCCCGCCGGCCTGCAGCAGCTCCATGCACTCCCGGGGTGTGCGCTCGGCGGTCCACGCCGCGACGACGGAGTCGAGCTCGGCTCGGCGGGCGACCCGTCCCTCGGCGGTGCCCAGGTCGTCGTCGGCGGCGAGGTCCGGGCGACGCAGCACTCGGCACAGCCGTTGCCAGTCGTCGTCGTCGCGCGGATCGACCACGCACCACTCGTCGTCGCC
>Ga0160429_1000884_pt1 | contig 18863 bp, 16 predicted proteins | sample SolpanmetagenomR_FD_108199 | JGI IMG/M metagenome (GOLD analysis project Ga0160429, IMG submission 108199) | Solar panel surface microbial communities from Lawrence Berkeley National Laboratory, California, USA - R | ecosystem: Engineered > Built environment > Solar panel > Unclassified ...
CTAATCGCGTCCCCTTCTTGTCCTTTCTTCCAACATGCAGAAAGCGCTTGCTTAACCAGCAATGGTGACCTCAACCTCGACACCAGCCTCGATGTTGATGATGATTTGCTTGACAACCTCAGTGGGCGCGTTCAAGTCAATGAGGCGCTTGTGGATATTCATGGTGAACATGTCCCAGGTCTTGGAACCCTCACCATTGGGGGTCTTACGGGTGGAGATCTTGAGGTTCTTGGTGGGAAGGCGGACAGGTCCCTTGACGCGGAGGTCCTTGGACTTGGCACGCTCAATGAGCTCGGAGCAGACCTTCTCGAGGGAGGAGACCTTGCGGGAGGTCAAGGTGATACGGATCTTGTGGATCTTCTATTATGGATATTAGACAGGCTGGAAGGAGCCGTGTCGTGAATGGTGCACGAAAGACTTACGGGACCCTCGCCGAATCCCTCCTTCTCAGGCTTCTGGTAAGACATGGTGAAAGATGATTTGTGGTGATTGGAAGAAGTTGTGAGTTTCTAGGAATTGTCAGTCTCAAGCCCTTCTACTCTCAGTCAAGATAGCCTGTCGCACAGTGTATGACGATCACGACGCGCGAAGCAGTAACGTGATGACCGAGTGAACAGATGTTGTGTTGTTGAAGAATAGAAGTCGTCGCCGTTCATCAGAGGTCAAAAATTAAGTGTGCTAACGGAGTTGGCCCGCAATTAATAATCACATCTCTCGTCACCCCCGTCATCGACTTTCACAAATTCGTCGTACCTCGTATGTCAATTGTAATAGTTCTTTTACGGTATCCTTTGGGAGAAGATATAATTGACTCTAGTGCTCATGCGAAGGTCCAGTGTTGCGAACGATCGATTTCGAAACAAGAGTGAAACATTGTCCATCAAATTCGACGACAATGGCTCCTCTCAAGCAATTACCACCAATGATGGCATTCCCTGCCGCCGACATTCGTAAGAGAATCAGCCCGTCAGATTGGGCAACTTGTCTGGAAGCATGGGCTCTACTTTCTCAGGCATACTTGCAACTACCACAGGACTCCTTTGATTCGAATATATCAGATGACAGCTCAACTCTGACCATGTTCCTCATTTCCTATATGAGCGAAATGGGTACGGGCCAGCAAGATGAGAATATTGTCACTGCGTCGCGCAATAGTACCTTAAGTCGACACGTCTTCTTGCTTGCGCATCGTGCTCTGGCAACCACAAAACGACCTGCACTAGGTCTTTTGCAGTGGACATTTTGTGGTGATTTGAGCAGGGTTTATCGACACACCCCCAGTCTGGAGCAGCTCATGGAAACAGCATGGACGGTTTCCAGAAGCCAACTTGTAGCGTCCTTGGCACAGTACAAATCAACCTTGTTGAAACACCTTGACTCTAGTGTGGTCGCATTCTCTTCACAAGATCAACTATCTCTACGATTACTTCCTCTGCTTCGCGCATGTCCCTTGGCAGGTCAATCTATCATTGCTGGATCTGACCTACTGGACTCAATTAGTACCTCATATAGCAAGACAGATCCCATTACGAGATCCAGACTGTTACTGCTTGTTTATCTAGGACTGAATGCATTAATGATTGGTTCCAAGCCCAACCATGGGCTTCTACTGGACCATCTATATAGCTTGAAGTCTTCAGCGGAGGGTACTGACGCGACCAGAGAAGGCACATTATTATCTGATCTAGTTTCAGACACGCCATTTCTCACAAGACTTAAAAAGCACTTTGCAGGTCCTTCAGAAAGCGCTAGAGCAACACATCTGATTAGCACTTTAGAAACACATAGACGCGCTCATAGTAACCGTCATCGTAATAGTGCTCGTCGTCCTGTCCACGAGGGCAAAGGCAGAATTACTGACGAGTTTGGTCATGGTGTGATTGGCAATATCCACGTCCACCAGATGAGTATGATAACACAGATACAAGACCTCTTCCCAGATCTCGGGTCTGGATTCATACACAAGCTGCTCAATGAGTACAATGACGACATCGAACAAGTCATAGCTCATCTCCTAGAAGAAGACCTTCCACCGCATCTTCAAGCAACGGACCGTGCGGAAAGCCTTCCAGAACCTCAACACCTTCCTTCACACGACCTTGTTCCTAATCTTGCGCCCTCCACAACTCCCCCACCTTCCTCTCCTTTATTCGATCCGTACAGTCGGCGAAACGTTTATGACGAAGATGAAGACCTCACATCACTCACCCTCGGCACTTCTCGCCTCCATCTTGGCCGTCGCGATCAAGGCGTCACAGCAGACTGTCTCCTTTCCTCACGTGCGGATGCCAACGCCAAAGCTGCAATTCTGTCTGCACTTTCTGCCTTTGACGCCGACGACGACGAGCATGACGATACGTACGACATTGAAGACGTTGGCGGGACGGTAGACTCTGTCGGAACTACAGTAGATACTGCTCGTCCTGGCCGTGCCACAGAAGAAGGAGACGTCACAATCGACGACATGCGAGACAAGAACGAAGAAGCACTCTTTTCAGCATGGCGAGCAGGGCCAGAAGTCTTTGAGCGGGGCAGTGCCATTCGTTTGAGCCAGGCAAGGAGAGCACTAAAGAGTGAAACCGGCATGATAGACGAAGCGATTGAAGGATGGGCCATCATGATCAAGCGTGATCCGAGGAGATTAAGGAGGCTGGAATTGAAGTTCGAGACGTTTGGTGGTAGGAGCACGCAACCCGAAATTGAGAGAACATCCTGGAGAGGCGGAGTCGAGTCGACCGAGGGGTCAGAGTCGGAAGGTGGTGGAAGAGGTGGCTTTAGAGGCCGCGGCCGAGGTGGAGGCTATCGTGGAGGGGGAAGGGGCGGCGGCAATGTCGCGGGACAAGCTGGCGAGCAGGGGACTGAGGCTGCACGACATAGGAAGGAAGCGAATAAAGGATCGAGAGCGAATCATAATCGACGTGATCAGAGAGCGAAGAAAGTCGCCAGAGCGGGGTTCCCTGGTTGATCACCTTTGAAGATTACCTTCTCACACGGTTTGGCAATTCTGGATGGTATAGCCCTTCAGGACATATGCCTGGAACGACGATTGTGAAGGCGGCAAAAGTTGTTGCGTGCAGACGATACAGTAATCTACCGCGGCTACCTTCCGACTCACCTTCCGAGGTCCATTCGGACAAAGCACGGTTTGTACTGACTGGAAAGGAAGATGCAAATAGCTAGCAGTGTTGCACAATGGGATCATGGAACCAAAGGTCGAAAAGAGAGACAAATTGATGTCGATAGAATATCATTTCTCGACTTCTGTCGACGCCACGTGGCGCATTCTACGCAGCTGAAGATCATTTCTCATTCTCATGTTATGAGCGTGCCATCGACAACTTAGCTCGCCCCGCTCTTCAATAATCAGTCTGAGCAAGTCAAGGACGTCGGGTTCATCGCCGTGTATGTTCTTCATCGTGGGCTTTCTGTCGTGCCACACGTCCATCTCGTCCTTGCAATAATTCCCATGATTCCAGATCTGCCCTTCAACGTGGCGTGCGAAGACCATTCCTGATCACACAAGAAGCTTAGATGGCTGAACAGACCTTCGCTCGCACTGCCTACCAAACTTCGTCCTCTTCCTGCTTCAATCCCTTTCTTCACGCCGCAACCTGGCCCTGTTGTCCCTGTCCCTGTCCCTGTCCCTGCATCTCATTTTGTAATTGGTAGATCTATGTCTCATATTAGTATTGTGGCAGTGGTGGTTTTCGGCTGAGCCTTCGCTTGTCCCTACATACCTCCATCTTCTTTGCTTCACTCTTGTCTTGTAGAGTTTGTAGTTGTGTTTCGACTCGTTTTCTGAGATGAGGAGTTGGCGTTAGTGATCATGTTTTCCTGGTTGCGACCATGAGAGCAGATAGACAACACTGCTCCACCCTTTTGGGTACCCTCTGCTTCCCACCCGACAACTCTTCACGGTGGAGAATTTGCATACTACTTCTCCTGCGCAGGTCGGACTTAGCTCCTCCTATGTCCCTCCTATCAGGAACAACAGAAGACAACAGAAACAGCACTTACATCTCACCACCAATGAATTCCAATCGTCCATTTACAGCCGCGACAGCTTCGTCTTTGTCTTGCTTCAACAGCACTGGTCCTACTAGTTTGAAGACATTCGCGTCGTCTTTCAGCGTCTTGAATTCCTAGACCTCGATTAACATATTGTACGGCTCAAAGGAGGAAAAACCAATACCTTTTGCACACCCAGATTCTCCTGCTGTTGTGCTTCCAATCTCTGCCGCGTCTGTACTGCATTTGTGAGATCTGTCTCCAGTGCACCGCGTTAGCAATCGAATGGTGCTGGTGCGGATAGACTATGTCCAGCATAAAATTTACGCTCCAAAACTCTTGCTTATTATTTTCTGGTCTTCCTCGTTCTTTGGTCCACGATCTGAAGTTTCTCCCTCACTGTAAGGCAAAAGGGGAGACGAGGCATGAGACATGGCGGATATTGAGACATAAGAAGCATAGATGAGATATAGATAGATGTGCAGACCTGTTTGTAGTGATTGATATTCGTCGGTGAGTGATTGGAGCAGAGCTTGTGGATTGGACATCTTGTCTTCTTTCTCCTGAACTTCAGGGAATATTGCTTGGCCACGTAGTTATCGCTTCAAGGCTTCCTATCTCGACATAAGATAAGGGACTGGAACTGCAGCAGGCTCTAATGAGATTCGAGATTTACACCGACATCCAAAGCTCGTGAGGTAGCAGGGTAGTTCAGTTTGGGTGGCAAAAAGTACCTTGCTCATACCAGTAGATGTTACTGTCACTGTAGTAATTTATATTCCTTTGTAGACAATCATTTCTTAACTATACATATTCCATGCATAGCTTCACACATCGTGTCCCCACCTACGTGCCGACCCAATCCCTCCTAAAAGGATGCGCCTCAGTATTCAAAACCCACTCATCCAAACTAACCACATCTTCGCTCTCAAACAACAACCATATATACTTCAGCGTCTCTGCCGTCCAGAAACTCTCCATAACACCATTATGTGATCCACCATTGCCCGTCGCGTCATAAACAGATGAATATGCGACCTCGGTACGTGTAAGTTTCTCAATCGATTTGAACATGCGCCAGCCTTTTTCGCGCCAGGCGGGGTTGCCTGTTGTGCGATAGAGGTAGAAGACACTCTCGAGTGCTTCGGGGCTATCATTTCGTTAGTAATGACATAGGGACAGGTATTAAAGCAAAGGGCTTACCGGAGGATATACTCCTTACGATTGTGAGACAGAACACCTGGGTATAAATGTTCGTTTCGAATTTTGCTTTCCACGAACTGCTCATGCGTGGGTGGACGAGGCATTGTAAACTGTGGCTGTGGTCGTGACCTACCAGTGCCCAGCCGAGGTTTGTCAATTCGGGGGGGCGGCGCTGTGCTGACTTTACTGGGCAGTATTGATCCTCCAGGTGGGTCGTCCGTGGCGATACCATTGTCTGTGGTCTTCGAGTTTGCCAATGGACCTATGCCATTTGGTACAACATCCGGGATGTCTTGTCGTTTGCCAGATACTACGTCACGTTTTGGGGTGCCTGCGTCAGTCCTATCTGACTTGACCACAGCACCTGCTTGAGTGCTTTGGAAGCTTGGGAATTCAGCATCTTCAGCTTCTTTCTCGAGACGCAGAGCTTCTTCCTCTGCTTCCTTCGTACGACGCATCTCCTCTTCGATTTCCCACGTTTCAATCTGCTGCTCTCTCTTGTCCCAAGACGGGTCCAGTTCGTGATACCAGTATGTTTGGTTCCAAGCACAACTGCCTTTTGCAGGACACTCGAGCAGACGGAACTCTTCTGGCATAACACCGGTGCCTGTGGTGCCATACGCCCAAACGCAGCTTTCAGTAAGTCGTTCGGCCAATTTCATGTCATCTTCATATCCGTATATCCTCGCACCCATTGCAACCATCCCTCCAACGAAGCAAGCCAAGTGACTACCCATACCACTGCGATAGCCGTCTGCGTGGCCATCCGCTGTACCGTCCTCAGTAATATTCCCATTCGCAAAGTAATTTGAGGCAAATGTAACGTCCACAGAATCGTTAATCATGGGCTGGAAGAAGAGGTATTCCTTGGCCGCAGCCAACGATTTCTCATACATTTCGCGATACGAGTCCTCAGTACCACCAAGTAGGAGCCATTGCTATGATCAATGTGAGTAGGAAATCGGCGAGAGTCGTAGAGTGTACACACCTTCGGAAGATACTCATAAGTCGAGTCAGCACCACCGCCTAGACCATATTCAGCTGGCGAACGGATCGTGCCTGGGTGATGTCCTTGCGACGATTGAAGCCCATTATATTTGACACATGCGGGACTCGAGCTTGCGACCTTTGCATTGGGATTTGCCCGGGCAGGTTCTTGAGCTTGTTCTGATGTCTTGGTTGGTGCATTATCGTTGGTATCACCACTATTTTGCGACTGCCTCTTCCTCACATGTATAACATAATCCTTACTCTCAGAATCAGCATCACCGAAAGACGAATGATCTTTCCGCTGATCCGGACCATCGTCATCTCCCTCAGCATCAACGTGTACAACAACGTTATCTACCGAATCGTCACCAAAGGAGGAGAATTCTTTACGGGTCTCCTCTTCCTCCTCCTTGTTCTTGGATGCTTTCGTCATCTGGGCAAGAGTCCATGGTGTTGCGCATCCACTCGCATCAAGTTGGTTATCGAACAAGCCAGGAATCAGCGTCCTATTTTGCCATTCGGAAAAGTACTGCGTGACGCGAGCAACAGCATCGTAGTATTTGTGCTCTCCTGTGATCTGTGCTAAACGCGTGAACTCAAGCGAGAGCGAACCAATTTCTGACATTGCTACACTGGTCGCGGCAGTTTTAGGTAGCACTGCTTGTTCAGGCTTCCATTGGTAGAAGAGCACAGGCATACGATTCGGCGTATCAAAGCAGCCCATCAAGATCTCGGCAAGTTCGACTGCCTTGTCTACCAAACCGTGGTATTTCTTCTGCTGCCCAGTGATATCGTAAGCTCCCAATAAACCTCCCAGATAGCGAATGGTAGTTTCGAAGACTGGTATATCGTCGCCCGAGGAGGTGGTAAAATCAATATCCATTGTAGCATTGACAGCCTATCGCTATCAGTATTCAACGCTTTATTTGTTTCGACTCATGATCCTACCTCTTCAAACTCCTCCATCATGCCCATAATCCATAATGTGTCCAAGCTGTCCACCAGCGTCGCACCCCACCCACCAAAACGGTCTCTATAGGCAATTCGTGTTGTTCCTGGTACATTCTGCGTAGCTTGTAATGGCATTATCTCGTCATGGCCCCAGGCGTGCTCTCGATAAGCGTACCACGTACGGTTCATTACCCTCTTGATCTCATCCAGCTTGAGCTGTCTATCTTGCTTCTGTTGAGTTGACTCGACTGCAAACTTGTGCTGTATCTTGGGAATTGTCTTGGGTGTGCCTTTCGGTAGTGGAATACGAGATTGAGTAGGGACAGGGTAATGCTCTCTCATGCTTTTCCAGTGCACTATGTTGGCAAGATTCGACGGCTTGATGCCAATCAGTCGTCCCGTGTCATCTACAAGACTACTTGGTGTTGCTGCTGCGCTGGCGCTAGAGTGGCTATTGGACTGCGGGCGTGCTGCAATCGGAAGGGGAGGCTGAGCAATCTTCAGGGAGCTGTGCCCAGGATGACTATTCGTGGGGGTTGTGAGACCTACATCTCCCTGTATTGGTGCTGTAGGTGGTGGTTCTAGCGCATGCAAAGGTGAGTCTGCACTTGCGTGGTCTTTCAAGTCCTCGTCGTACACCTCTAGCTTGCCACTTTGATAATCCTGCGCATCTTTACTGGCCGGTATGACTAGGGTATCTGACTCTCCCTCATGTGGCTTCTTCAGATTCGGATTCCAGTCCTCTAGACTCGGGTCTCCTACCCCATGTCTGAACGAGTTGTCATACGCTTGGAGACGGCCGAGCTTCTTGTCCGAAGCATAATGCCATCCTTGGTTAGTGGCGAGGAAGAAGAACAATGCAACAAAGACAGCGGCAGCGACGACATAGCTTCGTCCTCGTCGAAGTCGAACTTGAGCCATGATCTAGGCACGCCCTATTGGGCAAGTCTGCCGCCGGAGTTGGGCCCCGGAGGGAAGAAGCTCCCTTAGCTTGATACTTGCCTGATGGCCAAGCTGGAAAAGGCGAAGGATTCGTCAGAAGAGGAGGATGAAGAAGAGGATGAAGAGAGCAAACAGCACGGCACCAACATCACGAGACTAGGTATGAGACTTCTCCTGCTTTTTGACAGCGTTGTGCCGAGACCTTGGCTTTCAGCTCGCCAAGATGATTAAATCGACGACAAGCGAGCGCTACATCAAACTGAGAAGTCACATCTTCACCCAGTACGTATCTGCAACTGACGTTCAATCATCACATCCCAGAGTGGTCGAACCGAGATCCATATTGTGCTCATAATGTCAACATCTGATAGCCTCGCAGGCATGAATTGCGACAGACCGTCATGTTCAAAGGCGACTGCACGCGAAATACGAGCATCCGAAACAGATGATGGGAATGGCACATGCAAATGCCACCACACTGGAGCCAAACACACATGCTACGTGCGGAACAGGGGTAAATGTACGGTCGTGGAGGATAGGGCGAGATGGGATTAACGAGTGCGTTGGAGAAATGATGCCATTGCTTGTTACTGTACGAGTGAAGGTCGACATGAAGACAAATGCATGATGTTACTTACCAAGAACAACATAGAAGATAGGGATGTGGTGAAGCATTCCAGCAAACCCTGCCTTCGCGATCTGAGATTGTATCAAAAAGCATCCCAGAGATTGTCATGACGAGATACTAGGTTGTATTGTAGCTCGAGAGCACGAGAACGTCCCCAGCAATCTCCACACCTTTTTTTCCTTTGAGTTACGATTTACACTTTTCGCAAGTTTGAATGCCAAGCCTTTGGGGTGTATGATGGAATCGTCCTGGTTCCTAAAACATGTAGAACTTCCATAAAGACGTGAGTGTTCAATCTTTATTCCCGACATGTCATGTCCCCTGACGTCTCATCAAGAGCGGACTTCCTGTCCTTTGCTCTCCCCTTTTTATGTCCTGCCCGCTCATTTCTTGCCCTTCTTCGATGTCTTTACAGGCGCAGCACTCCCTCTCGGCGCATTATCCGCACCAGCCTGTCCGTACGTCGATATCAAATCCAACAAACTATCCTCCGCCTCTTCACTCCACTCACTAGCACTCATCACCTCATTGTCCTCGCCTCTCCTCCTTCCCACAGCCGCCTCCCGCTGCTGCGAGCTCGTCACTTCCTCTCCTTTCCCGGCACCCACCCTGACCTCAACAGCCTCCTTCTCGCGCTCTTGCGGCGCCTCTGGCGGCTGTAGCCCCAGCAGATCTGCCCCTTCGCTTGCCGCCTGAGCATCCCAGCCTCTACCAAATCGCTTTCTGAAAGCCCTCAATCTACCCGCTTCGTCTTCTTCTACATTTGCCATCTTTGCGTTGCTAGGGTTCCATAATGGCGTATTTCGGGTGTCTTTGTTTGATTTGTAGACGGGCAATGGTGAGGTTGTGCGATGTGTGAAGGTGCTGCCATCTGAGAGCGTGAGGAGTTGTGTGAATGTGTAGGGTCGGTGAGGACGGCGGAGAAGTGTTGCATGGCGGACTTGTTGCGATGTACAAGTTTGACTGTGTTGCACTGATGATCGTGCTGGACGAGATGCTGTTCGTAGAAGGGAGGAGAGTGGGAGGAGGGGTGTAGTGGGAGGCATTGTGAGGATATACATTTATTGTCAGTGGTGTAAGAATGCCCTCGATTGCAAGAGTTTGTGATTGTGGTTAGATGGTGTATAATATTTGTTCAAATTAGTATCGAGGTTGCGCCCAATCGGGCCGAGGATCCATCTTCCAATACCTTACCACTCCTCTGTTCTTTCCTTTCTTTCGTCCAGTTGGAGCTGATATCAAATCTAGTGAATATGATGCTAAGGCGTCCATTAGACAGCGAAGCGGCATCAAGATTCTTTCGTTGCTTTTTCGACCTCCACCGCACTCCCGCAGCTACTCACCACAATGCTTCTCGCTCATACACAACGAAACACCTTTCACGTCCTTCGACAAATGGGAGAGGTCAATCGACTTCCTTCTTAAACCGCCGCTATGAGCACTCCGCAGCCTCTGCACCCAGCACAACTACACCACCATCACCCACCCAATCCCAATCAGAAGAAGAAACACTATCTACCCACCTAAGGCTTCTAATGCGCCTAGTTCCTCACCCAATTACCCTAATAACCTCATGTCAACCACCACATCCAGAGATACCGCCCGGGGAGCACTCTCCACCAGAATCACACTTCCGCGGCGCAACAGTGTCGTCCTTCAACACCGTAACACTCGCGCCAACACCACTAATCTCCCTCAACATCCGCCTCCCCTCCTCTACTTTCACCGCAATGCAAGCCTCATCGACTTTCCTCGCGCACGTTCTAGCTGCGAATAGCAGAGGAGCACGTATTGCAGATGCCTTTGCGCGAGGGGACGCTAGTGCTGCTTTTGCGAAATTAGTTGGTGGAGGTGACAATCAAAGCGATGACAGTGATCCTACGTCGACAAAGCAAGACGAAGTACAAGTCTTCACAGGCCGCGCAACCGGCGGTGCACCGCTGGTAGCAAGTCCAGGCGTCATCCAAGTCTTGCGCTGTCGACCATTGCCAGGCAAGGAAGTACAAGTTGGAGATCATGTTGTGCTTGTAGCAGAAGTGCTGTCAATTCTATCTCCTCCTCAACAGTCAACATCAGCACGGCAGGAAGAGGTGCATGGGTTGAATTATATGAGAAGCTTACACCGAGAAGCAGATGGAGAGGAGGAAGCTGTGCATGGATTGGTATATCTGGATGGCAGATATAGCAAAATCGGGGTTACAGTAGATATAGCGGAGGATCCAGCTGAGGAGAACAAGGAGAAGCAGGTGCAGCTACAGAAGCCAAAGCAGGAAAGAGAAGTTGTGCACAGAACACTGGGAATGAATGTAAGACGAGGCGATGAACATATGCGATGAGAATCGCAGCATAACGAAGACATGAAGACACGAAACCCGGATTTGTGCATATCAATCAAGCATAATGAAACACAATATACCTTTCCATGAAGAATAAAGCACAAGACATCACATTCAAGACCTATTGAATCTACCAATCGGACTACCACTACTTCCACTGCCATTGTCATTGCCATTCACATTCGCATGCCCAACACTCCCGCTCCTATTGATACCAACACGCTCCAATCCTGGTGGTGGGGCAATAGCACCTACAAGAGGACTACCCGCACTGGTATTCCTAGGAATAGAGAAGCCCGGTTCAGTCTGAGGTTGGAAATTGCGCAATAAGTCCGCCATGGAATCCTGTCCAGTTTCTGCATCCGTAAAACCACTGACATCAGACAGCATAGACGAGGACCTGCCTCGTTGTTTACCACGATTGATCGGGGTGTGTCTATTGTCTTCTACAGGTGGAGTGCCGGACGAGTATCCGAAACTGGAGTAGCCGTTGTATGCAGAAAGACCGCGGTTGTTGGGCGAGAGACTGGAATATGCAGCCTCGGGCGTATGGTTCGAAGGGGATTGAGCACCACCAGACTGGAAGCTAGACTCGAAGAAATAGTTTTGCTGCTCAATTTGCGACACACGTGACTGAAGCTGTTCCCGTTGAGACAAGACGTACTGGAGGTTGTTGATAATCTCCTGCTCGCGAGCCTTGTACGCGTTGAGTACATTGGCGCGTTGAGTATCCCAGGCAGCTTTCTCCTCACGAGTCGACGAATTGGCAGAGACAAGGGCGTCCTTCTGTTGATCAAGACGAGCCAATCGCGCTTCGAGACGTTCGCGCTTCTGCTTAAGTGTGAGATTGTCGTTACGAGCATTTTGCATACGGCGTTCGTTCTCGGTTCTGCTTTGGTCGAAATCTTGCCGGATCGTGTTGCGACGATCTCGCTCTTCTTGCCATTTACGTCTTTTGGCCTCATGTGCCAGCCTCTCTGATTCTGGAAGTTCGGAAAGGCTGTCAATTTGACTGGCAATGACAAGAGTCGCGTCCTCGACCTGCTTGATGTTTTGACGAAATTGAGTCTGTCGCTGCCTTTGCCGGTCGTCGGTACCACTGAAAGCAGTAAACTTTGCTTCTAAGCCATCAACCTCCCTCTCAAGCTTACTGTTCGCAGTCCTATGCTCTTTGCGATTTTTCTTTAGTCTAGAACGGGCGTCTGTAAGCTGATTCTCAGATGCTTGAATAGACTTCTTGAGTGTTGTAGTCGGTGAAGAAGGTCGTAAGGGATCCTGAACTGGAGCCGGCAGTGGTAGACTAGGTGTCGTGGTCTCAGATAAGGCGACTTGTCTGGTCACAATCTGAGCAGAGTATATGACTTTACCCTCTGCCCCTAGAAATTCAATAACGAACTTCTCCCCAGGAGTCAAGCCATAGATCTTGCCAGATATAACTTGTATACCGTTGCTATTTTTCTCCTCACGACATTCGAAATGTCGCCAAAGAGCGTTGTTGAGCCTGATACGTAACCCATGCATCTCGCCTTGACTATCACCACCAGCTTCTTCGTCGTTTCTAGTTGTCGAATCTGTCCATACCGCCGAGAAAGAAATTTCAGTTGGATCGATCCTTGTAATCCAGACTCGTCCTTGCAACCCTTCTCTCTTTGCATCCTCCACGATAGTTTTGTCCGAATTGGCCTCAAAGGCGTCTCGTTGAATGTGTGCTTGCTCTACGTCTTTTGTGATTGATATTTTTCCCGATGCTACAGAAGCCCAAAATGGCTGCTGACTCCTTATAAAATTCGATTGCCTGCGCCGCCTTTTCCCAATATTTAACTTTTCTTTTATTTCCTTATTCGCAGGCGGTGGTCCAGGTGGCCGTCCGTCACTACTTGTACTCTTTGCGCCCTCGCCAGAAACCTCTGTCGAAGGTAAAAGACCATTTGACGCATGGAGTAGTTCAAAGTCTCCTTTGGGTAGAGTAGCTCGACGAACAACCCTTACAATACCCTGTGTGATGATATGTATCTCCAGTAATAAACGAATCCAGTGATGAGATGAATCATGAAGTGAATGTAGTGATGTGAGGCGTGATAGTTTCGAAGATTCGAATCCTGTACGTGACAATAAGGCCAGCGTGGGATCCAACACGAGTGTTTTCCAGTTTATATTCTTGAAGATATGTGGTAAAGCGACAATCAGAAAACATATTGTCGAATGACTCCATCCTCCTCTAAAAGCAGTCCCTCCTCCGAAAAGCGACATTGCAATGACTGCTTGAGCCAGGTCCAGCACGAAACAAGACCACGACGGAAGCAGATTGCTGAGAACGTACCATGTTGTAGCAAATGCTAGATCTGCGACAACAATAACCATGAGCGACGGGTTACCTCCATAACTGTGGAACCATTCGGAAGGCGAAGTCAGAGAGGATAGTGTCCAGTTGGAGGATGAGTTGCTTAAAGTGAGTATGACGAAGACGAGTTGGACAGCGATCAACATTGGTGCTGGTAGTTGTAGAAGAAAGATGAGGACAGCAATGACATCTCGAATCGAGTGAGGTCCAAGAAATACTCTGGCTGGATCGAAAGTGGCTCCTGTTGAAATGGTTTCTTCCTTGGTGGCATGGTCGCCGACCACAAACTGCACCGTCCCTTGGGACTCAGCATTACTGGCGCCCACGTTCTCGTCTGAAGTCTGTTCAGCTGAATCTTCACCACATCCATCTCTTGCTCCACGTAATGGCGCTTCCATCTCTGAAGGTGTATTTGATCCTCTGCTTCCATCTGCCTCCACATCAAGACCAGTTCCTGCCAGACTCGGAAACGACTCTTCCTCGATTGTTAGTGCTGGATCGACCGGAGTGAGCTTTGGACTTGACGAAGCAGTATCCAGGGCATTTCCGGCGAGGTTGGCGTCTGATCTTTGCTTCGCAATACGTCTCGCAGGTTCAGCAAGGCCGTTCTCGTGTCGTTTATCGTGAGGATTCGCGCTTGGCTTTCTATTCCTCAGTGGCATCAATATACTATGTTAGACATGTACAAGTCCCTAGCCAGGTCGACAAGACTGTGCAAGACGATCCCAGCCAAAGCAGTACACTTGCTAGTGAGGATAGAGGCAGAAAGCAAAATGTGCTTCCTTCTGGAAAAGGTTGATGCAGGTTAGAAATGAGATGTTTGACAGCCGTTGCACCTGCCCGCCGAGGACGCAGCGGACGCTTGTGTTTCAGAAAGGGGCTAGGCAAGTCTCGGCCGACCGACCTCACACCTACTAGGTCAGTATCATTGTACTACTACGCTAGACTGTATTCGATACAAGCAATACCGCACGCAATAATGCTTGTCCGATTGTCACAGGAACTGGTATGGATGTACTGAAGTTGCAAGTGTTCAGATGGTCTGAAGATAATATAGGATAAGCTTCATACTGGAACGTGGCTAGTACATAAGTATCAAGTCTCATCCCTTCTTCAAACTGGAATTCCAGCAGTTTAAAAAGACGTCGCACATGAGTGTTCATCCATTCTTCTACAGACTTGCGCTGGCACCCCGCACTCGCCATCGACCTTCGCCCTCGTCCTCCACTTTACCATCCTTTACCAGTTTTTGTAAAATTTGTACTACACCTCGCTGAGCCGCCTCATGCAACGTCTCTGGAACATCAGTGTAGATGACCTTGACAATCTCCATTGAGGTCGGGGCAGCTTGCGAATTTTTGTCTTTGTCGCTTGCCTGATTCAACACTTCAAGCACCTGGTTCTCCCTCTCTTTGCGATGAGCGATATAACCTTGTATCTTCTGCTTACCGTCCACAATTACATCGCCATGACCAGGATAGGCTCTCCCACCGACTTTGCTTGCCATGACTTCCAAGCTAGACATGTAGGCTGCCATATCCTCGAAGACTGCTGTACCGTGTCCAAGCACATTATCGCCCGTGAACATGGCGTCGTCCTCTTCCTCCAAGACAAAAGCCATATGATCCGTAGTATGGCCTGGGCAGTGCAAAGCTCTAAGAGTAGCGCCTTCGGTCTTGAACTCTTGGCCATCTTGTATGTCCTTCCACATACTTGGATCGCCTTTCAGTGACGGATTATTCTTGTAAATGGTTGCCGATGGAAACAATGAGAGCAGCTGGGGCACTCCACTGATGTGGTCGTGGTGCCAATGCGTCAATAGAGCGGTCTTGATATTGATATTCTGCTGAGACACAAATTCTTTGAGCCAATCAAGCCATTTCGGAAAGCCTTCACCAGTATCTATGAGAATGCGGTCGTGCCCAGTACCGACGATGTATGTGTTGGTGCCTACAAGATTGTTACTCATCTACATACTATAAACGAGCTTGAATTGTATACCTTGTAGCGAGAACTGACTGCCCATGTTAGATCAGGCATATCTCAGAAGGTAGCTTGATTGGGCACCTTGCCAGGATTATCACCAAGAATACGTGAAACGCGCGGTGTAAGTGTCTGAACTTGTTTCAGAGTTGGTAGAGAAGATGACATGACGCGTGGCAGGTATTGTTTGTAATTCGAAATTGGGCTGAGTTACATGATGTTGATGTCTTGTCCATGTTTCAGCCAGGTATCACACTGGTGAGATCGCCTCGGCATTGACGGAGACAGCCCCGGCCCATGTGTTTCAGATTTTCTGCCCAAAAGTGTATTCGTATTTCGTAACAACACCATCGTGATGTCCGATAATGAGGATGACGTGCCGTACGTGATGTCTACAAAGTTTATGTCCCATAGAGTACAACTTATGCGAATGGTAGACAGTTGTCAGCAGACACACTAGCGGCATTGCAAGGCTTTTACAATGAAAAGGACGAGAGACAGAAACACTTTGAAGCATTAAAAGCAAAGGCGGAAGACGAAGCCGACGACCGAGAATGGTCGATTGAAGACTGGGGTGAAGATTGGCAGATCTCGCAATTTTGGGTGAGTTCAGTGAGTTGGAGGAATTGCATTAGTAGAACTAACATGCAAGAAAGTATACAGATGAGACTGCAACAACGCTTGCCAAAGAGTTACTCCACGACTGCAGTGCAGATACAAAGATCGCCGTGGTATCCGCACCAAGTGTATTCATACAGTTGAAGAACCTCATGGTAGGGTGATGCCTTCTTCACACCTACCTTGTCAAAGTGCTTACAAGTGTGGAAGAGAACCATAGATCGGAGTCAACGACCTGAAATAAGACTTTTAGAATTTGACGAGAGGTTTGCAGTGCTCAAGGAGTTTGTGAGATATGATTTTGCGCAACCTTTACAGCTTCCAGGTGAATACAAATGAGCCGCATAGTGTGTATGATGGGCTAACCAAGATCAAGCTGAGCTCAAAGGTCGATTCGACCGTATCATATGTGACCCGCCATTTCTGAGCTCTGACTGTCAGACAAAAGGTCGGTCAACAACCACAATAATAGTGAATGCATCCCCAACTGACGCGCACAGCTGCTCTTACTACTCGATGGCTTGCAAAATCATGGTCACCACCAACACAACCTGGTGCAGTTCAGCCCGATGATCAACGTGTAATCCTGTGTACAGGCGAGAGAATGGAGAGTCTTGCGCTGAAGCTGTACGAAAAGTTTGGAGTGAAGACGACCACTTTCTTGCCGCAGCATACAAAAGGCCTCAGTAACGAATTTCGTTGTTATGCAAACTACTCTGCCAAAGCATGGCAATGGGCCGCGAATGAGGCGTAACGCCGGGTCCATTGAGGGGCATTGTGCTGTAGATAAGCACAGCATATTTAATGACAACCGACCGCACAAACAGGTAGAGAAGAAGCTCCAAGTTGACATCCCTCTGGTGAGCACGGGCGCTTCTGATAAGCTGTTTGTCAACACAAGAATCTGAAGCGTCTCGATGGCATAATAATGAAGAGAGATGATACCTGATACTTCGTGGTCCACATCCATCATTTCCCCACAACAATTAAGTGGATCCCGACACCGACCACGCTTGGGACCAAGCTGTCGCTTCCTAGAGACCGCTTCCTAGAATTCACCCATCTTCCCCCCTCATATCCCTCTTTGTGCTTATATTATATTGTCCGGATATCGCCGTCGTCTAGATCACTGTGTGATCGCGCGCCGTAACGGAGAGCAATGGCTCATGTATATCGGCCTGTAAGCAACAGCCATTGGGCTCAACTCTCTTTCTTCTGCTTATATCGGCGTCGACTGACAACTCTCTAGGATGATCCTGTCGAGGACGATCGCAACCATAGCGTAGCGCAGGCCTCGCAATATGCTCCTTCCACCATACATACCGCTTACCAGCCCCAAGCCGAGTCTAGCAGCGCTGCGATCCAGCGCGAGCCAATTTTCACAGAACACCTAGATTCGGTGGACGATTCTATGCTTGGAACCTCGCCTGATACGTATCCTGATGGCACGCCTATCAGGGGAGCCACTATCAAGAAGAAGGGCAATTCGGTGCGAAGAGGTGTTAGTCGTGCCAGCAGCAAGAGGAGCATCCGCATGCAACCTGTCAGGCGCAACATCGATCCTAACTCGGACTTTTACAATGTGTTCAATGTACCGATTCCAACGACGGGCAACCCTACGGAAGTCTTGGCCAATCGCTTCCAAGGTATGACAAGTTCCAGCTTTAGGATAATTGAGATTTCAGCTAATATCCATGGTAGCTTGGCGCAAGATTCTCAAAGACTTGATAGTCTACTTCGGGGAAATTCGGGTGTCCTACCAAGATCGCTCAAAAGCGACCATACGAATGTCGAACATCATCAATGCCACATCAGGACCTCAAGAACTCCTTCGTCAAGGAGGCATGAACGATGCTATTGGTATACTGCGAAACTTCCACAAGATTGCTCTTGCGGAAGCCAATCGAGCCAGAGAGATTGAAGACGATGTCATAACACAGCTCAACGGCCTTAGAAACGATCTAAACCAGAAGATTAAGGAGATCAGAGGCTTATCTGGCGACTTTAAGAGCAATGTTGACAAAGAACGAGAGAGCACTCGGAGGATGGTCGAGTCACTCAAAAGCTCTTGTGCACACCTGGGTGGTGACTCGGCTGGAGCACTCGGCAAAGGCGATCCCTACATTATTAGGTTGGGAGTCGAGCGTCAAGTGGAAAAGCAGATGAACGAGGAGACTTACTTGCACCAGGTATGTGGTTGTATTTGTTACAACACGGTAGAACGTGCTGACATGAATGCAGGCATACCTCAATCTCGAAAATTCTGGACGAGAGCTCGAGTCTATCGTCGTCGGCGAGATTCAGAAGGCATACAATGCTTATGCTACTATTCTGAATAAGGAGCTCACCAGTGCTCACAACGTTGTGGACGAACTACGTAGTGGCCCCATTGCTATGCCCAAGGATCATGAATGGTCCATGTTTGTGGAGAACAATCCCAACTTTGTCAACCCAGGTATCCCAGTCCGTACTCTTCAGAGCATTCATTACCCGGAGCAGAACAACCCTATTGCTGCAGAGATTCGTGGTGGCACGCTAGAAAGGAAGAGCAAGTACCTAAAAAGCTATACTCCTGGATGGTGAGTTGATGTGTTTCGCCTTTCCGATTGAAGCACTAATAGTGAATACCAGGTACGTGCTCTCTCCAACACATCTGCACGAGTTCAAATCTGCCAACAATTTGCACACTCAACAACCTGTCATGTCATTGTACTTGGCCGATCAGAAACTCGGCTCCCACTCTCAAGCTGGAGCTTCATCCCACAAGTTCAGCTTGAAAGGACGTCAAGCTGGAGGTATTGCGCACAGGGGCCACTCTTGGGTCTTCCGCGCCGAGACCTACGATACTATGCTTCAATGGTAC
>Ga0160429_1000886_pt1 | contig 18860 bp, 24 predicted proteins | sample SolpanmetagenomR_FD_108199 | JGI IMG/M metagenome (GOLD analysis project Ga0160429, IMG submission 108199) | Solar panel surface microbial communities from Lawrence Berkeley National Laboratory, California, USA - R | ecosystem: Engineered > Built environment > Solar panel > Unclassified ...
CTATGCTGTGTCCTCTGTCACATTTAGCACAAAGTGCAGCTTCAAGTCCACCTCTATAAACTCGTCTTTTTCGTGGTATACTGCCACTTCCGGGAGTGCCTTCCAAAGGTAAAGGATTGTATGCAGTCGGTTTCGTCACAGAGCGTCCTGATTTCGTCATCGTAGTAGACTCGAGGATATGTGCTTCAGAGTCGTCGGTATCGACCTATGCAGAAGAGAAAGAGGTGGATAGATAAGCGTGTATTCATTTATAAATGCTACCTGGCTATGGCATACCTCGTCGCTAACTTCTGCGTCTTCATCGCTTCTTTTTCGCTTGCCACCTCTGCCCCCTCTTGTGCTCCCTCTTCCTCTTGGTCGTCCTCGTCCTCGACCTCTCGTAGGGGTATGTATGCCATCTCCAGCAGTTTGTGGTAATGGTATATTCGAAAGTGGTATTGTGCTTGACGACGGTAGCGATCCGGTGAAAGGCTGTAACGCTAGACCACTTGCGGCAGCCAAATCTGTATGAGTCTCTGTCGGCTGCAATAATGGATTCTTCCTTGGTCTTCCTCGTGGCCTTCCTCTTGGTTTTGCCGGTATTGGCGCAGGTATTGGTTGCTCGCTCGACCCAACACTTCGCATGACCTGTTCTCGCGCTGCGTCCCATTCTGGAGTTCCTTTGGTGGCTGCCGCATTTTCACTGTATCGCTTGATGATTTCCTGTGTGGTTAGAGGATAGTTCGATAGGGTCGAAGGATCTAGAAATTGGACTGGGGCAGAACCTGTCTCCATAGGAAGCGAGTGTTGAGGGTATGGCTGAGCAATACTCGGTCCTGCGAAATTATTGGCATATCCTATCATACCATCAACCACTGGAGGAGCAGCATGAAGAGGGGCATTGGGCTGATCTATATTGGGAGCAACATATGCCTCAGCTGCACTAGCGGGGTCAGCTGGATGCATTGATGACTGTGTTGCAACAAGAGAAAATGAAGCAATGTGCTGTTTCACATTTAATAATTAACAATAATTAAAGAGGATGACGATAGTGAATGAAGCGAACGTCGCTTTGATGTGCTCGTCCGAAAAGGGTAGTCGTGATGCACGCACGGGCCGCGCCAAGCTCTGTTAGGAGGAACTCGAGGAAGTAAGGTAGATGAACAGCATCGTTCATACTATTTGTACTCTATTCTACTTTTGAGACAGAGCATAGACTGCTTTCGTCCAATCAAACATCGTGCCCGATGATCCAAATTAGCTTCTCGCCGTGCTTGCTAAAAATCCACCAGAAATGCAGGTCCATCTGCTCAGAAGTCCAATGACATTATCCTCCGTAACACCAAACCACCCATGAAAAAGTACTGCCGACGAAAACGCAAGTGACTTGTGGCTTCCAACACTATCCTCTTACATACTTTCTCTCCATGCCTGAACCTTTTCAAATAATCCAGCACTAACATCGGCCATGTCTGCATCCATGCTAGCGACGGCACCAGTCTTGAGGTTATCTTCACCAGCGCAATGCCAAAACTCCTCGTCATCATCTTCCTCGATAATCATCTGGTCGTCAACCTCACACATCGAAAACCTTGGGAAGGGCTCGATGGCTGAAGAGGTAGTGTAATTTAGGTTCGAAAAGCGGCAAGATTCTGGAGTCGTATTTGAGTCGCTATCGAAGCAGGAAGACGATGTGGTAGTGACGGATTCTGCGGAGGTGGAGCGGAAGCAGCCAGGTCTTACGACTGGAGTGAGCATGTGGCTGACTGTAGACGAGTTGACAGTACGTGGAGTGGTACGAAAACTAGCAGGACCTTCTGGAATGGCTGAAAGGCTGTTGGCAAGTCGGCGGCTAGACGTGCGGTGGTATGAGGTAGGTGGTGTGTAGTGCATAGGAGTGCGTAGCCCGACCGTAGCCACGACCGGCACAGTGACTGCTTGTTTGCGTCTATGAGAAGACTTGCGAGGTGTCTGGCTAGGCGACGATGTGACGGTGAAGGTGGAATTGGCGGAAGGAAAGCTGAAGGTAGGAAGGCTATCCATGTTGAAGTTGTTGGTGGTGGTGATTACAAGGGTTTAAAGTGAAGTCGAGTATGCTCGAGTGTTGTTCGTCCTTGAAATATGACAAGAGGAATCCGCCCGACAGTGAACTGGGTAGCGTAAGGGTGAAGGTGTAACGAATGTTGTTCGTCTAGTAGACGGTTGGCGAGCAGGCTCGAAAGGGTTATAGTGAATGAGGTGGTAAAGATTGAAAGTGCGAAGTCAGCAACCAAGACAAGATTAGGAAGAGGTGAGTAGGTAAAAGAGAGAGAAGCGAGTGTGGTAAGATCTGGCCAGCAGATACTTGGGATGTAGTCAGGAAGGAAAGAAGCGGTCAGTCAGCAGCTGTGGGAGGAAGAAGTATATGCAACCTGTTCAGCCCTGTATGCAGGGCCGTAGCTAGTGTGATGCAGCTGGAATGTGGGTTGGCGCTGATTTGCCTTCGTCACACAGTGCGACCGTGCCCGTATTCTGCAGGTACTTCGCTGCTTGATTGGCTGGGTAAGCGATCTCTCTTGGCCTCGCATCCTGAATATCACACAAGACATTGTTCAAAAGCACACAGTTCTCACTGTCATTGCTGTCCAATATCATTCAGCTTTCCAAACAAAACAATCTGTTTGTGCTCATTCAGACGAGCAATTCAATCATTAATTGCTCATTATTCGTCTCTGTTGTCTCTGAAACGGGATTGAGACGTAGTGGAGACACTGGAGACGTCCCTGTCGTTCATTGTCCTCGAATGGTTTAGCGTCTCAGCTTTCATGGCGCCATCCGCACACCGCTAACAAGGTTACCGCGCCAGCTTGTCTCATTCGCTAAATACCAGAATACCAGCTGGATCACAGCTAAGCTAGTTACGTGACTGCCGAACCGCGCTGAGGCTCATCGAACTTGTTAGTCTAGCGCTGACATCTAGTTTGCCACACATACAGCTCATACAGCTGAAGTTGTCTTTCACCATCCTTTGGTTTTATCCTTTGGATTTTCGCTTGTTGCGTTTAACCAGTAGGTTGGTGTGCCGCTAGCTCGATCACTCGGTTGGAGAACCGAATACGAGGCTTGTGTGTGCTCACATTGCCGACGGAGTCCAACGGCTCAGCTTTTCGGCGAATTCGTGTATGCAGGAGGCTGTTGATGAAGTCTCCGAGAAAGCCTGAGGTGCTCGGCACACATCGTGCTCAAGGGGCTGCAGCAGCTTGCATCAATGCGTGTGTGCTCGGGGATCAGCGTGAGGCCGAAGCGAGCTGTTGATGATAGTGAGAAGCAAGGAGATACCGCTGCACGAAAACAGTCTTTGTTATACTGCCTTGCATAATCTGAGAGGCAACGCTATTTCGTTTAGCTTTAAAGCTCGGCCTTGGACTTGGACCCTTTCTAGAGCTTGCGCCATTGCTGCCGCCGGCTTCACAGCCTAAAACAATATTCTTTGACACATTATTGTCCTTGTCCTTAGGCCTAGCCAATGCTGCTTATCGCCAGCCAGACAGAGACGCGATTGACATGAGTTAAGATTGTGCTAGTCGGATCTAGACGACGCCGCTACACTCGGATCATGCTTTGTCTCGTGCTTCAATGCTGCCGGAGTTACGACAAGGTCATGTCAGTATCCGTTCAAGAAAGGTCGTCATATCGACGTTCGTCGCGGCTGAACGTCTGGGTTGAGCAAAGTCCGTGTCTCAGGACATGTCGGATATCTGTCGCACAGCCCTTGTGTGCCTCGTGGCAGGATCAAGATGAACTTCGAGGACAAAGAAGATGCGAATGATGTGGCTTACGATGCTTGCTCGGTCTAGAAGAGGCTTCAAGCCCGAGTCTCTTCAGTGGCTAAGTACTGGAATGTCGAGGGCGTCTGTCTTGGCTATCTCATCATGTGTCCGACGTATGCGGCAATTTAATGATTGAACTCGTGGATGTAGGTAATATTCACGAGAACCTTTGGTGGCAGAGCACCTGAATTGTTCGGCACGTCGTTCATCTTAGGTCACGAGCGAGGTCACAGTCGTGGAAATTGATAGATGTGTGAGAAGAGGAAGAAACACCGTAACTGACGCGTGTCTTAGATCTGACTTACCTCATTACTCTTCTAAGATTAGATTGCGAGATTGATGGCTTTTGACGGCTGAGAACTGGACTGTCACTGCAATCTCTACTCAAAGCGTCAACTGGCCGTGCTGAAACTCATGATGGAATACTGGGAGTTGATATAGTCGTGAGCGATGAAAGCACCTCATAAGTAATACAATCTGTGCTGATTCTTTCGTCGCGTGTCGTCGAGGATTCATAGCGGTGCTGTCAAACCATCTACGACGTCCCTAGCTCAGAACGCATTCGTGTCAGAATTAATGCTGTCGAGGTCGTGGAAGCAAGGACGGATGGATGGACAAAGCAGACACTACTGTAGTCAGATTTTAGTGGCCATAAAACAGCACGGAAATGAAGCAAATGGAGAAGTACGGCTGGTAGAGTTCCAGTTGTCTCTTTTCGTAGCATTGGGCATACTTGACAAGTAAAAATAAGGCTGATGTCAACTACTGTATCTATTGATTGTTTGTGTAGTAGTTCTGATATAACGAGACCCAGCTCATCACCAAGAAGGATGTCTCGAGACGTGAATGCTGAGGAGTTGTCACGTCGCGAGACTCTCTCCGATTTTGATTGCTTATACCATTGCAACAAAACGCCATTAGGTAGACTGCCAAGCCCTGAACAAGCTAGCCGTGAGTCACTGCTGCTGTGTCGATGCGTGTCCAAGAAGAAAGACTTTGCCACAACAAGCAGGTGATAATAGCATTTCGTGACACGCCATATAGCAGTGGCAGCACGGTAGTACTGGGTTTCGCGAATTGATATTAACCACAAAGTCATTGTGGCTGTTGCTTATAAAGCAACAATATCCTTCACAGCTAAATATCACTTGGAATTGCAACACATCGAAGCACAACCAATCTTTTTACCTCTGCATATTACTGATAAACCAGCACCACCCTAAAATGTCCTCCACTTCCTCCAAACCTCTTCCTCTTGATGCATCTAGCGCAGCCACCTACTTCCAGACATCACGTCTCCTATTCCGTGCCTGTAAAGACACACCCGCCGACTCCGCTCTCATCCACCGCTCAGAAGCAGATACCTCCGACCATCTCTTCGCTTCAGGCGGTATACAGAAACCTGAAAACGTGAAAAGGACCGACGAGTTTCGAAAGTGGTTGATGAACGACACTATCATCGGCATCATCATCTGTCTGCTTCCTGATCCTTCCACTCCTGATGACGAGCCCATACCAGTCGGCACTGCAAGTATTGATGCGATACATGGTCCCATCCATCGTGGCGGCATGATAGGCATCAGTATCTTGAAGGAGCACCGAGGGAAGGGATATGGTGAGGAGACTATTAGGTGGTTGACTAGTTGGGGTTTCAAGGCCTATGGCTTGCATCGGATCGAGCGCAATTATTTTTCGTGGGATGAGGGTGCTGGAAAGTTGTATAGGAAGATCGGGTCTAGGGAAGAGGGCAGATTGAGAGAGCGTTACTGGTTCAATGGTGTATGGGGAGACGAATTTGTTATGGCTGTAAGGGCGGAAGAGTGGGATGTTGTCGAGAATAAGAGAAGGGAGTAAAGTGGGATGGAAGAAGTCGTGTCTTATAGACTATGATGTGTTCGGTGACAGTCCCATTTCGATACGCTTGCTTCAAAAGCAGACAATACCTTGCCGAAGAAAGCCTTTTCCGACAAGCTACACCAAATTGGCTTTGACATGCCTCCCAGTCACCCTACTAAGGTATTTTTCGATCTCTTGAGCGTCACATTCGGTCGTGGTAGCGACTGTATTCGCACTAGGAGGCACGGATCGTTGGGGAGGCGTCAAAATGTCTTCCATCGAGACGTGTCGCTCCAGATCTAAACATGAAGGGATGTCTATCATATAATGAGGATTCATCAATAAAAGTGCGATGCATTGTCTCGCAACATCACGTGACATGCTCCTGGAATTTAACCACTTCGCTCCTCTCAAGCAAGCAGTGCCAACTGTTCCATGACCTATCCCATCATATCTTCCTGGAATTTATGTAAAAGGTGATATGGTAATTTTGAGCAAGAGATGGCCTTGAAGACACAATAATGCGAGAAGGACAATATGTGCAGTGAATAATGCCCTCATTTCTACCAAGAACAGGAAAGATTGTAGACTACCAGGTACTATGGGCATACCACGATTGACAACCCAAATTAGCCCGTATGGAGAGTCTATCATCTGGAAAAAGCAAGTACAAAGACTTGTCGAGCACCAAGGTGATGTGATAATTGACGGGCCATCCTTCGCCTACTACATCCACAAACTCTGTCTCACCACAAAGAGTAATGCTCGCAATGCCCTAGAAGCATTACCAACATACCCTGAGCTCGGTGAAGCAGCAGTAACATGGCTCAATCAGATAGAGTCATTTGGTTTACATATGTATGTAGCTCATAGCCTCCTCACAATATCGCAAGCTAAAACATCACCAGTAAACACATATACTTCGATGGCTACTTACCACCTTCAAAAACCAGCACTCGACATGATCGACTGCACAAGAATCTGCAGCAATTGTGTGCATTTCGCTCTAATAACGCTAACATCGCATGGGGCGGCAGCACAGCGACATTGCGCAAGAAGATTGGTACAACTGAAATGAAGCACGTCCCAGCACGTCTAACTGCCATTCCCGCTGCACCTTTCCTCGTCCCGGTAGTGATGGAAGCTTTGCGAAAAAGTCGTTTCAGCTCTGTTACCACCACCGTAGCATGCGAGGCTGAAGTCGCATGCGTGAACGATCGCGAGCCAAAAGACATCATCCTGACTAGTGACTCCGACCTCATCGTCCTGACACCTGTCGGTCGAGTTATGTTCTTCAACGATCTTTCGTTCGGGACTATTGAAGCTCTTGATGACACTCTCGAAGGTGTGTATTACTCCCGCCTTGACCTTGCCTCTAAGCTCAACTGCGGCGATCTTCTCAAGCTGGCCTTCTACATGACGCGAGATCCTCATCTCGGAATCAAAGAATGCGCTAAGCAAGCATCCCAACTCGGGTTCCGATCAGAAAATGTGGCGCAGAAGTATGCTCAATTCAAGGAGACCTATGCCACTGCCGTGCAATACTCGGCCTTTGCATGCGTCACGGAAGTCAAGAATCCGTATCCGGCATTGCAAAGTACTCTGGAAATACTTGATGGCCGTGTCTCGGAGTTTGTGCAGCAATGGCTCTCTGGGCTGAACACTGCTGAATTTTCAATAAGTGGCGCTACGAGTCACTATGTCTCGAGTCAAGCGACCAGGACTATGTTTTTGTCTTTGTTGATTGATGATCCGACGAGAGCGTCTGCTTGGCGAGTTGGGAGTGACATTAGGTGTCTGGCTTACTCGATTCTGGCCTTATACGGACCTTCGTGGAAAATGATTGAGTACGACAGAAGAGGCGAGAGGATGACTGGAGTCGAGGTAGCACTGATGGAGCAACCACAGAGTCTAGAGAGCACATGTAACGTGCTTACAAAGGACATTTCATACGTAATATCGCAGGACGATGACACTGCTTCAGTGAACGAAGCCACGTCGCATGACAAGTGGAAGCTCTATCTCCTAACCTCCATGCTCCGATCTGCCGTAGCTGCTACAACAGCAATACCAGATAGCGAGAGCATTCTGCACTTTCTCACGGCCCCCTCAGCAAGCTACTCCTGGCCACACATCCACCTCAGTGCACAAGTGGAAGGCCATCTATACTCTCATCGGATCCTGCAACAAGTCCTGGCCGTCTATCTTTGTGGAGACATCCCGCCGCATCCACAAGTCGACGTGCAAGTCTTGCAAAAACTGTACAATGCACTAAAAGCACTGCCTGCACCGCAGACCATCTTCACGAGGGCTGGAGGCGGTTTTAAGCTCGAATCCGATGATTCCACAATGAGACTAAACACAATCTTGGACGAAATATATGGCAAGAATGACAGTTCTGCACTGACAAAGCAGCACGAGGAGCCAGGCAACGAGGGGTTCGAGAGGCAAAGAAGCAAGAAGAGGAAGAAAGGGAGAGCAGATGGCTCGGCTGTGTCCGCTACAGATAGGACGGGAAATCAGAGTAATGGAGCCTCGACGACGCATAACATGTTTGCACTCCTTGGTGATGATTGGTGATGATTGAGCAGATCTCTTCGATCCGGAACCTTCCTACAGGAAAGGCACACTGCACACAGCTATCTCGTGCGATCATCTTCTGCTCTCTGGTTCTGGCTCGATTGCCCCTTGGCTTCTACATGTGGACTTCCTGAGACTGACAAGCTGATATCAGAGCCTGAGGGTCGTTTAGTATCCTCTACGGAAACAATAACAAGTACCTTCGCTTCGGAGCGTCTGTCTCCCGCCGGATGTGCACCAGCACCATCTCACTCCGAGGCATTTATTCCCTCTCCAACAGCAGAGGTCTTGGTGGTGGTGGTGGCAGTGCATTGGAGCGTAGTAAGGACTAGCAAATAGTCTGTCTTCCTTCAGCTGTCTGAAGGGATGACCGAGATGTATCACAGAGAGGCGGAGCACGTTCAGTCAAGCGATTTAGCGTTTTTCTGTCTACGTCTATTTGCTGGGCTAGAAGCATGCTATAGTCGCAATGTGTTCCTGAGGATCTAATGCACACATTCTCTACGCTCTTGCTGAGATCTAGTGTCTTCAATGTACCATACTCCACAGGCTATGTTTGTTCCTCTCCACGCTCCATTCATCATGTTCATCGCCATCATTGCACCTTCTTCCCCTCTTCCCCATCACCACCACTCCCCTTATTCTCAAAAGCCTCCACAACCCTCTCAATCTTGGCATACGCCCAATTCAAACTCGGATACAAAAACGGCCTCAAATCAAAGCGATTATCATCCGGGCTATACGCCTCCGCATGATAACTCGGCGTCAACGTCGTCATCTTATGCCGATTAATGCCATAATAGTAATAGAAATGCCTGACCTTTTCATAAATCTGTCTCGGACTCAAGCCCCTCGCGGTGGGCGTGCTGCCAACGTCGCCAGACCACAGATGTAGCAGTTTGGAGAACATGCCCCAGGGACCTAATCGCTCGGATTTGCGCAGGCGCCCAAAGGTGGAGAGTTCGGCGTAGGTGACGCCCATGTCTGCCTCGTCGGATTGGACGTAGGTGTCTGTGATTGGCTCGAGTTCGGCGGTGGGTGTGGCGTCGAGGAAGGATTGGAGGATACCCATGTCCGGGAAGTTGGCGCTGGCCCAGTCGATGAAGCGTTTAAGGTCGGTTTTGCTGATTGCGCCGATTGGGTTGATGTCGGCGCTCGAACAGTCGTATTTGGTCAGGTAGCCGCGGAGGGATTCGTCGACGTTTGCGCTGCCCAGGACGAGGAGAGAACCTGGGGAGGAGCGGCCGCGGATGAAGGGGAGGGTTTGTGCGAGGAGGTAGGCTAGGACCATGCGGAGACGCGCTTGGATGTTTTGGAGGGCGAGGTTTTCGGTTTGCGAGCCCCCGTGGACTTTGTATTTCAGTGCGCGGCCGAAGGTTTGGGTGAAGAGGGTGGTCTGCGAGGAACAATTAGTAGGTACAGACTTAAGGACTGAATGGATGAGCTCACAATTGCGCTAACGAGGATGTCGATGTTTGTATCGGTGTGGTAAGCGCCTGTGGCATGTCAGCATTCTCGAATAATGGTAAAACAAGGGTGCTTGAACACACCTATTGCTTTTGCAAGATCCTTTGCACGTCTGTGATCGTAAATTAGTAAAGTATCTTCGTTCCGATAATTTCAAACCAATGCCAACGTACTGTCTCGTCTCCTTGCTCGAATTAGTCGTCCCCATAAAACAAGTACAAAATAATCTCCCACATAACTCTTGCGGCGTTTTCGGTCTCCATGTCGACGTCGGCGCTTCATCGCAAATCCTCAGCATGTCCTCAACAACCTGCTGGTTTCCTTCTTCTATTGCCTTGCACACCTCCCTACACATTGAGAATACAATCGTGGCAGTGGCACAACTGTCAATACCGCCTGATAATGGCACAAAGAAGCCAGCTTGACGACTCCGTCTCAGATAATCCCAAAGCCAACATGCAGGTCCTAGAGCAATCTCCTCTTCAGGCTCGTGTATCCTCGCTTGTATGTACGGACTTGGCTGTATGGCCAAATCAAGCTCATCCCCCTTGCCACCTAGTTCGATATCGAGTGGTATTCGCTGGTATACTGGAGCTTTGACCGCTTGCTGCCGTCTACTTGGTGCATAACGATAGCTGCGCACATCGGCTAAATCTACTGTTGCTGTCACGACTTCAACGTCATTGAGACTGAATTGTGACCCTTGTGCGACTATCTCGCCATTGATGACGATCATGGCACATCCGTCGTAATATAACCTATCGCCGTCACAACCTTGTTGGTTGGCGTAAAGGTAAACCCCTCCGTTCTTGCGCGTAGCTTCGAGTATTAGGTCCATGCGTTGATTGAGCTTGCGCAGCTGGTGGTGAGATCCGGAGCTGAACAGGAGGAGGTAAGCAGATGTGCGGTATGTGTTGTTGCCTCCAATTGAGAGATTTTACCTGTTTGTAAAGATTTCAACGCCATCAAGCGCCATTGCAATGTGCGGTGCTGCTGGAGTAAACAATTCCTCGCCTGTTTTGATTAGTTACAGCTCTGCGATCATTGACTGTAAACGTACAAGATTCGGCTGCGAATACAGTGTCCAGTGTCTCAATCACAGCGTCACCAAACGGAACATGCTTTTGCTCGGTAAACTCTCTGACATGCTTTGGTAGTAGGTGTTCTTCCGTTACTCGTTCTTTATGCCATGCAGTAAAGTAGCGCATTTCTAGACTTTGTTAGTGCAAATAATCCATTACTTTCGGTGGAATATTGACCTCTAAAATTGCCATCATTGGCCAATGCCATCTTTGGTCGAATCAGTAGAATTTTCTTGTTCCTGAACAGGATTCTGCAGTTGTAACTGTATACCGCACGTTAGTAAGCGACTGGTATCGAGGTTCTTCGACTCATGGTACGCTTCTGTTGGCTGCTCAAATTGGCATCTTGACAGTATCTACTGCATGTCTACTGCATGAACCTCACTTCGTCCTTCCCTTCCGCTCAAAAGTAGTCTCGTCCGCTAGTTTTGCTCCCCAGTCTACGCATCTCCCAGAGCCCGGAGTCTCTATGTTCCTCTACTGAATCTCTGAGGTCTACCTCCTTCTCATCACCCTTTGCTGAGCCACATACTCCAGCAACCAAACACAAATACAGAAATCAACTTACTAAACACTCTTATGCACAACCGGCATCCCAACATCACACAAAATGTCCTGACATTCTTCCCTACCCATAATATCTACCAAGACCTGCACTCCAAGCATCAGCAATATGCTCCCTTGCGAACGAAACCACTTATCAACAAAGAAAACATCAGGAGATAACATACCTCCCAACACTGCTCATACAAATCCAGTTCCAGAAAGTGGTCCAGACAGCCATACCCCGTGATCTCGAGTTCCGGACCTACTCTCAGACTGGCGCCGGCTTCCTTAGCGAGGACGATGGAGCGGATGATGCGGTCGCGGTTGCCGGGAAGGTCGAGAGACCATTGATTTAGTGAACATCTGGTGGGATGGGAGATTAGTTGAGGAAAGAGAGGTGAAAGGAGACAGAAGTGAAGGACGGGAAGAGAGTGAGAGGATGAGGCAGTTATGGATTAGACTGCAAGTGTAGAGCTTCGGGATAAGCAGAACGTGATGTGGAGGGCACAAACGTTGCAAGAGTTGTTAGGTGGCTCATCTTCTTGACGATTGGACGACCGAATGCACAGCCTGCGATCGTTGTCACAAGATGCAGAAAGACAGATTAGACGAAGCGGGAGTCATATAAGTTGGTAGGTGAAGCACGTGGTCCTATTGGTCCGGCCTAGACTCCGCTAACGGATAATGGCAACAGTTGATGCTCAGCAAGATATTCCAAGCTCAAGATTAATGCTTGATGGGATGGGCCGAGGAAGATGTAAAAAGCAATGCCATCTGCAAAGGTCGAATCCGCCACTAACTGTACTCGTCGACTGAACCGTCCCAATGTATTACATATAGCATTACAATCACAACTTGTAATGCTTACTAAGCAATAAGCAATGCTGAGTTCGATATTTTGGATATCAAATTTGGATGCAGATAGCAGCAGACAATGGGTGTAGTGTTGAAGAGGAGGAAAAGGATGCCAGACATGACTGCTATATTGACAACTCGTTCGAGTATAAACAAGACGTTCAAGGAAGGCACGCTCGAGGAAAATACTTTCCTAACAACACCCCTTACCACACCGAGTTAAACATAAATATACCGCTCTAATCGTTCCCATGATCATGCTGATGTGATAGCTATATATACCAATGCAGATAAGAACAACTCAGGCATGAGCATATTGCTGCCTCATTTCAGCTTTTCTTCTCTCAAGCCAGGAACGTACGCCATGTGAGTCGGGAGATGCAATGTCACAGCATGTATTGGCGCGTTCATGAAGTGTGAGGCATGTTGGACGCTCCCCAAGATGTTTTGCTGTATTGCTGCTAGTGACCTCGAGGATGAGGGGCCGATGTCGGACCTTTGCTTTACATTTCACCAGGCCACAAGTCGTTGCAGGCCTCTTTGATTTTATTCATCTTAACTTTCATCTCATCGTGGCTCAACGGATATCCCTCCACGTGAGTCGAGAATCCGCACTGAGGACTAATACCCAAGTTCTTGAGCGCCGCTTCTCTGCTCTCGAACTTACCTTGAGCCATTGTGTCAGCTGCGTCGAGGATCTTCTTCTTGATCTCTTCCTTGTCTTCGACGTCGTGTAGCTTGGTAGACACCACACCGAGGATGAGGTTCTTGTGGGCGGGTAGCTCTTTCAGAGGCTCGAAGGAACCGGCACGAGGAGTGTCGTACTCGAGGTAGTATGTTACGGTGTTTAGTTCGGTGAAGAGCTTGGAGGCGATGCGGTCGTAGCCGCCTTCACTAAAGTGGTGAGCGTTGATGAAGTTACCTAGGACTGGGTGTTAGAGGATGAAGGGGATAGAAAGTGGTTCGAAGCGGTGTGAGTGAGCATACCGCGGCACAAGTGGACACCAAAGTGCATATCTGCGGGTGCGCCAGACATGCAGTCGTTGTAGAGCTTGATGTAAGAGTCGAGCATGTCTTCCGAGGATACGGTGTTGAGTTTGTCCTCCTTCCAGCCTGCCAACATCTTCTCTGAGCAGAAGTCTATTATGTCAAAGTCAGCTTTCACACGTCTCTCTCACATCCTCGTCCTGTGAAAACCACGTACACGCAAGGTTAGGGTCATCGAACTGAATGTTCCTTGCGCCAGCATCATACAGCATCTTCAGCTCATCTCTGTATGCCTTGGCCAGGTCTGCAAAGTACTCCGCATCATTCGAGTAGACGTTCTTGTCGAAAGCGTTGCCAGTTCTGTATCTCAAGTGGTACCTTTGAGATATTCATCAGCCATGCCAGAACATTCAGTCGCCAGCGCCAATCTCCCTAACCTACCAGTTCGGTGCAGCCATGGTAATTTTGATGTTTCCAACTTCTTCAGGCTTGACAGTTTTCTTCAAGAACTCAAACGCAGGCAGGTATGTAGACTTTCCAGTGTGCTTGATCTTGCCATTGCATACGACAGTTGCCCCCGGGTTGAGCTTGAAGTCGACAAAGGACGCGATGTCGGGAACGTATAGGCGGAACATGTCAATGGAGGGTTCCTGGATCTCGACCATGCCATCTAGCTCATTGAAGAAGGTTCCTAAAATAGTCAAGTCAATACAAGGTGTCGGCGAAGCGTGACGCAGGCTCAAGGCATACCCCAGAAAGAGATACGACGGAATTCGCCATCAGTCACTGCAGGAAAGCCCAAGTCGAGTTGTGTCTGTACAATCTCCTTGATGGCCTTGTCCTCATACGGGATCAGTTCTTGCTCAGAAAGCTTGCCAGCCTCGACTTCGCGCCGTTTTTCGAGGAGGAATTCTGGTCTGCGAAGAGAGCCAATGTGCTCAGCGCGGAAGGGAGGTTGACGGTGTTGCTTGGTAGACATTGTGATTGCTATAACAGAACAAATGATGTTGTTGACAGTACAGACCAACTTTCAATTTTCCACGCAATGAGGGGCTTCGAAAGCCCCACTTGGGCAATTCGTTAGTATAAATAGGCGCGGAGAACCATGACTGGTATTGAACTCTAAGAAGAAGATCCTGGAGAGCATGAGCAAGTGGACAACCTCATATCAATGCTCGACATCAAGGCAGAACGAGAGCTATCATAACCGCACGTATCGTCGTGTCGTTGGGAGCAGGATCACATATGCACATCAACAGCGTTGAGGAACAAGTAATTGGATTATGTGTATGTAGTGGAATGAATTCAGCAAAGCTTCTCTTTCAGCTTGTGAGCTAGGGGTATCTTTTGCAGTCATGCTACTGTTGTCCCGTACCCATCCATATTGTATGCCGTGCAATACTATCGTTACTTTTTATGAAACATCAACTTGCTGTTAAGGTATGTATGTTTGCAAGGTGTCTCGATGAAGAAAATGTTTAGAACGCCGATCCGATGTTGAGGCAAAATGACTGAGAGTAACATCGAACTTCAGTCAAGTCACCTTTGTCGCGCTGTCGTGAGAAGGTCATGATGGTGGAGAGAAAAGTGAGCTCCAGGCTGGTTGTTCAGATGCGATTGCGCCAGGCAGGATTGGCAAAGTATTTGTGAAAGCGCCAATAAGCTCCGGTTGTAGTCCTTTCGAAGCTAGTACCGCCCTCTTCGAAGCTGTTTCTCTTGGTTGCAGACCAGATACAATGAGTGCTCCTGCTTAGAACTTTCCCCTCACCCTCAGATCTTCCAATGCCTTCTTGGCGTCTTCGAGCTGAAGGGCGGCTTCTTCTACAGCAGCTTCTCTGACAAGCTCTTGCCAGTAGGCGTACTCCGAGCCAAGCTCAGGCTTCAAGTCCTCCACGTCGTAGTAGCGACCATAACCAGTGATGGAGAAGTAGGCACCAGGCGACATATGAGTTTGCATGACGTGGGTAGGGACGATAGGCCTCTTAACAGTCTTGACCACAGGGTCAGCGACCTTGCTGAAGAATCGAGCAAACATCTTCATGTTGGGAATGGATTGTTGTGTTGAGAGTCGACGCGCACCTATCAGGGACTTAGCAAGGCTGGTTTGAGGCAGACGCGAAAGTGCTGAGATGCTTAGATGCTTACAGGATATGTTCAAGAGAGCTAGCTATACTTTTTGAACTGTAACGAGCTCTTTGCCGAGCGCGACTTTGGTGTTCGGCTTGGGTGTTAATTACGTCGCATAATAAGTAGAAGACTGGCGAAGCGAGAGGTCACCTGACGATGGTGACGCAGAAAGTGGTTGATGAAGGTAAGGTAGGAGATGACAGGTGATGAAAAGAAGAGTTGATGTTATAATGCGGGGAGAGCTTTGACGCAGTAGGCTGGGGCAGGTGCGATGGAAAGATGCTGCGTTTCTTCCTGCGCTGGCTTGTTTGCTCTCAACTCAATACCCAAAGTATGGTTGTGACAATCTCGGACAGGTCGAGTGAAGACAGCTTGTTGGGAATGGCACAGACTTTTTTCGACGATCAATGCGTGCTCAGCAATGCAGGCACAATCAGATATCGCACGAAGATGTGCTGGCAAGGCGTCTTCCGTTTGATGGAGGCTTGATGCCGTCGAACAGCAATACAACGAGGTGATATCTCTCAGCTATTCTGAGATCCGATATTTCCGACTTTCCTCAGTTACCACGAATAAACGAGTGTGTACTATCTTGCTTGTGATGCAAGTGAGAGTGAATAGTTTTCTACGCAAAATACCTGGTATGAGAAAGATTTATTTTGGACGCGTGGGCTTGTTACTCGCTTAAGTAAACAGAGGGTCAACTGACCAGAGTCAGCTTTGCACGGACCTACAATAACCAAGTACGGCCAGCCCTCGCCAAGCCCTGCTCGTTTCGTCCTGCATGTCTGTCTGTTTGCTTACTGCTTCAAACTTGTTTCAGATCCATTGTTTGCTTACTATCGCTCTCTCGCTCGTTTCATCTTGCGCAATCTGTCTGCCCTCTTCTCTGGCCTCATCTCGCCCAACTTCCACACTCCTGTACACCACTACCAACCACCCCGGGACGTCTCCGAGTCCTTCAAGTAATATCGAGATCAGCATGCAATAAGCTCTGACCTATCCACGTCGCCTTGGACCACACGTTCGCGCGACATGCCCTGGCGGCCTCTCCCTCGTATAGCTTTCGCGATTGCCATCTGCTCCTTCAGCCCCTCTGCTGCCTCAGACCTTCCTCTCCAGCTCGGCGATGAGCTCTACATCATTGAAGAAGGTGGACATGATGGTGATTGGCTTAGAGGATATCTGGTGGCACCTCCCTCGCTGCTGGCCGGCTTAACATCAAACAAAGGTGAGACTCTTGAAGCTAGGGTATTTAGTGGCATCTTTCCCAGGGATTGCGTCGAGATTAGAGAGTTTCTTGGGGAACAGTTACCATTCGTGGAAGACTCGAATAGGCAGACCAATGGGCAAGGAGCTACTTCATCTGGACTTCTCAACGGATCTCAGAATGCCGGACGACCGCCTGCACCAGTACCCATGCTTAAAATCGGTGACGAAACGCCAACATCTCTTCACGAGCCTCTGGTAGACGAGATTGCTTCTTGCTTGAGAGAATGGCATTCTACAAATCTGCATGGGGTTCTGCTCAATCGCCAATATGAACAGGTCAAGGAGCTCTCAGGCTTGGTAGAGCGACTAGACGCTGCGCGGCGGCAGCTGCTGCATAATGTACTTACCCAACATGAAGCAGTGGCTTTGCGCCAACAAGTAGTCTGGGATCTCGTCAAGGGAAACAAAATGATGCGCGGGGAGGTAATAGTGAGAAGCGCAGAGCAAAAGGGTCGTATGCTAACCTCGGACGACTCACCCATCGAGCTGAGTCGCATGCAGGCAGATATGAGCTTATTGGAAGAGAAATCACAGAAACCTGGGGAACAAAGGTTCCTGAATCACCTCCTAGTGTCCTTGGAGAGTGAGATCGAGGCAAAGGGCAAGGCAACCTCCCTGGCGATATCCATTCACAGAGAGCACGTCGAGGGTCATCTGGAACAAACATCAGAAGCTTTCGCAATAGACGCTTCTGGTAAGTCTGCTGTGAAAGGACCGCACACCCGATCGACTCTCTTCACTGACCTTTTGCTACCTGATACTCAAAGCCATGGCCCCATGTCCAGTACATCCTACTTCGTGGTTCGCCTTTTCAGCAACGAGCCTCCCAAGGCATTCGAACGACGTTCCATGGCGTCAGAGCGACAGCCTTCACGCGACAGTGATGCCAACAGTAACCTCAATACTTCTTCGGCACCCAGTCCAAATCTTGGAAGACGTAGTTTTATATGGCCCAATAACCGTCGAAAGACGTCGGAGACATTGACTCGTAACTCGCAAGCATTGACGATGACGCAGAATGTGCCAGCCACCCCGAAACCAGAACTTATAGCTGCAGGTGAGCAGAAAATGCTCAAGAGATTGATCGGTGTAGGCGTACTTGAAATGAGCAATCTACTGAGAGCAACCAATGGAGTGGTTGCAGAGCTTCCGATGTGGACTCCGGACAACAGTGGTCAGGAGATATCTGGATTGAGTGATACCTTGGTTGCTGCTATCCACAAACTTCTTCCCTCTGTATCAAGGAGGTATAGCTCTGCAGCAGCAGCACCCGCATTGTCATTTCAAGTCAGATCGTTCGCACATGAAGATAGTCAAGCTTTGATAGCAATTATGCCTACGCTTCTGCAGAATGTTATGGTCACTCCAATGATCGAATACGCCGGTGCTTCCACGCGGCCTCGTAGTGACATCTACATCACCCTAGAGAAACCGTCTTTACCACAAAATGTCATGCTGTCACATCCCAAGACAGGCAGTGCTCCGTTACCCGAAGAGTTCGCAATGCGAGATCTACAGGTTACTTTTGAGGTTCGCAACGCTCGAGGGGAGCGACTTGAAAGTTGCATCTTCCCAACATGTAACAGCTCTGGACACACGGCATGGAGAACGATAGCGGTTGAGCGAGGTGAATCCTGGAACCAGACTGTCCGACTAGCTATTCGACCCGAGGATGTGCCAGGGTCGCATATTGTAGCATCTTTGGCAGATGCATCCAATTTTCCGTTCGCCTTGTGCTGGATGCCGTTATGGGAAAATGATGCTTTTGCACGGGATGGTATGCACAGTCTGACCTTGTATGCGTACGATGAACAGACCTCTAGCATTATATCTGGTCGGGGTGCTTATTTGGAACTACCTTGGAATCTGAAGTCGAAGAAAGACGTTGTCTTCGGGACACCTGCATCAATTAGCTTACGAACTCATTTGTGCAGCTCTACTTTCTCACAAGATCCTGATGTGTTGGCCTTACTCATGTGGCATGAACAGCGTAGTCGTGATGTCGTCCCGATATTGCGACGGGCACAATTTGTCTCTGATGTGGAGCTCGTCAAGTTATTGCGAAGAGTCCTCGATGCCATATTCGAGATTATGACAGAGTATGGAGGAAACGAAGAAGTCGAGGACTTGACATTCGATCTACTCGTCATGATACTAGGTCTTGTGCATGATCGACGTTTCAACCTACAGCCAATCGTGGACGACTATACCAAGACCAGCTTCAAGTATCCTTTCGCATTTCCAGCTTTGACGAGGAGCTTTACACGTCTTCTCTCCCACGCTCTGAACAATGAGAGTGCGAAAAGACTTCGGGCTGCAG
>Ga0160429_1000887_pt1 | contig 18847 bp, 22 predicted proteins | sample SolpanmetagenomR_FD_108199 | JGI IMG/M metagenome (GOLD analysis project Ga0160429, IMG submission 108199) | Solar panel surface microbial communities from Lawrence Berkeley National Laboratory, California, USA - R | ecosystem: Engineered > Built environment > Solar panel > Unclassified ...
ATATACGTGAGTGTCGAGTATTGCGTCAAACTCGACACTGACGTGGACGTAGTCCACGTCAGTCTCTCGCTTGATAGCCTCGCTTTCTAGTGTGTATGTATACATCTGCAATGTCTCCACGCCGTCCTTTCTCCAATGCGGAGCTTGCATCCATTCAGCAGCTCCCTCACTCACGCACCAAGACACTTCTCATATGCGGCATACTCACTGGATATCGCATTAGTGAACTGCTCTCATGGCGTATTAAAGATGTATATAATGGTATTGCTATACGGCATAAGGTAACCGTAGAGGCTCGATATATGAAGAACAAGCACTCACCACGTACCGTCATTTTACACCCAGCCGCACGCTCAATCCTAGCCACACTCATTCAACCAGACACCAATCCATTACAGTACGTATTCAGGTCCAGAGAGGGCATAAATCAGCCAATCTGTTTAGACACCGCGAACAGAAATATTAAATCGGTATGCGCTATAGAAGGTATTAGTGAACGAATTGGAACACACAGTATGCGGAAAACCTACGCTCGTTTGTTATATCGTGCCAGTGGTAATGACATCATTGTCCTGAAAGAGGGATTGGGGCATCGAGATGTGAAGACGACGCAGAAGTATTTGGAGGTGGAGGAGGGTAAGGTGGATGCGTTAATGAGTGTAATGTTGTGTAGTGAAGGTGAAATAGAACAAGAAAGAATAGGAAATCTCAATGTGTCTCGATGAGTCTCGTTACAAGCGTAGACGCTTGTTCTCTTTCTCTACTTACAAGCGTATTATTTCACCCAATCTACGTTGGATACCAATAGCAGACTATTTGCCGGGCCAATCTCAGAGTACCTCCACCTTCAACACAACATCCTTCACTCATTGGTAATGGCTATTCCCGGATTGGTGCCTATGGTTCTTGGTCTAATTTCTTCCATGACTGGCTTATATCCGAGACTTAGCAAACATAGTAGAATGCTTGTCTGTCTAGCCACAGCTGTAATGGCCATACTGCAATCACAGTGGCTGCGGTTGGATTCCAAAGTTGCTCCAGTAAGTATTGAACAACTTGTCGGTTTGCAAACCATATCAGGGATCTGCTTGAGCATTGTGTATGAGACTTGCGCAGATTTGAATTCTGAGCTTGTGGCTATAGGCGACTCCATGAAAATCTTCAGTCCATGGTTTGCTACTACGATGACTTTCATTGTCGGTGCTATTCAGTTTGCAATCCAGGGAAATCTCAGATTTGTCCCAATGATGATTATCTCAATACTGAATTATATGATGGCTTCATTGGCAGCATTGGCGTACTGGATCAAGCCAACTCCAGCAACATCGGAGAATGATGTCGAAAGAGCTGAAGAACCGCCGGTATGCGTCGATGCACAGCAAGAGAGTACATAGTGCAACCCATATTGGTGCGCCTAAGAAACTTAGATGAAAAGAATAGATAAAATAGATAAAATAGATTCAATAGATTCAATAGATTCAATATATTTGACGCTGTATGGAGTGCGGTTCATTGTGTAGGGTGCTCGAAGATCGTGTACTTTATCCTTTGCCTAGAGGTACTAGTATACCTGAGGATCCATTGATATATTTTGCATGATGAGGTACGCTGAAGGATTCGATCAGTTTCGCGTTCAGATGTAATATTGCACTTGGAGTGACTAGGTACAAACTTGACTCCAGATTCTGGCTCACCCTTCCTTCTTGCCCGCTGCTTTGCTCTTCTATTCATAGACTAGATCTCACATCAATTCTCCGAGATGAAAAAGTTCGCATCTCACTTTTCATTGAAATCGCAGAGTTCCGCAAAACACCCGACGAACGGCAGTACCACAACTCTTGACCTTCCTCCACCATCACCCACACCAACAAAGGAAAAAAAGAAGAAGAAAGCGCTCAGCTTTTTCAGGAGGAAGAAGAAGGGGAAGGATGATCAACATGATACGCAGAAAGATGGAGAGGCAGAGGAAGAACCAGAAAGGAACGAATCAAAAGAGGAGATCGATGTGGAAGATTCAGAAGATGAAAGTCCGTTGGCAACCCATACCGCTCCTTTACAGAACGTACCACAGACAGAGGTTCTAGCAGTACCCAAAACAATTTCTTCCTCTTCATCCTCTACCTCGGTTACTACATCCGAATCTGAAACATCCGTACATGAAGTTAAAGTTCATACTGTCAACAATTCGCAAATCACCAGCGCTAAAGCACAGAGACCAGCAGAGTCGAGCCCCACCGAATCACCAATTACAGAGAAACCTGTTTCTGATTCGAAGATTACTCAGCAGCGTCGAGGTTCGAGTGATTCGCAAGACTCGAGCCCTTCAAGTCCAAAGGTCGTTAGCCCGATAGAATCAAAACAGGATGGAAAGGTCATAGCTTCACCAATCACTTCCAAGGCCTCACTAGAGGCGATGCGGGACTCAGTCATATCTACACAGCCCATGAATGCTACCTCTGGCATGGTGAGGATTTCTTTGCCAGAAGTGAAGGCTAGCAGTATACGATCAGCAAGTCCAGCCTCACAAATACATATTGAGCTCGTACCAGTGTCTTCAATAACTGTAGATGATATTATTATTTCCAAAGTCAATGGGTCCGACAGAGCACTGGTTGCACACAGTATATCACCTAGTGTTGAATCTCTAGCTGCGAGCCCTGCTAATGCCAGTCCGGTACTCCAAAGTTCACGAGGGGAAAGCCCCACACTAGAGAAGATTACAAGTGCGGTTATACTTGAGACATCAATTTCTCCGGAGGTGAAAAGTACAGGTAATGTATGCTCAGCATTGGTCGATGCTGATCTAACCTGTTGATAAGAAATACCCGTTTCCTCCACTCAGCCTAAACTTGAGCCAGCCTTAGAGTCAGCTCCGAAGACCCCAACGATTTCCGAAAGTGTTAGCGAGCCAGTACCACAGCCTATTACTACAGCTATACCCGTTTCGGTTGGTGCATCTTTCCCTTCGCTGACACCTTCTAATCTCACTTCTGATACGAATGCCGCCGAGCTCCGCATCATCACAGATGCTACACCAGTACCAGCTCTAGTATCACCTATTCCCCGAAAGACATCTAGTCGACGAGTCTCTTCTTCCACTCGAGAAGCAGATTCTCCCTCGATCCCCAGATCGGGAAGCTCTTATAGCCGCACCGGTGGCAGTCAATTCAAATCTCCCTCGCCGGTCATCAATAAGTATCCATCTCAACTTGTGAGCGCGGAAGTGACTTCGCAGAAGGAGACTAGTGGATCAGATGCAGACTCCAGTAAGTGAAATATTAATGGGATGATGAGGCTGCAAACTAACAATCTGCTTCAGTTTCGTCTCTCTCTGAGACAGAAGGTGCTGCTGCCATACCAAGAAAGTCGGTATTGTATAGCAAAGCAGAGCCAGTAGCTCCAGTACGTCATAAGAAATCTCGATCAAAATCTTCCAAACAAAGCAGAGCACAAGTAGAGGGTCATGAAGCCGATGATGATGAAAGTGGCCGAGATTTGAGAGTGCTGAGTCGAGAGCAGTCTGGTGCAACTTCTAAAGCTGCAACGGTGATACATGTTAAGCAGGAGAGTGAAGAAGAGCACGCTCAAATTAGCAGTAGCGACGATAATGTCATCCAGAAATCAGGGCTCATACCGAGTATTGTACAGCCACGCAAAGCAGTAGATGATGATAGTGCATCATCTTCAGATGACCGAGTGATCGTGCCAAAAATATCGCAGGTGGAAAGTCCAGTAGAGACTCCAATAGTGGTCACTAAGCCGCCAACTGGTGCAAATGTAGAAGGAGATAAGAGGATGATTGCGAGCGCCGCCAAGAGCCCCAATAGCGATGAAGACTCGGATGCGTCATCCGCCGTGCATCGTGTCACAACTAAGCCCAATACGGCCTCCGAAGAAAGTACATCAATATCTTCGAAAAGCGAGAGTACTGCTCCGGGTGATAAGCAGAAGAATGCACAGAAAGAAAAAGATTCATCCACAAGTATTTCGAGCAAAGAAGAAGCAGAACCGAAGCGATCTGCGAAGAAACTCGAATCTCAGCAGTCAAGTGATGTCTCAGCTGCTTCAGGGATCGAGAGGTGGAGACAAGATGTTGGTGGCAATCAGACGATAGCGCAGACGGCATCGGTGATCCAAGCACCAACTATTGTACCTCAGCCTATCTATGCGTATTCTCCTCAGCCAGTCGTCGCAGATTCGACATATCAACCAATGGCATACATGGGTCAGCCAGGAATGCCGCAATATATTCAGCCATCTCCCATTCCGGGTATGATGCAATATGCGGGTGCTTCGTCGATGCAGATGATGCCAATGGGGCCTTCCCCATATATGCTGGATATCCATGGAGTTCCACAAACTCATCATATGCAAGGTTATACAAACATGTCAATGGTTTATCCGCAAGCGACTCCTATGCAAATGCAGATGTACCCAATGCAGATGCAGCAACAAATGCAACATCAGATGCAACAACAACAACAACAACAACAGTTACATCAACAACAACAATTACATCAACAACAAATGCAACATCAGCAACTTCAGCAGCAACAGCAACACTTGCAAAATCAGGTACAATCTTACGGATTTGCGCAGGCTACAGCACCTAAGACAGAACCGATGCACAGATTGAGTCAGTTTGGAGAAGCATATCACAAGCCGTTACAGGATCATGACACAAATACCAATCGTGACGAAATCGATCCGCTAGACTCTATTAGCAATGCTCCAGGTCGAGAAATAGGACATAGTCGAGATATTGAGCCGCAAGTACAGCAGCAGCAACAACTACAATATGAATCTGTTCATAGCACGATATCATATGATGAACCTCTAATGCAGCCGCATCAGATGGCACAAACAGTGACAGGTCTGGAGACAATGGTTGATCGCATAAATAATCGCAAGAGTGTTGCAAAGCTAGCACCGCAAGGTCCGTTGATTAATCAGATCAAATCAACAGATACGAAACGACAAACTCGTGCTTTGACGCCTCCATCGATGGCTCATACTCGTACACAATATGTCTCGCCGATGAACGTTCCACCGCCTGCCAATGTTACACAGATCCTTCACGCACCAGCTCCTGGTATGGGGATTGTATATGTTGATCCACGAACTGGTATGCCAATGCAATATATGGGTATGCCGTTACAGAACACCATGATACCACATCCGAAGAATCCAAGCCCACACAATGGTACAGATGACGATGATGATGACAAGCCGCTTGCAAAGAAGACGCCAACCAAACCACAACTAGTTCAAACATTACAGCAACCGAGACCGACAGCATTAGGACGTAATACTGCTCCTGCATACTGAGCAACTATATAGAATAAGGAAACGGAGAGTAATGCGCTTCAGCCATATGTTATTCGAAGAAGTTAAAACAATGCAATGCATAGGCAATGAACAAAAGCCGTGGACACTCTACTTGAGTAGACTTGGTAGACACTGCACCATGCTGTGGTCAAATATAGAATGTGTCGTATATCACTTACATTCTCTATTATCTATAATCGATTGCTCGTAAAATCATTATAGCAGACTTATGTCATGAAATTGAGTTGACGTCAGCGAACACTACTCGCAATCGTCCGAAATGGTTACTAAGCTCTTATGCGATCGCTGACTTGGTGCAGTCAAACTTTGATATCTTGATAATTACGTAATTGACTACGTCACCCTAGTCTCAAAGGTGACGTTGCGATACACGTCATACATTAGGGCCTCGTCAGATCACTCTAGCCACTAGCCTGTGTAGGTCTTCATACCTTGTCTCTCATTATATTGTGTCACAATCAACAGAATTATCTCATCAATTTTACTATCGAAACGTTTCAGCAGACCAACCAGCAAAACACAATGTTCAAAGATATTCTCCTCATCGCATGCTTTCTAACTCCCTTCATCCATGCCCACGGGTATCTCCTTCAGCCAACCGTGAGAGGACTTCAATACTTGACTCCTGGCAATCCCGACGATTTTCTAAAGCAGCCTGTCAATAAAGACTCGCCTCGGCTTGCACCTACAATGTCTGATCCTAAATTTAGTTTGGTCCCAGCCGTGCAGCAAGTGTGTGGAGGGTTTACGAAAGCCGAGCCTGCATGGGTAGATGTTACTCCTGGTCAAAAACTGACAGTTGGTTATAAAATTACTGCACCACACCATGGTTGGCTTACATATCGATTGTCCACTACTGGGCTTGATACAGACTTCAAAAATCTCACGGCTCCATTTGAGATGTCAACGAGTAATACTGGAACACACACATCAGTGGTACCACTGCCTCAAGACTTGAAATGCCCTAAAGCAGGCTGTACATTACAATTCTATTGGAATGCGAGCGGTTTCAGTGATTCCACGAATGAAATATTCGTGAATTGCATGGATTTAAGGATCAAAGGAGGTTCAGCTAGTAGCTCTGCTTCAACGTCAGATGTCGCTGTTCCATCTCCTAGTGCAGTGGCGGTATCAACAGCGACTACTGATGCAACTACGGATGCAAGTACTGGTACAATCATTAGCACATCGAGTACTCCAATTTCTGTTAGTACCACAACCGACTCAGTGATTGCGCCAACGACAGACGCTGTGACTTCTTATGCAACGACTACTTCAGGACAACGATGCAAAGCGATTTGAGGGTAAGACATAGTGAGGCAACCACCTTCAATAGAGCTATGCTCTATTTGTAACAGATTTTCTGATCCGTGCTTCGATATTAGCTCGCATAATCTAATATATCTAATAAATTTGAAGTTGTTCACAAATGTACAGCCTTTTCACGTCATCACCGCTGAGTTTCTTGGCCTTGCAGTTATAGTGGGTGCTTGTGCTGGTGTTATCGTCCTATCACTAGCCCCGCTGGCATATGTTACCAGTTCTCCAGAGCCTGTGTCAACAACATATCTATGGAGAAGCTTTGAGTTTAGATATCTTGCTTGTGACTTTATGAAGCTTACCTTGGTGCTTCTTGCCGTATGATACATTCTATTTTTACACTTACACAGCGAGAGTCATCTGGTACTCTGCCGCCGGGTATATCGGAAGTGCCTCTAAAATCGACACCAAACTGTACGATATCTCCTGTTCGTATCTTGAATGGCTTACTTTCTTTGCCTGGCTCACCTAATCGCATTGCATTCAAAAAGGTTCCAGACTGTGATTTTGTATCTCGCAAATAGAACTATAAACGAGATTTAGTCGAGAATGGCCTATTAATCTCGATTGCTTTACCTCTCCGTTACTTGACCAAAATTCTGCATGCATTCGAGAGACTACTTTAGTCGCAAAAGCGATGAATTGATCGGGCGATATAGCTTCTGGTGCTGGTGCTCTGCCAACCTTGACCACGTTATGTGTCACAATTCGTTCGAACGGAGGAACATCTGGGGTATCCGGTATCATTCTGAGTATCATAAGAGGTGCTTGGCTGACCATCCTGCCTTGGGGAGCTATAGACGGTGTCGTTTCCACAATGGTATCATTGCCGCTTTCTCGAAGTATTCCACCTCCAATCAATGTTGCATTCATTCCAGCCAAAGCTGAGTTCCCGACGATGGTTTGCCCACCACCGTACATACCATATGACCCACCTACTATAGTTTGTTGACCCTTCTGTTGTATGTTCCCCACGATCGTTTGCTGATTTTTAGATTGAATGCCTCCAACAATCGTCTGCTGGTTGTTCTTGGCAGCTTGATTCTGATAACTCCCTACGATAGTTTGCCCGCCATCCTGTTGATTATTCTTGGAGATAATAGTGTTAGCGAACTTGTTTTCGTCTATTTCTAAAGTCGGTTTCGGAGATGCGTTGAAGGAATTCGGCGTACGCGGCGATGATGATATAGGTGCAGGGCTATTTGGGTTGGAGATAGGTGGTTTTGCTGTAGACATAGAGGTAGTTCGAGGTACGTTTGTGGAAGCATTTGGAGGAGAAGCAACAACGGGTGAAGCTTTGCCCGGTTGTGGTCGATTTTGAGCGCCTATGATGATATCATTGAGCATGAGGGAGGTTTGAATATGAATGAAGAATAACGGTTACTCTTATTGGGTGTTATACTATTAAATGCTGCTATCCATTCTTCCACTGTTTTCTCGTCTGCCCCACTGAAAATATATGTTCTGTTTTTGCTGTCTAATGGAACTAACGCAAAGCATGGTATATCGTTCCTGAATTTGACTTCTACCAACGTCGGCCTTGTTAGGAAATACTGATCTAGCGATAATGATACGCTTGGTTTCGAATCCTATGAGAGAAAAGAAAAGCAAAGCTCTTTGTTTGTTTTTAGGTTTTTAAAGGATCGAGGAAGAGTGAAGGTAGGACAAGGCAGAAGACAGCTTAGCTTCGAGTATGATTAATATAGAAGCCTATGATCGTCTATATGCGAACGTGTTTTCTGGCATCATATATATAAATGTAGTGTTCCTATGATGATGGACTTACAGTGGTAGTATGATAATAATGTAACATTCTCATGCGTCGATCAATGGCAATATAACGCTTTTGCCACGGCCAGAAAGGCGATCCACATCGTTTGAAGAGCCAGCCAACTCGACATAAGGGTGATGCCTACAGATCCAGTATTAGTTGACGTATGGAAAGATGGTTGGGTCCAGTGCGTTATATTCAGTTATTATAACGATCATTATAGGGGTATTTACTTCATGATGACTTGCTGCTGGTGCAAGACGGTCAGGTGGCATGAAACGTCCGATCTACTATATCTCGTAGTGCAGACTAATGGCTGATACGAAAAGCTGATAGTTGAGACCAAATAATAGTACAAATGCCAAAATTTGTACTTGGTCAACACTAAAACATTCAGAAAATCTAAAAAAGTGGCTTTGATTCCAACCTAAACTTTAGCGATGACATGTGAAACTGCTGGAAATTATCAATAATTGAGCTATATGAGTCTGATCATAGAGAATCAAGATGCATAGATTATATACGCTAATGATCAAGGATGATCCTATGCAGGCTCAATATGTACAGAAATCTATGTGTCAATTTACAATTTTAAAAGTTAGGAAAGTTTGCAGCGGGTCAGACAACACTGTATAGTGCCTCGTACTGAGATAGAGCGCTAAGTTTTGCCGATGGTCTCTCACATTTTGCATCAATAGGTGCAAATTTTGCAGCAAGTCGACCTATGCTCCCTTAAACTAAAATGAAACTTATCGTTCAGGAAGATGTTGCACATTAGCCCAGAACATCTGCCATCGGCTGTCCGCACTGCCTAAGCATTTCAGAAAGCTGTGATGTTGATTAGAGTCTGAATGACTGCGCAGATCGGAGGCAATTGCATACCTGAGGAACTGTCGGCATAAGTTTGGTCATGGCATGACGGAGGGTCTCAATGGGGTCTTGTGGCAGAGCTGCACGAAGCTGATTCGTTCCGCTCTTGCCAACAGAACGAAGTTTAGCGTAGCTGGACTGATAACCAGCTTCTTCCAAGAGTAGTGCACGATCGTCAATTGCTTCCTCTTCCCGATTGACTTTTGAGCCTTGTGCAAGTTGTAATGCCGTCGAAGCCAGGGATACCCTGAGAACGCAGGATCAGTAAACGTAACTGAGATGGATAGATAAATGAATTCGCTACCAGCACGCAGGGTCACCTATGAGTTTTGGATGCGAGAGCAATTTTATGAAAGCGAGCGAGATATTCTGTCTGTCAGCTTTGCCTTCGAATGGTTTCAGCTCCTTCAATATCACGTTTTGTAGCAGAGGTAGCACAAGTCTATGACATCGGATGAGTATATCTCATTAGCAATTCAGAAATGATTCATACCCAGGCTGAATCTCTTCCAAAGATGCAATAAAGTGGTCTTGTCCTTTCGGTGAATCAACACGGTTGATAAAGTCGGTGCTGAACTGTATAAATCCTTTGGTGTATTTGGGTGTCTTGCTACTTTGCAGACGGGTCACTAATATCATCCATATCTGTTTGAAGAAAGGCTGAATGACGGTACTATACAACTTCTTAGTCTTGTGACCGAAGGCTTTGATGTATGCTTACATTGGCATTGCGGTAACAATACAGCCAAGTAGCTCGAATCCATATTGGTCATTCGCTTTACTTGCTATCAACTTTTGGAATATACCCAAGTATGCACCGAGAGTATTCGTCGTAACCACGTATGCAGGATCTTTCTGTAGAGTGGCACCAAGGAAACCAACTAAAGCTGGAATGTTTCCATAATTCTCCCAAGCGGCCGGCTGCAGAATCATGGGTAGCAAATTGCGATATGTAAGGGGGATTTCGCCGGCCGGATGGCTGTTTAGTAGAAGAGTCATCAATTGGAAGACGTAAGGCGAAAATTCTGCGAAATATGAGTGACGTATGGACCGACAGCATGAAAGAATATACCAGGAAGTTCTTGACTCAGGATTTGCTGAAAGATCGGTAGCAACACTGCCTCGAATTTGGCGACATATTCGGTATTCGTATTGCATACGTTGCTATATCGTCATTAGTATGTGGCCGATATTAATCAATGCAGAGCAAATTACGATATGGAAGCTCCCAAACACTCGAACACGAAATGATTGAATTTTGGATTGCTCGGGTTACTCGAAATAGAATGAAGTATACTAGCCAACGATTCTAGGATCGTCATCGCATACGGTAAAATAGCCTCCTTTGCTACTAAGAGCGTTCTCATCAAAGCTATAAATACTTCAGAACTTGAATCCATATACTGCGTCAGATGACAGCTTACCTTGTACAATGTAGTCATTTTCAGCCAATTTCTCAGCGCTACTTGTGCTGGTAAGGAGTTTGAACAAATTCGTTAGAACAGATTCTAGCATCGGAGATATATCGCCGGAAGAGAGCCTAGGCCTTGTAAGTCTATCATCTTTGATTTGATTTGGATCGACTTACATTGGTGCATTCCCTGATCTTAAATATAGTATGCGCTCGATGCAGACCGCGGCATATGTATAGACAGCACACTGTGGTGCGGCGAGATGCGTTATAAGATGTGGTAAGACGGCAACCAGATGTTCTTTGGAAAGTTGACTTCGGAAGGAGTAGAGATACTTGATAGCATCTAACTTCAATATTGGATGGACTGAATTGCCTTCGCTTTGTAAGTCAGCGAAGATGTTTTGTGAAAAGAAATCTGGAATATTGACAATATCGCTTGCTTTCAAAGAACCGTGCTGATTGATGTTAGTTGGTTGTGCTAATATCCGACGAGATGCGTCACCTCAGCAGTTCCTTGTCCTTCACTTGCAAGTGAGATAATGAGGTAGATAGCCGTATCTTTATGACGCCAATTCTCGCGTGGATTTTCGGCATAATGCTATGACTCATATTAATCTTTGCTTGCAAAGAGGCAACATTATGTGATTTACCTTAAGGTATTGAGCCACATAATTCGAGAACATTGGGGTTAATTGTGTTTTGAAATTAATCATCATGCTTCTCAATAGATCGGATGATGCACGCCGCCTAGTGTCAGTGTCGCTGCGTTCCAAGTCTTTCCGCAAATAGTCCAACGGCTCATCCTCGAACATCTCGATATCACTTTCTATGCGATGTTAGTTCAAGTTCACGGTGTCTGAAGCTAACCAGTACCTCGTAATTGCATGTTCGGTATAATGACTTTTTCGGCGATTGTAGTCAATGTGCCTTCGGTGGTAAAGAGGTGACTTTGCCTTTCGAGACGCGATACTGTAGCCAGTATATTGATGGCTTCACTGACAAGCTGTTCTGAGGGTCAATATGCCAGCCTATAACAACAAATATAATATGTACTCCATCGGTTCGCTGTTCAAGTCCAGCGTTCGTCAATAAAGTCCATATCGTTGATACAAACAGCGGCAGCTGCTTGAATTCTTCCTCATAACGCTGCGCGTACAAACCTATAATCTGGCAAATACTTTCCTTCACTAGCTCCATAATTCCTGGTTCATCGTCACTGGAGCGCAATATTGGTGCATCAAAGACAAGGTAGCGGTGCAGAATGTCCATGAATTCCACCATGTGATCTTCGAAGAAAGCAGGCAGATCCTGAATGTTCAAAGAGTAGAAGATTTTGCACATGAGGTGCAAGGTGGAGAGGAGGACTTCTAGATTCTGCTTGTTGTCTTGATTTTGGCTAATCAGAGCATCTGTTGCCTAGAATGTATTAGCTATCATTGAGCTTGCCAATGATCTTAAGCACAAGATACCTTGAAGAGCTCCAGGAATGGCGGACAAAACACTGCCAATACACTGTTGATCTCCGTAAAGAGCTCGTCCGATCGATACTCTGCTCTATAGCGTTTGAAGATTGCATGTGCGGCTTGTAGTACTCCGGTATTGGCGTTAAAATCCTGTGGATTGAGTTTTTGCGAGATCGCCTAATCATTGTGATGTTAGCGTTTCCGAGTTTGGCTACTATTCACGAGATCAATATCACGACGCTTGTGAGATTTGATACTGAGGAATACGCTTGCGCGGTATGCCTGATGTTGCACTTTGTTTGGCTGATCATGTTGTATATTGGCGCTGCTATGCTGTGCTCACTGACACTCCTTCTCATGGCATATACTAGCACGCTTCAACCTCGATCTGCTCCACTTGACTTTTGGCAAACTTTCATTGCGAAGTCTTCCTCTTCCCCCTACTATCGGCTCATGGACTATTTACCTCTACGATCTTCCCCTCCCCATCCCGTGCTGCGACAATCGCACAACATTCACCCACTACTTTCTGTCCCTTCCCTCCCTTGATTAGCGTTTCAATGAGTTCCGGAATGAATTCTTGTTCATTAATGTTGATGCGTTCCGACCACCCCCACGTCATCGTGTTTTTCAGGTACACGAGTGCTTCTAGTGTGCCGATTTGGAGGAGGAGTGAGAGGAAGTTTGGGGAGGGGCGAAGTGCGGAGAGGGTGCGTTCTGCGGTGTTGCGGGTTTCGGCGTTTGGTGAGAGGGTTTGAGTGAGGAGGGTGGGGAGTGACATATTTTCGGAGTGGTGAGAGGTGGGTGGTATTGGAGTTTAGTTGTGATGGTTGGAAGTGGGGGAGAGAATGAGAGAAGAGAGAAAAAGGAAATGAGAGAGGAGAGAGGAGAGAGAAATCGAACATTTTCATGGATGCATTTGCGGCGTGCTGAATCAGGTCAGTCGCCAGCACGTATCCGTTGTATATGGCTGCGGTGGATAGTATACTGATGATGGGCCGCATACCGAAGACGAGATTCTATCATTCCGAGACGGGTTCCTGATTGTGGTGAAGAAGCGCACAAAAGCGAGCTGAGTGCAAGGGGAAAGAGAGTCAGCTTCGAAATAATTTTGATGTGATGATAGTCGAAATCAAGGTTTGATCACATGGATATAGAACAATCAAGTCATCACACTCGCCTGACCAGCTTTTAGACAGCATATGTCTGACATTTTTTGCACAATTCACGCCTTCATAGCCATCTTCGATTCCGCAAATGTCCGCATTAATCCGCACACAGCATCAATACTCTCCATAGTGATAGCATTATAACAGCTGACACGAATACCACCAACACTTCGATGACCCTCCAATCCAATCATATCCGCTTCTTTCGCTAGTGCCAAGAATTTAGCCTCATCCGTACAGCCAAAGCAAACATTCATCCGACTACGCCATTTTGGTTCCGCAATATTTGCTTTATACACCTGCGGATACCGTTCGATCAACTTGTACACTTTCCCACTTTTCTCTCCATTGATATCATCCATCTGTAAATCTCGTAATACCAACTCGCATACAAAAATCGAGAATACTGGTGACGTGTTATACAAGCTGTCCTTGTTCTTGTGCCAATCCAGTATACTCGGCACTCCACCCTCACTCGGCTTGATCAGATCGTTCCGTATAATATACAACGTAACTCCAGCAGGTCCAAAGTTCTTCTGTGCGGTCGCAAAAATCACAGCATATTTGCTAACATCTACAGGCCGACTGAATAGATTGGATGACATGTCTGCTACTATGTTTCTGTGCTTGAACGGCAATTTGGCTGTGGGCGGGGCTTCCACCCCATGAATCGTCTCGTTATCGCAATAATACAAGTATTCATCGTCCTGACCACTCTGTATGTTGTCATCATTCCGTAAATCCGATTGCAATTCGTTCTTATCAGGGAACTTTGCAATTTCCTTCCATTCTTCTATCGGTTCTTTCCCCAACAGTTTTGCTTCTTCGTATGCCTTTTGCGACCACGTTCCATTGATGATATACCTGTATCTTATCAGCTCCCTACTTTTGCCTGAACTCTATGAAATCTCACCGTCCCTTGCGTTTCCCCATGTTTAGGGGTACAGCAGCGAATCCACCAGTTCCACCGCCCTGCATCCAAATTATTTGATGACTATTTTCTATTTTTAGTAATCTTCGTACGTGTGCTGATGCGTTTGTCAGCGTTGTGAGGAATTGTGAGGAGCGGTGTGAGATTTCTAGTGGTGTTGGGGTGGATGTTTGTAGTGAGTGGATCGTGGCGTGGATGGTGGAGGAGGGGAGGGCGGTGGGACCTGCTGCGAAATTGTGCATTTTAGAGTTTTCTTGGGGGTTGGTAGTGCAGCAATGGAAGGGTGGGTGCGAGTGCGAAGTGGGCAACGAACTTCCCGATTGAGAGGGTCCAGGCTTTACAGACTGATGAGTCTGATTTCTCAGACCCTCTGCGTCGCGTCACGTCCCACCTACCCACCCCAACCCCCAATTTCCCTCCAACAACTCAACCCATCCGCTCACAATCCATCTCACACAGCCTCTCTCCAACATACAAAATAAAAACAATGCCACCACACCATCAAGCCCACAAAAACACCTTCGCATTCCGGCATAACCCGAAATCCAAGCTCACGGCCACAATCGCAGCAACACCGATAGTTGGAGTGTGTGAGAAATGTAGGATACAGATACAGTGGAGGAAAGATTATCGGAGGTATAAACCGCTCAAGGCGCCGGCTACGTGGTAAAGTATACAATTCTCGACATCAAGGGGAGGTGCGAGGAGAGAACGAGTGGAGATGATGAAGAAGAGAAAATATAGGATAGATAAATACGTAAAGGTGGAAGAAATAGTATCTAAAAGGAACTACTAGTTGAATACCTCATAAGGGACTGAGATTGAGATTAGTTGGGCAATTGGTTGGACCATACATATGCAAACACAGTATGATATAATCGAATGCTGACTTGCTCATCATAGTACCTTCTGTAAGCAGCGAACTATTAAGTCGCCTTACCACACCCTTTGTAAACCGTGCGCTCTCGATAAAAAACAGTGCGCTAAATGTCAGGGGGAGCACATAATCATAGTTGAAGGCGCCGATGAGGACGCTACAAACGATATCAACCAAAAAGGCCCGAGTGTGTCAAATACACTGATAGAGAATAACCACGACAGTAACGAAGATGATGAAGCATCCATAACGAGTGATGGTCCCAGCTATAGCGATGATGAGGTAGAAACGGAAGCTGGCTCGATTCATGTTTGATCGAATTGATGGCTATTGTACTCAACAGTCATCATGGAAATTCCTGTACAAATCATATTAGGGGGGAAGATAGTCAAATTGATTATAAGATGTTACCATCTTGTGTCTCTAGGACTTTTGCCCCTAGACTGTAGAGTATATCTTTCGTCATCAGCGGGCCTGACTTTCTCACGGGCACTACTCAACATACTAAGAATGCTGAGACAGATTGATGAAACACCCAACGCTGGCGACCACTGTCCATCGTACAGTATAGAGAGACAAATATGTCCATTCGAATATATATGTGGATGTATCGGTATGCGGGGGCTAAGAAAAACCACCTCTGGAGGGTCTAAAGGATAAGATGAAGGGAATTTGAACTTTGAGAGACGTTAGAACCATCGAATCGATAGTTAGAAAGTCTACTATACCTGCAAATCGAATTTCTCCTGATGATATAATGTCTCGTCAGCGCCATCGATACACAATAATAGCTGGGTGCAGTCTCCCAAGTCCTGCTCAGGAAATCTGATACCAGGCGGCGGTTCTATACAGCAATTGGAGAATTAGATCTTCAATTTCAGTCCGAAAGATGATTATCCTATTACCTATTGTCAGTGCCTTTATTTCTTTTGCTAGACGTTTTGTCCTGGTGCCGGGTGATATTGACATTTCAGTTCAGCTACTCTTCCACCTTTTGCAATGTCCTGAGGTCGAATGCTCCCGATACGTGACCCGAATTCAACGACGACAATATTGATAAGCGTGTGAGCAATCTTGATGTGATATTATTTGACCGCGTCCAGTATTAGCCAATTCAGCTAAGTAACGATTATAATATCGGCATTTGTGGCGTAAATCATTGGAATATTGATGTAGGGACTCAGATCACGAGAACAACACAAGGGCCTATCAGAAGGAGCAATACATGGAAGCTAGACTTCTTTTAGTATATTTCCACAAAATTGTCAATTGCATAAGCTCGGTCAAGTCAAAGTTGCTGAGCGCCGCTTATAGTATTATGCGACCTGCTTTTGATAGATTCTTCATCTACCAATTCTCAAATAATTATGTCCTTTGTGCAGCCATTTCTTCTCTATGACTTCAAACTCACTATTGACATTGTGTATGATTTGTAATTCGACATCTGTAAGCTCTCTATGCCGATCGGTGCATATTTCATCAGCCTTCTTGTACGTGGTGAAGCATACATCCCCTGTCTGAACAACGATCTTATGATGACCAGTAGAAGGAAACAACAACTCAAAGACCTGAGTTGAAATCCTTGCTGTCTCTGTTTCTACCGTCTGATCGATCTTGCGTTCTGTTAGGGCTGCGGCTCTAGGTGACAGTCTGAGCCCGATAAATAAGGTATTGTACTTTGGTATCCATTTAAACCTTTCCAGAAGAAGCAATTTGAGACCAAAAGCAGTCTCTTTGGTAATGTGGAGCATGTACTTCAAGATTTTCTCCTGTAAAAACTTCAATCTTGCAGCAGAAGCGTACATTATTGGTATCACCGGAGGCTCCCAGTTTGCAGGGTCGTGAATTTGATACTTTGCAGGAGTACCGGGCGACGTCTGAACACCAATCTGCCATGACACTAGATGATGAGATTCAAGGTTGCATACACTCGGAATCTTCTTGAGGCGTTCAAATTTAATTTCATCGCCTTCGGGTCGAACGTAAGTTCGGTCTTCTAAACAATCACCCGGCTTTGTCGAACTTTTAATGGCCTGGGTGCAGTCGTATCGATGAGGTCCTATGTAACCATAAAGTTTGAGATACAATTGATGAGTAAGGGCTATGCAATCGACAGGCCTTGCTACATAGATTGAGATTGTGTTGGTTCGCTGATAAATTATACACTGAAAATGTTCCTCGTTAGCCCATTCGAATGCCGAGCGCAAACGACTAACGACTTCCCAAAGAACAAATTGTATAGAATCTGGGTGACAAGGATTCTGCTTCCAGTTCATATATGTTCTAGCTGAGTACTCCTTTAATTCTTCTTCTGTCCATCTCCTGCGTTTATCAGTTTTAGGGTCTTTGTACACAACTGCATCATCGGACTCTCTGAACCGAAGGGGTATTTGGCCATTGACGGCCAGTTGTTTTGCATCTTCAATCTGTGAGAGGTTATCTGCTGCATTCTTGACTAAACCTTCCTGCTCCAGATACATACAAGCGGCGTCTTTCTCTGATTTGAGGAACTCACTTAGTGCCTGGCTCTCTAGCTTCTCCTGTTCTTGTATTGCTTTTATTGCTTTTGCTTTTGTCTCTGCTTCTGCTTTTATTGCTCTTGCTTTTGACTCTGCTTCTGCTTTTATTGCTTTTGCTTTTGTCTCTGCTTCTGCTTTTGCCTCTGCTCTTGCTTGTGCTTTTGCTTTTGCTTTTGCGTCTGCTTTTGCTTCCCTTTTCATTTGCTTTTCTGGGACTATGACAAGCTGTTTGTAACCCATCATAGCACATACATTGACTGTGAGTATTGCGGTGATGATGACTGTACTGGTGTGCATCAATCTTCCTTTCTTTTGCGATAATGTGTAGGTTTTGCGGTTTCTGAATAGCTGCGTATTGCGTGTGGTTATACGATATGATAACGTGTTTTCTTTTCTCCTTATGTTTTGATTGCGTGGGATCCCCAATATCAGTTGATTCGTGTATCCTTTTGCTCGTCTTTATGTATCCTCCCGTCCAATCTCCGTTGTAGCAGTCCCCTGTTTTTCGTATTCTCCGTTTTTTGGTTTATAATCTCGGTTGGCTGTTTCTTTGTTTGTATTCCAGTTGATACGTTACGCCTATTTTGTCTGTGGGATCTAGATAGTTCCTCTCTTTCACCAGAATCCCGCGTTCTTTTTGCGGTACGTTCTCGCCGCTTTTGCCGTATTGGGGGTGGTTTTGGTAATCTCAGATACCCTGATCCCACCTTCCCCCCGAAACCTCCCCCTCCCCAAATTTTTTTTGTCACGACCCTTTTGCGCGTCCACCACCACCACCACCACCACCACCCTCGAAACCCCAAACCCGGGCGCTTCGTGAGCATTTGAGTAGCTCAGGGTGGGGAGTACCATAGAGGATACATACACAAAAAAAAAAAGGGATGGCAGGACATAAGCTGTTATCGCCCGCGAAAGTATTCTACGCAAAACGACATCATCTCCCGATCCCGCTCGCTGGTTGTATATATACTCGTAAACCAAACCATCCATTCCGATACGTATCACCCGCACACGCACACGAACCAGCAAACACACACAAATTCACAAACGCACAACCCACACAATCAGCCAAAACAACACAACAACAAAAGGGAAACCCATACCGCACATCCAAAAATATCACAATCGCACTCCAAAAAACACAGCAAGAAAAGGCATACGGAT
>Ga0160429_1000888_pt1 | contig 18836 bp, 14 predicted proteins | sample SolpanmetagenomR_FD_108199 | JGI IMG/M metagenome (GOLD analysis project Ga0160429, IMG submission 108199) | Solar panel surface microbial communities from Lawrence Berkeley National Laboratory, California, USA - R | ecosystem: Engineered > Built environment > Solar panel > Unclassified ...
CCTCAAACTGGCCCTGAGCCTCGGCAACGGCCATGTCACGGCGGCCCTGGTGCACACGCTCATCAGCGAGGGCGCCTACCGGCGTCACCTCGCCGAGACCCGGCGCCGCATCGCCGGCGCGATGGTGCAGGCCTCCGCGGAGCTGCGCGGCTGCGGCCTGGAGCCCTGGTCCCAGCCGCGGGGCGGCTTCTTCCTGTGGATGCGTCTGCCGGACGGGCGCGACGGGGCCGAGGTCGCCCGCCGGGCGCTCGCCCGCGGCATGGTGCTGGCGCCGGGCACCTCGTTCAGCCTGTCGGAGGCCTGGAACGGCTACATGCGCTTCAACGTGGCCCATTGCGCCGATCCGCGCATCCGTCCGATCCTACGGGAGGCGCTGGGCTGAGCGCGTCCGGTCAGGCCGGGAGAGCCAAGTCCACCCGCAGGCCGCCGAGATCCGACCGCCCGAGGCTGAGGCCGCCGCCGTAGAGTTCGGCGAGTTCCAGGGTGATCGGCAACCCGAAACCGTGGCCTGGCACGCCCTCGTCGAGGCGACGCCCCCGCGCCATGACGGCGGCGGCCGCCGCCGGGTCGAGGCCTGGCCCGTCATCCTCAACGGACACGGACACCGTGCCGTCGCGCAGCCCCGCGGAGACCCGCACGCGGCTCCGGCACCAGCGGCAGGCATTGTCCACGAGGTTGCCCAGCATCTCGTCGAGATCCTGGCCCTCGCAGGCGGCGGAGAGAGCCTCCGGTACGGCGAGGTCGATCGCCACGCCCTTCTCGGCGTAGAGGCGCACGAGGGCGTCGCGCAGGTCGGTCAGACGCGGCGCCAGCGGCATTCGGCCCCGGGCCGAGCCGGCCAGGGCCGCGGCCCGGGCGCGGCGCAGGTGATGCCGCACCCGCCGGTCCATGTCGTCCACCTGCCGGCGCAGCGCGCCGTCCGGGTCGCGGGCGGGCTCCGCGAGCGCCATCGACAGGGTTGCCAGCGGCGTCTTGAGGGCGTGGGCGAGGTTGGCGACGTGGCCGCGGGCCCGTTCCAGGGTCTGTGCGTTCTGGTCGAGAAGCGCGTTGAGTTCCACGACCACGGGCGCGATCTCGGCCGGCTGGTCCGCCGGCACGCGCTCGCGCCGCCCGGCCCGCACGGCCGCGAGATCCGCCCGCAGGCGCGTCAGCGGCGCGAGGCCGAGGCGCACCTGGACGGCCAGCCCGGCGAGTAGGCACAGGCCGAGGATGCCGAGCGCCACGGCGAGGCTGGTCAGCGCCTCGCGCAGGGGCCCGCGCAACTCCGCCTCGGGCGCCGCCACCACGATCGTGGCGGGCGGAGGCCCCGGCACGGTGAGCACCCGGGCGACGAGCGGCTCACCGCCCGGGCCCGTGGCCGAGGCCGGATGCGGCCGGTCCGGGTCGTCGTCCGGCCCTGGATCGGACAGGCGGATGTCGCCGCCCCGCAGCGAGCCGGAGCGGATCGTCTCGGAGCCGCGGCGCACCTCCCAGGCCCAGCCGGGACCCGGCCGGTCGAAGGGCGGCGCATCGAGGGTCTGCGGGAGGATCCCGGCCTCGAGCCCGGCCCGCAGGGCGGTGATCTGCGCGTCGAGCCGTCCGTCGAGCTGCCCGCGCACGAACCGGTGCAGGATCACCCCGATGGCGAGGCCGGCCACCACCAGGGCCGCCAGGACCAGCACCAGGGCCGCCGCGAGCAGGCGGGTGCGCAGCGAGCGCCGCCGCGTCGCCCCCGCCATCAGGCGGGATCCGCGTGCAGGCGGTAGCCGTGGCCGCGCACGCTCTCGATCCGGGCTGGCGCGATCTTCCGGCGCAGCCGCGTGATGATCACCTCGACGGAGTTCGAATCGACGTCGGCGTCGCCCTCGTAGACCCGCTCGATCAGGTGCGGGCGCGGCACCACGGCCTCGCGGTTCAGCATCAGGCAGGACAGGACACGCCATTCGAGGCCGGTGAGCCTGAGCGGCAGGCCCTCGTGCTCGAAGGCGCCGAGCCCCGGATCGAAGCTCAGGGGGCCGCAGGCGATCCGGCTCGCCCCGCCGCCCTGGGACCGGCGCACGAGGGCGCGCAGGCGGATCACCAGCTCCTCCACCCGGACCGGCTTGACGAGGTAGTCGTCCGCCCCCGCCTTGAAGGCCGCGACCTTGTCGCTCCAGCCGTCCCGGGCGGTGAGCACCAGCACCGGCAGGGTCCGTCCGGCCGCTCGCCAAGTCCGCAGCACCGAGACGCCGTCGCCCTTCGGCAGGCCGAGATCGAGCACGACGGCGTCGTAGCCCTCGGTCTCGCCGAGATGCTGGGCGTCCTCGCCGGTGGCGGCGTGGTCGAGCACGAAGTTCTCCGCGCGCAGCACCTTGGCGACCTCGGCGGCGAGCGCCGCGTCGTCCTCCACCAGCAGGATCTTCACTCGTCCCATCTCCCCCGTCTGGCCTTCGATCCCCGGTCGAGGCCCGATCCGTCCGCGCCGGGACATCCGGTCGCGCTCGCCCTCTCCGACGGCGCGAGCGGCGCGGTGTCCCCGGGGCGGCTCGGAGACCGGGCGCGCATGGCGCCCGGATCCCACGGCCGCAAACGACGCCGCCGCCGAGACTTAGAGCCGTTTTCTCATGTCGCCCGTGCACACGGAAGCGCGGGGGCGGATCCCAGGCACCCGCCCGGTATCGCGCATCGCGGACCCGCATCGGCTCCTGCCGCCAAGCCCTTGCGCCCGCACGGGTTCCCCAGGGTGCGGTCTAGGGCGGCCGGTTTAACCGGACCTGAACCGGACGGTTCAGGCCGGATTGGATGCCGCCCCTTACGAAGGCGCCACGGATCGAACGGATCCGGACCCTTCAGAGGCGACACATCATGAGCAGCGACAAGACGATCGACGGCACGGGGCGGGAGATCCCGGAGCCGGCCCCCGGCCCCGCCGGCTCGCGGCGGATTGCGGTTCCCCGCCGGACCTGGGTGGTGGGCGCGGCGGCGGCGCCCCTGGTCCTGGGCGCCGTGGGCCTGTCCCTGGCGCAGGGGACGACCTTCGAGCCCACCCCGGTGGAGCCCGTGGCGATCCAGGCGCTGGCACCCTCCGGCGCGACCGCGATCAGGGGCGACGTCGCCGAGATCTTCGGCAACAAGTTCGTTGTCCAAGACGGCACCGGCCGGGCGCTGGTCGAGACCGGCCGCGCCGGCGAAGGCGGCGGCCTCGTCGCCAAGGGCGAGGCCGTGACCGTTCAGGGCCGGTTCGAGCGGGGCTTCCTGCACGCCAGCGTCCTCACCCACGGCGACGGGCGCAAGGTGGTACTCGGGCCGGCGGGCGGGCCGCCGACCGGCAGCCTCGACTGGGCCAAGGATCGGATCGGCCTCGGGCCGACGCCGGACCTCCCGGCATTGACCGCCTCGGTTCAGGCCGCCGGCTACAGCGACGTGCGCGTCACCGGCCGCGGCCCGCGCCACATCGAGGTGGCGGCCAAGGATCGGGACGGGCGCGAGCGTCAGCTCCATGTCGGCTTCGACGGCCAAGTCCGCGAGCGGCCGATGCCGTAGGTCGGCCCGCGGCGGGGCGGCATGCAACCCTTCCCGCCCCGCCGCGTCCTCCTGTCACCGAATCGACAGGAGTTGCGCACCGTGGAACCGATGAAGCCGATGAAGCCCATGGAACCGATGAAGCCCATGGAACCGATGAAGGGAATGGAGCCCTGGTGGCCGAAGGACCTGGGCCAGCCCGCAACCAGCGGCGCGCAGAACGGGATGAAATACGCGTTCTTCCCGGACAAGCACCGCCTGCTGATCGAACGCGACGGACAGGTCTCGACCTACGACAGCGGCGACCACCGGATCGGGGGGGTCTCGCAGGCGGATGGAAGCGGCCAGTCGCTGACCTTCTCCAGCCAGAACGGGGACGTGGATCTCGGCACGCTGAAGAAGCTCGGCTGAGCTCGGCGTGGACAGGCCGGGGCGGCGCCCTTAAGCCCGGGCCCGCCATGCGATCCCCCCCGCCGACCTGTCCGACGCCATGCGCGCGCTGACCGATCTCGTCCGCGCCATGCGGGCGCCGGACCGGCGGCGCCTCGCCCTGATCGCCCTCGGCCTCGCTGTCGCGGCCCTGCTGGAGGTGGTGGGCGTGGCCGCGGTGATCCCGTTCCTGACGCTGGTGGGCGACCCGTCGGCGGCGACCCGCATCCCCTACCTCGCCCAGACCAGGACGTTTCTCGGGCTCGCCGACGAGCGCAGCTTCCTGCTGGTGACCGGCGGCGCGGCGCTCGCGGCGATCCTGGTCACGGCGCTGGTGAATGCCGGGCTGACCTACGCGCAGCTCCGGTTCACCCATCTGGCCGGCTACGGCTTCAGCCGGCGGCTGCTGTTCCGCTACCTCGACCGGGAGCGGCTGTTCTTCGCCCGGGCCAACAGCGCCGAACTCGCCAAGAACGTGCTCTCCGAGACCGACCGGCTGGTGGTCGGCGCCCTGACCCCCGCCACCGTGCTGGCCTCGCGGGCGAGTTCGGCACTGGCGGTGATCGCCTTCCTGCTGGCCTACGCGCCGCAGCTCGCGCTGATCCTCGGGGGCGGCTTCGGCGGGCTCTACGTGGGCATCTACCTCGTGATGCGCGCCCGGCTCGCCCGGCTCGGCAGCCGCACCGTGGCCGACAACGAGGCCCGCTTCCGCATCGTGCAGGAGACGTTCGGGGCGCTCACCGAACTGAAGCTCTACGGCCGGGCGGAGGCGTTCGCCTCCCGGTTCGATGCCCCGGCCCGCGCCTACGCCCTCGCCACCGCGGCGAGCCAGCTCACCGGTCAGATGCCGCGCTTCGTCATTGAGGCCCTGGCCTTCGGCGGGGTGATCGTGGTGGTGCTGTTCGCCCTGGCCCAGGGGCTCGACGTTGCCGGGATCCTGCCGCTGCTCGGCCTGTTCGCCTTCGCGGGTTACCGCATGCTGCCGGCCTTCCAGAACATCTTCACCTCGGTGGCGCTGATGCGCTTCACCCTGCCGGCGGTGCGGGTGATCGTCGACGAGCTCGCCGACGAGCGCACCCCCCTGCCCCGCACCGCGGAGCGCCTGCCTTTCGCGCGGGAGATCCGGCTCGAAGGGATCGGCTTCGACTACGGCACCGGCCGGCCGGCGCTCTCCGGCATCGACCTCACGATCCCGGTCAACACCACGGTCGGGCTCGCGGGCCGCACCGGCTCCGGCAAGTCGACGCTGGCCGGCCTGCTCCTCGGCGTGCTGAGCCCGACCGCGGGGCGGCTCACCGTGGACGGCCGCCCCGTCGATGCCGGCGCCCTGCCCGCTTGGCAGAACCGGATCGGCTACGTCCCGCAGGAGGTGTTCCTGGTGGACGGCACGGTGGCGGAGAACGTCGCGCTGGGCCTCGATGCGCCCGACCTCGCCGCCGTCGAGCGGGCGGCGCGGCTCGCCGGCGCCCACGACTTCATCGCGGCCCTGCCGCAGGGCTACGGGGAGCGGGTCGGGGAGCGCGGGGCGCGGCTGTCGGGCGGCCAGCGCCAGCGCATCGGCATCGCCCGGGCGCTCTACCATGATCCCGACGTGATCGTGTTCGACGAGGCGACCTCGGCCCTCGACGACGAGACGCAGGCTGCGGTGATGCGGGCGCTGCGCGCCCTGTCGGGCCGGCGGACGCTGATCCTCATCGCCCACCGCCTCTCCACCCTGGAGGGCGCTGACGCGGTCCACGTGCTGGAGGCCGGCCGCCTCGTCGCCTCCGGCCCGCCCGAGGCGGTGCTGCCGGGCCTGGGTACGGCGGCGTGAGGTGCGGCCCTTGCGCCCCGCGCCGCATCCGTTACCTCGGCTCTCCGAGGATCAGCGGGAGAGTCCTGTGAGCACGCGCATCGACCTGACCGCTTCGGACGGCACCACGGCCGCGCTCTCGACTCACGGCGCCGAACCGGTCTCCTGGCGGGTCGGCGGACACGAATACCTCTGGAGCGGCGATCCGGCCCATTGGAACCGCCATGCTCCTTGGCTCTTCCCGGTGGTCGGTGCCTCGGCAAGCGGGCAGGTGACGGTCGGGGGCGAGCGCTACCCGATGGGCCAGCACGGCTTCGCCCGCGACCTGCCCTTCGCGGTGGTGGCGCAGAGCGCCGACGCGGTGACCCTGCGCCTCACCGACGGACCGGAGACCCGGGCGCATTACCCCTTCGCCTTCCAGCTCGATATCGCCGCCCGGGTCCGCCCGGCCGGCCTCGACCTCGACGTGAGCGTGACCAACACGGGGGACGTGCCCCTGCCCTACGCCATCGGGTTCCACCCGGCCTTCCCGTGGCCCTTCGCGGGCGGCAGCCGCGCCCGGGACGGCGGCTACGCGGTGGAGTTCGAGCAGGCTGAGCGCCCGTTCGCACCCCAGGTCGGGCCCGGTGGACTGCTGCTGCGCGACGAGCAGCCGATCCCGATGACGGGGGCGACTCTGCCCCTCGATCCCGCGATCTTCACCGAAGCCTTCGTGATTCGGAACGCGCGCAGCCGCCGGATGCGTTTCGCGGGCCCCGATCGGACGATCCGCATGGACATGGCGGATTTCCCCCACCTCGCGATCTGGACGAAGCCGACGGCGCCGTTCCTGTCGCTCGAATGCTGGACCGGCCATGCCGACTGGGCCGATTTCTCCGGCGACCTCACCGAGCGCGACGCCCAGCGCCGCCTCGACCCGGACGCAGCGGCGCACCACGGCGTCCGGCTGACCCTGGAAAGCTGAGGCCTTGCGCGTCTGGATCGCGCGCCCCGAGCCCGGTGCGACGCGGACCGGCGCGGCGCTCGCGGCACGCGGCCACGCGCCCCTCGTGGCGCCGGTCCTGGCGGTGCGGCCCATCGGCGGGGCGCCGCCGGCCGGCCCCTTCGACGCGCTGCTGCTCACCAGTGCCAACGCGGTTCCGGCCTTGCGGGACGCCGCGGCCCTGCGCGGACTGCCGGTCTTCGTCGTGGGCGCCCGCACGGCCGCGACGGCGGCCCGCGCCGGCCTCAGTCCCGTGCGGGAAGGGCCGGGGGAGGCTGCCGGGCTCGCGGCCCTGGTGGCGGAGGCGCTTCCGGCGGGTGCGCGCGTGCTGCATGCCGCCGGCGCCGAGCGGAAGGCCGAACCCGCGGCCACGCTCACGGCGGCCGGATTCCAGGTGGCGACCTACGTGGCCTACGCGGCGGAGGCGCTGCCCGGATTGCCGGGCGCGGTCGACGGCGCCCTGTCGTGCGGCGACCTCGACGCTGCCTTCCATTACTCGCGGCGCAGCGCCGCCGTCGCCCTCGCCCTCGCGGATGGAGCGGGTCACGGCGGAGCTTTCCGCGGCCTGAGGCATTACTGCCTATCGGCGGATGTCGCCGCGCCCCTGGAAGCGGCCGGCGTCCCGATCCATTTCGTCGCGGCGCGACCGCGCGAAGCGGAGCTGCTCGACGCCCTCGGACCGCACCCGTAAGGGTGCGGTGACAGGGAGGCCGGGCCACCGTATCCCGCCCTCGCACACCGGGTCACCGCGGTGCTAGGGGGACATGGCGACGCATGAGAGTTGGAGGACCTGCCCGTGACGCCACCACCCAGCGACGCCGACAAGCCCGGATCCGGCAACCGGAAGCCGGATGCCGGATCGGGTCGGCCCGGGCAGCCGAATTCGCCCGGGGGCGATGCCAAGGTGACCCCCGCCCCGGCGACCCCCGCCCCGGCGTCCACCGCATCGATGGCCTCCTCATCGACGTCGTCGGCGACCGGCGGCGTTAAGCCGGCCGCCCCGGGTTCGACCGCGAGCGCGCCGCAGGGGGCCGGGCAGGGATCCGGCCAGGGATCCAGCCAGGGCTCCGGGATGCCGCCCAGGCCGGCGACCGAGCCGGTCGTGGCCGCGAAACCGGGCTCGACCGATGCGAAGCCTGATGCCGGCAAGCCGGGCTTCGGCGCCACGGGGCCGAAGCCCGCGACCGGACCCACCGCCCAGCCGATTGGCAGGCCCGACGCCGTGAAGGCCGACACCACCAAGTTCGACACGAAGACGGAGCCGCCCAGGGCCGGCATCGCCGGATCGACGGGGGCCGCCGCCAAGCCGGGCTCGGCCACCTCGTCATCGGGCTCGGCCACCTCGTCATCGACGGCATCGACGGCCTCCGGTGCGTCGGCCGCGGGCCCGAAGGTCGGGACCGAGCCGCCGAAGGCCGGCCAGCCGAGCGCGGGTCCTCAGGCGGGCACCCGTCCGGGCGGACCGACCTCCGGTGCCGCCGGCACGGTGGCGGCCGGTGCGGTGACGGCCGGGCCGATCATCGACATGAAGGCCAGCCGCGTCCCCGATACCTCCACCTCCGGGAAGGATGCGGGGAAGGATGCGGGCAGGGATGGGGGCAAGGGCGGGAAGGAGCCGCCGAAGGGGCCGGGTCCGGCAGCGGCTGCCGCCGCCGGTTCCACGGCCGGCGCGGTCCCGTCCGCTCGGGCCCGCGCGGGCTTCGGCTCGCTGGCGGCCGCCGGCCTGCTCGGCGGCGTGATCGGGGCGGGCCTCCTGTTCGGGGCCGAGAAGGCCGGGATCGGTCCCGATCCGCGCCTGAACGCCCTCGATCAGAAGCTGACCGGTCAGATCGCGTCCCTCGACAAGCGCCTCGACGGGCTCGCCCCCCGCGACGCCGTGGGCGCCCTCGACAAGCGGGTCGCCGCCGCAGAGGCAGCCGCCAAGCAGGCGTCGGAGAAGGGCGGCGTCCCGGTCGCGGCGTCGCCGGACGGGCAGCCGTCCTCGGCGCCGGCGACGGCCGTTCCCGCGGATCTCGTCGCACGCCTCGACAGCCTCGATCAGCGCGTGGCCGCGCTTCAGGAGGAGCCGGGCCGCGACCAGCCGGCCGAGTCCAAGCTCAACGCGGTCCAGGACGGCGGCAGGCCGCTCGCCGACCTCGACGCCCGCGTGAAGGCCCTCGAGGGGAGCGGCGCCGACAAGGGCGCGGCCGAGGATGCAGCCCGGAAGATCGCCGCGCTGCAGGGCGAGGTCGAGCAGAAGACCAAGGCGAATGCCGAGGCGGACGCAGCGCTGGGTCAGCGCCTCGATTCGCTGCAGCAGGCCCTCGACGCCCGGGTGAAGGCCGCCACCGAGGCCGTGCAGGCGGCGACGCAGGCGAGCCGCACCGCCGCGGAGGCTGGCCAGACCCAGGCCGCTGAGACCGCGAAGGCGGTCGACCGGCGCCTCCAGGAGCAGGCCGACAAGATCGCCGCCCTCGACAAGAGCGTGGCCCAGCGCGCCGAGGCCGGCACGGTCCAGGCGGCCCTCCGGGTCGTCGTGGCCGACCGCGTGGCGGCGGCTCTGGAATCCGGCATGCCGTACGCGGAGCCGCTGGCGACCCTGCGCCGGCTCGATCCCGGCGCGGACGCGCAGGCCCAGGCGCTCGCCCCCTTCGCCGACACGGGCGCTCCGACGGCGTCCCGCCTCGCCGACGCCTTCCGGCCGGTCGCCGAGCGGATCGCCGCCAAGCGGCAGGCGCAGCGGGCCAAGAGCGCGGCCGAGACCGGCGATTTCCGCTCCAAGCTCCTCAGCATGGCGGACGGGCTCGTTCAGGTCCGCAAGGTCGACGCCCCGGCGGCCTCGGAGACCTCCGAGGATCCGGAGCACAAGGTCCAGGCCGCCCTCGACCGCAACGATCTGCCGGCGGCCTCCGCGGCCTTCGCGGCGCTCCCGGCCGAGGCGCAGGAGCAGGCGGGGGATTTCGGCGCCAAGCTCAAGACCCGGGCCGAGGCCGAGCAGGCCGTGCGGACGCTGCTCGACAGCGCCTTCAAAGCCCTCCCGACCCCCGCGGCGTCCGCGGGCCGCTGAGACCGTGATGGCATCGATCCGCGCGCCGCGCGGCCGCGACCTCTCCGGGCGGGCGCGCAGGCGCTCCGCCCCTCCCGCACCCAGCGGCGGTCGCCCGCCGGCCGCCGACAGGAGATACTGACCCCATGTGGCGCGCCCTCGCCTTCCTGGCCCTGCTCGCACTCGCCGCCTTCGGGGCGGTCTGGATCGCCGACAGGCCCGGCACCGTCACCGTCGTCTGGAACGGCTACCAAGTCGGCACCAGCCTGGCGCTCGCCCTCGTCGGCGTCATCGCCGCCGCGATCGTCCTCGGCCTCCTCTGGGCGATCGTGCGCGGCGTGATCGGCCTGCCCGAAGCGCTGGTCCGGGGCTCCGCGGATCGCCGCCGGGCCAAGGGTCTGTCGGCCCTCTCGCGCGGCATGGTGGCGGTGGGCTCGGGGGATCCCCTGGCGGCCCGGCGCTACGCCGGGGATGCCGAGCGGCTCCTCGGCACCGAGCCCCTGACGCTCCTGCTCAAGGCGCAGGCTGCGCAGATCTCGGGCGACCGGGACGCCGCCGAGAGCGCCTTCCAGCGCATGGTCGACGATCCGGAGACGCGGGTGCTGGGCCTGCGCGGCCTGTTCGTGGAGGCCCGGCGCCGGGAGGACGAGACTGCCGCCCGCGCCTATGCCAGCGAGGCGGCCCGCCTCGCCCCGAGCGTCACCTGGGCCAACGACGCGCTCCTGGAGGCGCAGAGCGCGGACGGCGACTGGGGTTCCGCCCTGGAGACCATCGAGCGGCGCTCGTCCCTCGGCCTGATCGACAAGGCGAGCGCCCGCCGCCATCGGGCCGTGCTGCTGACGGCGATCGCCGGCGAGCGCGAGGCCGGCGAGCCCGAACTCGCGGCGGAGCGCGTGCTGCAGGCGGTCAAGCTCGCCCCGGAGCTCGTGCCGGCGGCCTGCATCGCGGGGCGTCTCCTGTCCCGCCGCGGCGACCTGAAGAAGGCGTCCCGCGTCGTCGAGGCGGCCTGGAAGGCGAACCCGCATCCCGACCTCGCCAAGGTGTATCTCGGATTGCGCCCCGGCGATTCGGTCCGCGACCGGCTCGCCCGGGCCGAGACCCTGGCCAAGCTCTCCGTCTGGCATCCGGAATCCCGGCTCGCTCTGGGGCAGGCCGCCCTCGACGCGCGGGACTACAAGCGCGCCCGCGAGGCCGCGAAGCCCCTGCTCGCCGACCGACCGACCGCGCGTGCCTGCCTGCTGATGGCGGCGATCGAGGAGGCCGAGCACGGTGCCGCCTCCGGGCAGGCCCGCGAGTGGCTGGCCCGGGCCGCCCGCGCGCCGCGCGATCCCCTGTGGATCGCCGACGGCGTCGCCTCCGAGACCTGGGCCCCGGTTTCGCCGGTCACCGGCCGCCTCGACGCGTTCGTGTGGCGCGAGCCGCCCAACACCCTGGCGGCCCCCGAGCCGGCCGTGGAGCCGGAACCCGACGCGTCCGGACCCGTCCTGGTCCCGGCCAGAACGGTCGAGGCGCCCACGCCACCGATGGCGTCCAAGCCCCCCATAGCGGCCAAGCCGGCGACGGCGCCGAGCGTCGTCGCGCCGCTCCCGACCCTCGTCCCTGCGGCACCGGGCGCCGCCAAGGCATCCGGGAGCGATTCGGTCTCGGCCGGGATGGCCGCGGCGGCACCGGGCGACGCCAAGGCATCCGGCAGCGATCCGGTCTCGGCCGGGATGGCCGCCGCGGCGCTGCCGGCCTCCCAAGCCGCCGGGGTGCGCAGGACCGGCTGACCGGTCCTGCGACCTTCCGAGGGTCGCGCATCGGCTCGCGCGTCGCTCTTCTCTCCCTTGCTGAAAGGGATAGCCGCCCGTCTGTCGGAGCTGCGCCAACCGGCGACGCGGTAGGGTCGGGTTGCCGAGAGCGGGATGGGGCGCGCGCCTGTCTCTCAGGGCCCGCGCGTCCGGCGGAGCGGCACGGCTCGGATGGCGCGCCGCCGTCGGGCCCGCCCCGGCGATGGTGAGCCCGGCAAATCTATGTTCATGTCACAAGGTTCGGTCATCGGTATTTGTTGGAACGTCTCTACCGTGTAGCGTGTGTATTCAGACGCCGACCGAGGATACGACCATCCGTCCACCCGCTCATGCTCCGGACAGGCTTCGGGACCCGTCGGCTCCGGCACGGATCGGGCGCCGCGCGGGGCGGGCCCGATGATCCTCGACGATGATGGCGAGCCGCGGCGACAGGTCGGCGCGTTGCCGTTTCGGCTCGGTCGGGATGGGAAGACCAAGATCCTGCTGGTGACGTCGCGGGAGAGCCGCCGCTGGGTCATCCCGAAGGGCTGGCCGATGAAGGGCCGGAAGCCGTTCCAGGCTGCGGCCCGCGAGGCTTTCGAGGAGGCGGGCCTGCGTGGCGCCGTCGGCAAGCGCCCGATCGGCCATTACCTGTACCAGAAGCGCCTCAAGAACCTCGACGCCGTCCTCTGCCAGGTGAAGGTGTTCCCGCTGAAGGTGCGCAAGCAGCTCAAGCATTTTCCGGAGGCGCACCAGCGGGAACTGCGCTGGTTCACCCCCGCCGAGGCAGCGGACGCGGTCTCCGAGCCGGGCCTCGCCGCGATCATTCGTGCCGCCTGCCGCACGTAATGCGTCCCGCCGCGCAACACGGCGTTGCCAACGCGGCGGCGATCCGTTATGGCCCCACTCGACCGGACGGACTTGCCCCTGCGGGGCGCCCGGGTCACCTGCTGCGGTAGCTCAGTGGTAGAGCACTTCATTGGTAATGAAGAGGTCGAGAGTTCAATCCTCTCTCGCAGCACCAGAATTCCCCTCGAGATGACAGTAGGCTAGGGGTTAGGCGACTCTCAGACGATAGGCGCACGCTTGCACGGCGGTCGCGAACATTGTCCCGTCGAACCGCCGGACCTGGGAAGGTCCCCAAATGGGGGGCCATCTAAGCCCACATACGCCTTCCGATCCTGTCGCCCGGTCGAAGGGTGGGAGCATTCAGCGTCCGGTCGGTGAGCGGGACGGCGCTCGCGTCCATGCAGCGCTGCGGACCGAAGGACCAAGCACCGCCGGGCTCCGTCAGGCCATGGGCGATACCCCCCTGAAACATTTTTGGCATACTGCGCGAACCGGTGGTCCTGCGGGGGGGGGGCAGCGCGGAGCACGGATGGCACTGAAGTCCGTCCCTTCGGCCCGTATCGGTTCGCGCGGGACCCCTTCCTGCGCGGGGGGACGTGTTCGCTTGGCTTGTCAGCGGGCGTGATGCGGAGGGGATCGGCCCGCGGGCGATAAACAAGAACGATCCCGCGGCCGTTCGATCCCGCGATGGGACGTAGGGCGGGCCTCCGGTCAGCTCCTGCCCACGAACCCGGCCGCCGGCATCACCCCCGATGGGCCCAGGATCGTTCTTCGGCGGGTGTGGACGTTCAGGGATGGGCAGAATGCAGCCGTTCGGGGCGCGCGCTTTACCAACCCGAGGCTTCCGCTCCCTCCGGGGGCCGAGCCAAGGAACTCGGGGCAGCCCGTGCGTGGGTCTGGCGTCTGCTGACCGGCCCCGGATCCTCAATCGCGCGCTGGGAAGCCCCGTGAGGGCCGTGGGGTCGCCGGAACGCCCCTATGCTCCAGGATCAAGCGAGGGGGCTACGGAGCGACGATCTCGAACTCGATGCCCCCGTTCTCATAGGTCGCGTCCCACTCGCCGCCATCCTGTAAGTGGAAGCCGAAGCCCAGGGCCCAATCCAGCCAATCCGTCTCTTCCATCCAGTCATACAGGTCGGCCGTGGACGCCAGCACCCGGTCGAACATCATCTGAAACTGAGCGTAGCCGGAAATGGTGGGGAGCGGACCATTTTCGAAGCTGCACGAAAACAGTCTTATACTCTGCGCCTCGATCGCGCCTTTGGGATTCAGAAGGCCGCCGGAGTAGTGTTCGGGCTCCGGTTCGATCCTGGCGTAGAGCAGAGGTTCGATGGTGCGCCTGACGAAGGCCCACTGATCTTTCGGCCACGACGTCCGCCTGCCCCGATCCTTCCATAATCGTTCGCACTGGATGAGGGCTGGTGAAAGGAAGGCCGTGGGATCCTCCGAGAGATCCGGAGAACCATTCTTCAGCGAAGCGAAGACGGTGTTAGCGTGCATTCGAACATTGTATCATGGAGCCGCTCTGTTCCATATAACTATCGAACAGTGATTGCAGGCCTGATGATCTCGTAATCGGCTCGTTTCAAGACCCGGCGCGTAAGAAGGTCATCGGTCGCGGAATAGGGGCGGAACTCCATGATCCGCTTGCCTATCATTCCGGCACCAAGCGCATTCAACTGGTCGACCGTCGCGGTGTTGAGGTCGACGCCGCCCCCGGGCGTTGCGGATTGTGCGTCGGGGGCCGTCTGCGTTCTCAACCCTGCGAGGGACGGATTGTCGCTCTGCCTTCCGGGAGCGCCCGGATCTGCGGATGCATCGGGGTTCATCTTTTGACCCGACGGACCGGCGGCGGACGACGCTGCGCTCGGTGGAACCGATGCCATTCCCGGTCCGGATGGCGCTCCTGGCGCGATGGCGCGGATCGTCTGGCCTTTCGCGTCCACAGGGGATCGTTGCCCCTGGGGCATGGGCATCGTGGCCGATGCCCTCTTGTCCTGGCCACCCTGCGGGCGCGGCCCGAATCCGATCCACAGTGACGCCAGAACGACGGCAAGCACTGCCAGACCCGCACTGATGGACAGCGTAGTTCGGAACATTGCCACCCCGTGTTCGACTGACCCGGAGAATGCCGCGCGGCTATGGCACCTTCAGGGCAATCGAAGCCGAAGCGGCGCCAATCGCTTGGGCGAGACCGATCACGGGAGGCCTTCGGGTTCTCGCGAGGACGGCCAGCAGGAACCCCAAGGGTCGGTCACGGTCCCGACCGGCGGGGTGATCTGCAGGAGCTACGGAAGACCTTCATGAACCGTCCCAGGTCATAAGGGCGTCACGGTCAGGCACTCACAGTGTAAGGCCGCGATCTGACCAAATTCGACGCTCGATACGCGCCCGCGTCCGCTGGACGGGAAAGAAGTGTCCGAAGGATCGCGTCAGAAATCAGGGTGCCGCCTCGGAGAGGCTGGAATGAGCGAGGCACGATGGTGCCGCATCGGACTCGTCACCAGCAGGACATCGAAATCACAGTGGCGTATAACATTACCTCGACCGAGTGGAACTGCGTTCTAAGGGATCGGAAATTTGGCGCTGGCTGAATCTGATGGCTGTCAGCTCAACATAGTTCCAGGAAAACCACGCTAGAACGAGAATCACGGGCAGCGACGTCAGCAGGACGGAGTACCACGTCGCCGCGTCACCGAGATATAAAACGACCATTTGTTGAACGGGCCACGCATATATGTACATGCCATACGATAAGTCGCCCCTCGCGGTTACCCACGAAAAGCAAGTTCGGGTAGAAATCGCCAGATATATCGTCGCGTACGATCCAATGATCGTGAAGAGCACATTAAATAACGATGTCGAAAGCGAGATAAGCAAGACCAACAAGCTGATCATGGCGTATGATTGCTTCCAGGCAATCCTATCGTGCCACAGATAGATTATGGCGCCGCCCATGAAGGTGGCCAACAGCAGCGCCTGCCTGCTCTCCTGTATGAACAAATAAAAGAGTACCGCCGCTGCCCAAATTGCGATGACTGTGAACCTATTCAAATACCCAATGATGCCGAGGAAAAGGACACAGATATAGAGCTTGAATTCGGGACTTAAGCTCCACAACGACCCATTGAAGATCGGGCCGATTGGATTGTTCGTAAAGACTCCCGGCAACTCGAAGCGGGTCCCTGTCAGTGATAAATTGATAATCGTATACAGAACAGTTTCGCGATGGAAAAAATAGTCGGCCGGCGAAAATGTTGTTATCAATGAACCGACAAGAACGGACGATACGATAACTACAATCAGACCGGGTATAATGCGAAAAATTCTCGCTTTAAGATAGCGTATCGGATCCGGATTTCGAACGTAGCTTTGTGTGATCAGGTAGCCGCTGATTGCGAAGAAGACCAACACGGCGATAGAGCCAAGCTCGGTCTGGTCGTTGCTGAATTCCTCGAGGGGTTGCTTGACGGTGGACCCGTAGGCGATCGGGAAGGCGTGCGAGACGATCACGGCCAACGCCGCCAGGAATCTCAATATATCGAAATTGTTCTGACGGCTTCGGCGATGGGTGGCGTTGTCGCCACGCTGCGATGCGAGGTTCATGACGGATCGGGGGCTTTCGTCGTCCCGCACGAAGGACGTCCGCGAACTCATGCGGGAGGCGCAACACGGCGGGTCGGCCTCCGCGGAGGTCCGTGACACAGTCGCCGATGATTGCGTGGTCCGGCGGATCGGCGGCCGGAAGAGCCACCCGGGTTTTCACCGGGTCCTGACGAATACGACTATTCATACATCAGGTCGGCAAGGCGATGCAATATCCTGGCGGCATACGCCGCACGCGCCGCGCATATACTTGGCAACGGCTATCGACCGCCACGTCGTCACGGGCGGTATCGGGGAGCGCGGGTCCATCCTGATGCCTTTGGGAACCCTGTGCGACCTTCAACGATGGACCCCTCTCCACTCGCCCGGGCTGCCCTGATCGACACCGGCGGGATCCACGCCGTCCCCGGCCGCCGCCTGCACGGCGTCTGTCGGCGCGGTCACGGCCATCGGCCTAGGTGGGCGTGACGTGCCAGGCCAGCGCTGGGCCGCGTGCAGCTTCGAGCCGCGGCTGCGCCCGTGTCCCCCCCCGGGGCGACGCGAGCATCGTTCTCGGGTCTCGAACGCCGGGTGCGGCCGCCGCGCGCCGCCCGGCCTCCTCGGGCAGCAGCGTCAGGTTCGGGAACGATCAGCGGCCCTTCGTCATCGCTGACATCGCACGGGTGGCGCGGCGGGACTGCATCGCCGCGAACTTGGTGCGCCAACAGGTCCGTCTTATCTCTGACACCCCGCCAGTCGCTCGGCCTGTCCTCCGAGGCTCCCATTGACGGTCGCGCAAAGCTCTCCCACAGTACGGGTCCGGGGTTGCCTGAGGGATGGTTGAGCTTGCTTGGCGCGACGGGCGATTGATGGTTGGCTTCGATAACTTTCGAGTTCAATCCTCTCGCGCAGCACCAGCCATCTCTCCGATTGGACAGGCGATCCGGCGATGCCACCTGTTTCGTGACGGAACCTGTCGCGGGCTGAGCTGCCGCTGAAGGGGACGCGCGGACGTGAATTCCACAGCCCTGTTCACGATGCTGGGCCTCGTCCTCGGCTGGGCCGTGCTGGCCGTCGCCGCCCTCGCCACCGGCCGCTACGCCACCTTCGCGTTCCTGATCCTGACCGTGATCGGCCTCTACCTCTACGTGCCCTGGGCGCGGCTGCGCGCCAGCGGGATCGAAGGGTCCAGCCGGCCGGTCCGGTTCTGGACGAATGCCGCCATGCTGGCTGTCAGCCTCGCCGCCTGCCTCGCCTTCGCGATCATGCTGGCCCGGCGGCTCGGGTACCTGTGAACGCTGCCGGATCGGGACTTCCGGCTTCTGTGAGCGCGCGGTCCCGCGGGGGTGCGCAATGCGGTGGATCGCAGCCGACCCGACGGCCGGTCCGAGCCCTGCCCGAGACCCGGCTTCGGCCCCGCCCTCCGCGATGGGGACTCGTGGGCCGCACGTCGCTGACCGGAGAGGGATGAGCCGGCCGTCGCACCGGCCTTTCGGGACCCGATTGACGCGCACGGAGGTCGGGCCCAGCGCGGCGGTGGGCTCGTTCCGCGTCAGGGTTCGACGACGATCAGCAAAGCCTGGTCCGTCAGCCGTGCCGTCGCGGGGTCCGCTCGCTGCGCTTCCCACACCGCCTTGGCCGCACAAACCTGTCGGGGCGGGAGCCGGAACGGTGCATGCCAAGATCAGGGCCGGCCTTGGGTCGCCGTGGCGCGGCAGACTAACATAGATCGCTGTGTCTTGATCTGTGTTGTCGTCGTCGTTCGTGCCTACAGGCCGCAGAGGTGAAAATTTTTCCCGCGCTTATACATTGAATGAACAGGTAAAATTCGGGTTTGGCGAGTCTTGATCGTCCTGAATGCGTCGAGAGACCGAACCGCCGACCGGAGGCCGGGTTGGACAGGAGACGCGGCACGATGCTCCCATGGAGTACGGAGCCGGCGGCCGATCGTGCGGGAGCCCTGGGCACCGCGCCTCTCACGAGGAACCGACATCATGTACTATCACGACAAGCGACTTCAGTACCCGGTCCGGGTCGACAGCCCCGATCCGATCTACGCCCGCATGCTGCAGCAGGCGATCGGCGGTATCGAGGGAGAGATCCGGGTTTGTTTCCAGTATTTCTTCCAGGCGTGGGGTAATCGCGCGCCGACGACCAAGTACCGCGACATGCTGCTCCATACGGCCACCGAGGAGATCGGCCATATCGAGATGTTGGCGACCGCCGTGGCGATGAACCTCGAGACCGCGCCGACCAAGGTGCAGGAGGCCGGCGCCGCCGATGCCATCGTGGGCGCCGTGATGGGCGGCGAGAACCCGCGCCACATCGCCGAGGGCATGCTGCACAAGACGCTGCTCTCCACCGGTATGGCGGCCTTCCCGGGCAATTCGGACGGACTGCCCTTCGACATGAGCCACATCTACGCCAGCGGCAACATCGCGGCCGACATGTACTGCAACGTCGCCGCCGAGGCGACCGGCCGGACCCTGGCGGTGCGCCTCTACAACGCCACCAACGACGCCGGCATGCGTGACATGTGGAGCTTCCTCATCGCCCGTGACACGATGCACCAGCAGCAATGGCTGGCGGTGATCGAGGAACTCGGCGGGGCCGCGGGCACGCTGCCGATCCCGAACTCGTTCCCGCAGAGCGAGGAGAACCAGAAGTTCAACTACAACTTCTTCTCCACGTCGGCCGACGGTTCGCCGCCCCCGGCCGGCCGCTGGACGCAGGGCCCCTCCCTCGACGGCAAGGGCGAGTTCAGCGTGGTGCAGAACCAGCCGATGGGCGAGGAGCCGGTGCTCGGCCCGGCTCGGCCCGACAGCGGCGCGCAGTCCCAGCAGATCGGCTGACGCGACGGTGCTCCGGCGCCGCCGTCACGGTCGGACGCCGGGGCACCGCCTCCTATAATCCTCGTCAGAGCCG
>Ga0160429_1000889_pt1 | contig 18831 bp, 19 predicted proteins | sample SolpanmetagenomR_FD_108199 | JGI IMG/M metagenome (GOLD analysis project Ga0160429, IMG submission 108199) | Solar panel surface microbial communities from Lawrence Berkeley National Laboratory, California, USA - R | ecosystem: Engineered > Built environment > Solar panel > Unclassified ...
CCGTCGGTGAGCTCAGAAAGAAGAACAACAGATCGGCACAAGTCTCTCACGCCAGGTCCTAAGACCCAGCCGCAAGGACAAACGCCGCCCGCGTCTCCCTTCCTCAATCCAACTTGTCAAAGATCAGTAATCACTCTCGTAATTACCTGCCGAGGAGAAGTCAAGTACCTTGGCTTTCGCCAGATCTACTTTTCTAAACCTCTGGAAGTCCGTCCGGCCCGGTCCGTTTTTCTTCCGGACCGCGTCGGGAGGCGCCGTATAGGCTGCCCCGAACCGTCGTGTCAACCGCCCTTTTTCCCCGGCGTCGGAACCGAACCGGCCGAGCCGACCACCGGTGCCTCCGTCGACGACGCGCCGTGCGGGGCGACCCGGGGGTCATCCCTGTCCGGCACTGAACGATGGACGCTCCATCAGCCGCCGCGCACCGGGTTTGAGCCTGGCCCAAGCCCGTCGGCGTCCCGACCCGAGGGTCGAAGCCGGCCGGCGATGCGGATGGAAGTATCGGCGGACGGCGTACCGTCGCTGCCGATGAAGCCGATGTAGTGAACCGCATCGCGATGCGCAAGACGCAGGCTGGGATGCGGGCTGCGGCGGGTTCGCCGGCCCTCTCCCCGATCGCGGCCGCAACCCCGCGACGCGACCCGGGATCATCGGGCCTTCCCGCTGCCTTGTCGGGGCGCACGACTTGCGAGCCGGCCCATCCGCCCCGCATCGAACGAGGACACGGCATGTCGCGTCACCACGAGATTCCCGCCCGTCCCGACGCAATGGTGCTGGGCACCTTCGACGCCGCGCGACCGCCCGTCCTCACGGTGGCGTCCGGCGATACCGTCACCCTGCACGCCCATCCGGCGGGCGGCCGCGAGTCGCTCCATCCCGATCCGGCCCGGGTGCCGGCCGACCTGCGGCACGCCCTCGACACGCTGGAGCGCGGCCTCGGGCCGCACGTCGTCACCGGCCCCATCCACGTGGAGGGTGCCGAGCCCGGCGACATGCTGCAGGTCGACATCCTCGACCTGAAGTTCCGCCTCGATTGGGGCTTCGTGTCGATCCTGCCGCTGCTCGGCACCCTGCCGGACGAGTTCACGGACTACGAGACCGTCCACGCCGACATCGACACGGCCCGGGGCGTCTGCCGCCTCCCCTGGGGTACCGAGCTGCCCCTCGACCCGTTCTTCGGCATCCTGGGCACCGCCCCGCCCGCCGCCTGGGGCCGGGTCGGAACTTCGGTGCCGCGGGCCTTCGGTGGCAACATGGACAACAAGGAGCTGAAGGTCGGCACGTCCCTCTATCTGCCGGTGTTCAATCGCGGCGGCGGCTTCTACGCGGGCGATGGCCACGGCGTGCAGGGCGACGGTGAGGTCTGCGTCACCGCCCTGGAGACGGGACTGACCGGCACCTTTCGGCTCACCGCGCGCCGCGATCTCCAGGGCACCTGGCCGTTCGCCGAGACCCCGACCGACCTGATGAGCATCGGCCTCCACGAGAGCCTCGACGAGGCCATGCGCCAGGCCGTGCGCGGGATGGTGCGCCTCGTCTGCGCGCGAACGCACCTGACGCGCAACCAGGCCTACATGCTGTGCTCGCTCGCCGGGAACCTGCGGATCACCCAGACGGTGGACGGCAACAAGGGGGTCCACATGCTGCTCCCGAAGGCCGCGCTGACCATCCCCTGACCTGTCCGGCCCGCCGCCGCGGGTCGGAGCGCGACGGCGGGCCTCGCTGCGATGAACGCAGATCAATCAACGATTTAACTTAGATTAATGCTGTCGATCTCGCGCATTTAAACGTCGAATTAGCTTCTACCGGCCTATTGGAATCCGATCTTCTGCCGCGCGCCGCCCGGCAGCCCATTCCAAGGCACGTGGCATGAGCCCGGATCCCCAGCCTGCCGCCCAGTCGCGCCGGGAAGCGGCGTGGCCGATCCCGGTGCGGCCGGGCGCCGCGCCGGTCGAGCCCCTGCAGGCCTACCTCGACGCGGTCCGGCAGGGCCTGCTGATGATTGATGCCGGCGGTACGGTGATCGCCGCCAACAGCCCCGCGCGGCGGCTCCTGGCCGACCTGTCGGTGGGGCTGCGGACGAACGCCGCCGCCGTTCCGCTGATGCGCGCGGTGCGGGGTGGACCTGCCCCGTCGCGGCGCGCGGCGTTCCTGGCCCTGCGGCGATCGCTCGACCGGCGCCAGCCCGCCGTGTTCGAGCTGCGGCGGGCGGAACACACGGTCCAGGCGGAACTCCAGCCCCTGCCGGACGGAGGCTGGGTCATGACTCTGGAGGATGTCAGCACCCGGAAGGCCATCGAGGCCCGGGCCGACGCGATGGCCCGCCTCGATCCGCTCACCGGCCTGCCGAACCGCCTGTACCTGCGCGAGCGCCTCGCCGAGGCCCTCGCCCGCCTCGCGCGCGACGGCGAGGCCTGTGCCCTGCTGCTGATCGATCTCGACCGGTTCAAGCCGGTCAACGACACCCTCGGCCATCCGATCGGCGACGCCCTGCTGGAGAAGGTCGCCGACCGCCTCCGCTCGACGGTGCGGCCGACCGATACGGTGGCGCGGATCGGCGGCGACGAGTTCGTGATCCTGCAGGCGGGCGTGCGCGACGCGGCGGGCACGCAGGCGCTCGCCCGCCGGATCGTCGACCTGATCGGCCGGACCTACATGGTCGAGGGTCACCTCCTGACCATCGGCGCCAGCGTCGGCGTCGCGCTCGCCCCGGAGGACGGGACGGACGGCGACAGGCTCCTGAAGAACGCCGACCTCGCGCTCTACCGGGCCAAGCTCGACGGGCGCGGCACCTACCGGTTCTTCGAACCCGAGATGGACGCGCGCATGCAGGCGCGCCGCAAGCTCGAACTCGACATGCGCCAAGCCCTGGCGCGGCGCGAGTTCCAGCTCCACTACCAGCCACAGCTGCAACTCCAGAGCGGCACGCTGATCGGCTGCGAGGCCCTGATCCGCTGGCGGCATCCCGACCGGGGGCTGGTGTCACCCCTCGACTTCATCCCGCTCGCCGAGGAGATCGGCCTGATCGTGCCGATCGGCGAGTGGGTCATCCGGCAGGCCTGCCGCGATGCCATGGCGTGGCCGTCCCACATGTCGGTGGCGGTGAACGTCTCGCCCGCACAGTTCAAGAGCGACCGGCTGGTGGAGACGATCATCTCGGCGCTGGCGTCTTCGGGCCTGCCGGCCCAGCGGCTGGAGGTGGAGATCACCGAGGGCGTGCTGCTGCAGGAGAACGCCAAGACGCTCCAGACCCTGCATCGGCTGCGGGAACTCGGCGTGCGGGTCTCCATGGACGATTTCGGCACCGGCTACTCGTCGCTGAGCTACCTGCGCTCGTTCCCCTTCGACAAGATCAAGATCGACCGGTCCTTTGTGAAGGATCTGGCGACCAAACCCGACGGCGAGGCGATCATCCGGGCCATCGCGGGCCTCGGCAAGAGTCTGGGCATGACCACGGTCGCCGAGGGCGTCGAAACCTCCGAGCAGATGCAGCGCATCCGCCTGGAGGGCTGCACGGACGTCCAGGGCTACCTCATCAGCAGACCCGTCCCGCCCGCAGAACTCGCCGAGGTCTTCGCCCTCTATCCACCGGCCTGATCCCCTTCCCACCCGGACGCATTGCCATGAGCGACCTCTACCGCCTCGTCTACGCCAGCAAGAACCTGCTCCAGGGAACGGAGGCCGAGATGACAGCGGCGGTCCGGCAGATCCTGGACGCCTCCCAGCGGAACAACCGGAACGTCGGCGTGACCGGCGCCCTGATGTTCAACGCCGGCGCCTTCGCGCAGGTGCTGGAGGGGCCCCGCCGCGGGGTCGAGGCCACCTTCGAGCGGATCCAGCGCGACCTGCGCCACGGCGACGTGACGGTCCTGCAATGCGGGCCGGCGGAGAGCCGCGGCTTCGAGACCTGGTCGATGGCGTTCGTGGGCCAGTCCGCCCAGGGGCAGGACCGGTTCAGCAGCCTCGCCGCCGAGAGCGGATTCGACCTCGCCCGCCTCGACGGCGACCGGGTCTTCGCCATGCTGCACGGTCTGGTGCTGGAGGAAGAGGCCCTTCCGGCCGGAGCGCCGGCGCCGACGAGCCGTGCCGCGGCCACCCTCGACGTCGCGCAGGTGCGCGCGGAGATCGCGCAGCTGCGGCCGGAGGCCACGGCGCCGGTCGCCGTGCTCGGCCGCGCCACCCCCGCTCCGGATCGCGAGCCGGCCGCCCCGTCCGCCGGAGGCGGGGCCGCTTCGCCGCGGGATGACGCCGAAGCGGCTCTCCGCGTGCTGAGCGCGGCGCTGGCCAGCGAGCGGGATCGTACCAGCGCCCTGCGGGCCGAGATCGACGCCCTGCAGATCACCCTGGCCTCGACCGAGGGTCGGCTCCACGGCCTGCGGGAGGAACGGGACCTCTGGGCCGGGCGGGCTCGGCACCTCGCGCAGGTCATGGTGCGGGAAGCCGATGCCGTGCAGGGCATGCTGGATGCGGTTCCCCCGCGCCCCGTCTCCGACGCGCGCGCCGCCTGACCGGCACACGCGGGATCGCCGGCGGCCGAAAGGCGCGGTCCGTTCTCTTGAAAGTCTGTTCCGTTCTCCATAAAGAACGCGCCGGACGTGCCGAGTCTCCGAGGCGGCACGGAAACGGCGCAGGAGGGAACAGCCGATGGCAGCGGACTTAGCGGCGCGCACGATCGCGGCGACCAACGGCGTCGCGCAGGATACGGCCTTCGGCGCAGTCATCGCGCCGATCCATCTGTCCACCACCTTCAAGTTCCCGGCCTTCGAGCAACCCGGACCTTACGACTACTCCCGCCTCGGCAACCCGACGCGCGACCAGCTCGCCGACACGATCGCCAAGCTTGAGGGCGGCGCCCGGGCGGTCATGGTCGCCAGCGGCATGGCGGCGCTGGATCTCGCCCTGTCGAGCCTGCGCCCCGGCGATCTGCTGGTCGCACCCCACGATTGCTACGGCGGCACCCATCGCCTCCTCAGCATGCGCGGCGCCCGGGGCCACTACCGCGTGGCGTTCGTCGACCAGACCGACCCCGACGCGGTCGCCGCGGCGCTGGCCGAGGCCCCCAAGGTCGTGCTCATCGAGACCCCCAGCAATCCGCTGATGCGGGTGGTGGATGTCCGGCGCCTCACCGCGGACGCGAAGGCCGCTGGCGCGCTGGCCGTGGTGGACAACACCTTCCTGTCGCCGGCCCTGCAGCGGCCGATCGCCCTCGGGGCGGATCTCGTCGTCCACTCGACGACGAAGTTCCTCAACGGCCATTCCGACGTCATCGGCGGTGTCGTCGTCGCGGCCGACAAGGCGGTCGGCGAGGATCTCGCCGCCTGGGCGAACACGATCGGCGTTACGGGATCGCCGCTGGACGCCTACCTGACCCTCCGGGGCCTGCGCACGCTGTTCGTGCGGGTGGAGCAGCAACAGCGGAACGCCGCGGCGCTGGCGGCCTTCCTGGAGGTGCATCCGGCGGTGAGCCGCGTCCACTACCCGGGTCTGCCGTCGCATCCGGGGCACGCCCTTGCCCGGACGCAGCAGGCCGGGTTCGGCGCCATGTTGAGCTTCGAGCTTGCGGGCGGGCGCGACGCCGTGCGGCGCTTCGTCGAGGCGCTGCAGGTCTTCACGCTGGCGGAGTCGCTCGGGGGTGTCGAGAGCCTCGTGGCTCATCCGCCGACCATGACGCACGCGGCGATGGACCCAGAGGCGCGCGCCATCGCGGGCATCACCGATGGGCTGCTGCGCCTCTCGGTCGGGCTGGAGGCCGAGGAGGATCTGCTGGCGGACCTGTCCCGCGGCCTGGCGGCTCTGGGCGGCTGAGCCGGAGGCTCACGCGTCCTCGATCACCTGGAACCCCCCATCGTCCTCGATCACCGTGAACCGCGAGAGGCGCAGGGTCTGGGACCGCTCGGCCGCCTCGTCGCGACACTTGTCGACGTGGACCGCCCGGTTGACCACCTGCAGGTTCGGCGCACCCCAGTAGCCGAGCAGTTCCGGCCAAGGAGCCGCGCGGTGCTCCCGCCAGACCCGGTAGAGCGGCAGCGCGTGATCGACCTCGGCGGTGCGCAGCAACCGCTTTCCCGAGGTCGCGCAGCGGTGGCGCTGGCGAAGCTTGAGCGACCGCACCTGCGCGTGCGGCGCGATCCAGAACTTCCAGGCGGTGACGCAGGCCGCGTGCCAGCCGGCCCGGGCGTTGGGTGCGCCGCTCCCCCAGAGATCTTGGTGCCAGCCGAACCGATAGACGGGCTGGCCGCAGATGCAGCAGGCGCCGCGGCCGCGGGCGTAGGCCGGATCGCGGAAGGGTGCGGGCGGCGTTCGGAAACTCCCGGATCGCCCCTCCGCGCCGAGCTGCCACGTCCAGCCCTCCGGTGTGCCCGACCGGGCCGCCAGGGCCCGCGCGAGTTGATCCGCGCGGAGGATGTGGGCGCGCCAGTAGCTCTCGACGGCGAGCCGCGGCGTCGGTGGAATCAGCGGACGCGCCAGGGCATGCCGAAGCACGGGGGCCGGGAAGATGGGCGGCAAGGCCCGCTCCAGTCTCGCCCGGGCCTGCACGTTGCGGAGGGTTCGCCAGCTCGATGTCGTCATGCCGGGCCGGTGGTAACCCGCGGCCGCCCGGGACGCGACGGCGCCGATGCAACAGCGATCCGGTTCCGCGGCGGGCAGAGCGACGAGGCCGAAATCCGTATTTGGCTGCGCCGCATTCCGGAGCCAGCCTCCGCTCAATGTTAAGCTTGTGTTTCCCGTGAAACATCGGCCCTCCAATAGGGACGGATCGGCGCGCGCCGCGGGGCTCCGCGCCTGCCCGCCGAGCGTTCCACCGGCCCCTGCACCAAGCAGACCGCCGGGTGAGGCGGTTGCCACCTCGGCGGCGAGCGCCCAAGAGGATTGCGGCAAAGGACTTGCCGCCCCTCGCTCATCATCCGCAAAGGCTGCCTCGCCCGTGATCACCGGTCCGTGCCTCATCGTCCAGCCGATCCACGCGGCGGGCCTCGACCGGCTGCGTGCGGCGGGGTTGGAGCCGCGCCCCGCCAGCGGCACCGACGCCGAGACCCTGGCGCGCGAGGTCGCCGGATGTGTCGCCGTCATTACCCGGAACACCGGCTTTCCGGCCCAGGCCATCGCGGCGGCGCCGGATTTGCGGGTCATCGGCGTGCACGGGACCGGCACCGACCACGTGGCCAAGACGGCGGCCACCGAGGCCGGGATCGTCGTGGTCAACACGCCCGGGGCCAACGCCGTATCGGTGGCCGAGCAGACCCTGGCGCTGATCTTTGCCCTGGCGAAGGCGCTGCCGGGCGCCGACCGCTCGGTCCGGGATGGCGACGACAGCTTCAAGTTCACGGCTCGCCTCGTCGAACTCGCCGGCCTGACCCTCGGCCTCGTCGGCTTCGGGGCGATCGGGCAGGCGACCGCCCGGCTCGGCACCGCCCTGGGCCTGCGGGTGCTGGCCTACGGGCCGAGCCGCCCGGACGCCGATTTCGCCACTGCCGGCGCCCTGCGGGCCCCCTCGGTCGACGCGCTCCTGGCCGAGGCCGACATCGTTTCCCTTCACGTACCGTTGACCCCGGACACCCGCGGGCTGATCGGCCGGGACCAGCTCGCCCGGATGAAGCCGGACGCGTTCCTGATCAACACCAGTCGCGGCGGTCTCATCGACGAGGCCGCCCTGGTCGAAGCCCTGGAGACCGGCACGATCGCGGGCGCCGGTCTCGACGTCTTCGCGCAGGAGCCGCTGCCGGCAGATCACCCCCTGGCCCGCCAGGCGCGGGCGATCCTGACGCCCCATGTCGGCGGCTCCACCGGGGCGGCCCTGATCCGCACCGCCGAGACCGCCGCGGCCCGCGTGGTCGATGTGCTGGCCGGCCGGCGGCCGGGCGGGCTGGTCAATCCGGCTGTCTGGGAGCGGCGCCGCGCGCCGTGATGCCCGGAGGCGGCTTGCCGCCGCGAGCTCTGAAGGGCGCGGCCCCCCTCCCGGACCAGAGAGGAGGCCCGCGCCCGATCCCGACAGCGCGGCGCAGCAGGCCTCCCCCGTTCGGTCCTCCATCAAGCCCCTGTCGCGCACGCTCGAGATCCGTGGCGGGAATGCGCGGAGCGGTCGGACCTGCGTGAGCATCGCAGTTCGCGACGGCCGGACCTCCGCGGACGCGCGGGGCTCCTGACCGGCCCAGATCACGCGTTTCGTCCGGACCGCGACCGCCCGCCGCGCGCCGTGTCATGCAATCGTCGCAGACGGGCCGGAAAGCCACCCGCTGCATCCGAGGCCAGAGAGGGCTCCATGGACTTCCACCGCCGCTTCACGGTCCTGATGTGCGCTCCGGCCTTCGACCCGGATGACCTGGAGGGCGCGCGGGTCAACCAGATCGTGGCGGCCGTGGAGCAGCGCGGCTTCGAGGTGGTGCGCGCCCGGCGGGTGGAGGACGCCGCCATCGCGGTGCAGACCGACGCGGCGGTCGGCTGCCTCGTGGTCGACTGGGGCAAGCGCGGCCTCGACGGCAAGGCCGCCGCCCTCATCGACATGATGCGCAAGCGCGGCCTGGAGATGCCGATCGTCATCATGGTCCGCCGCAAGCGGCTGGAGGACATCCCGGTCGAGCTCCTCGACTTCATCGACGGCTACATCTTCCTCGCCGAGGAGACGCCGGAATTCATCGCCCGCGGCCTCGTCAGCCGGGTGACGCAGTACGCCCAGACCCTCAAGACGCCGTTCTTCGGCGCGCTGGTCGACTACGCCGAGAAGGGCAACCAGCTCTGGACCTGCCCGGGCCACAACGGCGGCATCTTCTACAACCGGTCGCCGATCGGCCGGATCTTCGTGGAGCACCTCGGCGAGGCGATCTTCCGCGACGATCTCGACAACTCGGTGCTCGACCTCGGCGACCTCTTGACCCACGAGGGGCCGGCGCTGAAGGCCCAGAAGGAGGCCGCCAAGATCTTCGGGGCGGAGAAGACCTACTTCGTCCTCAACGGCACCTCGGCCTCGAACAAGATCGTCCTGTCCTCCCTGGTGGCCGAGGACGACCTCGTCCTGTTCGACCGCAACAACCACAAGGCGGCCCATCACGGCGCCCTGTTCCTGGGCGGCGGCATCCCGATCTTCCTGGAGACCGACCGCAACGCCTACGGGCTGATCGGACCGATCTTCCACGAGGCCCTGGACGAGACCCGGATCCGGGAGAAGATCCGCCGCAACCCGCTGGTGACCGATCCGGAGGCGTGGCGCCGGGAGCGGCCGTTCCGCGTCGCGGTGATCGAGCAGTGCACCTACGACGGCACGATCTACGACGCCCAGGAGATCCTGGAGAAGATCGGCCACCTCTGCGACTACATCCTGTTTGACGAGGCCTGGGCGGGCTTCATGAAGTTCCACCCGCTCTACGCGCGGCGCTTCGCCATGGGGCTGACCGGCCTCGATGAGACCTCGCCCGGCATCGTCGCCACGCAATCGACCCACAAGCAGCTCGCGAGCTTCTCCCAGGCCTCGCAGATCCACACCCGGGACGGGCACATCCGCGGCCAGACCCGGCGGGTCGAGCACAAGCGGCTGAACGAGAGCTTCCTCGTCCACGCCTCGACGTCGCCCTTCTACCCGCTCTTCGCCTCCCTCGATGTCGGCGCCCAGATGATGAAGGGGCGCTCCGGCATGATCCTGTGGGACGACACGATCCGGCTCGGGATCGAGTGGCGCAAGAAGGTCCGGGCGATCCGGCGCGAGTTCGAGGAGAACGAGCGCGACCCGGCGCGGCGCTGGTTCTTCGATCCCTTCGTGCCGGACGTGACCCGGAACGCCGACGGCGCCGAGGTGCCGTGGGAGAGCGTGCCCACCGACGAGCTCGCCGCGACGCCTCGCCACTGGGAGCTGAAGCCGGGCGCCCGCTGGCACGGCTTCACCCACGTGGCGCCGGGCTACGCCATCACCGACCCGAACAAGCTGACGGTGCTGACCCCCGGCTTCGACCGGCACACGGGGGCCTACGCGGAGCACGGCGTGCCGGCCCCGATCGTGGCGCAATACCTGCGTGAGAACCGGATCGTCGCCGAGAAGAACGACCTGAACTCGCTGCTCTTCCTGCTGACCCCGGGGGTCGAATCCTCCAAGGCCGGCACGCTGATCTCGGGCCTCGTCGCCTTCAAGCGGTACCACGACGACAACGCCCCGCTGGAGGAGGCCATGCCGGAATTCGTCAACCGCCGGCCGAACCGCTACCGCGGCGTGCGCCTGCGCGACCTCTGCAGCGAGCTCCACGCCTTCCACCGGGAGGCCGGCACCTCCGCGCTGCAGCGGCGCCAGTTCGCGCCGGAACACCTGCCCGAGATGGTGATGCCGCCCAAGCGCGCCGCCCAGCTGCTGACCCGCAACAAGGTCGACTACGTGCCGATCGCCGAGGCCGAGGGGCGGATCGCCACCACGCTGATGCTGGTCTACCCGCCGGGCATCGGCACGGTGCTGCCGGGCGAGCGCCTGGACGAGCGCGCCAAGCCGATGCTCGACTATTTCAAGATGTTCGAGGCCTCGGCCAACCTGTTCCCGGGCTTCGAGGCCGAGATCCAGGGCGTCTACCGCGAGGTCGACCCGGACGGGCGGATCCGCTTCCACACCTACGTGGCGCGGGAGGGGGCCTGATGGAGATCGAGGTCGAGGCGCCCGGCCTGCTCCCGTCCCGTGCCTGCCCCGACATCGTCATCCGCGCCTCCTCGGACGCCGATGTCGAGGCGATGGTGGCGATCTACGAGCACCATATCGGCAAGGGCGTGACCGATGTCGGCGTCGCCGAGGAGGACCGGCTGCTCCCCGACGACCTGAAGCGGCGGCGCAAGACCATGCGCAAGAAGCGCCTGCCGCACTTGGTGGCCGACCGGGACGGCGCGGTGGCGGGCTACGCCTACGCGGTGCCGTTCCGGAAGCGCCCGGCCTACCGCTACACCCTCAAGCACTCGATCTACGTGCATCCCGACCACCTCCATGCCGGGATCGGCCGACGGCTCCTGCCGGCCCTGATCGAGGCCTGCGCGGCGGGCGGCTACCGCCAGATGATCGGCTACATCGACGCCGAGAACGCGGCGTCCCTGCGCCTCCACGAGGCCTGCGGGTTCGAGCGGGTCGGCTACCTGCGGGCGGTGGGCTTCAAGTACGGCCACTGGTCGGACAGCGTGATGGTCCAGCGCGCGCTGGGGACGGGGTCGGGGGACCGGCCGGGGTAGCGGGTGGCTCAGTGGCCTGAGGCGGACCGCGCCGTCGCGACGAGGTCGACCTCGACGCCGACATCGAGCGCCACCCACTGGCCCGAGGCCCAGGCCCCCTGCCCGACGCCGAACTCGGTTCGGACGAGACCGACCCGCCCGGTGGCGTGCGCCGCGCCGCCTTCGACGGCCAGGTGGAACGGCAGCGTCACGGGCCGGCTCGTGCCGCGGATCGTCAGCGTCCCGGTGGCAGCGTAGTCGCCCTGCCCCTTGTCGACGAAGCGGGTCGCCTCGAAGCGGGCCGTGCTCGACCCCTTGACGTCGAACCAGTCCTTTTGCGGCAGGGCCTCGTCGCGCTGGACGTCCCCGGTCCGCGCGCTGGCGAGGTCGACCAGCACGGTCGCGTGCCCCGCCTCGGGCTTGGCGGGGTCGAACTCCACCGCGGCCTCGAACCGCCCGGTGAACGGGACGCCGACCTGCACGCCCGAGAACCGGATCGCGCTCTTGGCCGGATCCACCGTCCACTCGGCGGCGGAGGCCGGCAGGGCCGCGCCCGGGAGCGCGCCCAGCAGCGCCCCCAACAGCACCCCAGAGAGTGCTCTCTGGGGCGCCGCGAGCCGGCCGAGGTGACGCGTGTTCATCGGGTGGGCTCCACGATCGGGGCGGTCGACGGCCGGCGCCCCGGCAGCATGCGGCGCAGCACGTCGTCGCGCAGGAGGAAATGGTGGCGCAGGGCCGCCGCCACGTGGACGGCGAGCAAAGCCGCCAGGACCCACGCCCCCAGGGCGTGGACCCGCTTGAGGATCCCCTCGGCGGCGGCGGGGTCGGGGACGAGGCCCGCCAGCGGCAGGTGCGGCCAGGGCACGATCCCGTACAGCACCGTCGGGATGTTGAACGGCGACAGCGAGACCACGGCCCAGCCGGTCAACGGCAGCCCGACGAGGAGCAGGTAGAGCAGGTGATGCGCCGCCGCGGCCGCCCGCCGCTCCCGTGCCGGCATGCCGGCCGGTTGCGGCGGCGGCCGGTGGGTCAGGCGCCAGAGGACCCGCAGGGCCGTCAGCGCCAGCACGGTGACGCCGACCGACTTGTGCCACTGGTAGAGCTGGAACTGGCGCAGCGGCGCCAGGGCCGCGTGGGTCATGGTCAGCCCGATGCCGATCAGGACGAGCACCGCGAGGGCGCTCGCCCAGTGCAGCAGGATCGCCACGGCCGAGTACCGCCGCGCGGAAACCCCGTTCGCCATGGCGGATCCTCCTGCCCGCGGCCCTTACTCCTGGCGCTCGAAGGCGCCCGCGATGGTGAGGTGCAGCTCGTCGCCGATCAGCGGGACGTAGGTCTTCACCCCGAACTCGGAACGCTTGAGCGTGCCGGTGGCCTCGAAACCGACCGTGACCTTCTTGCTCAGCGGGTTCACGCCGGCGCCGACCAGGGTGACGTCCAGTGTCACCGGCTTGGTCACGCCATGGAGCGTCAGGTCGCCCGTCACCTTCGCGTGGTCCTTGCCGGCCGGCGTGACCTTGGTGGACACGAAGGTCATGTCGGGGAACTTGGCGGCGTCGAGCCACTGGTCGCCCTTGAGCTCGTCGGTGAGCTTGGCGCTGGTGGTCGTCACCGAGGCGACCGGGATCTTCACCGACAGCTTGGCGGAAGCCGGGTTCTTCGGCTGCAGCTCCAGCGTGCCGGACACGTCCGAGAAGCCGCCGGCATAGTTCGAGAAGCCCATGTGGGACACGCGCCAGCCGACCTGGGTGTGGCCGGGATCAACCGCGTAGGTGCCGGCCTGGATCTGCGCCGGGTCGCGGGTCGGCGGCGTCTGGGCTCGGACGGCGGTGGCGGCCGGGGCGGCGATCAGCAGGGCCAGCAGGCCGGAGGCGAGAATCGACTTCAAGGGTGTCTCCTACAGGGCAGACGGTCGAGCGCGATTCGTTGCGCCGCAGCAGCCCTGTAGACCCGTTCACGGGACCGGTTGAGCCTGCTATCCGGAACCGCATGGTTGCGAGATCGGAAACCTTCCGGGGCGGACTCGAGGATGTGCGGGCCTTCTGCGCCGTCGTCGATCTCGGCACGGTGACGGCCGCGGCCGCGAGCCTTCAGGAGACCAAGGGCAGCGTCAGCCGGCGGATCTCCCGCCTGGAGCAGGCGCTGGGCGCCCGCCTGATGGCGCGGACCTCGCGGGCGGTGTCGCCGACCGCCGAGGGTCTCGCCTTCTACGCCAAGGCCCAGGCGAGCCTGACGCTCCTCGACGAGGCGGCCGAGACCGCCCGCGACGCCCGCACGGTGCCGGCCGGGCATCTGCGGATCACCACCTCCATCGATTTCGGCATCGAGGTGATGCCCGAGATCGTCGCGAGCTTCCGGGAAGCCTACCCGCAGATCACCGTGGAGATGCTGAACACCGACGCGCGCCTCGACCTCGCGGCCAACCGGATCGACCTCGCCCTACGGCTCGGCGGCGCGGAGGAGACCGGCTACCGCGCGCTGGTGCTGGCGACCCTGGCGGTCGGCTTCTACGCCGCCCCCCGCTACCTCCTGCGCCGCCCGGCCCCGACGGACCTCGCCGGGCTGCGCGACCATGACCTGATCCTCGCCCGCGAACGGTTCGGTACCGGGGGACTGGCCCTCACCGACGGGCAGGGCCGCACAGAGCCGCTGGCCGTCACTCCGGCGATCCGCGTCAGCGACTTCGCCACCGCCCACCGGTTGACCCTGGCGGGGGCCGGGATCGGCCATCTCCCGAGCCTCGTCGCCGCCCGTGCCGTGGCGGCAGGCCAGATCGTGCGCGTCCTGAGCCCCTGGGCAACCCGGGGCGCGCATCTGCGGGCCGTCACCCTCGCGGGCCGCGAGTTGCCGGCCCGGGTTCAGGTGTTCCGGGAACACGTGCGCGGCGCGCTCACGACGTGTGATGAAAGCCCAGCAAGGCCGATAATTTGTGCCACGAATACAGGCAACTAGCTAAGGTCATCACTATAAGCGCGCTAAATAGCGCTAAATCGATAAAATTGTATCGGCCGGCGTATCCCGGTTTTGAGGGCTCGCCTGCACGATGCGGTGCAGCGGCGTCCCGAGCCGCACGGCGGCCGCTCCGCGGCGCCGGACCGCATCAATTCTCGCGCGGACGCCCGTCATGCCCCTTCGCAGCAGGTGCCTGCACACCACCCTTCTCGTCGTCGGCGCGCTCGCGCTGGCCGGATCGGGCCTCGCGGGGGCGCCGGCCTTCGCGTCGCTGTCGAGTGCGGCCCGCATCGTTCTGCAGAAGGGACGCCACTACATGCCGACCGATCTGTACCTGCGCCGCGGCGACACGATCACGCTGCGCAACGGCGACGAGAGCCTGATCCACCACGCCTTCATCGAGACGGACCGGTTCTCCTTCGATGCCGGTGACCAGGAACCCGGCACCGAGACGCACCTGACGCTGGCCGAGCCGGGCGACTTCGTGATCCAGTGCGGCATCCACCCGAAGATGAAGCTGACCATTCACGTCCAGTAGACCGACCGGTCCGGGGATCGGGTCAGCTATCGCGGCCGATGCCGAGGCCGCGGAGGATGTCGCCGATCGGATCGATCTTCGCGGCCGGGGCGGCCGGGGTGGATTGGGGGGCGGCGGGCGCGACGGCGGCCCGGTCGGCGGTCGCGGTGCGGGCGAGGGCCGCGTGGCGCAGCCGCGTATTCCGATGCGCCGCGCGCTCGGAGGCCCGGGGCCGGCGGGCCATCGCGGTCTTCCGAAGCGGCTCGGCCGGGCCGGCCATCTCCCCCGGAAGCGGCAGAGCCGGCATCGCGCCGGGCGGCATCACGGCGACGCGCTGCGGCGCCGGCACGGCCCGGGGAAGGTCATCCGAAGTGGCGCGGGCATCAGCGCGGGCATCGGCCCGGATCGTGCCGGTCGTCTCCGGGGCGGCGACGCGGGCCGGCGGGTCCGTCCACGCCACCGGCGCGGCGGCGACGGGCCGGATCGGGCCGGCCTGTGGCTCAGCAATGCCCGGATGCAGACTACGCGCGGCCACGACCAGCCCGAATACGGCAATGGCAGTGGTTGCGAGGGTAGACCGGAAGTGTTCCATAGCGGAAAAACGAACGGCCAAGCTCCTGGTTCCGCGGGATCGGAATCGCAGGCGCGCCTCGGGTCGCACGACCGGACAGAAAAAAGGCCACTCCCGAAGGAGCGGCCCGAAGTCTAGGGAGGAAACGCCCAAGAAGGGCTGCGGGACCGCGACGCCATCGCGATCCCGCACTGCACAGATAGGATACCGCATTGCGGCATGCAACGGTCAGGCGGCCCGAGAGACATGCATAGGTAACGGGGTCCGATCGATCCCGCATTCCCGGGGAGCATGGCAACACGCCCCTACGGCATATCCGGACGGTCGTCGTGTCCGATCAGGCGCTCAACCTCGGCCAGGGCGACGGCGCGGGCCGCCCGCTCCGAGGCATGCGGGCGGTACGACCCGCGGACCAGCTTGCCGCGGTCGCGGATCGCCCAGGTGAACCGGCCGGGATCGTGCCGGCTCGGCCTGACCTCGACCGTGTAGAGATGCCCGCCATTCGCACCCATGCGTAGAATGTGCGGGATCGGGCGGTGCCGGGATAGGGGGTGCGACCGTGAGTGGCAGCGGCTACCGGGCCGCTCGGGACCGGCCGGCTTCGGTCCTGGACGTCTCTCCCGCGCCCTCGGTCCGCAGGCCCAGCCAGACGACGTGCTTGGGTCCGCTGCCGCGGCCGCTCGCGTGGACCCGCATCTCCTCCACCGCGAAGCCCGAGCGTTGCAGACGGCCCTTGAACTTCCGGTCCGGGGCGCCCGACCACACGCCCAGGATGCCCCCCGGCCGCAGCGCCCACCGGGCGCGCTTGAGGCCCCAATTGTCGTAGAGCCGGTCGTTCGCCCGGCGCATCAGCCCCTCGGGGCCGTTGTCGACGTCGAGCAGGATCGCGTCGTACCGGTCCGGGCCCGCCTGGATCAGGCGGTTCACGTCGGCCTCCTGCAGGTCGACCCGCGGGTCGTCCAGGCAGCCGGCGAAGACGTGCGCCAGGGGTCCCCGCGCCCAGGCGATCACCGCGGGGACCAGCTCGGCCACCACCACCTGCGCCTCCGGGCCGAGCCCGTCGAGGGCCGCCCGCAGGGTGAAGCCCATGCCGAGGCCACCGATCAGGATCCGGGCCCGGGGTCGATCCTTCAGCCGGGCACAGGTCAGCGCGGCGAGCGCCACCTCGGAGCCGCTGCGGCGGTTGTTCATCAGCTCGATCGTGTCGGCCAGGATCGCGAACTCGTCGCCCCGCCGCATCAGGCGCAGGTCGGTGCCGCCACCGGGCACGCTGCCGGTGTCGAGATGAACCCAGGGTATCACGGGGGCGTCCTTACACTTGGCGGGCGGAAGAGGATCACGGCACGGGCGCGGCGGTCCACGGGTGCGGCCTGTGCGCGCTGCGCAACCCCGTGCCCGGAACCGTGCCTTGCCGCGATCGATTCCGGCGGCGTATCAGCACCTATGGCCAAGCGCATCAAGTCCAGACCGCAGGAGCGGGGCTTCATTATGTTCGACATCGTCTACACGGACGGGTCTCGGGCCTCCAACCGGCGCGTGCCAGTGGAGATCCTCGGCGGTTTGGACGGCGACGAGCCGGCCCGGCAGCTCATCGCCGAGCAGGAGGAGGAGATCGCCCGCAAGGCCGGGCGGCCGGGCCGCGAGATCCAGAGCCTGACGCGCTCGCCCATCGTCAAGCCGAAGCCGGTGGCGTGAGGCGGGGCGCGTCCAGCCCGAGCCCGGACCGCGCCACCCGGCCCCGATGACCGCGCCCGTCGAGACCGTGTGCGGGCCGGTCAGGCCGTCTCGGCGAGCCGGCGGGCGACCTCCTCCCGCAGCGCCTCGTTCATCTCTGCGCACCGGGCCTGGAGGCGGGGCCGCAGCCACGGGAACAGGCCCGGTGCGAGCAGCCCCGCGAAGGTCTGCGCCTGGACGAGGCTGACGCCCTGCCGGGTCTCGATGATGCGGACGTCGTGGCAGCCCGTCAGCAGGTGCGGCCGCGCGAGCCCGCCGCGCCACGTCAGCCGCCGGCCCGGCTCCCAGCAGGTCACCTGAACCCGCAGCGTCAGGTATGAGCGGCCGTTCAGGGTGAGCTCCAGGCGCCAGCGCGCTTCCCTGCGCCGCCCGCCCTCCGCCTTGCGGATGAAGGGATTCCACGCCGGATAGGATTCCAGGTCCGTCAGCACGGACCAGACCGTCCCGGCCCGTGCCGGAATCGGGATCTCGGCGCTGCTGATCCGGCTGACCGTCATGCATCCCTCCCGGCAAACGGGCCTCCCCGGAGATCCGGCGTCGCGCGGCTCAGATCGCCCCCTCGAGGACCTCCAGCGTCCGCAGGATCGCGAAACCGATCCGCTCCGCCTCCGCCTCCGCCCCCTCGGCGACCGGCAGCAGCGCCACGGTCTCGACCATCATCCCCTCCTCCGGTCCGACCACGACCCGGACCACGTCGCCCTCCTCGGCCGACGGATCCCGGATCAATCCGACCCGGTGACCGGCGCCGGTGCCGAGGACGCGCAGGGGCGGCTGCGCGGCATCCGGCTCCACGGGTGGACGACGGTTGCCGAAGGCCGGGCGAATGACGTTGTCGTCGGACATGGGAGAACCGTCCCTTCAGGCGCGCGCGGCCGAACCCGCCGGTGCCGAGCCAGACGTTGCCGAGCCAGACGTTGCCGAGCCTGCCGGTGCCAGACCCGCCGTCGTCAGGACCGCGTCGGCCAGAACCTCCATGCCGGCCCGGGCCCAGTCCGGCGTGATGCTCTCGGCCTCGTTATGGCTGATGCCGCCGTGGCAGGGGCAGAACACCAGGGCCGCCGGGACCGCGCGGGCGCAGTAGACGGCATCGTGGTAGATCGCGGTGGGCATGCGCGTCCAGGCGTGTCCCCGCGCCTCGGCGGCCGTCTGGACACGGTCCACCAGCACCGGGTCGAACGGCGTCGGCGGCGCGCGCCAGAACTCCGCGACGCGGATCGAGACGCCCCGCTCCGCCGCCAGGGCGTCGGCCCGGGCGCGAATCCGTGCCCGCATCGCCTCCAGTTGCTCGGTGTCGCCGTGGCGGGTGTCGAGGCTGAACCAGACCCGGCCGGGCGTGATGTTGCGGCTCGCCGGCTCGGCGGTCAGCACGCCCACGGTGGCGCGACCGCGCTCGTCCCCGGCGCCGACCGCATCGCGGGCGATGTCTTCGAGCGCGGCGATCAGGGCCGCCGCGGCCATCATCGCGTCGTGCCGGCCGGCCATGGGGCTGCCGGCATGGGCTTCCTCGCCCAGCACCGTGATCTCGTACCAGATCTGAGCCAGCGCCCGGTCGACCACGCCGATCGTCAAGCCCGCATCCTCCAGGCGCTTGCCCTGCTCGATGTGCAGCTCGAAATAGGCGCCGATGCCCTGCAGCGCGGCCGGATCCGCCTCGCCCTGCCAGCCGATCCGCCGCAGCTCGTCACCGAAGACGTGGCCGGCGAGATCCCGGGTGGCCATGATCTCGGCCTCCGGGACGATCCCCATGGCGACGCCGCTGCCGCTCATCGGCGGCGCGAAGCGCGAGCCCTCCTCGTTGCACCAGTTGATCAGCAGGAGGGGCGCCTCGGTCTCGATCCCGGCCTCGTGCAGCGCCCGCATGATCTCCAGGCCGGCGAGCACGCCGAGCGGCCCG
>Ga0160429_1000890_pt1 | contig 18823 bp, 19 predicted proteins | sample SolpanmetagenomR_FD_108199 | JGI IMG/M metagenome (GOLD analysis project Ga0160429, IMG submission 108199) | Solar panel surface microbial communities from Lawrence Berkeley National Laboratory, California, USA - R | ecosystem: Engineered > Built environment > Solar panel > Unclassified ...
CATACACAAAAGTCGAAGGCATATCCAATGTACGAATATACTTTTCCAAGTCGGCCTTGACTTTCCACAACGGTAGTGCTTTCCATCCTTTGTTAAATGTAGAATGATCCGGCATGCTGCTGTAGACATAATGTTTCACTCCTGCTTGGTGTGCTGCATCTGCCAGCGACATTCCAATCTGAGTCTCATCTCCCCAATGCGTTGTATTCACAAATGCAAGATCTGCACCTTTAAACAAGCGCGATACGAGAGATGGGTCGTCCAACTCGCCTGTCATTAGAGTGACACCAGGTAATTCAGCAAGTTCCAATCCGACAAGACCTCGCGCATCTTGTCGTCGCATTTGTGCTCGTACGCGCCATCCTACTGCAGATGCGACTCGCACAAAACTGGCGGCTTGACGGCCTGTGCTGTTGACAGTAACGACGAGTTTTGGTGTGTTTGTTTTGGAAATCATGGGAGCATGTATGACTGAGTTTGGGAAACCTTCGACTTCTCTCATTGATCGCGATATCGAATTGGCCACCAGTCGATATTAAGATGAAGAGAAGGCAGTCAGAGGTGATAATGTATTGTTGGATGCTGTAGCAGGCAGGTGCAATCACTTTCTCAGAGATAGATTGCCCCCACAAGAGCCGCAATCGGTGATGTGACAATCTCTCCTCAATGTGATGAAGACGAAAAGTGCGGGCGGATAAGACAGAAAGATGTTTTATAGGGTCAAATCAAATGATGGTGATCCCAAGACCGAGGATTGCACTCGTAAGGCCAAGGCCTGAACAGATTGTTGCCGACGAATTAGGCGTCCAAGCGTGATCAGATGGTGTGTGGAGGTTGTGTAACAAAGTAGGTTAGGTGCAACGACCTGCCAAATTGGGCGGGCGGCGGCACAGAGAAAATGACCTTTGTATTGACGATGCGGTCAGGTGGACAGGGTCGAAGTAACAGTTATCACAGTGTACAGCTGTGTCGCAGCTGTAAGGAGGCTGGTCCCGCCAAGACAGTAGACGCGGCCGTGGATTGTTATCTGCTTAAGCGTTGTGTGGGTGCAAGAGGCGACACCAAATGTGTCTGAAATGTCGTGATTACTGTGTTATTTGAACGAAAGAAGGCAAAGAGACAGAATAGGATGACAGGCAAACGAAGAGAGGAATTCGAGGATTGAATTTGAATTTGTGGCTTGCTGGCGACATACGGAAGACAGATGCACGGGGTCCACAGTCTTGGCGCTACAAGATCTCTCTTTCTCTTGATGTCACCTTCCAGCTCTGTGTTTGCAGGCCTGGACTCCTGTTCCTTCGTCATACTTACACTCGGCATCATGTGGATGTCCACTTTGATGAGCTGGCCCTGTTGTATGACCCTGCTGCCTGAAACCCTCCTCCTCCTCCATCGGCATCACTACATAGTTCATCACGGCCCACGTTCTCGACGGAGGCTAGTCCGCATGCAAGCCAGCGCGATAAGCCTTTGTCTTCTAAGTGGTTCATTCTCCTTCTCCTTGTTGCTCTTGACTCTGCTCATAACCGAGACGGTCAATCTATCTGCTACTTATATCTTGCTGTCTCTCCTCTTCTTCACAGCACATTTACGCCTCGAAAGAAAGTCACTCTTGCAAACACGGTTGTATTACGAGAGAAGTACAAACGTAGACTCGCTCAGCCTTTGTCCAGGACCCGCTTTTCACAGCACCGCTGCAAGCCACCTCCGCACACAAATGTCACCTCTGCTTTTAACCATAAATGCTCAGTCAACGAATCAGAGACTTGCAGCTCTCTTTCCTCCATCTCACTCTATTTCACACTATTACACCAACCTCTTCTCCACACGAAAGAGTATATGATATATACGTCTTACTATAGGCGCTGAGATGTCATCAACAATGTCCCAAGCATCAAAAGCATCATCAAAGACATCATCTATTCATAAAGTCAGATGACTTGACTTACTTCCACAGTGGAGATTCCATTAGATGAAAGAGCCGGAGTCGGAAGAGCAAGCAGACAGAGGCTAGACTCGAACAGGCATTTCTAACCTTCTCGCCTCGGCCTGCTACATTGGGCCTAAACTGACCCACTAGTAGCAGGACTGATTGACGAAACACGTTTTGGCAGACCGCACTTTCGGAGAAGAGCGGACTGGCGACATCCGAACAATCTGGAAAACAATCGAACCAAAGATACCAAGAGGCCAGTCGCAAGGAAGATTACCGCGATGCTATTTCGTGGTGCTCTTCCAGAAAAGAGAGTCTGCTCCAATGAAACTATTCTCCAACCTCACGGTAATACTACTACTTCGATATCAACTTGCAAGAAGTTCTAGGACAACTTCTTTATATACCTCTAGTCTTGTGAGACAAAGTACTAGGGATTATCGGTACGGTAACGACTACAACAGTTTGCAAAAGTCCCACGACAGAATCTTTATTCGTCTGATGAGTCCAGAGTGCTGAAAGACTGCCACACCGTGAATCCCTGCACTCACACAACAACCTCAATAACCACATTCAAACAAAGATTCATGGCGCGCAATTAGTGCCTACTGTAAGAATAAAAGCCTATTAGATTGCCACAACATCTTCTTCACACACAGTATTCCAAACCCAAATCTTTGATCTCCTCAAGAATAGAAGTTGGGAATTTCACAATCAAGAAACTCTACAGAATAGTTGGAGACTACCCCAGCTCCTTTCTAGTTCTGGGCTTAGTTGTGAGTTTGTAACGAAGTGAGTTGGATTTGTACGACATGAACAAACGCTACGACGATTACATGTGTAACACTTCTACAATAAAAGAGTCATATGCTCTTTTTTACTCTATGGTCTAGATTCGTGGGGTCTGATGCATTTGTTGTACAGATACTATCGTCTCCATGGCATCAGATGAAGCAGGTGCGTAGTGCTGTCCTGCAGTGTTTTAGAGCTCGGTGGAGAACCAGTGGTTATTGCCGTAATCCATCTTATGACCAGCATGCACTACACTTCGCATCTTTATGATCGATGTCCGTAAGGATTCACGGATGCGCCTCATAAAGCTGATCCGATGGCCGCCTGCATGCTCTGCCTGATCCTTATAGTTTCACGATAAGGTATACTCGCGTCTGTCAAGTCCATAGCCCACTCCACGTCTTCACTCTAGCTTCAAAAGCTGTTCTCCTCATGACAAGCCAAGCGGCCTCAATATCCGTGTCCTGACTACTTGATTCGCAACTTCTCCTCCTCTTTGTAGTGCGACCGCTCCAACGATAGCAAACAATGCATCTCTCAATATACCATCCAATCCCGAACCAGGCAGATCATGTGACTATGTTCTAATCAGCAAAATGTCTCTCTGCACGGCACTCCTTCCCCAACATACCATTATCGGTTGCCATCTCAACACCTCACCCACCCTATACTTCTCCGCCAACTGTGCCATCCTCCTCTTATCCGTAATCGCCTTCTTCGCCTCCAACGTCACATTCCCTACACTCTCCGTCTGCGGATGCACAAACGGTGCTCGTCCAAACACATCCACTTGCCCCAGTAATTTCTTCGGCTTACCACTCGGCGCCTCCAACAGTGCCAGACTCGTCTGTAATTCCACTATCCTACGCCCCAACACCGATAATCGCTCGTTGAACCCTCGTCTCCCCTGATCAAAGGATTTGTGTGTAATGGCGAGCCACTTGACATCTTCTGGCAGCACGGAAGCCCCGTCCTCGCCTAGGATGCGTGTGTAAAAGGAGTTGAGGACGTTGGGGTCGGAATTGCAGATGAAGGTGTCTTGGTCGAGTTTTGGGCGGATGCGATGGGGGGCGCGCATTGCTTCGGGGGTGCGTGACCATCGAGGAGGAGCGGTAGCGTTGTCGGGAGATGTTTGAGCGGCACCATTGCGGAGGGGAAGTTGTTGTGATGAGGTCGTGGAAGAGGCATGCCGTTGTTGGAGGAGAGCGTTTCTGCACTGCCGACAGACTGTACTGGCTATTGGGCGGAGGGGAGTCGTTGGTGGCATTGTGGTGAAGTAGTGATAGTGATTGTGGTCTGGTCTGAGGATGCTTGACTTCACTTTAGAGGTGCTCTGCTGGCCATGGATGACTTTGAAAATAAAAGTGGCTCTGTCCCTAACCCCTGCGCCGATCTAATGTTTCAGGTTTCCTCATGTCAACAATTCCAATCGCGCGTTTCCAATATGACACATTCAACTTCCCCCTCTACATCTCTCACCGACGCACTTGCTAGCAGTCTTCCCGCCGCTCTAAAACTGCGCTATTATCACATCTCTAGCCCACCAACACCATGTGATCCCATCTATGCTGCTCCTCCTGGCCACAAACCAGAGAGGACCTATTCAGAATCTCATTCCCTTCTCGTAACGACCACGACCACGACAGCGCAAGACGGCAAGCAAGATGAAGTGGCCATCTATGCCATCGAGATAGTGCTCTACACAACGGCACATCTTAGCACTCTATTCGTCTCAAAGGCTGACTCAACTGGATATGCCTCATTGCTTCAAACAGAGAGCGGAGCTGGCTCGATGATCAAAATAATCACGTCTGGCTTCATCCGATGGCTTGTCGAGCATAGGCATCGGCCGGAGAGGAGACTGGTATTATCACTCTTTGCGCGCGCACAGAATCAGTACCTCTTTCCGGGCAGTGTGGACAATGACAAAAAGCATGTTTTGGACGACAGGCAGTTGGTCAAGTGGTGGTGCAAAACACTAGATCCAATCGTGCGAGCGTGTGAACCCGATACGACCGCTTCGTCACCAGGCGCCATAGATACAACGTCGCTATATACCAAAGCGCATCTCATAGTGCCCGGTCACGATACCCACGAAACATCTGCTTTCCTACCTCCATCCTCTCGACTCGATCCAGCCAACGCAAAACGCTGGACCAATTCCCATCCTCTAGAAACCATCACTCAACATCCTACAGCACCACCACGTTGCCTCATCCCTCACTTCCCAGACGACCCAAAAGCACGCTTTCTATCAGAGCTCGACGAAGAGATACCAGATGCAGTACTCAGCCAATCGAGTCAGAGCTTTAGTCAAAACAGTAGTGCCACACTCACCAGTCCAAAGAAGAGAGGAACAGGGATGTGGAAGTCGGTCAAGACGTTGGACCAGTTTTGGGAGATGATGGCATACAGGCAAGAGTGCTGTAGTGGGAGATTGGTTGGATTTATTTGGGTTGTCTTTACTCCAGGGAACCTGCTTGTGAATGCAACTAAAGATCTTCATGACAACCCAGTAGCCTCGCCTACACCAAGAAAAAATATCGTCAACGCAGACATACCTGATTTCAGTCTCCGTACCACAAAACGCAAGTCTCCCACGCCAGGCACCGCGCCTCCCACAAAGAAGCGAAAGCTCAAACACACACATATCCTTACAGGCTTAATCCGCCCTCGCGCCCCTCACAGCAAATCGCCAACCACTCTCTCCTCCTCCTCCTTCACCTCCACAACCTCTTTCTCACAAACAACACAACCAGAAACATCGCCATACTACCACGCCCCCCACACCACTCGCGGCACAATCGTCCTACCACTGAAGGAGTACGACCGCGTGCATGAAATACTGCTCCGGCAGGACTTTTCGTCGTTGGCGGATAGTTGCAAGAGTACGAAGACGTGGATTCAACAGACGGGCATTGTGGCGGGGATGGGAGGGAGGGCGTGGGGTGTTGATGTTGTTGGTCGGGGGACTACTGCGAGTATGACGAAGAGCTTGGGAAGTGATGATAATGCAGGGCTGAATGTGAATGTGTTGAGCGTGAAGAGCCGGGATGGACCTGGTGTGGGTGTGCCTACTGGAAACCAAGCACAAACATTACCGGCTATGCTCGTCCGTAAGAAGCCGAAACCAGACGAGACAGTCGTTACACAGCAGCCAGAAGTCAATGTGCTTCATACAGGACTAGTGCGTAAGAAGGCTAAGGCGTAGCGTGTAGTAGCGCGGCACGGCATTCTTCTCTCTTTCCTCACAAGAACGTCAGACAGAAGACGCAAGACGAGGCCGAGGGGAATCCATTTCTTCTTTTTGGAAACGAGAAGTGAAAATTCGGGGTAATTGGTGGACATCATGGCATTGGGCAAAAAGATATTGGATATAACGTAATACCCCCCTTCCAGACAAAATAGCCACTCTCATGCCTGGTTCTTGCAGTTTGTTCAAACACTCTTTGCAAGTATTAAATTTCTGTTTGACCTTTCCAGAGTTGTGTTGCAGACCTGACCTGGGAAGGGACCACGAGCCTAGTGCTCTTTTCCTGTCAACCTTTGAAAGCATGATAGCGACTGATTTCCCTTACTATATATACTTCCACCCATAATCACCAAAACATCATCGTATCCTGCTAATCTACCTGCAACAATTTTGGAACTCTATCTTGACCAGAACGCTGTCATTCTGGAGACCAGTACAGTACCTAAGACCTTCCCGGAGAGGAAAAAGAGGAGAGGAGAAGATATAAAAGGCGAGGATATAGGAGGTAAAGATAAAGAGGAGACGAGTAGAGAGGAGACTAGTAGAGAGGAGATAAGTCGAGAGCATATAATATAAACGTTGTATAAGAGATGGGAAGAGAAGACGTAGAGGTTGATGTAAAAGTTGATATAGAGATAATGAGAGAAAAGCCTAACAGGAAATAAGGTTGTTAGGAGAGGAGAGAAAAGAAGGAGTGGTGATGATGTGGAGAATGCATAATGAAGGTTGACAGGACAGAAGAGGATATGGAAGGGGAAGACGTGAGGCTTTAAGCGGGAAGACATAAGGAGTCAAGATATAAGAAGTGAAGATATAAGACGTGAGGTATGAGAGGTAAAGACATAAGAGATGAAGACAAATAAACTCAGAGACATTGAACGTGAAGACACGAGACATGAAGATATAAGAAGTAAAGACGTGAGAGGTGAAGATGTGAGAGGTGAAGACATATACTGACGCCAATATACGTCCTGCATTAGACAGGAGATCAACCTTCTCTATGCATCATTCTCCCATCTCTTGTTTCCATCAAAGCCAGCTTTCGATTCCTCGTTCTCCTTGTGTTGGGATAAACTTGATGTTACTCTATTCTTTTGCCATAGACATGTAGATTTGTACATAAGTCAAAGACTTTTTCTCCTTCTTTGTTTTCCTTTCTTTTCTTCTTCGTAGAGGAGTGAGCCCAGGACGAGGAAGTCAAGTGTCATTGCGGGGAGGAAATGAGAAGGAGGAAATGAGAGGCAATGTTTCAATATATCTCCGATATAACATTATTTTCATGATGACTGCTGTTTTGCAAGTCTGTTCGTTTCCAGTTTCCGCCTTACATGTACTCTTCCACATGTATTGCTCTTTCATTCATCTTCACGGAAATTCGTTCTTCTTTCACAATATTGTGAACGCTCGCTTTCGGTAGTGCCATGCCCGCATCGTCGTTGGCGTCTGGAACCGCTTTCCCGTGTGGTTCACCATAGTCCGGTGATGCCAATGATGGTGGAGATCGATGGTTTCGGACATCCGTCTCTCGTTCCAGGCCAATCCAGATCTTGCCTTTCCTTCCTATTCTCTCCTCTCATACTTGCATCTCAATTTCAACCAACAACAAAATCTCCCCTCGTCTGCTGCAAAGTCCACTCATCAACTCCATAAAACACATCAAATTCCTTTCCTCCACTCACTCCAGCCAACATCGTCCCACCACTCCCAGCAGTACTACTACCACCACTCGCTCTTCTGTCTGGGAATCCTGCTTCCACATCTTCTAAATTCATTGCATTCTCCATCCTCCACGCGCCTCTAGTGATGTTCCTACACCGAGTGATCCTGGCTTGAATCTCGGCTTCTGCATGCTTGGCTGGTGCAGACCAGCGCGATCTCTCCGCGGTCATCGTATGTGCGGATTGGAGGAGGTGAATGACGGCGGGCAGGTGACGCTCTGCTGCGCCGGCGCAGGAGAGGACGTCCGTGGCTAGGATTGCGGCGTGGGAGAGGAGTGGCAGTGTGAGTGGGTTTTCGCGTGGTATTGTGGTTGAGTGGAGTTCGGATGGTTGTGGTTGATGTTGTTGATGTTGGCTATGTGAAGACGAAGCGCCGAAATCAGGGAATGACGGCGATCGCACGACTGCGTTGAATAGGTCGAGCAGAGCGAAAGCGTGGGCGGTGGCTTGTTGTATGTTTCGTCTTACTACTTCTGGAGGCAATAGCGCATGTCTCACGAATCTGTGTAGATGTATTGCCGCAGTGTGATAAATTGTGTGGATTGCCAGATATGCCGGTAGATCTCCTCTTTGCACATGCAGCATAGTGTTTTCCTGATGTTGTCTGAAATAAGGTGGCAATGCACCTTCCCATTCTCCTAATCGCCTGATTGTTGCAGCATAGAAATTGCCGTATTCATTGTGATATGTGGTTAGTGAGCGACGGTGCAGTGATTGTCGGGTGTGAGAAAGGACGTCGCCCAGTATAGAAGTGATTAGGATTGTATGAGCTGCCGTACCGAGTTCTTCAGGTCGAGGTGGTGTAAAAGCTACTATGCCACCATCGAAGAGAGGTCCTGAAGTTGGTAGAGGTGTAGTTTGGTAGAATGTATTTGCAGAGGGCAGGCGGACAAAGGTATCTCCAGAAAGGAGTGAGAATGCTGCCGGAGAGCCAGAAGTCAGGCAGAGACGCTAATGTGTGGTGAGTCAAGAATTGATCCTTGTGCTGGTAATGGTCGGGTAAAACTTACCTCAGCTAAGAAACCAAGCCAGAAAGCTCGTCTCATTGCTTCAATGCGCTCTTCTATCGGTAGTCCTAGACTGCTGAAGGTGTCTTGTGATGATGTCGTCAATAACTCTGCACCTCCTTCTACATTCAGATGTAATTTCTTCAGATCTGCAAGGCCAGCAGACAGATAATGCTGGGATAGATCTGTTTCCTCAATGGCAAAGTAGTAGAGCGCCAGGTTCAATCTAGCCAGGATGACGGACAGGTTAGTATGTGTGAAGCAACATTCCCGATCAACGGCAACAGCCCAACTGGCAAGTTGGGTTCCCAACGTTCTCAATGGCTTGTCCTGACTGAACAGTGAGCCTAGTGCCAGCGTCGTGCAAATAAAGAGTCGTTCTTTCGTCGACACTTTGTCTCCAGTCTTTGCATATCTCAATAAATGTTCCTGAGGCAAGATTGTGCTTGAACCACAAAGCGATGAGGAGAAGAATAACGTCATCAACCTTGACGCGCTTGCTGAATCTGTGCGAAATGGATCGTACTTCATATCGAGTTCGCCCTCATTGCTTCGTCCTCTTGGCGAGGTTGTCCCTTTGTTTCTTGCTTGCCTGTGTAGACTTTCCCTTTCTGACGACTCCGTCTTAGTCGGTCGAGGCGGCGTGTTTGATCTCTTCCTTTTGGCGGGTCGTGGATTGTCATCTCTGGAGTCTGTGAGTGGGTGGAATATTGGTCGTGAGTGAAGCGAGTATGGTGGTGTTGGAGGTCCATCCAGATGCCTTGACTCTTGCGCCGATGCTTCGTTATGTGTTGCATTAACATCTCGATCGTCAGACCTTGAAGAAGAACGCAAAGTCAGTACAGCTTACTGAACTCCGAGTGCTTGACAACAAGATTGATCTCAACTCACCATTTACATTCCTCGCCTTGTCGAGCACATCTCACACATCGAGTCTCTCCAGGTTCACACCTCACCTTCTTCTCTCTGCAATTGTTACAAGCCTTGGCCAGACGCTTGCGTGGTCGGCCAGCTCTAGTCAATCCCCATTCAGGATTTACGGGCTCTCCACCAACAGACATCTCACAGATAGAGCCATCGTCGTAAACGTAACAATGTCCCCTATCTGGAATAAATTCTGTTCGTAGAACTCTGCGCACTGTTGTTATGTTAGACAAAGCAATAGACAGATAGTGTAATCAAGATCTCGATGACTACCACCAACATACCTTGACCTGTAATGACTGCTTCTCTACGTTCTCGCTCAGCTTCAGCACCAGGAGATCGGTGAATGAAATGTGAGTGGACAGCTGGGGGAGGTGAAGCGCGGCGCGGTATCCTCAAGTCGGGTGAGAGAGCAACTTCCTCGTGCCGAGCGAAAGTACGAGGTGAAGTCGTGTAGGAAATAGGTGAGAGCGCGACAAGCGATTGGGGCCGAGGAGGATACGGGCGAGGAGGACCAACAGCAACATGGTCGAACCGTTGCACTGGATGAGATTCAGAGATGGCTGGTAGTTGATTGATTACTGCTGCTGGCTGTGTCGGAGGACCCATTGGCGCTGGCAATGGCCATGAGTGACGCGCTGATCCGATAGAGGTGGCAGTAGATGTAGGAGTGGTTAATGCTGCGGAATGTAGTGGTTGGGATGGCTCTAGTGGTGGTAGATGTATCAACGAGCGTACACTAGGAAGTCGTTCATCATGTCTGCCCTGCCAAGGAAGCTCGTGACCTCCATGGGGAAGAGCTGGTCTTGACAAGATGTCAACAGGCATGTTTGCTGGTGTAAACAAAGGTGCTTGATGCTGTCTCGGTGACTCTGAAACTCTTCCTTGAGAGCCTCGATGAGATCGCGGAGTTTGGTTTGAGCTATTGTTTGATTCCTGTGTGTCTCGCGTGGCTACGTCGGGCTGTAGTCTACGCGATGAATCGTTTGTGGTGGGTTGTTGGTTAGACATGTTCTTTCTGAAATCATCCGTCTCTGTATTATCAATATGGCGAGCATAACTTTGTTGGCTATGCTCTATCCGATGTTATTGCAATAGCTGTCGTGCCATCCACTTGTAGATACTTTCTTCTTGCGTCAAAGTGATCTGGACTGTTTCGTGAAGCAAGAGTTTGTAGAGCTAGTCTCAACGGTGATTTGGCGGAAGACAGTTGACAAAGTAAAGATAATTTGGCGAGAAGGGACTTTTTCAGCATATACAGCCTCGAACAGACTGTGAGTAAGAGGCAGCCGCAAGTATAAACAAGTCAGAAATGACGAAAGAGGATAGCTGAAGCGAAGATGATGATGATGAAACAAGCGAAACGTTGAATGCCTGCAGGAAACCACGACGTGAGAACCACAGAACAACACGCGCCTCTATCTGAGCCTAAACAAGGTGGCAAGACAAATTAGTAGGAGTTAAATAAAACGACAAACGTTGGCAAGCGAGGATCCGAGCGAAAAGTCAGTGAGAGAGCGGCGAGGCGAGGGACCAACATAAAAGCACCCAAAGCTGTGGCCAGTTGTTGGCCAACTCCAACGGTTAATAGCCTGGTTTTTGAATTGGCGTAGGTATGGGCGCGCAAGCGGTAATAGCGGCTTGTGGTCAAAAGTGAACCGGTAAGGTGAAATTTCCAGAGATGTGACTTAGTATGCATGGTTGATACATGGCTTGGGATCTACCCTCTTCCCGATGTGTTGGTGGACGGTGCCGTTGTGCTATCCCAAAAAGTGCGGAGCAAGGTAAGACGGATAGAGGAGGAGGCGCGCTAGGGTGGGACTGTGAGTGTGCATGGGTGGGTACGACAAAGAACATGAGTATCATACTTGGCAGCGTGGCTTGCATGCGACGGGCCCTGGCTAGAGCGTGGCATGAAATGCTGTAAACAATAGCCGAACCACATGGCCTCCATTTCAGCGCTAACGTCGGTTTCTGTCAGTTGAGTTGCGTCTTCGTTGCTGTGTTGACTTACAGCTGTTATCTGTGGGAGATACAGGGTCGCAAGCCTCTCTCACGAAACATGAACGGGAAGGTGAAGCCACAAGGTCGTCACATCACACTGGCGATAAGGTAATGAAGTCGCAGACGCCCGGCATCGCAGTCTTCGTTCATGCGCCAATGGCGTTTCCGCAACGGTTCGAGTTTTCTGGGAATGATGATATGATGCAGAATTGCCGTTATGTGAGCTCGCTTGAAATTCATGCCAACTGGCTTCGGCGAGTTGAGGCTGACTGTGGTGGACATGTATTGGATTAACGTCTCACGGAGTCACAGCCAGAGTAAGTGTAAAACTGACACGTCGTACAAAAATAACACCCATAGGCCGTTTAGGCAGTCGCCGTGAGGCATTCCTTCCACATCCGTCAGGGCACACAGCAGACCCTTTCTCTTCTTGGGCGTTAAGCTTCAGATGGTGCTGCATACCGAGCAATGCACAACAATGATACTATGCATCGCCTTTACGTTTAGAGAGATCAACACGCCATTAAACAACGAGCGAGATATGCCACGAGGAACTTCATCTTGTTGGCATGACTTTGACGGCATTTGTGCAACGTGGTCGCCGCGTGCGAAGCGACGAGCATGGCTAACAATGACGAGGGTGATCATCTCTCGGCTACAGTTTGTGCTGACGATCTTTGGAAGAGGTGTGGGATAGCTCCATCGTTGCATACGCTATGTGGCTAACAGCTCGATCGTGGCTGAGGCGGTTTTCTTCCGCCGCAATGAATCCCCAAACACTAGCTTCGGCATACACATCTCGCCGGTGTGTGGCTGCACGGATTGTTCACCGCATAATTCATCGACCCCCAAAAGCAAACCTAGAAAGTTAATTGAGAACATCTCCTTGTGCGGCGGTCAACGCATTAAGACCACTGTCTAGACCAAATGTGAAACACTTCTATTATTGAACGGTGAGATATCGTTTCAGGTTGGATTCGCTAATCAAGCATGATAGAGCAAAGAACGAGATTCGGCTTTTTTCTAAAGTCCCGCAATATAGTCATGCCGTCTTTGCCCTGATCCTTGTCGATATCAAATTAAGACGAGTCGTAAAGCATATCTTCCAGGAATAAGACACAATAGGTCTTCCGCTCGTCCGAGACTGATAGTCGAGAGAAGAGGAGTAGGCACAAACTCATTGGTAACGTCATCCTTGCAGCCCTTGGTATCAAGATCAGCGGCCAGCCGCAGCTCGTGGCTTTTGACGATCACCACAAGACCTACTGGTTTTCTCGCGTGCAATCAGACCGTGGACTCCATGCGCGCGAGTCAGACCTCCCTCACTGTGTGTTACAGACGACAGTCTCACACCTTCATGCACCAGATCACCACTAGCAGGATCATAGTGCCCGAGTCCAATTGCATGATTACGCTACGAGTGTACTAAGCTCAGCCTCGAGGAAAATCAATACTTTTGTCCCATCAAATTGGATTTCTGGCCCCACACTCATGGTCAAGCCCCTGCTGCCGGCAATGCGTCCAACTGCCACAAAATACCGCTTACCGCATGATCCTTCACCTACCGACACCGTCTTGGTGGTATACTCGGCGCCTGCGCCATCTTAAACTCTTTGTTCAGTACTCAGAAACTCGCAGCGTCGTGTAAAAGCTACTCACCCACAAAACCCTAAAATCAGTGCATTATCACGGAATTGTTTCAACGCACAGCTCATGCAAGCACATCGTCCCGGTCGCCTACACGAGCTCTTTTGGAACGTCTGCCATAGAGTAGGCAAGTCAAGCGAAATGCCGTTTCAATGATTCTGCCACGGTGGAGTAATAACGCCGTTACGCAGCGAGCCGACAACGACCATCCCACTAGTTAAGAACTGTTTCCTCTTTGCCACCACACTACCTCCCACCCTGTATGTTTCATAATCTTGTCGAGCTCAACACTCACCACTCACAACACCAGCATCGTACGTGACTCGGCGCTCGAACACGACGACTTCTCGACTTGAGTTGTTGGCGCCAAGCTTGGTCGAGTCTGGTCGATCAGCTACTATATCTGGTTTGATAGTTGAGCAAATCCTGACCGCGCTCTCCCAAAATGGTAAGTGTGTAAACAATACTGGTTACTTGTCTATCAAAGACGAATTTCTACCGAGAAATCAATGTCCGCCAAAGATCTCATTTCCATTGGATAATTCCGACCACGATATTCAGCAATGCTCATTCGTTTCACAGACCTCATCATTCTCGTCTTGAAACGGCTTATAGCATACACTGCCATTCATGTACTCGGGTTATTGTCATACTCTGTCCTAATCCTGGCGTAGTGGCCTTCGCTTGAGCGATTTTGCGACCTAGCCAATGGCACTTCCGAGCCACGTTCTACCCTGACTAGATCTATTGGCGAGACTAATTTCAACAGCAGCTCACCTTGATCTACAGAACGATCTATTGGCCCTAATTTCGTGCCAAAAATCCCTGAATCATAGCTTCGGAGCCAATATAGTATATGCAACGCTATCGACGACCGCTGCCGAAATTAGTCGATATATCCCGCTGGTGGCCTATGCAAGGCTTAGCAAGGTGCCACCTCTCACCGAAAGTCCAATGAAGGGTAGTTGATGTGGCGACGACGAACGTGCACCTCGCTAAGTGCTCGAGATTACGCAGAGCATCACAGAAGAGTCTGTACTCTCATATTTTCATGCAGAAGCAAGCGATGGAGTTGCGATTCAGCTGTGCTTAGGCTTGACCTAGCCTTCTTCGTTGACATCCACACACCATCGACATACTAATTATATTGCCAGCCTCATCCCCTGTCTTCCTACCAGCTCAATCTCTATACCTGTAGGCGCTGTATCTTCTTCCACCAGCACCTATCCATGTGCCAGAATTTAACACGGTCTCACTTCCGTCAAGCACTCAACTAACTGCTCTGCGAACAGCCGAGATTTCTCGTTGCTTCGTCAAAGGTACCTCCATGAACACGTTATAACTCGACGCCACCAGAACCAGTGCTACCTCCTCAATTTATTTCAAGATGGTAAACAACAGCATCAGAAAGCGTAATATACACCTGACAGGTCTTTAACCATTTGGCAAAGCGCCGTGAGCCAGGATGATATGTATGTTTGGCTCCAGATGGCACTCTTACAACGATGTTTTTGCCGCAGGCCGTGAGATCGTGTGCCACGGCCAGTATGAGCTGTGTCCTTTACGGGATAAGCACTCCAACTCTCAGCCTCGTATGTGTATTGATGAGAACAACGCTGTTTGAGGATGTATTATGCAAGGCCGCCATGAGTACAAGGCGTCGAGACAATGACCCCCTCTTCTATAAGTATCACTAGCCTGTTCACAATCCCTTGCTCTTCTTCCCCAAGTCTTGTTCACCAGTCCTGGCTGTCAGCCTCTCACACTCAATTCTTCCCCTATTTTCTCTTCTCAAACATAAAAACTAATCCCAGTACATTCACCAGTCTATCGTCCAAGGCCGATTGATGCCACGCTCACCACTAATATCACGTCTATCCTCACTGATGAGCCCAGTGGCCACCTCACCCACGTCGACGGTCCCCTGCCCAAGTAGCCCTAAAGCAGATTCCCACCCCAATGTACTGAGAACAAACCTTTCTTTCTCTCTCACAGTCGTTCGCGTTTCCACACCGCTTAGTCAGAAATCACAAACCCATACGCAGCCTTAGCCCCAAGCCGACAGAAAGACCCATGTTAAAGGCTGGGCTTGACAGCCAAGGATGATTTTCAGACAGCCTGCAAGCGCTATGATCATCTTCCAGCAAGCTCCAACCTCCACACTCCAAGACGCCGCTAATATCACGCTTCACACTATGACGCGCTCAACACGGTTTTTCGATGGGTATTTAAAGGACATGCTGAAAGGACATGCTGCTCGCATAGGTAAAAGCAGCAGCATTATTCGCATTGCCATCATCCAGATCAAACCCCTCAATCAAGGAAAGGATAACAATACATGTACAGGACACGACAATAAGCCGTCAAGTACAGTAGTCGCTGAAGAAGAAAGCATCATAAAAGTAGATAGAACAGCAAGAGAGCTCAATACAATATACAAAAAGGGCCAAAAAACAAACAAACAAGCACACTTCGGAACAACACCTCTTTCTCCTCCCTCACTCTTCAGCATGCTCATCTCAGGTTAAGACCATACCACACTCATTCCTCAGTCCTCTTCCGTCCCGCCCTAACACTCCTCCTCCCCTTCTCCGCCCCAACACCCATCCCCTCCTTTGGCGGCCTTCCCCTAGCCTTCTTCACCGGCTTAGCGACTTCCGTCATATCCTCAAGCACACTCTCCTCGACCTCGACATCTGGACTCGAAGACGGAACAGGAGCTTTCGTGGGTCTACCCCTCGGTTTCTTGATCGCTGCAGGTGCAGGTACAGCCTCAACTTCTGTTGTTTCGAGGATTGATTCCTCTACTTCTGCTATAGGTGGCGGGTTTGATTTGGCAGTGGCAGGACGACCTCGGCGCTTGATCGGTTGGGGCGTTGCTTCTTCGTCTTCGTTTCCAGCTTCAGTCTCGTCGTTGTGCTCAGTTGACGATGCACCGACTTGACGTGCAGGACGCGAGCGATCTGGTAGCGTCATTGAGATAGACGGTGGCGGCAATTCCGTAGCATCTTCTTCGACTTCGAGCTCGCTGTCTTCGATAGTGCTTTTCTTTTGTCTAGCAGCAGCTTTCGCAGTCTTCTTCCGAGGGCTCGCCACAGGGGTTGGAGCTATGATAGTGCCTTCCTCCGTCTCAGTGACGTCGGCCTCTGACACGACACGAGACTCATCGCCGATATCTTCGGTCACAGATGGTGCAACGGACATAGCGCGACTTTCAGATCTGCGCTGCGTCGTGTTCACAATCTTGGACAATGTATTCTGAACCTTTGTGAGTGCGTTTCGCGAGACGGTGTCAGCTGCTACTTTGTCATCGACCGCTTCGGTGACTAGACGCAGTACTTCTTCGAGTTTAGTGCCAGGAGTTGAGGAAGAGAAGTTGAGTTTGGAGATGACGGAAACGTAAAGTTTGCGTTCTTCTTCTGCACATTGGTGTATTAGTCACATACCATGGCCGTGTTGTTTATTGCAAGCACTTACTGGAACAAACGCCAAGCACCTTCTCCAGCAGCTCCAATGCCCACTCCACATGCACTTCTCCCTCATCATCTTCAGTGTTCTTGGCACCCAATCCACCAAGAGCGGCAGCAAGTTTCCTCCCGTCCGTCCAATCGACAAGATGCGCTACCACGACATTCAAGCCAACCATCTCACCCATCGCATCTTCTTCGCCTTCGACATCCAACTCTTCCTTGACATCAACATACCAGGAAAGCACAGCAGTAGCAATACTGCCCATTCTCTGCATATTCTCCTTGCGCGAGTGGCAATAGACCGGAAGGAAATAGCTCAAAGCTTGACGAAGGGCTGGATTGCCTGCTGTTTCCGGGTCAAAGTATGCGATGGTAAGGAGGCGGAGGAGTTCGTTGTTATTAAGGATGCTGCTGGTGCCGGAGGCAGATATGGAAGGGGAGGACAACATTAGTTTGCATAGAGCTGTACACGCTGTTGATTGGAGTGGTGCTGTGGATGATTTTAGAGCTCTGGAGAAGAGCTTGTAGATTGGCTTGTGAAAGGGATGTTCTTGTTCGTCATCTTCTGCTGATACAGGTGTGGTAAGCATAGAAGGATGAGCGCTGAGAACGTCTCCGACAATCTGAATTGCAATGTTTTGTAATTCTTCATGACCTTTAGTGAAGCAGTGGAGGAACAAGGTAAGGTTTTCTTCTGCGAGGTTCTATTGACAATTAGTGTTTCAAATTGGGTTCCATAAATTTGTAGACTTACTTTGTCAAGCAGACAACACAATCCCAAACACAGGAGACCCTTCTCACGAATCGGAGCTTCTTGACTGCGAACTGCTGGAATGACCAGATTATTCAACATGGTGACGAGATGCACATTCTGCTCAAGGCTGCAGTCAACATTCTGCAACATACATTGAGCAATGTGCAGACATTTCAAGTTGACCATCATCTCACGAACAGCCTTTTCTTCCTCTTCTTCCTCTGACATCTGTTTCTTCGGTCCACGAGGTGTGCTTTCGCCGCTAATTTCCGATCTAGCAGAATGGAAACTGTCTTCTTCACCTGCTTGTGAAGGATCATCACCCATGATCGTATCATGTACTTCTGCAATAGCTTCAAGGACGATTCCACAAAATTCACGCTCAGAAGCTGCGTTGTTGCCACAAGTCATGCGCAGGACTTCTGTGACCAGTCTTGTGGATTCTTCGGGCAGTTCAGCGATAGCAAGTGCTTCCCTCATTAGCGAGAACATTGTTCTTCTGCCAACCTCGTCCGAGTAGTCCAAGGTCAGCGCGATATGTAGTAGCTGCTCAACGACGAATTCTTGCTGTTCATCCTCTTCTGCGTCATCTTGCAGTGCGTTGGTGCGCACGCTTTCAACCAGTAGATTGACATTCTGTTGAACCAAGAATGCGAAGCGCGTCACTTCAGGCATCTTCTCCCTAAGGCTATCTGAAGATCCGTCTTCGTGGCAAAAGTCGTTGAATGTCCGCGCAACAAAAGCGCCTTCTGCTGAAAGATCACGCCAGTAATCCTCTCCAAATTCAATATAGTTGCAGTAATCAGGTCTCCCATGCCAAAACTCTTTCATAGCATCGAGTGCGATACCACCGTCATTGCCAGCATTTACAACATCAATTCGCTCAAGCAGTTCCAGCAAGCCCGAAAGACTTGGCTCTGCTACTTGTCCTGTCGGAAGCTCGATCGCATCACCATTCTCATCACGAGGCTGAGCACAATTTTCGATCCAGCGCTCCCGAAAGAGACGAGCAGTAGTTTTTCTAACATTGGCGTCCCGATCGCGCAATCCCCATCTCAATAGCTTCTCCCGATGGGTCAAAGACAAATGTCGGAAGTCTGCTAGTGCAGGTAAGAGACGTGAGTAGAGAGCTCTTCTGATAGCTGCATCAGAGTCGCGAGCACGCTCAAGCAAGTAAGGCAGCGTCGTTGGTGTGAATGGCAGATTGAGGAGTAAAGAGCGGCGAACATCTGCACTTGGATCGTTTTGAAGGATATCCAACAGCTTAGCCAGAACATTACCAGATACATTCTCGTCATCGCTGTCGTCGTCATCTTCATTC
>Ga0160429_1000892_pt1 | contig 18782 bp, 14 predicted proteins | sample SolpanmetagenomR_FD_108199 | JGI IMG/M metagenome (GOLD analysis project Ga0160429, IMG submission 108199) | Solar panel surface microbial communities from Lawrence Berkeley National Laboratory, California, USA - R | ecosystem: Engineered > Built environment > Solar panel > Unclassified ...
AGCGTCTGCTTCTGTCGCTTAATGGGCGAGTTCTCCCCATCGTCCTCGCTTTTATCCTCAACAAGAGACCTCTTACGTTTCGAAGGCTCAACATGGGGAACGGTTTCTCGAAAGGTTGGCTCCTGGCAATCAGCACAGCGAATGTTGTCGGTGTAGTTCTTGCTGCTGAACTTAGAAGCATCAGGCTTGGGTGAAGAGTCGCCAACCGAGACCGTCTGTTCCCAGTCCACGTACTCCCCGTACAAGGCCTCCTCGCAGTCTGAGCACCTATGTTGTTGCCTTGTCAGCGATGTAGTGGACGAACGCACTGGTACGACTTACCGATACCAAATTCCTCCGACAGCAGACAGATTTCCTTGCCCACCGATCGACTGGCTTGGACTGTTTGGCGTGATTTGAGCGACTTCACCGATTGGGGTAATTGGAGTGATTGGTTCGCGAAAATCGATTTTCCGCTTGGGAGGTGTGATCAGATAGTACGGGATCACAATTGGACTCTCGTAAATGTCGTAGAAGGAGTTTCCAGGACTGAGGGAGGAGCTTGGCATGCCGCCGGTCGATGGGGGAGTTGGCAAACACATGTTCCTTCGTGGACGTTGCGGAGTTCGCGGGGTTTTCGATGGTTGGAACGAGGCCAGCAGTTCGGCTGCTGTCTCTCTTTTCTTTGGTGTGCTAGGAGTCTTTTGATTGTCCATTGTGAAGGAGGTCTGGATGGCGACCAGTCAGCAAGTGTAGCAGCAAGCACTGGCAGCAAACTGGCCTTCAAGTTACGAAGTGTGAGTAGTGGAAGCTAAGCAAACATAAAGAAAGGCTAGCAAGGAAGAGAGAAAAGGAAGCCGAAAGCGGGTGGCTGGTAAATGTGGGTGCGGAAGGGACCAGCAGAGAATCACCATAAAGGTTTTGGGAGAAGATGGGGGGCCAAGGGCGATAACTTTCTGATGATGCATAACGGTCTGCTGACTGCAGAGTCGTCTAAGCGTTATAATCGCAAACTTGAAGTGGTAGAAGACCAAAGTAGGCAGCTTGAGGATGTTGAAGATTGAAATATTGTACGTGAAGAGCAAAGCCAGACGCTTCCTTCGACACGAATCTTATCTGACATTGTCTCCTCCGGGTTCTCTCGTGAAGAAGATCGTCGTCATCCATTCTGCTAACACTCTCAAGTGAAGCTAGACATTATGTTTTGCGCCTGTCTGATCTTGAACTCTCTTGCTACGAGCGCCTCGTACTATGCCTTAGCTGGTGCGCTGAAGATTACTACAACGCAAAATGTTCCAAGCACCGAGAGCTACTCTGGTCATTCCGTTGGTAGCTTGCCCATCCTTCCAGTGAAGTGTTATTGCTTGACAAGAAGAAGAAGAAGAAGAAGTCAAAGACGGCGGATTGATGTCACACGGTCACGAGACTCGGCTGGCCGCTGTCACTTTCAGGGTCCACGCAGGGCAGATGCCAACAGGGTTCGCGTGCGTGTCCGCCCGCAGACGTGATGGAACAAACCACTGTGCTCCAACAAATTGTACTCGTATGACTACATCATTGTTTTGCTATGCCCATGTAGTCTCTCCAAGCCATGGCTCCTTATTATCCGCTGTACATCAGACGCTCCGATGGCAAGCTCGAGGTGCAGGGATCAAAGAAGCTGAAGGAGCGGAACGAGCCCCTCGCAGAGCAGCTAAACACTGCGCCAAACGCACAAGGAATCAGCGACTTCTACCGACTGTGCCTGACCGGGGAGACTAAAGAGGTTGACTGGCGGAGAAAGCTAGGCGGTATGCTCATGCGCGAGATTGGAGAGAAGGAACCAAAGGGTACACTGCTGAGACTGTTCGCGCCGACCTCACAACTACTCTAACGATCTGTGGCCAGACAGGAATTTTATCCTCGCCAACTTACCCGAAAACTACCGACTCTATGAGCACGTGAAATGTACCTTTGCGGAGATCGATGGCAAGCCGCAGAACCCCAAGAAGAACCATGCTGGTGGAGGAAACGAGCGCCAAGATGCCTACCTCTATGGGCATCCTCAAGGACGAAAGAAGAGGTATCGAAGCCCTGCAGAGTTCTTTCCACATCTATTGTGGCTAGCCACAGACGAGAACGGCGACAACAACAACTGTACATGCAAGTTCTGCTCGCCCGAGGAGATTGAGATGCCGATTGAAAGCGTTGCAACCAAGAGTCCCGCCATTCCAATCAGGCAAGACTCAGCGGTGCGGCCACAGCAAGCTCCAGTGAGCTCGGTGGTAAAGGCTGCACCGATAGTTGCAGCTCCAGCGCGTCAACAAAGTCTACAACCCACCAAACCTCAAGCCCTTCTAGTACCTACGCCTCTGCCACGATATCGCTCAATGGAGCAAAAGGAGGATGCCAAATTCAACAACTTCTTCTTCCGCCCCGGAGAGATTGTATGGTTCGACAAGGGGGAAGAAACTTGGGGGATCGGAGTAATTCTGAGGCGTGAGCACGGCCCGGCTCAAGACACGTCAAAGCAATATCGCGTGCACCCGATATCACATCCTTTCGCCCGCCATCATGCGTTAGTAACTACACACAAGGGAATGAGGCCGTTCTTCTCATGGAGTCCACCGCCTTACACTAATAATGGGTTGAAGCCGTCCCAAAGCAATGGCTACCACGTCTACACGTTCGATACCGTCAACTGGGAAGATGTGATGCGAGGCAAATACGGTACCCAAGTAGACAAAGGAGATGCCGACGTAGACGGAAGTATCATGGGTGTTAAAGCAGTCGAGACAACCTACACCCTCTTCGACCGCATACCTGGTACTTTGTCTTCTCTACCAGGCGCAATAGGTTACAACGGCATCTACATTGGTTGTGAAAAGATCTGGGTCGGTGAGCCACTTCGGATCCGTAACTCTACCTCACCGACAGACATCATGGTGATTCAGTCCATTATAGAGCGCCCCTCAGCAAAGGATCCCTCTCACGGTCTCGTCACCATAATAGGAGATACTTACTCGTATCGCATCGCCCAGGTGGAGCCTCAATTCGTTCCTGGAGATGATCTCCATCTCCCATTGCGTGTCCGCGAAGACACTCGACTACGTAATAACATCACGGTGTCGAATCCAGACGTCCGCCGTCGCATCACATGCTACTGGCGCCTGATCGCCAAAAATGCACAAATCGGCCTCTCCGACGTAAAAGGTCGTTGGTACGAGACGACGAGTATGTTCCCGCATCTGAACAAGGCGGGCTATGACGCCGCGGTCGCGCGACACGAAATGCCCGATGTAGGCTCGGTGCTCAACGGCACCGGTGATTGTAACAAGGAGCTGCTCGACGTAGCGGGTGTCGCGTCACAAGCGCGCACACATGTCCCACCCTTTCTCAAAGCAGTGCGCAGAGAAGACGCTGTGCGTAATATGCTTCCGAGCAGTGCGCGTATCAGCAGAGGTCTGGACGAATCACGCGAAGAGGCGTTGCCGGTTCGTGAGTCGAAAATTCCAGTCGCGTCGACCGCGGTCAAGACAGAACCAGCATTCACTGCGCATGCCCAGAGTAATGTCAAGGAGGAACCGACACCGCAGCAACCTCAGGTACCACCCCTGACCGATGGAGCCTTCGAGCAGTACATGACGTTTGACGGAGGCGAGGCGCCGTCGGCATTTGAGCAGCAGTTTGATCAGACGTTTTATGACGGTGGCGCGGACACGATGCAGGGATAGGATCCTATGTGGTTTCCCATGGAGTTTGACGAGGGCGACGAGGGCGCAATTCGCAGTATACCCCGGTGTTGATTAAGCCTATCACATTCCAGACAGCATAGAGCGTAAAAGTTTGCTTGGAGATATGCTTCACTCGTAGAGCTTATATAGCAATAGAGACGAGTAGACGTACCTTGTGGTTTGGACCAAAATGGTCGCAAGCTCTTGCTCGAACACGATGACATCAGCACCTTCCAGACTGCTCCAATCCCCCCGCGCTCAGAGAACGACACTACCTTCCCCCATGATATCTCTCAAGTTGCTTCTCATCATACCTCTCCTGTATTATATCAAGTGTTTCGTTACTAGCAGAGACCCCGTTTCAGACACAATGCTCGATCCTCGCACATTCCCTCGCCCACCGGCCCTGGAGCCCGTGTTCAACAAGCTCATCCAGATCCGATGGCGCAAGAGCGGTGCTTTGATTGCCGAGTCTCGCAAGGCTTGGTGGGTGCTGGAGACATATCATCCTCCGAGTGAGTTTTGTTTCTCAGAACCTTGTTGTGCTGGGGTGGTAGAGATGTGCTTTGTCCCTTGAAACAGACGCTACTGGCACGAGTGATGAAAGACCACGTCAAATATGTCCGAATAGTATGTTGCTGAGCTGCAGTATACGGGCGTCCAAAGAAGGACCGACTGCCAGAAAGAGCAGATTTGTTACGTCTGCCCACTTAACCAGCTTTCTACCAAATCGCTCCTTCTATCGAGCCACAATCAACACACATCAAGAGAAACATACTCACAAGCAGATCAGCTTACTACATCCCGCGCACCGACGTCCTCACCCCGTTAACATCCGCTCCATCTGGCCACACATCCTACTGCGAATGGAAGGGCCGTGCCGCATATCTCTCCATCTCACCATCACCCAGTACGTGCCGTAACCTTCCCCCGCCTCAGCTCCTTCAATGCCACCAACCAGACCAAGAGGCATGCTCAAACCCTCCTCACAGGCGCAGCGCCAATCGCAAACCGCATCTGGACCTACCCGTCACCCAACCCGACATTCTCCTCCATCAAAGACCACGTCAGCTTCTACGCGGACACGGGCGCGCGAGGCAGTGACGAGGAGCGCCAGTGGGATTGCTATGTTGACGGCGAGAAGGTTGCGGCGCAGCCGGGCGACTTTTACGGTTTGGCCCCCCCCTGTCGCGGGAGGTGTTTGACTTGCCTTGTCGGCCGTTCGTTGTATGCTGACGCCAGGTGCTTTTTAGGTGGCTGGGTGACTAGCGAGATCGACACGAAGTGGGTAAAGGGAGCGCCGGGGACGAGGGGATGGTAAAGTGGCGGAACGAGCTGGATTCTTATGACGGCGCGTAGGAAGTTTCGTCCCGTGGAAAAGCAACAGCTTGGCAACTCCATTGTGCTTTGTCGAGGAAAACGTGAATATACTATGAGAAGCAGCGCCTCACATGCTACACCGCGATCGCCCTCCGATGCCATCCTCCAACGCCCCTCCATGCCCAGAACCACAACCCGCACGCCACCCAGACAGCGACGGTCATGGCCCAGAAGGTGCTCTGATAGCACTGTTTGCCGTAGCACCTCCCATCGGGATCACCCTCCAACACACCCCTCTCGTAGACAGCAGCGTAGACGGCGCTCCAGACCGCCGCGCCGCCCGCGGGCACGACGGCGATGATCCCCCACGCCGTGCCGAAGTTTTCGACGCCCCACACGACACTCACTATGATGGGCACCAGGGCGAAGACGGCGCCGTAGCCCGTGCCGACGGCGGCGGAGACGAGCCAGAAGCGCGACGAGGCGTGGTTCTGTACGGCTCCGGAGGCGAGGAGTAGCTGGCCGAGGGAGAGGAGGAACGTGGCGCATAGGAGGAGGGTCATGCGGGAGAGGGTGAACGAGCGGCCGGTGTGGGGTGAGGCGAGCGGGTCGAGGGAGGCGAGAGAGGCGGTCAGCGAGGCGGGGCCGCGGCGGTGTTGGTGGAGTGGTGCTGTCGGCGCGAAGAGATCCGAGAGGAAGCCAGAGAGCAGACGTGCTATGGTAGATGTGATGGCGACGATGGAGACGTGCGTAGCCGCAGTGGTGACTGGCTGAGTGGTGCTGGAGGAGGAAGGCGAATCTGTAGGGGCAGGGTAGAGTGTGCCGATGATGGTGCCTAGGTTGTTGAGGGAGGCTTCGCCAGGTCCGGTAACAAGAAAGAAGCCCGCGGCGAGCCACCACATTGTCTTGTCGGAGAGGAAGCGGCGTGTCTCTTCGTTCAGGAGCCATGCCTTCTTACGCGCCTCTTCCGATGCGTCACGCTTGTGTGCGTCGAGGTCCTCGGTGTCACTGCGGGCGTCGCTGTTCTGAGATGCGATTGTGCCGTAGCCGTTTGCGTTCGCCGCACCTGCGCGGAAGAATTCGCTATCTTCAAGTAGACCGCTGCGTTCAAGTTCCTCGATAGCCTCGTCGATCAGCTCTTCCTCGTCAACAATCTGTAGGAGGAATGTCCCGATGAGACCAATGCCTATGAGCAGACCGCCGAGGAAGATGAAGTAGCGAAACACATCTACGTCACCGCGGGAACCATCTGCAGATCTCTCATACAGCAGGCGACTACCGACTTGACTCTGCCACATTCCGCCAAGGCCAAAAGACGCAATAGGCGCTGCTAGTGCGAACCCCTTGTGCTTGCTGCGGCCGAAGTTCTTCGCACATGTCGTCACAGCTCCGAGATACATGCAGGTTGTACCGACTCCAATGAGCGCGAATGCCAGCAACATGGCAGTGAATGGCCATCCCTCACCACCACTCGCAACAGGAGCTCCGCTGCGATATGTATACGCCGCAAGAAAGTAGCCACTACCGAAGAAGACAGCGGAGAGGAAAGACGCAGGACGCGGTCCATAGCGATCGCAGACGTAGCCGAAGACAGGGACGAACAGGTACAGCCCGAGTTCGGCGATGACTGCAACCAAGTTGACTTGGTATTGTGTATATCTGAGGCGGGTTTGGAAGAGATGACCGTAGAGGGAGTAGGCGGTCAAAGAGCCGGCGCAAAGACTGTATGGAACACGCCTGGTCAGTATTGTCGACGAGAAGCCACTGTGAGGAGAGCGGGTGTTACCTGCTCAAGATGGCCCATACGAAGCTGACATATCGAGTGACTTCGCGCTTCATGAGACGCCGATCTTGGTCTTGAATGCTTTCAGCAACCTGTTCGAAGAAGCGGCCGGCTAGGCTGCTGCCAGAAGGTCCTCCGTTGACGGGATTGGAGGAGTTTGTTGTGCGGGTAGGATAGTCCAGTTTGTCTATTCTGCCGTTACCGTCGGGCATGCCTGGTGCAAGTCTTGCTGTGATAGACAGTGTGAGAGGATGGTGGATGTCAAAGGTAAGTCACCCATCCATCGAACTATCAAAGCACGGACGACGGTTGACACGTGATGAGTCTCCCGCCAACCACCCGAGAAGGCTTCGGCATGTCGGACGCTGGATTATCCGATGGTTGTACCAACCATAACATGCTTCATCCTGTCCCATCTCGCACACAGCACAGCGGACTAACGAGTGCAATTCATTGATCGATTGTCTGTGCAGAACAAATCCTCTACTTCGTCCTTTTTAGCAACGACCCCGTAGGCGGCAGTCCACATATCTATCGTACAACATCCCAGTATATCTCTGTATCGGACTAAATCTAGCTTGCAAAACGCTTTTGGTTTCAGCTTCCACTCTTCGCTGCAAAGCCCAGACCAAGGTTACCTGCACCGCCGTAGAAGACCACGAAAGAGCTTCTGAACATGAGGTCTCCATAAACCTGGTATGGGTTTCCCCGGTTTGATTGAATGCCGCCGTAGCAGTAGTCGCGGTTGACTGGCGCGTAGTTGAGCATCTCGCCAGGGATTGTTATCTTATAACCGCGTCTGCCAATGGCAACGCCGAAGGATGGAAGAGTTTGCACGCATGGAAACAGGTAGGCACCGGAGTATATCGCATTGGGTACGTGGGACCAGTACTCCTCCGCGACGCTTGGATCAACGATCATGAGTGAAGTACCAGTATCTTACAACGGATTAGTATCTAGACAACCTGAACTTTGAGTTTGCTATCAATGCTTACCCGCAATAGCTGGAGATGAATTGCTGTTGTTGTACGGCTTTCCATCAACCTCGAAGCTGGGTGACGCGAACTGCCAATGGCCAGCAGTAGTGTTGATACCGATATGAGTAATGTTGCCCGCGTACTTGGATTGATCGATGAAGCCAAAGTCGTAAGAGCCGGAACCGTCATTTCTAAAGTCAACCGTGAATAAAGGACGTTTTAGACTGGATTGGATGTTGCCAAAAAATGTGTTCTGCTGAGTGGGTTGGACTATTCATTGTCAGTAGAGTCCTTGCCACGTGAACGAGGCGGGATAACAACTTACCCCTGTTGAGCTTCTTGAATGCAAGACCTAGCAGACCATCGCTATCGGTGTCCCGAATGAAGGAGCTTGACATGACAGTGGCAAGCTCCACTGCTTGCTTGGTGACGGTTGCACCACCGATGTTCACCGTATCAGTGCCGACGACACCAGCCGCACCACTACCGTCACCGTAGGTGATGTGCCAAGTCAAGTCGGTCGCGTTGCGAAAGGTTTTGCTCTTGTTAGGGTCGAATACGTTGTGTCCCGCAGTTGCTCCTGGCCCAAGACGCGAGCTGAATACCCAGAGGTCGGAGCTTCCAGTGTCAAAGTCGAGGTTTAGACGCTGACCGCCGATTTCGACTGGTGCGATGTATGCAGCGAGGTAGTCCTCGGCCGTGACGTTGACAGAGCCCGACTTGCCACCTGGAATGGCAGAGAAGACGGCACCCTTAACGGGAACGTCTGTCCAGGAGTATTTGAGGAAGGTTTTTTCCTGGGTGGCGAATCCGTCACGCAGGCGTCCGGTGCTCTGGCGAATGCGAGGAACGGTGAAGGCCTTGCCCAAGGTGGGTGGGTAGCGTGCATCTGCAACAGCTGCCTCGACGCTGGCTAGAGCCAGGAGAAGGCAGACGAGTGCTTGCATGGCGAGAGGGTGATCAGTTGACTGATGAGAAGACGACTGTCGAGTTGAAGAAGAAGAAATAGAAAGTAAGAAGAGAAGCAGAAAAGAGACGAAACGATAGCAATGCAAACAAGCAAACATTCGGCGCGTGAGTGGCTAAGAATACGACGTCATCTCATCTTGTTTCTGACGCAAGGGGCCACGGCCTGAAACACAGACGTCTGTCTTGGCGGCACGACCCCTTTTTATTTTTTCGACGAAAACAACCCGCCCAATTTCTTCTTCTTCTTCTCCTCGTGCTTGGGTGCTTGGTTGCTGCTTGCGCTTGCCAGCGTCGGCTGTGTAGTTGCAGTTGCGGGTCTTTGCGCTGCAGTACCGTTCCCTGCCTGAGGTGGGGTTATCTGCACCTTCGCCATTTGCGCCGACAACCCGCTCGGTGGCGGCGCGGCTTTCTGGGCGTGAGGCTGTTGCGTTGATTCTGCTGTTTGTGCTGGCGCAGCTGCTGTTTCTGGCTCGAACAGATGCGCCGGTGCCTTGGGCTTTGGAAGTTCTGCCGGAATCCCCAATCGTCGCTTGTCAACACTCAGATCTCCCAGCTGACGCAGGAACAAGTTTGGTGTAAGCATGTGCGATGTTAACAGATAAACATCCTTGTTGTTTTCCCGCGAAACTTCGTAACATGATCGGGATTCGGAATACGTAGCACCGCCTGCCATGAACACTATGACACGCTGTCTGGGCTCCGAATTCGTGGTGCGTGTCCTTGCCCAGGTCGGCTTCGCACTACGCAAAGAAGTCTGTGCAGCGTCTTCTTGTGCTGTGTCATCGCTGCTGTCTAACTGTGGCTTTGTGTAGGGAAAGGTATACTGGTCTAGTGTTCCTTTGACATGTTCCTTGAGAAGGAGCTTCAACGCAGGCTCAAACCGCGAGAGTGAGTAGTCCTCCATGACGTTTGGGACAGCAGTCTTGCGGGGAAACAAGGGGACTGGCAACGGCCTTGAATCCTTTAGATGCCGAGAAATCCTCGCTCCGAGAAGACCGAGGTTCTGAAGGACGTCTCCATCTGTAGGAGTCAGTTGCGCATGAGCCAGCATCTTCGACGTGTCTGCGGGTAAAAGTCCGTCTCGGTATAGAAGGTAAAGCAAGATGAGGCGCAAGCGATCTGGCTGTGCTATATACTCATCGTCAAGCATCCGTACAATTTGGTCAGCTAAATTCTTTGGCTTCTTGTACTCTTCGTCGAGACCAGTGGCCAGTGACTGAAACCATTAGCACGCCTCACGGTCTGTATGAGTTCTCCATTTTACCTGTTCAACAGAACTTATGTCTGCCAGTTTCTGTCGCTGAAAGATGTTCATCGACTCCTGAGCCAAGGTCAAGTGCAGAGAATATGCTTCTTTCATCTCCTGAAATTGTGGAAGCCCTGCTAGCATGTCCTTGATGGCGTTGAGACTGTTAGAGCCCCCCGCATCGCTCTTCGTAAAGTGAGGGTTCTCGTCCATGAACCGCTGAAACTCGCCCATGAGCTTCTCAATAGTATCCTTCATGTGCTGATGTCGGTTCGCCAGCCATATCTTGTCCTTCTCACTGATCTCAAGCTCTTTTTCTTGCCGATCCCCTCCTCCTTCGTTTATCTTCACCTTGTAGGTGACTTTGGCCCCGTCCTTGATCGGCAGGAGGTCATGTGCCATGGCTTGATACGTAAATTCATGAACAAGAGGCGCGACAAGATCTATAGATCGATCCAAAATGTAGAGCGTCGCGCGTGGCCGGGATGAAGGCGGCGGGAAGTTGTTGTGGTAGGTCGCGTACATATCAATCTGCTCTTGAACAAATCGTGCCAGATGTGAACATAACACGCCGGCTTCATGGCTTGCAGTTCGAGGTTTGTAGTAACGGATGGTGGGATACTCTCCCAACAACACACAGACTGAAATAATCTAAAACTCGTTCAGAAAAGCCCACATCAGAACAGGCGGTGCCTTACCTTTTGTGCAAGCTCTTCCAGGTGCTGTCTTACGAGGTTACTGCACTGAGGATGATAAAGCACGGGAAAGCTCCATGGATCTCGAAAAGTGACAATACGAGCCTCACGCGCGAAAAACCCGATGTCGAGGACCTGAAACTGGACAATGTGCTTCTGAGCAACGGGAGACTCATCAAGACGTTTCCGCAAAGGGAGAGGAAGTACTGGAAGCGAGAATCAGCGATTGCCGCCGCTGAAACCGGCCTTGCTCCTTACGTGCAGTCCATAGTAGAGAAGCTTGCCTGTATCTCTGGCGTTCCAGGTCCGCCATCACGCAGTCCACTATGTGCGGCTCCGGAGTCAAGATGTAGATGGCATCCATGTCGCGGTTGGTCGCACGTCGTTGTTCTATTTGCTCAATGTCTATCCTTGTCAGACGTGTTTATGTGCGCCAGGGACTGTAGAACTCCAAGTACGTGTAATTCGCTCGTTAAGTATATCGTCCTCCTTCACGGTGTTCTGTAACAGTTTCCAACTAGTCTCGTCTACCACCAGGATTTTCCACTGTTGCTCTTAGTATGTCGGAATCATGAAAAAGGCTGGAGTCAGTCCTACTTGTCCACGCACGGCTTCACGGATAGCCTTGAGTACCGCTGCAGCGCGTCAGTGACCAGCCTTTCTTCCTTGTCTAGAGACTTGCCCTCCCGGTGCAGATCGATCATAGAGGTCTCCATAGTTTGCGCATGCGGCTGCCCGGACGCAATAATTGCAGATACGCCTTGACTGTACGGAATATAAACTGGAGACTACTCTAGTCTGAGGGCGCAAACAGCATTAGTGACAGTAACGGAGACGGTATGCACTATATATGCAGAGAGGTCCACAGTTGCTTCGAGACCCTTGGCCGTTCTCGGTGCATTTGATGCGACGGGAGCGAGCGAGAGTCAATGACATCGTCAGTCTATGAAATTAATAATTTCATAACCGCAAAGCCCTCCAGAAGTCTGTTTCTTCCACTAATCATCTACTTCGAAACTATCGTCACTGTTGAGCGCGTGGGATGCAGGTGGTCAGCCGTAGACAGGGTCAATGCTTGTTCTGCTCTTTTAGGACACAACTCAGCTTCTCCACCTCCGCCACCGCGCCTCGCGAAAACAAGAATCGTGGACAAGAAAAAAACCAACGAGCTGGAGGAAGCGCCGCCCGGTCTTCTGAATTCCGATCGAATGCAAGACACGCCCAATTTCGACCTGCTGAAGGCGCTGTCTTCGATCGCAACCACCGAGCCGAACGGCCTTCCGAAGAACGATCGGATGCAAGACACGTCCGATTTCGACCTGGCGAAGGGACAGCCTTTGATCGCAACTACACATTCGAACGGCCTTCAAGAGGCGGAAGAGACGAATCAGGTCTCGAACCCAACCGCTTTCGGCCAGAGCGCATAACAAACCCGAAAATACTGTCACAATATCGGATTCAAGAAGCCGGCCAGGCCATCGAGGCTGTTCTCAAGTCTTTGGGAAAAAAACTTCTGAAGGAGGAGATCTTAGGAAGACTTAACTTGGCTGATAAGGAGTTGTTGGACCGATGGGCCACCTTTCAAGGGAAAGTCACACATCAACTACACAGCGATGAAGGGCCTGAACCGCCACTGCTAAAGAGACTGCGTCTAGCTCACGTAGAGAAATCAGGGCAAGGACTCGAGTTGGAATTGAAATACGCATTCTTTGGGGAAGTTGTAGCTTCCCGATTCACCAAGGCGAACGTAGCAGACCAAGAGCGACTGGCCAATCTCCGATATCCTGCGGAATGGTTCCCCGCCACAAGAGGGTACCAACGGGAGTTCCATCTCCATGTTGGACCTACGAATTCCGGCAAGACTTATCAGGCTTTAAAGAGACTCGAGGAGGTTAAAACTGGGCTTTATGCTGGACCACTTCGACTACTTGCGTATGAGGTATACACGCGTCTCAACGCACGCGGGCAGCGATGCAACCTCGTCACTGGGGATGACCGTAGGACAGCCGACGATGATGCAGAGGCTCCGATGACTAGCTGTACTGTCGAAATGGTACCTTTGAACGCAAGGTTTGACGTAGCTGTCATCGACGAAATCCAAATGATAGGTTCAGAAGACCGTGGATGGGCTTGGACACAAGCTGTCCTTGGAGTCATGGCTAGAGAGGTTCATCTTTGTGGTGAGGAGAGAACCATACCCATAATCAAAGAGTTGGTTGCTGCCTGCGGAGAAAAACTCCACATTCACAAATACGAACGCCTCAGCCCGCTGAAGGTAATGCCGCGAAGTCTTCAAGGCAGATTCAAGGATCTTCAGAAGGGCGACTGTATCGTTTGCTTTTCCGTTGCAACAATACACGGTCTTCGTCAAGCCTTGGAGAAAGCGCTCAAGTGCAAAGTTGCTGTCATCTATGGCAGCCTGCCCCCGGAAACTAGGGCGGCGCAAGCGAAACTGTTTAACGACCCTGACAACGACTACGATATTCTAGTAGCCAGCGATGCGATCGGTATGGGACTAAACCTGTAGGTCTTGCAACTCGCGTCTTTCGTTGCAGCACCTGACATTGAATAGGAGCATCAAACGAATCGTCTTTCAAGCAGCTCATCGACGAACTGCTGGTAACCGCATGGTACGTCTCTCAATTGCCAACGTCAAGCAGATTGCAGGACGCGCAGGTCGATTTAAGACCGCCCAACAAGGTCTTGAGGAGAGTACCTCTGTAAGAGAAGCAACAGGGAGCTCATCCAAAATCGCTCCTGTCACCCCTGTTGGCTCACCAAAATCGTTGGGATTTGTGACAACTATGGATGGGATTGATCACCCCATAATTGCGAAAGCGATGGCCAGCGAAGCCGAGCCCATTACATCAGCTGGTCTATTTCCCCCAGCGTACATCGTGGAGAAGTTCGCGAGATACTTTCCGCCAGGAACACCATTCAGCTATCTCTTGATTCGCCTGCATGAGTTGGCTCAGACAAGCCGACGCTTTTATCTTTGTGATCTTCGGCAGCAAGTCGCTATAGCAGATGCCATTGAAACAGTGCAAGGCCTGACCACGACAGAGAAGCTTACATTTTGCTCCGCTCCCATTGAACCTAGAAAGTTCGGCGAGCCAGACTTAGCAAGAGCTTACGCTTCCGCTGTAGCAGAGAACAAGCCGAAGAGTCTTCTAGATTTCGAGGACGTAGAGTCCCTGGACCTGAATCTGCTTCAGGACGAGTATGAGCCTGACCGGCAGTATCTCAAGAAACTGGAGGGACTGCACAAAGCGATTATCATCTTCATGTGGCTCAGTTTCCGCTATAGCGGTGTCTTCGTTCACCGCGAGCTTGCCATACATATCAAAGAGCTTGTCGAAACTCGCATCGAGGATGTCTTGTCTAAATTATCGTTCGACTACGAGAGGATGCGCAAGTCCCGGGAGAAAGCTGTACTGGACATGCTTGCGAAAGAGGCCGAGAAGGGCGAGGACGACGCGTCGCTCGGGGACGATGAACAGACTGCCATACCGGACGTTGACCCTCGAAGAGAGGAGCTTATGCTAGACTCACTGGATGAGTATGGTGAGACCGACGACTCGGGTCCCGAAAAGGTGGTTCTCGGGACGAACAGTGTCGACAGCGATGCCGTGGTGATTGCGCTGCTGGCCCATGAGATCCAAGGAGAGCTGCTGTCAACCCGTGATGAGGTTCAATTAAGCCTGGCGAACCTTCAGGCTGTTAATGCCAGTATAGGGCCGTCTCCAGAACAGTTAAGATGAAGGAAGGAACACATCGGGGCAGAAGATGACTTTCAAGTAAAAGATCACAGTGCTATGTAATACTATTCAACTGCGATAGACCAGAACATGTATCCACTCCATGAAATGATGTGTCCTCCTCTCATATGGTGCGCAAAAACCTCGTTTTTACTTCCTCCCGTAGATGTCTGACTCGTCACGTGCCGGCGCATCACGAGGAGGGAGCCTGCCGTTGTCGACTTCTTTGGAAACTTGACCACCACCACTTTTCTCGCTGGGCGAGTCGCAATTCGAGCTGGCTGTTGGGACTCTTTGTAGGTTACTATATTCAGGTCACGTATCATGGACGACCTCCTGGAGCTCGAGCGCCTGTCGCTTGTTTCGAAAGTGACATCGGAGATTCAGAACCATTGGGGCGTCTCAGACAAAACACTTGCGGAGTTTGTGATAGCAGAGCACTCGAAAGCCGCGTCTCTTGCCGACTTCCAAAAGAAGTTCGATGAGTTCCCGCCAACGCTGATCGAGAGTATCGACCGCCTCATTCTCACACTCGACCCACGGCATAAGAAGAATCAAAACGGCCACAATGCTGGGAAGGACGCGGCTAACGGGGGAGACAAAAAAAGCCGTATATTCAAGGGACTGACCATCCCAGACAAAGAGCTTCCATGGGGTCGAGAGAACAATAACGCTCACGACAAGCCGGATGCGTTGGATGATACGATGGCGATGCTTGAAACCATGGCAGGGGGCGCAGGAAAGGAGAAGAAGAAATCGGAACCACAACGGAGGGATTACCCAAATGGTAGAGGCGACGACAGGCGCGGCTATAGGGATGGAAGGGATGCAAGAGGATCCAACGATCGAGACGACCAATATGCAAGGAAGCGCGACCGGAGCCCTTCACCGTACAAGCGGCAATCAAAGTCTCGCCACGATGACCATTTCGAACCTCCAATACGAACGCAGATGTCACGCAACGGATACCAGGATAGGGGCAGCAATAACCACAGAGGAGGCCGCGGTGGAGGGGGGCAGCCCAACGGACGTTATGGTGGTTATGCGGAGAATATGGTGCCGGTGGTTGAATACGGGACGCAACCTCGAAAACCTAAGAAGCGCATGACGTCTCCAGAGCGATTCGAGATTCAGCAGATGATTGCATCAGGCATGGCATCAGCCAAGGACTTTCCGGACTATGAAGAACAGTACAATGCAACGTTGAATGAGGGTATAGCGATGGAGGAGGAGGAGGATATCGATATTGAGGTGCGGGAGGAAGAACCACCATTTCTCGCGGGGCAGACCAAGCAGTCACTGGAGTTATCGCCTATACGGGTCATTAAAGCTCCTGACGGATCCTTGAATCGAGCGGCTATGTCTGGCGACTCTCTGGCTAAAGAGAGACGAGATCTAAGACAACAAGAAGCCCAAGATAAGGCAGCAGAGCGGGCTGGTAAGGTCGACTTGAGTGCGCAATGGCAGGATCCAATGCAGGCTCCAGATCAGCGTCAATTTGCGAGCGATCTAAGGTCTGCACGGTCAAGCAGGCCAACAGGTGCGCTTCCTGAATGGAAGCAACAAACGCAAAAGAAAGAGCTTGGTAAACGTACATCAATGACGATCAAAGAACAACGGGAGACCTTGCCTGTGTATCGTTTCCGGGATTCGCTCATTAAAGCCGTAAAAGAAAACCAGATAATGATTGTAGTTGGTGACACTGGATCTGGAAAAACGACGCAACTCACCCAATATCTTGCTGAAGGCGGTTTCACAACCAACGGTATGATTGGTTGTACGCAGCCACGACGTGTCGCGGCAACATCTGTTGCTAAACGTGTTGCCGAGGAGGTCGGCTGTCAGCTGGGAAAAGAAGTTGGATACACCATCCGTTTTGAGGACTGCACATCACCGGAAACCGTCATCGCCTATCTGACGGATGGTCTGCTACTGCGGCAAATTCTTGTTGATCCGGACCTATCGAAGTACTCGGTAATCATGTTGGATGAGGCCCACGAACGCACCATCGCAACCGATGTGTTGTTCGGCTTGTTAAAGAAGACGGTCAAGCGCCGGTCGGATCTCAAGATTATAGTCACTTCTGCAACCCTCGATGCTGAGAAATTCTCCGAATACTTCAACGGCTGCCCAATCTTCTCAATTCCAGGTCGAACTTATCCCGTTGAGACTCTTTATTCGAGAGAGCCAGAGTCGGACTATCTTGATGCGAGCCTTACGACTGTAATGCAAATACATCTCAGCGAAGGCCCGGGCGATATATTACTCTTCCTGACAGGTAGAGAAGAGATCGACACAAGTTGCGAGGTGTTATTCGAGCGCATGAAGGCGCTTGGACCGAGTGTACCGGATTTGGTGATATGCCCCATATACTCTGCACTGGCATCCGAAATCCAATCACGTGCATTTGACCCAGCGCCTCCAGGAACTCGCAAAGTAGTCATTGCGACAAACATTGCTGAGACGTCCATCACCATTGACGGCATTTACTTTGTCATTGACCCGGGTTTCGTCAAGCAGCAGATGTGGGACTCGGCCTTGGGTATGGATCGGCTTCAGGTCATGCCTATCTCGCAAGCTCAGGCAAAACAACGTTCAGGACGTGCAGGACGTACAGGGCCAGGCAAGTGCTTCCGTCTTTATACGGAGGCAGCATACAATGGCGAAATGCTGCCCACAACAACGCCTGAAATCCAAAGGCAGAACCTCTCAAACACCATTCTCATGCTCAAGGCCATGGGCATCAACGATCTACTTCACTTCGACTTCATGGATCCACCACCGACGAACACCATGTTACTCGCCCTCGAGGAACTCTACGCACTCTCTGCCCTTGATGACGAAGGGCTTCTGACCCGCTTGGGCCGCCAGATGGCTGATTTCCCCATGGAGCCTTCACTAGCGAAAACCCTCATATCTTCAGCCGCGTTGCAGTGCTCGGATGAGATCCTTTCCATCGTCGCCATGATCTCCACGCAAGGAGAAATCTTCCACCGCCCGCGCGAACAACAGCAAAAAGCCGACGCCAAGAAAGCCCGCTTTCACGACCCGGCAGGCGATCATCTAACTCTGCTTAATGCCTACCAAGGCTGGAAACAATCGAACTTTGACGCCTCTTGGTGTCGTGAGAACTTCATCCAAGCGCGAAGTATGCTTCGAGCCCGTGACGTTCGCGACCAGCTTTCTGTTATCCTGGGACGCCATCGGCTGCCGCTCGTAAGCTGCGGTCGGGACAGCATGCGCGTGCGTCAAGCTCTGTGCGCGGGATTCTTCCGGAATGCCGCCCGCAGAGATCCACAAGAGGGCGGCTACAAGACTCTCGTCGAAGGGACGCCTGTGGCACTGCATCCCAGTAGTGCCTTATTTGGCAAGGCCGCTGAGCACGTTGTGTATCACAGTCTGGTCGAGACGAGCAAAAGCTATATGCATGTCGTTAGCACCATTGAGCCTAAATGGTTAGTGGAGGCGGCCCCAACATTCTTCAAGGTTGCTGGCAAGGAGGGCTTGAGCAAGCGGAAGAAGGCGGAGAGAATCCAGCCGTTGCACAACAAATTTGCAGGAGAGGATGATTGGAGGCTGAGTGCACAGAAGAGGCAAGGTAGAGGTGGCGGTGGTGGGACTTGGGGTTGATAAGATGGATGAGTTGGGTACTCGATCCTGCAGCCCCTTGACCACATGTGCAAAGATCATATATCATCAACAATCCGACAGATTTTACAATGAACAGCCATGCACATCAACTGTCACGTACGACTGCGGCATCCAAGGCACTCATAATGAGGACGCTTCACGGCTTCGAACGAGACGCTGATTAGCCATGAAACGTACAAATTCGTGCTGAAGAGTAGACCAACCAATGCGGGTGAAAACTACCCTCAGTCCCCAAGCACCCCCTGCATTCCCTTCCCTGAACGCCATATCGTGAAGTGAAAAACTGCCATGACTCATTGTCTTCGGTGTGTCTGAACTAGTAGCGGTACCTGGTTGAGTAATCTGCAGACCGCAATTAGTCTTCATTCTCGATATTTGCCTAACATAAGAAATACCTTTCGGACTGACGACCAAACCCCTCCCCTTCTTCGCGCCCCGATAGATCGTCTCCACGATGTCAATCAACTCTTGCTTGTCCTCCAGCACCCAGTTGAGCTTATTGTTGTTACCCGTTCCAAAATCACACATCATGTGCTTGTTGCGGAAGAAGAACATGAGCGTCAGTGGGTCGTACAGCTCGTACATCTGCTTGAAATCCGGGACTTGGTCCAGATCGCACACGTAGATGACGGCGAAGTTCTTGACGCGGTCCGCAATGCGGTAGAGTACTTCGTCCTGGCGCATGCAGTCG
>Ga0160429_1000893_pt1 | contig 18774 bp, 17 predicted proteins | sample SolpanmetagenomR_FD_108199 | JGI IMG/M metagenome (GOLD analysis project Ga0160429, IMG submission 108199) | Solar panel surface microbial communities from Lawrence Berkeley National Laboratory, California, USA - R | ecosystem: Engineered > Built environment > Solar panel > Unclassified ...
CGGACTAGACTTATAACCTATTAGATATTATAGTTATTTAGAGCTACTTTAGTTATATAAAGGTTAATTAAGTAACTAACTAATACTAAGCGTGCAACTTAGTATGAGGTGCGGTTAAACTACTAGGGTTAGGTCTTCTTAGCGGAAGAACTTCTAGACCCTAAGTGGTGGAACTCTTAGCGTTGCCACTTAGACTTCACCTAAATTTAATAACTACACCTTATACCAAGTCGCACGCTTAGTATTAGTTAGTTACTTAATTAACCTATATATGACTAAAGTAGCTCTAAATAACTATAATATCTAATAAAAAAGCTTTATCGAGTACGTCTATAATTAAATGATTGTCCTTTAGCATCATCGTGGCTTAAGGACTAACTGCCTAATACTATACGTATCTTCTCTATCTATCTTCTCCTGCCTAACTGCGTAAACATATTCTTATTACCCTTTTATTACCTACCTTCTATGTTCTCTAGTATCTTATCAATCCGCTGCATGTCTCGCGGTTATAGCTTTAGCGGGTAGTTAAACTTAGAGAGGTTTTAAGACTAAGGTTTACCCTTACTACTTGGGACTTACCTCTAAAAATTCGAACCTAACGTCGACGTAGCGTAGAAGTGTAGGAGCTAATAGTATTTATAGCAGCCTAGGATAATCTGCTTATAGTCGATAGGTTGTAGACATTATTACTTAACGCGATGTTTTCTATATTATAATCTTTTACCGTCGTCGCTTAGAAGGCTAATAAAGCATAGTTAAGTGACGTGATATATAGTTAGTGCATCGTTAAAGAGTACAGAGTATGGCCTCGAGAAGTAGAAGAGGAATGGGGAGGTAGATGAAGCGAGAAAGAGAAAAAGATTGACAATGATGTAGCTAATCAGGATTGCGGAGAGACTTTTCCTCTAAGCTTCCCATTTATCGTCTTCATTCGTTAACCACGCTGGACTTAACGGTATTGCAGAGATGCAACCGCATATTCAAGACTCTAAGACTGTCTTTCTAGTGTAAAGTAGTCACTCGCCACACATCTATTTCACTCCACGAAGCATGTTGCGACGCTGCGTCGACGCCCACACAAACACGTCTATCGCAAGTCAGACCTTAACATACATAATGGGTAAGCAGAATCTAACTCTTGTTCCTGCAGCTCTACGCTCTTCGACATGCCGTGCCCTAATTGCAAGGTCTCCGACGTACGAAGGAATACGAAAAGATACTAAGAAAGGAGCTATAGGGCTAGAATCAAGCCGGAACAGTATACCCAGCAATCGGTCTTGTCTCTTCGAACGATTGGACCGACTGCAAAGGTGACTGAGATTCTGGAAAAAGTTCGAGCTTTGAAGGGCAAATTGTTAGACCGGACTTTACAAGCTATTGTAGACCACCCATGGAGTTACCTCACTGAGGTTCATGATGCAACTTTTCCAGTCAGATTCGAGCTTTCGTGCTTGGTACGAGCGCATGCGCAGCTGATAGTAGAAATGAAGCATGCAGAGAGTGTTTGGTATGCTTTATCATATCTTGCGCAAGTGCAGGCGTCGTCGTTGCAATGAGCGGCAGACACAGTGAGTCTGATCTACCAATAAAAAGAGTTTACGAAGCTGAACAAGTACCTCTATAGCCTCTCTCCACGCGATTGTTGCCCACAGCCGGGTCTTTTTCGTCTTGGTCAGCCAGCCCGAGGCTGTAGAACATTCAGCAACGACTGTGCGCCTCAATACATCTAGATGTGGAGGCAGAGACTCAAACCTCTTTAGGGCTATCTTATCCGCCAGTATCAGCGTACGAGACTCAGCTGTATTACGCCACGAAAAGTAGGAATATTTCAATACGACATTGGGGTCTAGAGCATGTCGTCTCCACATGCCTTTAATTGAACCTCTCTCTCTAGCAACCATGACTATCCTCTCCTCGCTAGTCCCGAGCGGCCTTACATGTCTGAAGCTTCTCTATCAACCAAGCAGCAGTGTTGCTCACTCGTACGCCCGAGTGGAGCATCTTCGTGCTCAGATGCATTCTGTTAGCCACCGAGCTCGACAGGAATCTATTAAGGCGTGATCACCAGAGCACTGTTCGAGAGACTTTGCTGACCTTGATAGATCCTGGCAAAGGCTGATTGAAAGCACAAGCATGGACCCCAGTCAAGTCGCAACATTACGTAGTTGCAAGAAGGGTTTTGTCTTACTCATCCAGTACATCAGTAGGAGCTCAATTGGCAACTCTTCCGGCGCCGAATGTGATCCCGGGAGTCCCAAGCTTGGGAGTCACACTGCAGGACGATACGTGGCGTCGAGGGTCCAAATTTGGTACCGACGCTTTATGATACGAGGTCTTTCAGCCCGGAAAGGTTTTTCCACCATTCTTACCCGGTATAGACGCCTTCTGACAGTGTTTTTGTTCAAAAATTGGGCAACGCCAAGATTTATGATCAATGGTGGCACTATAAATTAATAACGAAGACGTCCCATGCACTTTGAGTCCGGTTCGCCATATTTCACAATTTTCGCCTCGTTTGGCTCAATCAGCTCCCACGTCCCTCCAGAAACTGTAAGATCGTCGTGATGGTCTTGCAATGCGTTCATGCATGGAACCTTGCTGAATTCGATTCCAGGGCATGTCGACGAGCGTCACGATGTCGATCTCTACCGCTTCGGACATCACCGTCCCTGTGATCAGAGATATAGGACAGAATACTGTTCAAGGTGCAAAGCTATAGAGGGTAGGAAAGATTTGGTATTATACATGTTTCGAAGCGATATGAATGAGCCTCCCTGGAATGATGCTTTGCCAAAGTCTTACTCAATGCATCAATCACGTCTGCCTCTCGAGGTCCATCACTCAAATGCCCACAGCAAACCATCTTTTCAACATCTCGACCAGAGCAACAACCCAAACAACCACCACTAGCAGCTTCGCGATGCTGATGTAGATTGTGCTCTTGGGAGTCTTTGCTTGTACGGCCACCAAAAGAGGCGAAAGCATTGCTTTCAGGCTCATCAGAAGCTGAAGAGTATTATGTAATTGGTCACGAAGTCGTGTAATTTCAGCATGCAGCTCATGCTTGATGCTTGACTGTTCCAGGATATGTTGCTCGATCTGAGCTGCTAGCCGAGCCAAGTCCATGGCATGCTGGTGGATTTCATCCTGAGGCGCAGCGTATCTGCTCCTTGACGACCGTAGCAATCTGCGAGGCCCAACAGCCAGCTGACTTCATCAAACAAAGGACAAAGAAATCTGCTGGATCTGCGTGCATGGCAACAACCAAGATGACGATAAAGCGAACTTGCTGGAGGTCAGGGTGAACCCGCAGGTAATGTGGATCAAAAGCCTGACTCTCTTCCAGTCATGCCGTCACTGCGGACACTTATATATATGTCCATATCATGTCATGAGTAGCGGTGAAGAAATGTATGCAGAAGACGAGATGCACGCCGGCTGATTCCTGAGCTGGCACTTAATCGTCCTCATTCAGAATTCTGCTACTTTGACTGCTACACCTGAGATTTCATTTATCAGTCTTGATACCTGTTGAATGCTTTGGCGCTGGAGGCTGGAGGAGGAGCATCCGATTTTATCTGGCGACGCTGTGTTGCAGAACAGAATGTGGATGATTCCGCATCGGTATTGGGGAATGCGCACTTATTCTTGGTAGATGGGCCTCACCAGCATTGCCATGCACAAAAGGCCGACCTTGACACAGAGCCGGCCGCAACCGAGAGCCGGCCTCAAACGAGTGTAAGCAAAGCATGAAATGCGCATCAGACGCAAGTAGTACTTCTGCATTAATATAAATCCGTATACAACAAGCAGCGCCCTTAAGAACTTTATACACTTTCGATGATGCTATTGTCAGAATCCGATAGAAGTAGCTCGTTATCTCCATATTCTTGTCCTTTGGTCTTGTGCCTAAGTTCTTGATGCAGAAGAACCGCTATCTTTGGCGGCATCTAACTGTTCCTAAAAGACGGGAAGAGCCAAAGGACACAGGAAGACGCTGACTACACTAGATATGTGTAAGACTGTCATTGGAAGGTCGAGGAGCCCAATTTCCAAGCTCGTACGCATCTCTTGCTAATTGTTGCTTTGACGTACTCATCTTTTTCCCTCGAAAGAGTACTCGACGACGTGGAAGATGCGGAGGCTGATGATGAAAGAGCTTCATTGCTGCATCTATAGCCTGGATTTGTGCTTTTGTGTGAATCATATCTCTTTAACGTCGTTTTGTGATGCGCTACCACTAGCGGGGGACGGAGATCATCACGATTGCGATTCAGTTAGCTGTAAACAAGTATGAGCACTAAGTTTAGTGGTCCCGAGCGATCATCTCCCAGAAGGGGCTTGGAGATGGTCGTCTTCGTTCTGCGAAGGCAGCTAAGTTGCTGCTGTCATGTCTGCGAACCCGATGGGCGACCGTGTACGAAGACTTTCATAATCTGCATCTTCGTGGTCATCATCAAGGAGCTTCGCCATGTCAGTGATGTCAAGGCTATTCTACTCGTGCTCCATCAAAGAGAGGACGTTAGCGCAAGGTTGCACATTCACGCCAGTGCCCGCGATTAGTGACTGAACGATGAGGATTTCCAGTTTGTGGTAGAATTGGCGTACTGAAGGATGGGTGTGGTTGTACAAGGACGATGCGCTTCACAAGGCGGGTTTCGGGATATCACGGATATTGTAAGATTGCGTCAGTCAATCAGCAATTAATGTGTGCATCACATGAAGAATACATACACAGTCGGTGCGACAAACAGCAACGCTCCTATGCTGAAGTTCTCGATCATTACCATGACAGCGCCACCAACACGGACAATAGTGTCCCATGAAGACTTAATCCTCGAATTACTCGAGTTCTGCTGGGTGGGTGAAACAACATACGAAAGTAAGGTCTCCAGTAGATATGAACAGGTGCGCATGAAATGTTGACCATTGCCATTGCCATTGGTTTTGTTCGTGGTATGACAGAATCCACAGGACGCTTCTCGAAGATTCTTACCATGCTCAGCAGCTCGTATCATCCAAGCATATGACTCGTGTTTTAGATTCTTCAAGACCTCTTCTGACGACATGTGGACGCTGTAGATGTGATACATTGTCACGATACGTGTAGCCACTGTGCCACCATAGCCGAGAAGCTCGGTGCTGAATGCTTGCTTACAGCTCTCTAGCAGCATGCTGACTTCTTTCGGAACGTCGTCGAGGGCAAGCCTAGCGTTGTTGTGCGCATGCATAGCGAAGGTCTTAAGTACACTTTTGCACACTCTCCGCTCAGCATGATGTATACGGCTTTGTGCACCCTACTTTCAAGTTTTGCTAAATTGGTCAGAACAGTCATCTGCGGCAGGCGGGGTGGACGAGCTGGATCAATTAGAGTACGACGACGGCGTCATTCACAGATACTGATAGAAGCACTGCAAAGACTTCGGCCCAAGTCGTTGGTCCCACGATTCGCATGTAACGAAAGACAGCTGACACCAGCTACCAAAAGTGAATGTGAAGTTATGGTGCCGGCATGCACGCTCAACAACGATAATGAGCTCCAGTAGAAGCCAGACACGATTTGGCTCAACAGCATCGCACTTTCACAATGGAAACATAAGTCTATTGCGCCTGTTGTTGTTGGTTTGTTACTCTGATCGCCGGCAGTATTAGCGTCGAATGTTAAGGTGGACACCAGCATTGTTTGCCAAAGATGTTGACCAACAATCATTGACGCCGAAGGCAATCGACTTACGGAGATTGTAGGTCAGACTAGGGAGTGACGACGAGGGCAGAAGTAGAGGAAGGAGAAGGTAGGAATAGCAGGTAGTAAAGAGAAAGCTGAAGTAGAGGATGAGCCGAAGATAGAAGTTGATAGCATAGTTATGAGAATTTTGCTCCTTTCTTCCCGTGCTGTGATAGTAACGTCCTGTATGCTGTAGGACGTCAAGCGTGCTAGCAATCTACTTCCTACAATTTGAGAGGGAACATAGCGAGATCTTGCTCGCGGTTCATCCTTTGTACTGCATACAAACACTCTACCGCCGACGTTGATGCACTGGTGCCGCTAGCCTAACCGCACCAAGAAATCCTTGTAACACGATGTTTGAACGCACGTAGTCTTAGGGTGTATCCCAGCTCTAAAAGCAATGTTGCAAACGAGTCGTATATAAATAACAAAGTGTGTGCTGCTAAAGGTATTATGATGCCTCTTCGTGTCTGTATTTAGATAATCTTTCGGCAGCACTTGCGGTGTTGAATGTTCTCGCGACTTGACTATGAGATGTACCACCGGTTCGGTGTGACGGTGAACTGTTGTGTCTAGATGAATAAAAATTCCTTGCGACAGGTTGTTGCGGTGGCAAATAGTTCAGGCTTGTGACGTCGTGACTGCGAGTAGTATATGGAGGAAGGGCGTTTGAATCAATGAGGATTTACGCTTCATGTCCCAATGTGAGAGCTCGATTGTCGTGATCTGAGATTAATAGTAGTCTCTATCCCATGTCAGCTTTATTGTTACATGGCTTTGCAGTTCAACTGCTCTAGTACATGGTCATTGTTATCTGCAGCACGATTCGTGTTATAAGAGGTACCACGTTTGTCATCATTTGATCCCTCATTAAGTGTCATGCAATCTGCGAGATCTTCATCGTCGAGTAAGTCTTGAAATGCTAGATCCTCGTAGTTCTCAACCTCTTTCAAGCCGGCCAATTTGGCTTTTAGACAGCCAAGCTCGGCCCTAGTGTTGTCCGCCGAATTTGAGAGCTCCATTAGTCTCTTTAGTCTGCCTGTTTCCTGCCTTGCCTGTTCACTTGTTGCTGCTGAGGCCTGAGCTTGTCTTTCTATCATTCTCGGTAGATGAGGGAAGCGACGGGCAGTCTGCGTGGACACGCGATATCGAGGTACTGTCTGTGGAATACGCGGTGATGCTGCTGAGCAAGTAGTGGGCAGAATCGCGTCTTGAAGGAAAGTCGAGGTGATGATGACCGTGTATTGCCCGATAATGATTTCGTGACCTTCTTCTAATGGAGCGATCCCAAATGCCTCGTCTATCTCTTGACCAGTAAGAGAGCTCGAAACCAATTTCTTATTGATTGGGTTCCAACTGTATGTGCCATCTAATATTCTTTTCCTTTTTCCAGCTCTGGTCAACTCGTAGTATAGACACTCTCCTCTCTCAAGATACGCGTCGGCGCTGCTCATGGTTTTAGGATGCCTGGAAGGTGGTGGTGGACGAAGGATCGGATTGTGTTAAATGAAAGGAAGTTGTTGAATGCACGATAGCAAAGACGAGGATATAGCATGGCAGGGGTCGATCTCCAAACCCTGGAGTCTCGCAGTACTGAGTTGAGCGAGGCATAGCAAGATGTGAATGCTGGCGTAATCAAGCTAACGCAGATTGGTCGTTATTTTCCGGGCTTTGTTCCGCAACTGGACCTCGCCATGAACATACGGATCTTCCGTGCACTCTTACTGGGAGCGAGATATCTGGTGCAACAACTCTTCATGTGGACCTGGCTGTGCTCTATCGATGTCAATGACACCGCGTTGCGTGATTTGGATCCCGACCGGAATGGTGTACAAAGAGGCTAGAGTTCGTCGTTACGGATGGATCGCAGCAAGCAAGTCAAAGAAGCAGATTGACATTGCTGACAAACAGCTAATCTTCTAAGCCATGGTAAAGTATTATGTACTAGAGATGCTTGTATCATCGTGATCTTTAATCTTTTTCATCATCAAGTGTCGAATAGCGCAAAGTCCTCCCATTCAGCTAAATTGCAGCCACTGTTGTCATGAGCAAGGTAACATGAAAGCAAACTTCTGGCACCGTAAATCATATCAATCTGTTTCCATTTGCATGCCTTGTCTGATGCTTCTCAAAATCTCTAGGATCTTGTTGATTTGATAATTGGGTCGATATGAAGTGGAACTGATAGCTTTAGCGAGGTGAAAATTGACATCACCGCCACTGTTGTAGCTTGACGCCATCTCGCTCTCCTGATCGTCAAAAGCCTCGTTCTCGTGACTGTCCTCCATATCGATAGCATCAATTGCGGAATAACTACTGTCTTCCGTAAACGAGAGTGGTGACGTGCTAATAGCTTTGTAGAGGTCGCAGCGACATTCTGGACATGTCCTAGAATTCCCACCATCAGTCGACAGCCAACGTTCTATGCAGGCAGAGCAGAAGACGTGGCCACATAGCTTTGTCGTAACTGGATCGGTGAACAGAAGACGGCAAATGCTACATTCGAGCGCATCTTCAATAGCAGAGATTTGTCGCGATAGATTGTTGAGAGCAGAGGTAGTATTCGCGTCGCGAACCGTCCTAGCCGCTAGCTTCACGGCTTGTATACTCTCCTTCATCATACTTTGCTGCTGCTTTACATAACGATCGAACTCGTCACGTTGTACAGATAGATCAAGTTCCTGTTTCGAGAGCGCGCTGCGCTGGTCTCTTAGATTTTGATGCTGTTGCGCTGCATGCTGCTTGGAGACCAGCTCGGATTGTTGTTCTTTGAGTCGCTGTGCACGTTCGTGCTTCTTCAAAGCTTGCTGTTGGCTAAGAAGTTGTGCTGCACGTTGCTCGTAAATCCGCTCGACTTCGCCTTCTTTATGCTGAAGTATACGCCCGCGTTCTTCTAAAGCTTGCTGCTGCTTAAAGAGTTGTGTTGTACGATGTTTGTAGACCTGCTCGGATTGATCTTCTTTCTGCCGCACTGTACACTCGAGTCCATTTTGCCATTGGCGAAGCCTATCACACTCCTTCTCAGTCAGATAGTAGCTCAGCTCGATTGCTGAGCGGAGTTCATCTGATATATAGGTAACATTGTCGTGCTCCTCGACGTGGTAGTCAAGAGTGTCGCCAAGGATCATCTTGAAGGCTGACACTTCGCTGGCAAGGCACGTCCTTTTGGCGGGTGGAGAGGGCTCGGAAACTCGAGGACGCTTCAAGGAACTATTACCACTGTGTTCGTGTGCTAGATTATTAGACCAATTGTCAGCCATGAGCGATGGTTAAACAAAGCTTCAGGAACTGACCACTTAGTCGGCTACCACTCTCATCGTCAGTCCGCAGCGGGATGTCCTTCTGACCTTGAGTTGTCGATCTCGAGAATGTTGAGAATGCTGCTGTCTTCATGGACTCGATGAAGCTAGGCATCCTGAATCTGAAAACCCGCGTTAGATATTAGTCCAGTAGGGTCATGGGAGCTGTTGTAGCAACTCGACCATTGGTCGGCTCGTAGCCAGATGCGGCTCTCGCAAGTATCAACAATTAGAGCAGAGCAAGAAAGGACGTAGGCCTAAGCTAATTTGAAATGGGTCGTCAGCGTCATGGGTTCCGCCGAGACTACAAGACTGACATGTGAATTGAGAGCGTGCCGACCGCGCAAGCGAACTGCGAACATGATTGCAAACTTGCAAGCAGACAAGTCAGGTTGTGTGAACAGAGGCTCTTTCACCGTGTAGGCACGCACCCTGCTGAAATCATGAGAATGAATAGTTCCCATATGCCGCTTTTCATATGTCCTGATCTTTTGTGATGACCCTGCCTAGAACGCCTCCATGATCATATCCATTGTGATGGATCGTGAAGTCAATGAGCGCGGCGTCAAGAACGGCCCTTTCCCTTCCCACCTTTTCCTTTCGATCAATTTGTTTTCCAGCACTTATCCTCCATCCACTCCAACACCGATGATTCATTGCGCAAGCATAGCGACAACTAAAGTGCACGCAGCCACACCGGCCCACATTGAATAATTGCTGCATGCACTACAAGCCGAAAATACCAATGATACGATTAATGAAGAGCAGTTTATCGGGACCATTGACAGCATCTCATCCCTCGACGAGCAGGACTTATTGTGTCGCAAAATCTTCATCTCCATCGAGATTACGTAAGATCTCGTCGGTTCTGCCGCCTACGCCCTGTGCTACATCGACTGTCCTACTTACCAAGAGCTGCGTGACCGCCTCCTTCTTGATCCAGTCATTGCTAGAACAATAGATAGTTGTCGTGCCTTGCTAAAGCCAGGTCACGACCCAGAGAGCGTGAGATTGCTGAACTGTATCCGTTTTTGAAGTCCTAGCTGGTCCACTTGAGACCTGAATCCGTAGCAGCCGGTGGGAGGAACACTCCGCGATCATGGAAGGCCCTGGCGATGAAGGCTGACGACTGGGAAACTGCCGTTACACCCCTCTAAGACGTGCACAGCACAGCAGCACGCCGCAGGTTCACAAAGGCCATCCTTGATCAATGTAGCGCAATGCTTGGATCAGAGCGAGATGAGATATCGCGTCCAACATCTCCGCAAACTCCTGCTCCAGACATTCATACTCCCTCCCAGCAAAGGAGAAGCACGTCCCTTCGTATACCAGCCCAATTATTGCATCGAGCACAACTATCAACAGAAGATAAAGGCGCGGAACATCTAGACGATGGAACGACGGGACATTGGTCTGCTCAGAAGTCACCCAAATCATAGGATGAGCTGCGCAAGATACGCAATACAGGCCTAGCATGTCACCAGGAAGGAGAAGAACGACTCAGGTCAAGAAAGAGTCCAGCCAGCGGCAGCAAACTCCATAGACGACAAACAACCCTGCTTATGTCTCTCGAAGCATTCGGATATGAAGAAGAATTTTGCCCTCTTTTACCAGGGTCACAAGACAGCGAGGACGTAAGTTTGTGACATGCATACCACTTTCATATTCTAATCGATCGCAATAGTCTGTTAGCAAGGTGGGCGTGCTACAACCTCCAAGACCGACCTGCCCTCTCGTAGTTCTCCCGACCGGGCCTCATTGTATTTGAACGGAGTATCAACTATTCGGACTATGAAGAATGCGCGTACAGCTCTCCTCCGTCTCGAACCCCCATCTCGATCGTTCCGCTGGACGGATTCGAGTTTGACGAGCAAGACCATTGTACCATCGTAGATATGTCGTCTAATACTTAAGAGGTATACCCGGTCGCCGCTGCTACTTCAGTAGCTGAAGTCATTGAGGTCGAGAACGAAGATGATCTCAGATTCCTTCACGGTAATGCTGCTTGACGGCAGGCTAGCGAGATTGCGATCATCATGATGTACCTTAAGGTTTCTCTAAGGAGAAGTTCATCCCGACACCCTATTATCGACCAGCGTGGCATTGCGCCAGCAAGTACTGCTCTTTAAGCACGGCAGGTCAGAGTACACTCAGGCTTCGCCTCTTCCAAAACCAAGATTCGGCTCGCATAGTACTCGATAGTGCTGGATTGGTTCGAACCGTAAGCGCGAGCTCTAACTATAATCTTCACGAGCACGCTGTCCGAAGTCTCATTTTCATTGCTTCTAATCCTAGTATTGGCGAATCTGCATCTCGAGGCACCTATTGCGCTCCGCCAGCCGTCCTCAGTCTAGACACAGCCGCTCGAAGCGCTGCTCCGATAGTTTCACCTCTAACTTTCGCATTAGTTGTTGAAACCGTCGTGGGCAAACCTGACATGCCACAACGACGAGTGGCTGCCGCCTCCAGACCCGATCCCAGCACTTCTGCAAGTGCCAATGACAGGCACGTGCTGAACACTTCATTTTCTGCGTCAACTTTCATAGCTTTCTATTCAACGGTTCGCGCAGCTCTAGATTTGCAGTCGCCCCCTGTCTGCGCAGATACTCCTCCATACATCCACTGAACTTTCTTTCTGCTCGATAAAGTCTGGTCTTTCTGTTTGCTAGCTACATATCCAAGAGCAGAGCACGGCTAACGAAATAGGACAAAAGGACAACAGAGAGACATCCTCTACAGATATCTGCGCTGACCTCTTAGGGCTTCGCCGCCGTCATCTACCTCTCTCATTCCTCTCTCTTCTTTCTAACTCCCTCCTTCTTAACGCTGCCGGTCCCTTCCTCCCAATTAGTAGTGAATGCTTGTTTCGCGATCTCCTGGAATTCCTCTAGCTTGTCCGTGCTCATCAGCCGAGCGTTGGAAGCATGTTGGTTTATTCGACAGCTGAGTCGGAACACGGAGGTTAAGCGAGAGATAGAGCGTCGTGTGTCGCTTTTTCAGCTTCGGAACGAGGTTTGGGCTCTGATGATGGCGATCTTGGGAGTAAGAAGCGGACACGCTTATGTGGCTTTATAGTACTGGTGGTAGTCCCTGCCAAATCTTGATTTGAGATATCTTGGCTCGCTAGTGAAGAGTCTTGGTCTGTAGAGTGTGACCTCTGGCGCTTAGCTGCTAAAGCTCCGTTCATGCCTAGCGGAGTTTGATTAACACCTGGCTCCAGTCTCCCTATATAAAGCATGCAAGCACGACGGAACATTAAAACGACTACAGTGTCGCGTAGAACCGAGCAGCAGCAGCAGGAGCCGTAGGAGGCGAGGATAAGCCTAAGGAATAGCTTGCATGAAGCACCGCTAGATTGGGATCCAGACACCGTTGAAGATGAGGAAGAAGATGGAAGTGCGATAGGTAAAAAGACTAGGCAAGGAGAGAATGGAGTCGAAGAGGAAGGTAGAGACGAGGACGAAGAAGAAGAAGAGGAAGAAGAAGAAGAAGAAGAAGAAGAAGAAGAAGAAGAAGACGAGGGCGAAGAAGGAGAGCCACAACGCGAGAAACAGTCAAGACCGTCACATCCACATCCACACCTACCCCCCGGCTATAACGCAGCACGCGAAACTAAAGCCCTCGGACAGCAAGCTAGTCTACCTGCCACAGGCAAGCTTATACGCCCCAATCGTACACCAGCAGCATCACCATCTCACGCCACAAAATCCGTCGCCCGAGAATCCAGCGCCATATCACCTTCAGCTATATACTGACAATATCAACACCGCCGGCACCTAGACAGATCAGCAGCTGCTCCAGCAAAGACAGCATATTGGCAACATCAATGCTCGTCGCTCGACTTTAAGGTCGTTAGTGCTAGGCTAGCTCACCAGAGATTGCCAGAGAAGATCCACTTTTGCCAGAGAAGATCCACTTTTGCCAGAGAAGATCCACTTTTGCCAGGTGGAAGATCCACTTCTGCCATCTATCACGACATTTTGATTACACATAACTGCTCCCACTCCTTGCTCCTTCAGCCACTCCCTCACGGCGGCCAATGGAAGCAAGGAGGTAGCTATCTAGCTAAGATAACGATTTGAGAAGGTGAGGCGGCTCGCGGATACTTCGGCCAACAACCTGCCGCCTTCTTGTGCGACAACAAGGGCTACTTAGGTACTCGATACACCGCCTTGATAATATGATGACCTGTCCTGCGCTATGCAGTCTTCTCTCTCCCTTCCCCGACGGCGAACGCTGGCTGTACGATGTCGAGCGAAAGCTTCAACAACACTTACCAAGCGCCATATAGTCAATCAATCGCCTACGATCATAGCAGCGCACGCTTGCTATCAGTCCCAGAATGGCCTGCTGTCGCACAGCAATGTAGCTATTTCAGCACATTGCAAGGTCAACCTATGCTGAGCGTGCACTATATGCAACCGCGATTCCTACAGGGTATACCAACATATAAAGCAGCATCCGAACTCAGACTACCACCGCCTTGGGCATACACGTACGTGGGTGACCACGGCCAAACGACTCATCTGACAGGTATGCGGGCCGTGTCATATTTGAAGACAACAAAGGGTGTTCCTACAGAACTAACATGCAACTCTTCTTCATCACAGCTGCCAGCAGATCCGCTACTCAGCCTCTCCCTCTTAGCTCTAACTTCTACTACAACTCGTCCTCATCATATAGCAGACACACTCACGTCTGCGCAGCGTGCACTCTCGGTTCATGTCAACTACATTCAAGTTCAAATGCCTCGCACTACACGTCCACTCCCATGTCCTCGGTATCGCCTTCCCAATGCTTGGAGCAGGCAAGCACAATCTTGCCCGCCCCACTCATGCCAGCACAAGGTGACCACAGAAGGGCGGCAGTAGGTCAAAGAATAAAACCAAAGAAGGTGCCCGAGAAGGTGTCAAAGAAGGCGCTAAAGAAGGTGTCAAAGAAGGTGTCTACGGTGTCAAAGAAGGTGTCTACGGTGTCAAAGAAGGTGTCAAATACATTATTTTTAAATTTCACAGCAGATGACAAAGTGAAGATACTGAAGGGCGTTACGCGATCAGGTAGTATAAGTCGACGATGCGGACGAAGCAATGATGACACATTATGAACGATGTGTGGCGGTTGGGGCGGGGGAATAGATTGTCGATCTTAGATGGCGTGTTTTAAATTGAGAACATCATCTTCGCTGGTTGTGATATTGTGCTGGTAGCATGTTGCCGTACCATCATGTAATTGTCAGTGTCTAGTAGCAAGCCTCTTCTAACAAGTAACTACCACCTTTCTTTTCTACTATGTATTGAGCTTCATCTAGAAGAGGCACTATCGCGCGAGCCGGGACAGATGTTGTCGTACCAGATGTCTTTGCACTTTTAGAGTGTAAATCGACATTGCTCTACTGTTCCATGCACCTACGGCAGAGGCAATGCCATCATTAGCAGAGAGGATGATGACACTCCGGAACCTCAAAAGCCGCGATAGAGGCTTTTGTGCTAGATCTTAGTCACGTACCAGTAAAGAGATGAGTCCACAAGACTTCTGGCAGATTTAGACCGTGGTTGCAGAGCCATTTTTGTGGGAAGAAGTGACAGTGTAGACGCGAGTAACTTGTTTCGTCTACGCATGAACAGGGCTCCCCGTGTTCGTGGCACGGTAGTAAGGAACATAATAGTTGTAAGGCACGAACGAGCAGATGCGCGGGATCCACCTCCCATTGCATGTAACGACGAAGCAAGGACTGCAACCATCCTTGCTTACTTCCACCCACCGAGTTTTTCAGTCGACAAGTGATATATCAGTAGTCACGATGGCTCCTCTCCTTGCACATATTCCTCAGCATCTACTAGACATCATCAAGCTCGGCTTACAGGTCTCTCAACATGGGCAACAGTCACTCTTCTCGCCAGCTACCACTACGCTCCCTAGACACCAACATCGCAGCGAGACCCAAAGTCTCAGCTAGATAACATGCCTCTTCCTCTACTTATCAAGTATTATAGAACAACACTTTTCTCCTGGATTGCAAAGGTGGCAGGTAGATACTTGGACTGTGGGGCTGTCGGACTAGACATGTGAGCATATCGACGGTAGTACAGCATGTCGGCGGGCGAGATTAGGGATCATGATGAGGGAATACGAGATTAAGGGTCATGATGAGGGAGTAAGAAAAGGACGAAATTGATGCAAGAGAAAGGGAAATGGAGAAATGAGCCTCAGGTGCATATAAGAGATCGATCATTTGCCGAGATGATGACATGATTCTTGAGGACGACATCCGATGCGAAAGAAAGAGAAATTGCGCCTTATTAGTTCCCGAAAACTCCAATTTCCCACGTACCCATTCAGCAAATTTTCATAACAACTATCTTGGGTCGTTCGAGCTACGACTCTATAGGGAACGTGTAAGCTTTGTGACTCGAAATGAAAGACGTACAAAGGACCACGTACTTAAAAATCATCCACTGAATCGACGTCACTCGCTTGGTCCTGGTCTATCTCAATGTAATTTATGCACGGACCGGCCAGGGCGCGAATGACGTTTGCAGAGACAGTAATTGTGTCGTTAGCAGCATCCAACTCGTCGCGAAGACCATCTATAATGTCATATGCTTTCTCCGAGCGATCACGAAGGGATTCCATAAGTGCGTACGCTTTTTCTAGTAGAGTTCTGAAATTCTGCACTTCGGGGAGGGCACTGTTCGAAAGGGCTCTGTACCGATCGAGCTGGGCCATGACAATCTTCCACTTAACATTGACAGCGTCCTTATGATCTTAACTGCCGGCTTCGAGATCGTCCGCATACTTACAGGAGCTCGCGTGCAATTTGTGTTATAGCTGACACCTAGTCTTCCAGAAAGCAACCTTAGCTTAGGCACATATCAAGGCCTTATCAGTATTTGGTGTGTCTTTCTGTACGCAATTTAGGACGGCCTTGCACTATTCTTCTAGCCCTTTTATCCCTGCATCTTGCTCATCCATCTCTTTGTAGTCTTAAGATTGCAGGCTGACTGGCGCGATCGTGTTGGCTACGCCGTCGTTGTCGACAAGTTCTGTATGGCAGGCTGCGCCGTAGGAGCAATGAAGTTGAGCAAGCAAGGGAGTAGGGAGGGGAGATGATTGCTGGTTAACGATGGCACAAGACTCCATCGGAGAAGGCGTGATTGGAGCGTCGGACGCTATAGTCATTAGTATACTTCGAGCATATAATCATGACTACATTGAAGCTGGACTCACCACCAAGAGCTGAGCATTGAGGCATGTTGGAAGCGACCAAGGAAGCGGTGCGTAGATGGGGATAATTCTGCTGGGTCAAGACGATGGCGTATGTCAAGCGAGGCTGCGGTGAAATCGGTGGACTCTTAGAAGTCCAAGTACAAGTACAAGAGAACGAAGGTCTTGTCCTTAGTCTCTAGAATGTAGATATTCCCTCTACCCATCAGCATCTAGACCAGGAAATCAAGCAAACCCTGACGTATCATGTCTTGTGTGATGCCATAACGCGAAAGACGATCGCCGAGGTGAGTGCCGGTCTGCAGTCGTCTTGATTGCCGCTTAGCCCGAATAGGCTTGAATTTCTGTGTCACTATGGTGAAGGCAAAGAAATCCTGCCACGCTGCCAGTACCATAGTACTCCGAGTCTGCGGCTGAACTTTATGCATGTCTTAGAATTGATCAGCAGCCAGGTGCTCGGCATTTCGACCGGAGAGAATGAGATGAAGAAGGGCTGTATAACAAGTCTAGTTGAGGCATCTTAAGACAGTAATACCTTTGAATGTGATCACTTATTAGAAACTTGGACAATCTTAAGCTCAAATATCTTAGATATGTCACATGTGCACGAGGAAGGTGGTGCGTGAGCCGTTTTGCAGCCCCGCTGGGCACGCCGCCCGTTTGTGGCGATTACGCCTCGTGCTCATCGAGCTTTAACCTCTTGGAGATATGTACCTTATCTACCGCAAACGTAAGCGCGGGCGCGCAGATGACTCGTGGGGACGTGAAACAACGTCTAAGTAGGTATTCTCCCTGACTCTGTGTGCCGATTGAGCAGTATACAGACGATATCATCGTTATTACTGACTGCCAAGTTAACGATGGGGAGTGCAAAGGAGGTGAAGCTAACAGACACGGCGTTCGTTGAGCTGGAGGCGGGAGTGCTAGGGATGCTGGAGCATGACGAGGAAGAGGAGGAGTAGAGCTGTCGACATTTGTACTGCCTGCTCTTTGGTTAAACATAAGTCGTCGGCTGAAGTATGCAAACAGCCACAGGACTGTTATAGTCTTGAGCTCTGCTGGCAGGCACGCAGCCATTTATTCAAAAGGACATCGCTGCCAACTGCCACACTCAGTATCTACCTTGGTCTTGGCCCACCTGTGGATCCTTGAAAGCAGAAGCTAAGCATCGTGCATAATAGTATACGTGGAAAGCAACTGTCAACGTGAAAGGAGCATTTCAGATATAGTCAACGGATGCCCAGTCACCTTTGGCAGATGATCTGGATACAATGACATACCTGAACCATCAAAGATTATATCACCATATTCAACAAAACAGAACGGTTCAACATAATTGCGTATCGAGGTGATTATATGTATAGAGAATGATGTGCTACTACTTATCTAGGTGACCTGCAACACCCCACAAGTGGCAATCAACGACTCAGATCCTGATATGCAATGACCAGGACAGCATATTCCAGAAGAAGTCATAACGAGCGAGACCACTTTCGGAAGTTCCTCAAAAGATCAGGCCAATTTGTCTGACTAAGAAGACCACCAACCTTCCCTGCGTCTATACCCCCCTTCCCTGCCGCATCCCACTTGATACGACCACCATCCGGAACCTTCTTGAGCGCCTCGTTCGCGTATGTTAGGTCGATATGAAGTCGTATGAGCTGTTTGCGAAGTTCATACTCTTCATCGTTAGACACTTGAGCCTCGAGACAGGCGATGGGCGACCTTGAATTATTTGAGACGGACTGGAGATTGGAGTCGAACCAGGATAGAACTGAATCAAGATTGACGACGTGGAGATGAGCGGTGCGATGATAAGAGCAGCTAATGAATGTGACATGCCAGACTGGTAGCCGCGAGAGGCGACAGGGTTGGCTGTAATACCAATAGTCGGTGTACATGGTCCATAAGGAAGGTAGGAGCATGGACGGGACGGATGCATGATCGTGACAGCAACATTGAGGACGGTCTGACCTTTGCTGAGATGGTGGCAAGCTGGCGAGACCATGGTCCGAGGAGGACGCGGAAGGTGAGGAATGTTTGGAAAGTGAGGCAAGCACGTCCGTGAGTGTGTGGAGCATATGGGAGTGAAAGTGAAGTTCTGCTTCGGCCTTTGCAGCGGCTGCCATGAGTTCAGAGGTTGCGGCGCGGTGCAATGATGTCGGAGTAGCTACCATAAGCTTCTGTGATGCGTTCTTGATATGAGCGAAGGCGTATGAGGTAGCAGAACCTAGAGCTTGACGAAGACTGGTGACGATAGGACTCTGGGGGAGATAATTGTCGCGAATTTCGGAGAGATTACGAGAGCTGATGCTGCTGAATGATGGAGACCGGAGGTGACGAGCAGACTGAGTGGAATCATGCTCGGGTAATGATGGTTCGAGTACCTGGGTTGATGCTGATTGTGCGCTACTGCGGAGAGTTTGGCATTCTGGAGCAGGCGAAGGAGGATGTGGGATTGACAGTAGGCATAGCCTGTAGGCTGATACATTTTCGGAGAAGCACTTGACAGATGAGGAG
>Ga0160429_1000894_pt1 | contig 18770 bp, 16 predicted proteins | sample SolpanmetagenomR_FD_108199 | JGI IMG/M metagenome (GOLD analysis project Ga0160429, IMG submission 108199) | Solar panel surface microbial communities from Lawrence Berkeley National Laboratory, California, USA - R | ecosystem: Engineered > Built environment > Solar panel > Unclassified ...
CAACTACCTCGTGGTGAACATCTTCTTCCCCGGCCTGCACTCCTACGCGGGGGTCTGAGCCGTGGGTGTCGCGATGCGGTACACGGTCCTGCGCCTGGGGATCTTCGCCCTGTGCCTGGTCCTCTTCAACGCCCTGGGCGCCAAGAGCTGGCTCGGGCTGCTCCTGGCCGCGGTCGTCTCGGTGCTGGTCTCGCTGCTGCTCCTGCGGCGCCAGCGCGAGGAGATGGCGGCCGTCCTGCAGCGGCGCATCGACGGGCGCATCGACCAGGCGCGAGGTCCGGCGGCGCGCTCGCGCTTCCGCAAGGGCCTCGACGAGGACGCCGAGGCCGAGGACCGCTGAGCCGGGGCACCGCTCAGGCGGTACCTCGGCCCAGGGGGAGGCTGGCGAGCAGGTCGGGGCGTTCGCGGTCCAGCTCCCGCAGGTCGACGACCTCGGGAACCGTGGCGCCGGAACCGTCCTGCTCGCCGGCGTCCGCGGCCGCGGCCAGGACCTCGACCACCTGGCGCACGAGGAAGGGCTCCTCCGCGGCGGTCACCTGCAGGTCCTCCAGCAGCTGCGCCTCGCAGACCACGACGTGCTCCGTGCGCCGTCCCGCCGCGGTGGTGATGGCGGCCCGGTAGCGGTGCTCCCCGTCCGCGCGGACGTCGACGTCACTCACGGGTGCCCTCGCTCATGGAGCACACCGTACGGGCCCGGGCAGCGGGACGCGGCCTCAGCGGCGGTAGCGGTCCACGAAGCTGCCCAGCACCCGGTGCGCGACCTCGACGCGGGAGCGGCGCAGCCCGGCCAGGACCTCGTCGTACTCCGCCGGCGGGAAGTACCCCTCGTCGCGGTAGGTGTTCACCCGCTGGACGATGCCGTCGAGGTCGAGCTCGGGGTGGAACTGCGTGGCGTAGCAGTTGTCCCGGACTCGGAAGGCCTGCACGGGGCAGGTCGCCGACCGCGCGAGGACGACCGCGTGCGGCGGGGGCACCGTCAGCGCCTCCTTGTGCCCGACGAAGGCCGCGAAGGTCTCCGGCAGGCCCGCGAACAGCGGGTCCTCGCGTCCCGCGTCGGTGAGCGTCACCGGCACCGCGCTGATCGGCTCGCCGTAGGTGTGGTCGACCACCCCGCCCTCGTGCACGCCCAGGGTCCCGACGCCGTAGCAGGCCCCGAGGAAGGGCACGTCCTCCTCGACCACGCGGTCGAGCAGCGTGGACAGCTCCCGCTCGACGCGGCGCTGGACGGGGCTCTTGTCCTCCTCCGGGTCGCTCGTGCAGAACGGGCTCCCGCCGACGACGATCCCCGAGAACGCGTGCACGTCGATCTCCGGCATCGGCGCGCTCTCCAGCCGGACGCGGACGAGCTCGTCCCCGGCCAGCCCACCGCAGCGCAGGACGGCGGCGTGCTCCGCGTCCGCGACGTCGTCGTCGGCGCGCGTGGCCAGGAGCAGGAAGGGCTTCACGCCAGCGCCAGGCCCAGCGCCAGCAGGGCGCCCGTCAGCAGCTCCAGCAGGCCCGTCTGCTGCAGCACGGGGATCAGCGCGCGGCCGCCCGCACCGCCCAGGACGGTGCGCAGCGGGCGCTGGGCGAGGCCACCGGCGAGCAGGACCAGCAGCACCCACGGGTGCCACGGGGCCGTGGCCAGGGCGGCGACGAAGCCGCCCGCGACCAGGGCCGCGTACAGCAGGCGGCTGCGGTGCTCGCCCAGGCGCACGGCCAGCGTGCGCTTGCCCACGGCCGCGTCGGTCGGCACGTCGCGCAGGTTGTTGGCCACGAGGATCGCGCAGGCCAGGAACCCGACGCACAGGGCGCCCGCGAAGGACTCGCCCGTGATCCGTCCGGTCTGCACGAACGTCGTGCCCATCACGGCGACCAGGCCGAAGAACACGAAGACGAAGACCTCGCCCAGCCCGGCGTAGCCGTAGGGCCGCTTGCCGCCCGTGTAGTACCAGGCCGCGGCGACGGCGGCCGCGCCGACGAGCAGCAGCCACCACGCGCCCGTCAGCGCCGTGGTCGCGAGGCCGGCCAGCGCGGCGACGGCGAAGCAGGCGAAGGCCGCGTCGCGCACCGTGCGGGGCTCCGCCGAGCCGGAGCCGACGAGGCGGAACGGGCCGACCCGGTCGTCGTCGGTGCCGCGGACGCCGTCGGAGTAGTCGTTGGCGTAGTTGACGCCGACCTGCAGGGCCAGGGACACCACGAGGGCGAGCAGCGCGGTGCTCCAGCGCACGCCCGACGCGGCGGCCGCGGCGCCCGTCCCGACCAGGACGGGGGTGATCGCGGCCGGCAGGGTCCGCGGCCGGGCCGCCGACACCCACTGCCCCGGGGTGGCCCGGCGCCGCGGCGGCGTGGAGGGCAGGTCGGCGAGGGGCAGGGGTGCGAGGGGCTCAGACGGGTCGACCACGAGGGTCCAGCCTGCCTCCCGGCGCCGCGCGGTGCACGCGCGGGGTCACCCGGTCGGCGCTCAGAGCCCGCGCAGGAACTCGTCGTCGTCGTCGGGACCCTGCGGAGCACGCCCGCGCGGCACCCGCGGGCCGCCGCCGGGGCCCGAGACGGCCGTGACGGGACGGCCCGCGACCAGGTACGCGAGGCCGCCGAGGAGCGGCAGGAGCAGGACGACCACGACCCACGCCCAGCGGGGCAGGGTGCGGACCTCCTCCTCGCTGCTCTGCAGGCAGTTGACGAGGCAGTAGACCGTGAGGCCCACCACCAGGAGGACGGGCAGAGCGCTGCGCACCGGTGACCTCCCCTCTCCGCGGCACGACCCCGTGCCGACACTCCTCCGACGAGCGGCGGGCGCCCGCCGTTCCCCGCGGCGGTGTTCCCCACGTCACGCTCCGGCGGCCAGCTCCCGCAGCCGGCGGCGGTCGGGCTTGCCCGGTCCGCGCAGGGGCAGCGCGTCCAGCACGACGAGCTGGCGGGGGGCCGCGGAGGCCGCGACCCGCGCGGCCACGAGGGCCCGCAGCTCCGCCAGCCCGGGGGCCGGGCGTCCGGGCACGGGGACCACGCAGGCCACCACGCGCTCGCCCCACTCCGCGTCCGGGACCCCGACGACCACCACCTCCGCGACCCCGGGGTGCTCGGCCAGCGCGGCCTCGACGAGCGCGGGGGCGACCTTCAGCCCGCCCGTCGTGACGAGGTCGTCGAGGCGGCCCGTCACGTGCACCGAGCCGTCGGGGGCGAGGACGGCGGCGTCGTCGGTGGCGAAGCGGCGCAGGCCGCCGGGTGTGACGACGAAGGCCGGGTCGCCCGGGCGGCCGCGGTAGCCGCGGGCGACGACGTCGCCCGCGAGGGTGAGCCGGTCGCCGTCCAGCGCGGCCTCGACGCCGTCGAGGGGGACGCCGTCGTAGACGCAGCCGCCGCAGGTCTCCGAGGAGCCGTAGGTGGTGCGCACGGCGACGCCGGCGGCCCGGGCGCGCGCGAGCAGGGCCGGCGGGGTGGCGGCCGCGCCGACGAGGACCGCCGTGAAGCTCGCCAGCGCGGCCGTCGCCTCGGCCCCGGCGTCCAGCAGGCGGACCAGCTGGGTGGGGACGAGCGAGACCAGGCGGTGGGAGGCGGTGCAGGCCGCGGCGGCCGCGGTGAAGGCGGCGGGGGAGAAGCCCGCCCGCAGGTCCACGACGACGGGCTCCGTGCCCGCCCGCACCGAGCGCAGCAGGACCTGCAGCCCCGCGACGTGCTGGGCGGGCAGGGCCAGGACCCACTGCTCGGCGCCGGCCGCGGGACCACTCGCGGTCTCGGCGGGCAGCAGGCGACGGGCCGTGGCCGCCGCGGAGGCCCGCAGCGCCCCGGCGCTCAGCAGGGCGCCCTTCGCGGTGCCCGTGGACCCCGAGGTCGAGACGACCACGGACGTGGGGTCGTCGGCGTCGTCCTCGACGTCGGCCAGGGGCGTTCCGGGGCGCAGCCCGGCGGGCGGCGCGGCGTCGGCCGCGTGGGGCAGGAGCGCGTCGCCCTCGCCCGCGAGCGCCCGGGCCAGGACGGGCAGGAGGCCGAGCACGGCCGGGCCGGCGGGGACGGCGAGCGGGCTCAGGGTCCGGCGGGCGGGCACGGCCCCAGGCTACGGCGCGGCGCCCGCTCGGCCGGGGCAACCGGGTGATCACCCGAGCCCGGACGGGTACCACTCCTGCACTCTTGCCCTGATGGAGCGTGACCACGTGTGCTCGGAGTGTCAGGATGGGCCGCGCGCGCCGTGCCGGAGGGGAGGAGGTGACCGTGAGTTCAGGGGTTCGTGACCGCCGCCCGGTGGCCAGTGTCGTCTTCGACGGTGTCGTCGCGGGCCTCGCGGTCGTGTTCGCCGTCGTCGCCGTCTGGTGGTTCGTCGCGGCCTTCGGACCAGGGGACGTGCGCTCGCTCGGCCTCAGTGTCCTCGTCGGCCTCCCGCTCATGCAGCTGCTCACGCGCTTCCCGTTCCCCCTGAGCGTCAGCCACTCGAGCGTCGAGATCCAGTTCGACGTCGGCGTCCTCATCTTCCTGCTGTGCTTCGCGCGGCCGCACACGGCCCTGCTCGCCTGGGTGCTGTGCAGCGTCCCCACCAACCTGCTGCAGAAGAAGAGCTGGGTCAGCCGCACCTTCAACGCCTCGATCAACGTCGTCGTCGGTGCCGTGGCGTTCGGCGTGCTCCGGTGGCTCGACGCGGGTGGCGTGGTGGAGAGGGTGGGCGAGTACCGGGCGGTCGCGCTGAAGGGCTCGCCGTCGGAGGCGCTGACCGTGGGGCTGGCGGTGGTCGCGGTGTTCGTCGTCGACTTCGGCGTCTCAGCGGCGTCGGTCGCGGTGCAGCAGCGCACCACCCTGCGCAACGAGCTTGTCCACCCGGGCGCGTGGCTCGGCGCCGCCGCGGCCATCGCCGTCGGTGGCCTGGGCTACCTGGGGGGCCTCGTCGAGCACAAGCTGCACCTCGTCGCGGCCGTGCTGCTCGTCATCCCGCTGCTGGTGACCATGCTCGCGACCCGGACCATGCGCACGAGCCGCGACGTGGCCCGTCGCACCGAGGCCCTCTTCGAGGCCGCGACCGCGCTGCACACGCAGGGCCGCCGCGCCGACCTGGCCCGCGCGCTGCAGAAGCACGCCCGGATGGTCTCCGGGACGCCCGCCGCCATGGTCCGCTCGGTGCGCCCCGGCGAGGACGAGATCGGCGTCCCGGTCGTCGCGGGCGACGGCGTCGTCCTCTACGTCACCGCGCCCCGCCACCGCGACCCGCAGCAGCGCGTCGCCGACCAGCGCGCCCTCGAGGCGCTGGCGTCGGTCGGGGAGGCCGCGTTCTTCCGCGTCAGCGCCAGCGAGGAGATGCACGGCCTCGCCCGGCGCGACGTCGTGACCGGCCTGCCCAACCGCCTGCAGTTCTCCGAGCGCCTGGCCGTGGAGCTGGAACGGGCCCGCGACGCCGACCGCCTCGAGCGCCTCGTCGTCCTCTACCTCGACCTCGACGGCTTCAAGGGCGTCAACGACCGCTTCGGCCACGAGGCCGGCGACGAGCTGCTGCGCCTGGTCGGCACCCGCCTGCGCGACACCCTGCGCGGCGGCAGCACCGTGGCGCGCCTGGGCGGCGACGAGTTCGCCGTCCTGCTGCCCGACTGCAACGACGTCGACGGCCTGTGCCGCCGCGTCCTCATGGCGCTGCGCGTGGAGGTCCGCATGCGCGGGCACGTGCTGCGCGTGCAGGGCAGCATCGGCCTCAGCCGCGCCCACGCGGGCGACGACGTCGGCATGCTGCTGCGCAAGGCCGACACCGCGATGTACCGCGCCAAGGCGACCGGCAAGAACCGCTGGGTCGAGTTCCGCCCCGAGCTGCTGGAGGAGGAGATCGCCCGCCTGCAGGTCATCGAGGACCTCCAGCAGGCCCCCGCCGAGGCGTTCGTCGTGCACTACCAGCCCATCGTCGACCTGCCCACGGGCGACGTCGTCGGCCTCGAGGCCCTCGTGCGCTGGCGCCGCGACCGCGGTCGCGGCGCGCAGCCGCTCATCGGGCCGGAGGAGTTCATCGGCCTCGCCGAGCGCAGCGGGACGGTCATCGCGATCGGCGACGCCGTCCTGCGCACCGTCGCCCGCGACGCCGAGCAGCTGCAGCGCCACGCCGGCCGGCCCCTGGACCTCATGGTCAACGTGTCCCCGGTCCAGCTGCGCCACGGCGACTTCACCGAGCGGGTCGCCGCCGCCGTGCGCCAGACCGCCGCGAGCGGCTGCCGGCTGCACCTGGAGATGACCGAGAGCGTCATGATCGAGGACGACAGCGCCTCGAGCCTGCGCGACCTGGCCGAGACCGGGGCGCTGCTGACCATCGACGACTTCGGCACCGGGTTCTCCTCCCTCGGCTACCTGCGCCACCGCCCGTTCTCCTCCTTCAAGATCGACCGCAGCTTCGTGCGCGACATCGCGACCGAGCCGACGGCCCGCGCCCTAGTCGAGGGCATGGTCAAGATGGGCCAGGCGCTCGACCTGGCCGTCGTGGCCGAGGGCGTCGAGCACGTCGAGCAGGCGGAGATCCTGCGGGACATGGGGTGTCCCCTCGCCCAGGGGTACCTGTACTGCGTGCCGCTGCCCGTGGAGGAGATCCACGAGCTGCTGCAGGGCCGGCGAGCGCGACCGCTGAGCGCGTGAGCCCGACGGTGCTCCTCGTCGTCCTCCTCGTGGCGGTGCTGGTCGTCGTCCTGCTCGCGGTGCTGATCGTCCTGGTGACGCGCAGCGGCCGCGTCTGGCAGCGCCAGGTCCGGGAGCTGCAGCGCGCTGCGCAGGAGCTGGAGCGCGTCGAACACCCCGACGAGCTGGACGACGTGCTGCGCTGGTGGGTCGAGCGCGACCCCGACGGGCCCTTCGCGGGCGTCCGCGACGAGCACGCCCGCGAGATGCTGCTGAGCATGGCGCGGGGGTCGCGGCGCCGGGTCGAGGCCCAGCGGCAGCTGGCGGACCTGGCCGGGACCGACCCCGTCACCGGCCTGCCCGGCGGGGCCGCGTTCAGCGAGCTCGTCGCGGCGGCCGAGTCCGCGCCGGCGCTCCCGGACGGCGAGCCGGGTGTGCCCGACGTGGCCGTGCTGCACCTGGGCCTGGACGGGTTCCGCCGCTTCAACGCCGAGCACGGCCGCGCCGCGGGCGACGCGGTCCTCGCCGAGATCGCGGTGCGGCTGCGGCACTCCACACGCGGCGGCGACGTCCTGGCGCGCCTGGGCGGCGACGAGTTCGCCGTGCTGCTGCGCGAGGCCGGCGGGGCCGGGGAGGTGGGCGAGCGGCTGCTCGCGGTCGTGGCCGAACCCGTCGACGTCGGCCCGATGGTCCGCGCCGAGATCGGCGCCAGCATCGGCGTCGCGGTCGCCTCCGAGCGGGGCCCGGACCTGCTGCGCTCCGCCGAGCAGGCCATGACGGCCGCCAAGCGCGCGGGCGGCGGGTGCCTGAGGGTGTGGGACCCCGCCACCGTCGACGCCCGGCGCGACGACGAGCTCGCCGCCGCCCGGCTGGCGCAGGGCCTGGCGTCCGAGCTGGAGGTGCACTACCAGCCGACCGTCGACCTCGACAGCGCCGTCGTCACCGGCGTCGAGGCGCTCGTGCGCTGGCGCCGCGACGGCGAGCTGGTCCCGCCGGACGACTTCATCGCCCTCGCCGAGCGGCACGGCCTCATCGCCGAGCTCGGCCGGCGCGTGCTGGCCACGGCCGTCCGCGACGCCCCCGCGCTGGCCGCCGCCGCGGGTCACGACCTCGTCATCGCCGTCAACGTGTCCGGGCCGCAGCTGCTCGACCCGCAGCTGCTGCCCGCCGTGCAGGCCGCGGTGCGGTCCCTCGCCCCGCAGCGCCTCGTGCTGGAGATGACTGAGAGCGTCCTGGTCGCCGAGGACGAGTCCACCCAGCGGGCGCTGGACGACCTCGTCGCCACGGGGGCGTTCCTCTGCGTCGACGACTTCGGCACCGGCTACGCGACCCTGGCCTACCTGCGCCGCCGGCCCTTCACCGCGTTCAAGGTCGACCGCTCCTACGTGCGCGACATCGAGACCGACCGGCGCACGTGCGACCTCGTCGAGGGGCTCGTGCTGCTGGCGGTCGCCACCGGCATGGGCCTGGTCGCCGAGGGCGTGGAGACCGCGGGGCAGGCGCAGATGCTGCGGCGCATGGGCGCCCCCACCCAGCAGGGCTTCCTGCACGCGCGGCCCCAGCCGCTCGCGGAGGTGGTCGGCTCGATCCGCCGGCTCGCCGCGTCGCTGTCGGGCCCGGCGCTCGCGGGGCCCTGAGCTACCGCGGGCCCGGCGCGGACGCGAACGTCCCGCGGGGGTCCGCGGCCCGCTGGACCCGCTGCAGGCGCGCCAGGTTCGGCCCCCACGCGGCGGCCGCGCGGTCCGGCTGGTCGCGGGAGGCGTAGTTGAGGTAGGCGGCCGTCCCCGTCCACGGGGTGAGCGCCGTGCGGGTCGAGGCGACGGCGCGGTCGAAGGCGGCCGCGTCGCGCCCGGTGCCGGTCCAGGTCGCGGTGTGCTGCACGGTCGCGAGCGCCGAGCGCCACGGGAAGGCCGTGGCGTCGGCGGCGACCTCGGCCACCGCCCCGCCGAGCGCGTCGAAGGAGGCGCCGGCCTCGACCAGGCCCGCGGGCGGTGCGTCGCCCACGGCCGCGACGGCGTCGACGAGCGCGGTGACGCCGGCGGCCGGCAGCGGCGCGGGAAGCATCGACGACGTCGCGGCGAAGGGCTGCCGGTGCTGCGCGTCCAGCGCCCGCGCGGTGCACGCGTCGGCGTCCAGGCCCGAGCACCCCGCCTCGTACGCCATCGCGGGCGCGTAGGCCAGGGCCCGCCGCGAGCGCGCCGCGGGGGCCGGCAGCGCGCGCAGCAGGCCGTCCAGGACGCCGTCCAGCGCGCCGGACCCCGTCCACGCGCCCGAGACCTGCACCCGGGCCCCCGTCGAGCCCGTCAGCACCTTGCACGTCGACCACAGCTCGCGCGGGGCGGCCGGTGCCCACGCCTGCCACGCGGTGAGCACCTCGCCCGCCTGCGCGAAGCCCCAGCGCAGCGAGAACACCGTGACGGCCGGCGCCGCGACGGTCCGCACGGTCCAGGCCGTGACGACGGCGGCGCCGCCCCCGCCCCCGCGCAGGGCCCAGAACAGGTCCGGGTCGGAGTCGGCGTCCACCGTGCGCCGCCGCCCGTCGGCGGTCACCACGTCGGCCGCCACGACCTGGTCGCACGTCAGCCCCGTCGTGCGGGCCAGGACGCCGACGCCGCCGCCCAGCGCGAGGCCGCTGAAGCCGACCGTGGGGCAGGAACCGGCCCCGACCGCGACGCCCGCGGCGCCGAGGCGGGCGTAGACGTCGGCCAGCAGGGCGCCCGCCCCCACGCGCGCGGTGCCCGCCGCCGCGTCCACCGCGACCGACGACAGGGGGGCGAGGTCGACGACCAGGCCGTCGCCGCTGGAGGCGCCGACGTAGGAGTGCCCGCCGGCCCGCACGTGCAGCGGGGTGCCCGTGTCCGCTGCGAAGCGCACGCACGCGGCGACGTCGTCGGCGCTGCGGCAGGACGCGATGCCCTGCGGAGCAGCGGTTCCCGCGAAGCGCGGGTTGTAGCGCAGGCGGTCGGGGTCGTAGCCGGGGCCGCCGGGCACGGCGACGCCGCCGGACACCTGGCGGGCCAGGGCCGCGAGCGTCGGGCGCGTCGAGGGCGTGCTCGCCGCCCCCGTGGGCGACGCCGGCGCCGCGGGGGTGCGCGTGCCGCAGGCGCCCAGCGCGGAGGCCAGGGCCGCGCCGGCGACGCCTGCGACGACGCTGCGGCGGCGGGGCCCGGAGCCCGGGGAAGTGCTCACCCGGCCATCGTGGCCCGCGGCGGCGGGCGCCGGGGCGCCTGCGGTGACCCCGTCTCGTCACACGTGTCACGGGCGGCGTCACCCGGACGGGCGATCCCCGGCCGGCCCCCGGGCGTCGATGGAACGTCCATGCCCTCCCGCGGAGCGAGCTCCTCCCGCCCCCGGTGGCCCTCCGACGCCCCCGCGCGCCTCGTGCGGGGCGCTCCCGGCTGGCTCGTGGGGAGCGTCCTGCCCGTCGTCTACGTCAGCGCCGTCCTCGTGGGGCGGGCGACGCGGCCGGACGGGGCGCCGCTGGCCGTCGTGTGGCCCGCGGCCGCCGTCGGCGTCGCGTGGCTGGCGTGGGCCGGGGTCCGGGGACGCCGCGCGGTGCTCGTCGCGGCCGCGTCGATCGCCGTCCTGGCCGCCGCGGTGAACGCGGCGACCGGTGCCGCGTGGCCGTGGGCGCTGCTGCTGGGCGCCAGCGGGGCCGTGCAGGCCGTCGTGTCGTGCGCCGTGCTGCGCCGCGGCCACGCCCGCCGCGGCACCCCGCCCTGGCGCCTGCGCACCGTGGACGACCTCACCGTCCTGCTCACCGCGGCCTACGCCGGCGGCGCGGCCGCGGCGCTCGTCGGCATGGCGGGGACGCACCCCGCGTCCCCGGGCGTCGGCGTGCTGACCTTCGTCGCGTGGGTGCTGCGCGTCGGCACGAGCACCTTCGTCTTCGCCGCCGCCGGGCTGCGCGTGCTCGACCGCGGCGCACCGGCGACCGCCGTCCCCGGCCGGCGGCTGCGCGAGGTCGTCGCCCTGGTCGCGACCACGACCGTCGCGTACGCGTTCGTCTTCACCGCACCCGTGCAGCTGCCGCTCGCCTTCACGGTGGTGCCGCTGGCGCTGTGGGTGGCGCTGCGCTTCCCGACCACGGCCGCGGCCCTGCACGTCGTGCCGGCGGGCGTCTTCGTGGTCGCCGCGACGCTGGCGCACCGCGGCCCGTTCGGCACGGCCCCCGAGGCGCTCGCCACGACGCTGCTGACCCAGGCGTTCATCACGGTCATCGGGATCACGACCCTCGTCATGGCGCTGAACCGCGACGAGCGGGCCCGCCTGGTCGGCGAGGTCCGCGCCGCGCACCTGCACGCGCAGCAGCAGGCCGAGGCGGCCCGCGAGCAGGCGCAGCTGTTCGCGAGCGTCCTGGCCGAGATGGAGGAGGGCATCGCCGTCGTGGACGGCGACGGGCGCTTCGTGCTGCGCAACCGCGCGGCCGGCGAGCTGCTGCAGGGCTTCCGCACGCCTGACGCGCAGGAGCCGGACCCGGGCGACCAGGACCCCACCGACCCGGACCCGACGCAGCTGGGGTTGCACCTGCCCGACGGCACCCCCTGCCCGCGCGAGCAGAGGGCGGACCGCCGCGCGCTGGCCGGCGACGACGTCGACCAGGACTACCTGGTGCGCCTGCCCGACGGCGGCGAGCGGGTCCTCGCGACCCGCGCGTCGGTGCTGACGACCGACGACGGGCACCGCAGGGCGCTCCTGGTCTTCTCCGACGTCACGGCCGTGCGCCGGGCGGCCGCCGAGGTGGCCCGCGCGCGGGACCTGTTCTCCGGCGTCCTGGACGCGGCCACGGAGCTCGCGATCGTGTCCACCGACGTGCAGGGCCTCGTCACGGTGTTCAACACCGGCGCCGAGCGGCTGCTCGGCCACCCCGCCGAGGACGTCATCGGCCGCACGCCCTGGTTCCTGCACGATCCCGCCGACCTCGCGGAGCAGCTGGCCGGCAGCGGTGTGGACCTGTCGGAGCTGCTCAGCGGCCGGCCCCTGGCGCCGGCCACCTCCGCGGCGCTCGCGGAGCTGTCCCTGGGCACCCGGCGGTGGGTGCTGCGCACGCGCGACGGGCGGCCCGTGCCGGTCATGACCACGACGTCCCTCATGCGCACGGGCGAGGACGGCGCCGCGGTGACCGGGCGCATGTCGGCCTCGCGCGACCTGAGCGCGGAGCTCGCCGCTCGGGCCGACCTGGCCGACTCCGAGGAGCGCTTCCGCCTGGCCTTCGACACGGCGCCGACGGGGATGATGATGCTCGCGCTCTCCGGCGAGCGGCCCGGCACGATCATGCAGGCCAACCCGGCCATGACCGACCTGCTCGGCCACGACCAGCTCGACCTGCTGGGCACCTGCGTCGCGGACCTCACCCACCCCGACGACCTCGGGGCCACCGAGGACCTCCTGCGCCGCCACCGCAGCGGCGAGCTCGCGCAGGCGCGGACGGAGGAGCGCTGGCGGCACCGCGACGGGTCGACCGTGTGGATCCGCCTGTCCACCGCCGTCGTGCACCCCCACGACTGGGAGCCGTACGCGCTGGCGCTCATCGAGGACGTCACGGCCCGCAAGCGCGCCGAGGAGGCGCTGACCCACCAGGCCCTGCACGACGCGCTGACCGGGCTGCCGAACCGGACGCTGTTCGCCGACCGCCTCGAGCACGCCGTGGCCGCGGCCGAGCGCAGCGGCCGCCGCGTCGGCGTCCTCTACCTCGACCTGGACGGCTTCAAGGCCGTCAACGACACCGCGGGCCACGCGGCCGGCGACGAGCTGCTGCAGCAGGTCGCCGCGCGCATCGGCGCGTGCGTGCGGCCGGGGGACACCCTGGCGCGCCTGGGCGGCGACGAGTTCGCCCTCGTGTGCCCCGACCTCCTGCCCGCCGACCCCGGCGGTCCCGACCCGGAGCGGCTGCAGGTCGTCGCCGAGCGCATCCGCGCCGCGCTGCGGACGCCGCTGGAGCTGACCCGGGGCACCTTCACGGTGGGCGCGAGCATCGGCGCGGCGCTCGCGGCCCCGGTGCCCGGGCTCGCGGCGCGGGAGGTCGCCGAGCAGGTGCTCGACGCCGCCGACCGCGCCATGTACCGCGCCAAGCGGGCCGGCCGGGACCGCGAGCAGCCGGTGGCCGCGGGGGTCCTCGTCGCGGGCGGTCGTCCCGCCTGAGGCCGGCCGCCCGCGTCCGCCCCGGGGGTTCAGCCCGCGTAGGCGGACTGCGTGATGGCTCCCTGGCCGCACACGGGGCCGTCCGTCCACGGCACGGCCAGCTGCCGGACCTGGTTCGGGGGGATCACGCGCAGGGTCGTCGGGGTCGGCTCGCACGGCCCGTCGGCCGGTTCCCCGACGCCCGGGTCCGCCACCGTCGACCACGAGATCGCCGAGCGGACGCCGAGCCCCGGCGCGAGGACCAGCCTGACCGGCGCCGGCGTCGCCGCGCGCACCTGGGAGGACGGGATCGCGCCACCGTCGCTGCGGCGCAGGGAGATCCCGCCGTAGCCGACGAGCGTGCAGGGCAGGGAGCTGAGGTTCGTGAGCACCACGCCCGCCGCCGCGCGCCCGGGCCCCGGGGCGGGGGCGGGCACCAGGGCGGCGACCAGCTGGTCGGTGCGGCAGGGCTGCGGCGGACCCGGGGGTGCGGAGGGCGGGGCCGACGAGACCGGGGGTGCGGAGGGCGGGGCCGACGAGGCGGGGGCCGACGAGGCGGGGGCCGACGAGGTGGGTGGCGTCCCCGGCGCGGAGGTGACCGGCCGCGTCGTCGCGGGCGACGAGGTCGCGGGCGCGGAGGGGAGCGGCGGTGGGGTCGTGGTCGTCGGGGTCGTGGGCGGTGCCGTCGTCGGGGGCGCGGAGAGGGGCGGCGCCGTCGGGCCGGGAGCGGCCGGGCTCGTCGGCGCGGTGGACACGAACTGCCCCGAGAAGGAGCACCCCGACACCGCGAGGACCACGGCAGCCGTCAGCAGCGTCGCGCTCCTCCCCCTGTGCACGCCGCCACCCTACGAGGGCGGCGACGGCCCGACGGGTCTTGCGCCGCGGCGCCGTGTGACCGTCCCGGCACACCTCCACCGGTCCCGTCACACGGTCCCGCGCCGGTCCCGCGGGGCGCCGGGGGCGGGCATCATGACGAGGTGCCGACGATCCTGCTCGCCGACGACGAGTCGGCGATCACCGACAACCTCGCTCCGCTGCTGCGCCGCGCGGGCTACGAGGTCGTCGTCGCCTCCGACGGGCGCCAGGCCCTCGACGCCGTGCGCGCCGCCGCCCCCGACCTCGTCGTCCTCGACGTGATGATGCCGGTCCTCGACGGCCGGGCCGTCCTGCGCACGATGCGGGCGGAGCACCGCAGCACCCCCGTGATCCTGCTGACCCAGGTGGGGGAGTCCAGCGAGCGCGCGATGGCCCTGGAGGAGGGCGCCGACGACTACCTCAACAAGCCGTTCGACCCGCAGGAGCTCACGGCCCGCATCCGCGCCGTCCTGCGTCGCGGGGCCTCCGCCGCGGGCGGCGGGCTCGGGCAGTTCCCGCGGCTGCGCAGCGGGTCCGTCGTGCTCGACCGGGTCTCCCAGCGCGTCTCGCGCGACGGCCGCGACGTCGTGCTGACCCCGCGGGCCACGGCCCTGCTCGCCTACTTCATGACCCACCCCGACGAGGTCATGACGCGCGAGCGCCTGCTGGAGGCGGTCTGGGGGTGGACGTTCCAGACCAGCACGCGCAGCGTCGACACCCGCGTCGCCGAGCTGCGCCGCGAGCTCGAGGCCGACTCCTCCGACCCGCAGCTCATCACCACCGTCCTGGGCACCGGCTACCGGTTCTCCGGCCGCGTCGAGAGCGCCTGACGTGCGCCTGCGCGCGGGCGGGCGCCGGCTCCTGCCGCTCGTGCCCCTGCTGGCCGGGGTCGTGCTGTGGGCGCTGTGGCGCGCGGGCTCGCTGCCCGGCGGGACGCGGCGGGTGGGGGCCGAGGTCACGGCCCGGCCGGGGGACTGGGTCCTGGCCGCCGGCGCCGTCCTGACCGTCCTCGCGGTGCTCGCGGCCGTGCGCGCGCACCGGGCGCGGCGGCGGCGCGAGCGCTCGCTGGGGGAGGTCGAGACCCGGGCCGCGGGCGACCGCCGGCGCCTCGTGGGGCGGCTGGACCACGAGCTGAAGAACCCGCTCACGGCGATCCGCCTGGCGCTGGCCAACCTCGCCGCCGACGACGCCCGGCCCTCGCAGCTGAGCGGGCTGAGGAGCATCGAGGAGCAGGTCCTGCGGCTGAGCCGGCTCACCACCGACCTGCGCAAGATCGCCGACGTCGAGACGAGCCGGCTCGACACCACCGACGTCGACGTCACGGCCCTGCTCGAGGAGGCCCTGGAGGTCGTCGGCGAGCAGCCGCGCGCCGCGGGCCGGACGCTGCGCCTGGACGCGCCCCGGGCCCCCTGGCCGCTGCCGTCGGTCGAGGGCGACGCGGACCTGCTGGCCCTGGCCTTCATCAACCTCGTCGACAACGCCGTGAAGTACACCGCCGACGGCGCGACCGTGGAGGTGCGGGCGCGGGAGACCTCGCCGGGCGTCCTGGTCGAGGTGGCGGACACGGGGCGCGGGATCAGCGCCGAGGACCTGCCGCACGTGTGGGAGGAGCTGTTCCGCGCCCAGGAGGCCCGCACCGTGCCAGGCAGCGGGCTGGGCCTGCCGTTCGTGCGGGCCGTCGTGCTGCGCCACGGGGGCACGGTGTCCGCGGAGAGCCGCGTGGGCGAGGGGACCGTCGTGCGGGTGGTCCTGCCCGTGCGCCAGCCTGCCGACGCCTGAGGCGCCCCTGCGGCGGGCGGCCGCCGCCCGACGTAGCATCGAACACGTGTCCAGCACCGCCGCAACGCCTGCGCCGCGGCCCCGGACCCTCCTGGACGTGCGCACGATCTACGCCGAGCCCGCGGCCCTGGCCCTGCCGCGCGGGCAGCAGGTGGTGCAGCGCTGGCCCGGCGCGGAGGTCGTCGAGGTGCCCTCGGTGCAGCGCATCCCCGCGGTGCACGGCGACGAGGCCAACGTGGCCCGGTGGGTGCGCACCAAGACGGAGGTGCTCGCCCTCGGCGTGCGCAAGACCCTCACCGCGCGCCGCAACGAGCGGTCCGCGAACTGGATCGCGCCGTCCACGGCCAACGGCTGCGCCATGGCCTGCGCCTACTGCTACGTCCCGCGGCACAAGGGCTACGCCAACCCGATCACGGTGTACGCCAACATCGACGAGGTCGTCGGGTACCTGCAGCGCCACGTCGCGCGGCAGGGCGTGAAACCCGCCCCCGACCAGTGCGACCCGGCCGCCTGGGTCTACGACATCGGCGAGAACTCCGACGCCTCGGTGGACGCCCGGGTCAGCGACAACGTGCGCGACCTCGTCGAGGTGTTCGCGTCGATGCCCACCGCCAAGGCGAGCTTCGCCACCAAGCACGTGAACCGCGACCTGCTCGGCTACGACCCGCGCGGGCGCACCCGGGTGCGGTTCTCGGTGATGCCCGCCGACGTCGCCCGGGTCGTCGACGTGCGCACCGACCCCGTGCCGGAGCGCATCGCGGCCGTCGACGACTTCGTCGCCGCCGGCTACGAGGTGCACCTGAACCTGTCGCCGGTGATCGTCGGCGAGGGCTGGCTGGACGGGTGGGCGGCGCTGCTGGCGGAGCTGGACGACGTCCTGTCGCCCGCCGCCAAGGCTCAGGCCGCGGCCGAGGTCATCTTCCTGACCCACAACGCCGGGCTGCACGAGGTGAACCTCGGCTGGCACCCGAAGGGCGAGGACCTGCTGTGGCGCCCCGACGTCCAGGAGGCCAAGCGCTCCGGCAACGGGATGGAGAACGTCCGCTACCGCGCCCGCTGGAAGGCGGTCTGGGTGCAGCGCCTGCTGGACCTGATCGCCGAGCGCACGCCGTGGCTGACGGTCCGCTACGCCTTCTGAGCGTCCGCGGCGCCGGTCCGCGTCAGCGCGTGCAGGCGGTCCACCACACCCGCCAGGGGCTCGGTGGTGTCGATCTCGAGGGTCGCCGTGCGGCGCAGCCGCGGCTCGACCTCGGCGAGGTCGCGCAGCACGAGCGCCCGCTCGGCGGGGTCCTTGCCGTAGTCGTTGGTCGTGCGCCGGGCCAGCCGGTCGAGCAGGACCCCGGCCGGGGCGCTCAGCAGGACGACGTGGTCGAACAGCGACCGGAACCGGCCCTGGTTGCTGCGGCAGCCGGCGACGAACAGCGCCCCCTCGGTGTGGCCCGTCAGCAGGTCGGCCAGCCGGTCCTCGCGCCAGACCCAGTCCGGGGCGCCGTCCGGACCTGTCGTCCAGCGGTTCCACGCGCCGTCGTCGGTGTCCACCACCCGGTGCCCGCGCGCGGCCAGGGCGGGCAGCACCGACGACTTGCCCGTGCCCGACATCCCGGTCACCAGCACCCGCAGCACGACGCGCCGCCGTCCGGGGGGCTCAGAAGTACCAGGGGAACGGCGACCAGTCGGGATCGCGCTTCTGCAGGAACGCGTCGCGGCCCTCGACGGCCTCGTCGGTCATGTAGGCCAGCCGCGTCGCCTCGCCCGCGAACACCTGCTGCCCCACGAGGCCGTCGTCGAGGGCGTTGAACGCGAACTTCAGCATCCGCTGCGCCGTGGGGGACTTGCCGTTGATCTCCGCCGCCCACTGCAGGGCCACGGCTTCCAGCTCGGCGTGCGGGACGACCTCGTTGACCATCCCCATGGCGTGCGCCTGCTCGGCGGAGTAGGGCCGACCCAGGAAGAAGATCTCGCGGGCGAACTTCTGCCCGACCTGGCGGGCGAGGTAGGCGGAGCCGAAACCCCCGTCGAAGGACCCGACGTCGGCGTCGGTCTGCTTGAACCGGGCGTGCTCGGCGCTGGCGAGCGTGAGGTCGGCGACGACGTGCAGGCTGTGCCCGCCGCCCGCGGCCCAGCCGCCGACGACGGCCACGACGACCTTCGGCATCATCCGGATCAGCCGCTGCACCTCGAGGACGTGCAGCCGCCCGCCCTCGGCCTTCGCCCGCGCCGCGTCGACCGTGTCGGCGGTCTCGCCCTCGGCGTACTGGTAGCCCGAGCGGCCGCGGATGCGCTGGTCGCCGCCGGAGCAGAACGCCCAGCCGCCGTCGCGGGGGCTGGGCCCGTTGCCCGTCAGCAGGACGCAGCCCACGTCGGGGGTGCGGCGCGCGTGGTCGAGGGTGCGGGCCAGCTCGTCGACCGTGCCGGGGCGGAAGGCGTTGCGGACCTCGGGGCGGTCGAAGGCGATGCGCACCGTGCCGCGCTCGGGGCCCGGGCGCACGCAGCGGTGGTAGGTGACGTCGGTCAGGTCCTCGAACCCGGGCACCTCCGCCCACGCCGTCGCGTCGAAGGTCTCGCTGACACCGGGGAGGGCGGACACGCTGCCGACCGTAGGGCATGGCCCCGCCCCTCCCGCGGGACATGCGCCGGGCCGGGGAGCGGGGGCCAGACTCTGGCCGTGGACACGACCCCCGAGCTCCCCCCGCTGGACGACCTGCTCGCCGCGGCGCACGTCGTGCGGCTGCCGCTGCGCACCCGCTTCCGGGGCATCACCGAGCGCGAGGCGCTGCTGCTCGACGGGCCCGCGGGCTGGGGGGAGTTCTCGCCGTTCCTCGAGTACGGCCCGGCGGAGTCCTCGCGGTGGCTGGCCGCGGCCGTCGAGGCCGGTTGGCACGGGTGGCCCGCGCCGCAGCGCGCGAGCGTCGAGGTCAACGCCACCGTCCCGGCCGTGCCCGCCGACCGCGTGGCCGGTGTGCTCGCCACGTTCCCCGGCTGCCGGACGGCGAAGGTGAAGGTCGCCGAGCGCGGGCAGGTCCTGGCCGACGACCTCGGCCGCGTGCGCGCGGTGCGGGAGGTGCTGGGCCCGCAGGGCCGCGTGCGCGTCGACGCCAACACCCTGTGGAGCGTCGACGAGGCCGAGCGGGCCCTGTCCGAGCTGGCCGTCGCGGGCCTGGAGTACGCCGAGCAGCCCTGCGCGACGCTCGAGGAGATGGCCGAGCTGCGCCGCCGCCTCGCCCGTGCCGGCACCCCCGTCCTGCTCGCGGCCGACGAGAGCATCCGCAAGGCCGAGGACCCGCTGCGCGTGGCCGGGCTGGAGGCCGCCGACGTCGTCGTGGTGAAGGTCGCGCCGCTCTCGGGCGTGCGCGCGGCGCTCGAGGTCGTCGCGGCCTGCGGGCTGCCGGCCGTGGTCTCCAGCGCGCTCGACACCTCCGTCGGGCTCGCGGGCGGGCTCGCGCTCGCGGCGGCCCTGCCGGACCTGC